>Ga0256841_1003011_pt1 | contig 12902 bp, 9 predicted proteins | sample 356308metaG_FD_185971 | JGI IMG/M metagenome (GOLD analysis project Ga0256841, IMG submission 185971) | Hydrothermal vent microbial communities from Mid Atlantic Ridge, Atlantic Ocean - 356-308 | ecosystem: Environmental > Aquatic > Marine > Hydrothermal vents | place: Atlantic Ocean: Mid...
GACCGATTCACGACATTGCAGCCTGTCATGGCAGCCTGTCATGAACCTGGCGGGCAGAGTTAAAAACGTATTTGCCAAAACATCCCAAGGCTCCACGAATCCCGTCCATCTCCAAACCTCCGCTCGAGGAAGACGGACCCATACCAGGGAGCCTCAGGTTGATAATCCAAAGAAAGGTTTACTGACTGGTCCGTCAATGTGCTGCCTCCCGCCACAGTCCCAACGGTTTCGTAGGCCGCCCACTCATAACTGAAGGAGAGATCCACATCGCCGATATCTTTTCTTGCTCGCAGGCGAAACCCAGGCCCGGTGAAAAAAGAGGACTCCCTTCGGTACACAAGAAGATCCACATCTCCGTCGCTGAAGAGAACCTCGTCCGCCCTCAAGCTGGCCTCCACCGACACCCCGCTGTTGTCCTGGTCCTTCCAAAAATCCAGGCGCGTCCCCGCCTCGAAGCCCCCTCCCAAATCGTGGTCGGTGGAAACGCTGAGGCGATCGCTTCGAAAGTTTCGAAGGAGGTCAGAAGCCAGGGCGGGAAACTCGAAGCGCCGCGTCTCCGGAAGGGTCAAATGCGTCAAAGAAACCTGGACCGATTGCCCCTCGGCAACATCCAGTGAAAGACGGAACATGCCTTCGGTCCAATCAAAACCCTTTGCCTTGACCCGGTCCAGATCCCCGTAGTGGTCGAAAAGCGAATGCGCATAGAGACGAAGCCCCTCCCAGGTTTTCTCGCCCGAGACCACAAAGAGATCCCGATCCGGGACACCCTTGTGCCAGGTTTTTTGGAAGGCCGCCCGCAGCCTTGAGTCCTCGGTTTCTCTGACCCAATACAGGGCAAAGCCGAGATCGTTCCCCGTGGAAAGAGCGTCTGTCGCGTCCGCGAGAGAACCAAGAAGAAGGCCCACCCGCCCCTTTCGGCTGACGGCCACTTCCAGATTGCCACCATCCAGAACACCGATCTCCGGGTGTTGGATCGAGACGAAACGTCCGGCCTGGTAGCTGAAAACCTTCCCTTCTTTGCGGTAGTAAAGCCGGTTCACACGGCCCCGGTTATCCTTGGGATCCGCTTCTTCTTGGAGGTAGACCTGTCGCCGTTGGACTTCTGCGTCCATGCGAAACTCGCCGCCGTTGTGGAGGGGATTGCGTCCCCTAAGGTTGAGGCCGGTTCGAAACAAACCAAAACCACTGGTTCCTCCCCCGGCCTGGTCCCAGGTGCGGAGCGCTTGGACACGCCACCTGCCGTCCCAGCGAGTCGGGCGCTCCCGGGCTCTTCGCGCCATGACCGGGGCAAGCAAGGATTCGCCTGGGCCAGCCTTGGGAACGAGGCGTGTCCAGGGGGGATGGGTGTGGGCCCTCTTGGGTTTTTGGGTCCCTTTTTTGTTTTTAGGTTTTTGCTGGAAGCGATCCTGCGGGACCAGAACCTCGCCAGCGGCTCCTTGGGGCGGAAGAGCCAGGCCACTTGGAAGAGTCACTCGAGAGGAGGATTCGGAAACGACCCGGATCCTAAGCTTGAGGGGAGCGTTCCCCGGAAAGCGGAGGAGAACCTGGTCTCCCACACGGAGTCCCTGCTTGGATCCCTTGTCCAAGAAGGCCGAACGCCCCGTGACGTAACTCACACGGACATGAACTCGCTTGGGTCCCTGAGAAGGCAGGCGGACGAGAAGCACAAGATGCAAAAGCCCCCATCCCATAGCGGTGAAGAACGAAGCAAGCGTGTTGCGAAGCGTCGTGAGCAAAGAGCCAGTCCTTCCAAAAGATTCTCAAATCGAGAAGTTTCCCGATCCGAATCTAGAAGATGCGCCCGGAATGGGAGGTTTTCCTCTACTACGGGAGAGTTAGGAAAAAGGGCCGGACTTGGGGCCTACCTTTTTTTGAAAAACAACTGATCCTTTTGGAGAGCCAACGTCTCTTCTTTTGTGGAAGGTTTCGAGAGTGGAAAGCAGGAACGGGCTGTGCTCCGGGTTGGGGCGGGTGTCCTCGATGGTATCGGGGCTTTGCCCATAGAGATTGAAGCCTCTGTGCGGGGGAGCGATTTTGGGAACTCGATGATCCTCGGCCTGGCGGACGCGACCATCCGGGAGTCTCTCCAGCGGATTCGCTCGGCTTTTTTTTCGCTCCTGGTCCCTTTTCCACGGGGGCGCCTTGTGATCAACCTCGCGCCGGGGAGGCAGCGGAAGGCGGGGACCCAAATGGATCTTCCTCTTGCAGTGGTGCTCGCGGCCTTGAGCGGGGCTGTTCGGCACTCTTCGCTTCGGGGGAAGTTTTTCGTCGGGGAGGTCGGGCTGGACGGTCGCTTGCTCCCTGTCCCCGGGATCCTGGCGCTGACCGAACTTGCACGGGATGCGGGCGCGGACACGCTGGTCTGTCCCCACGAAAACGCTCCCTTGGCGGCCCGGGCGGGCGGGGATCTCAAGATTTTGCCATGCGGGGAATTGATCGATGTTTTGGCGGGAGTGTTGGGCGGGCGTTGGAAGAGCCTGAGGGAGGTTCATGTCCCCCAGCCCTTGGATTGGGAGGAGGCCCGTCCCCATCCCTCCTTGCTGGAAGATTTCGGCAGGGAGATCCCCGATCTGTCCCGGGTCAAGGGACAAGAACGCGCCCGCCTCGCCCTCTGCCTCACTGCTGCGGGGGGGCACAATCTTCTGATGTCCGGCCCGCCCGGCTGCGGAAAAACCCTCCTGGCTCGCTGCCTGCAGGGCATCCTCCCTCCCCTTCCCGAAGACCAGAGGCTTGAGGTCCTGCGCATTCGAACAACCAGGGGCGTAGAAAACCAAAGGGACCTCTGTGAGTTTCTCCATCTGGGTCGGCCCCCCTTTCGCGCTCCGCACCACACCATCAGCAACGCGGGTTTGGTCGGGGGTGGTTCGCCTCCGGGGCCGGGGGAAGTCAGCTTCGCCCACCGGGGGATTTTGTTTTTGGACGAACTTCCGGAGTTTCAGCGGGCCTGCCTGGAGACCCTTCGCCAGCCTCTTGAGACGGGGCAGGTCAGCATCAGCCGCAGCAAGGGGAGGGCGATCTTTCCTGCGGATTTTCAGCTCATCGCCGCGATGAACCCCTGTCCTTGCGGGCGCCTGGGACATCCACGGCTCCCCTGCACGGATACGCCGGCCGCGATTCGGCGATATCGGGCACGCATTTCCGGACCTCTGCTGGACCGCATGGACCTCCGGCTCGACCTCAGTCCCGTTCCCGCGAACAAAATCCTTGAGGACAGCGGAGCGAGCATGCCCCCGCAGAGCCCCCAGCTGCGCACAAAGATTCACGCCCTCCAAGAGCTCCAAAGAGAACGAAATGGCGGTTGCCTCAACGCGAAGCTCTCGGAGATCGAACTCAGAGGATCCAAGCATTTGGTGGAGGCTGCGAGGAAACTCTTGGTTCGCGCCTGTTTAAGAGACGAGCTGTCGGCTCGGGGGATCGCGAGGGTGCTCCGGACGGCGCGGACCATGGCCGATTGGGAGGGTCATGAGAGAATCCGGGAAGAGGATCTGGGGACGGCTCTTCACTTTTACCGGAGGGAGGTTTGAATGGGGTTATGTGGAGCAGGCTTCGTTCGGTTACAAAACTTAAGGAGGGCGCACGGAAGCCTTGGTGACGTTTTTGCTTCCCTTTCGGGATGCGGAAGAGCATCTCGAGGAGGCATTGGTTTCGATTCAGGCCCAGAGCCGGGAGGACTGGAGCTGCCTCCTCGTGGACGATGGAAGCCGCGATGGGGGGCCCTTAGTGGCCGAGGCCTTTTGCCGGCGGGATCCTCGCTTCGGGCTGCTTCGCTTGGGCAGGCTGGGGATCGCCGAAGCTTTGCAGGAGGGGCTGGCAAGGATCCGCTCCCCTTTTGTGGCACGCATGGACGCGGACGATCGGGCCCTGCCGGATCGCTTGGAGAAACAGCTGGAGGTTTTCGAGAAGGCGGGTCCGAGGCTGGGAGTCGTGGATGGGCAATGCCGGTTTTTTCGGGAGGATGGTTTGGTTCCCGAGGGGATGCGACTCTATCAGGATTGGATCAATGGGGTGCGCCATCCCTCGGATTTTGATGCTGCTTTTCTCCTTGAGTGTCCCGTGGTACACCCCGCGGCGACACTGCGCAGGGAGGCTTTACAAAAGGTCGGGGGCTATCGGCCGGGGGACTTTCCGGAGGACTTTGATCTCTGGCTTCGGCTGCGGGAAGCGGGTTATTCCTTTTACAAGGTCGGGGCCTTTTGCGTGGAGATGAGGGACAGACCGGGGCGGGCGACCCGGAAGGATCCCAGGTACCGTCGGGAGGCCTTTCGGGGTCTTGCCATGGATTATGTTTTGCGGAACTTTCCCCTGGACCGCCCTTTTGCGCTCTGGGGAGCGGGACGCGGGGGCAAGCCTTGGCTCAGGACCTTGTGCAGGCACAACAAGGCCCCTGCCTTTCTCATTGATGTCGATCCCAAAAAAATAGGGACCAGGCCTTATGGGATCCCCGTCCATCCCCCCAGTGCTTTAAGCAAATGGAAACCTGTGTTTTGCCTCGTCGCCGTGGGAGCGCGGGAGGCCGGCCCCCTGATTCGCGAGGAGATCGGGAGGCTTCGGCCCGAATGGAAGGAGGGAAGGGACTGGTGGCCTGTGGTGACTTGAGCTTATCGACCGGGGCGGGCGAGGGGTGGACGGAGAGACCCAAGTGGAGCCAGCCATGAGCGGGCGAGGGATTCCAGGGTTTTGCCCTTGGCTCCTTGGAAGCCCAGTTCAAGAGTTCCATCTTCCCAGGGGACAAAGTAGAGGATGGCCTGCTGTCCTTTGGAATCCAGGACTTGGGTTTCGAGGATGGAGACAGGCCCCTGCCGGATGAGGCGCTGCTTGCCCTGCTTCCAGCCAGAATGGCTGAGAAGAAAGTTGCGCAAGCGCAGCTCGGCGAGGCCTTCGAGCCGGAGCTTGGGGTTTGGGCTTCGTACCCAGGCGGACCAGGCGCGAGTATCGTGATTGGGGCTGAGGATCTGGGCCTGGGTTCCTGCGGAACCTCGGAGAAGAAAGGCCCAACTTGCATCCGGGGCGTAGAGTTCGGCTCCTTTGACCTGGAACACCCGGGGGAGGCTCTCCCGGGCGCTCTGCCCGCGTAGGGCCTTTCCCAGCTTGGGGGAAATCGGTTCTCCCACCAGCTCCACTCCGCTGGCCTCGATCAAGAGCGTCCGCCCCTCTCGAGACCACCACTCGCTGTGGCGGGCGCCGCCCTCCTTCCAGGAGAGGCGGGTCGCGGGGGGATTGTGAGCGCGGGACTGCTTGCCGAAGAAACGAGGGTTGAGGGGAAGGTTGCGCTGTATGCGGTAGCGGCGCATCTCAAAGACCACGTCCCCAGTGTCGAAAACCGGGCCTTCAAACATGGGTGTCCCCTTTTGACGGGACTGCTGGCGGAGGCGTTCGGCCAGGGTCAGGGGGAGTTCGGTGCCGGCGCCGAAGACTAGGCTTCGCTTGCTCCGGCCACGGGCGTCGGCTTCTTCGAGGAGGAGGCTTTCATTCTCGATGCGCCCTCGGACGAGATGCTCCCGGGGGAATCCTTCGCCCGAACTTTGGCTGACGACTTCGCGGTATTGAAAAGAGAGGGGGCGGAAATTCTTGTCGCATTCTTCGATGCGGTGGATCAGGACTTTTTCTCGGGCTTGATAGAGGGTCCATTGCTGTTCGATGTGAAGACCCTTGGGGGTGGGACGCAGGAGGGTGTGGAGGTTTCCAACGGAGTGGCCTTTGGCATCATGGAGGAGGAACCATTCATCTCGGCTGGGAACAGCCTGGGTGGAGGAGGACTCTGCTTGCTTGCTTCGGACGAGACCCTTGCGCTGGAGGACTCGGTCGGTGGGAAGATCCACGGTCTGCCCGGGTCCCATCTGGAGGAGAATGCGGTCCTTGCTTTCTTTGAGGACGCGCCCTTCGAGGACGTTGCCGTTTTTGAGTTTGAGACGGACATAGGGTTTGGCCTGGGCTTGAGACTCGGGGCGCTGGGCTGGAAGCGGGGCTGCTGACAGGGTCAGGAGGGCCAGGCCCAGGATGGAGGAGCTATGTCTGAATCCCATGCGGAATCTCCAAGTTGATCGCTTTCGAGGGGCCGCCTGGGTCCATTGCCTCGGCGGAACTGTCGGAACTATCGACAGTTCGGGGACAGAACTGAAGCGAGGATGCGACGGAGCTGGAAGATCTTCAGGACCAGAAAAAAGGCCAGCAGCCAAGCGAAAATGGAAGGGAGGGGAGATGCGAAGCGAAGCCCCAGGCCCTTCCACCAGAAGTGGCGAAAGCCGCTGTCCTCGGGGAGGGCGGGGCGGGGGGAGAGGTCTACCTTTTGTCCAAACAAGGAGGCATAGACGTCGTTGCCGGGTCCGTCCGGAATCTTCCCTTGAGCGGAAAGAAGGGCATAGGTCCAATGCCCATGTAGGGGGCTGTAGGCGAAATCCGTCGCGATCAGGTGAATGCGATCTCCCGCGGGGACCGCCGGCCATTCCTGCGCCGCCGAACGAAAGGCCAGGTCGTAGAAGCCGTGGTAGGGGGTCAACCATCCGCCCACCTGGGCCAGGAGTCCCAAAAACAAAAGGGCGAGAAAGGGGACACGCAACCTTTGAGAAGGCTTCTGGACAAAAGAAGCGATGCTCAGCGCGGTAAAGAAAGCCGCCATCGGCGTAAGATAGCGAACACCCCATGCTTGGCTCGAATGCCAGCCGGTCATGAAGGAAGACAGAATCCAGGGGGAAAGAAAGACCCCCAAGAGTGTCAAGGCCAAGGTACCGTCCCGCCTGCGGAGCCGTTCCCAGGCGAGTGGGGCGAACCAAAGAAGGGGGCTGAAGAAGAAGACACCCTTTCCAAAGCTCCACCCTTGGAAGAAAAAACCAAGGTGGAAGGGGAAGGACCAGTATCCCTCAGAAGTCCCCGCGCTGTATCCCAACTCGAAGGGCTTGCCGAAGCGGGCTTGATTAAACCAGAGCTGAAAGAGGCCGAAGGGCAGGAGGGCGAGCGCGAAGAAGAGGACAGGCTTCCAACTCCGCTTTTTCTTGTGAAGAAGAGGGAGTAGATAGACTCCTAAGAAAAAGAGCGGAAGAATGAGAAAGGGCCTGCAAAGAAATCCGAAGCCTCCAAGGAGGCCGGCGAGGGCAAAGCTCCCCTTCCCAGCCCCCCCCTTTTTCCCTGCGAGGACCCTCTCGATCGCCGCAAACAAGAAAAAGGCTGTGGTGGTATCGGCCATGCTCTCACGGGTTTCAGGGCCGAGCTGCGAAACCAGAGCAGCCCCCAACACAGCCAGGATTCTGGCCAAAGGGCCAAAGCCCAAATGCCCCAAGAGTGCAAACAGGACCAGACAAAGTAGAGCCCCGAACAAAGGGGAATGAAGGCTCACCAAAAAGCGCGCCCAAAACTCTTCGCCATAGGCCCTTGCCACGGCCTGAGGGACAGCCCCAGGATCCCGGGCCCAGGAGCGGGCATAACTTTCCTCGGCCCCCGGGAGGGCCGCCCCGAGCCCCTTGCCCAAAAGATAAAAGGGGGTCATGACCAAGGCATGCCCTATGCCGAACCAGGAATACCACTTCCCATCCTTCCCCTGCATCAGGTCGAAGGGCCGCTGCATGGAACAGAGGTACCGCTCGCTCGCGGATGCGTCCTCATGCTCGGCAGACAAGCCGGCCCCACCCCGCAAAACAAGGGAGCGGGCAGTTTGGTATTCGACCTCCGCGTCCGGGTTTTCGATATAGCCATGCGACAGAAGCATGAAGAACAAGAAAAACGCAAAGAAGAGTCCGGGCCCTAAGCCCTTTGCTTCTTTCTTGGGGTTCATCCCTGTGCATTCTCTCCTGCAGCCAGGAGCCAAGCCAGATACCCGGGGCTCCCCTGGTCCACACAAAAGGCAAGCAATTCGGGTTCTTCGTAGGGATGGTCCGCCGCAAAGGAGGCAAGGAGAGCCTTTCCCTCCTCTTCGGAGGCCCAGCTCGTTTTAATCAAAAGGAGAACCTCCTGGTCCTCGTTGACCTGGCCCTTCCACCGGTAGGCCGAGGTCGCCCCCGGTAAGCGAGTCACACAGGCTGCCCGCCCACTCTCCACCCAACGCATCCCGAGCTCCCGCGCCTTTGCCTCCGACCCCACAGTGGAGAGAACCAGAAAAGCTTTTTTCTTCATCGACCCCGTTCCAAGCGCTCCGCGAGAAAAGGACTGAGCCCCGCCTGAAGAATCAGGTGTTGGGCCTTCTCAATATCATAGGGAACTCGATGGTAGGTCACAGTTTCGGCATCTACGACGCAGAAACAGGCCCTATTATCCCCATCGCGCGGCTGGCCGACACTTCCCGCATTGATCATTGCCTTCCCCTCCGGCAACTTGAGGACAGCCCCGTCCCCTGTGGCCGCATGGAAACGCAGATCCTCCCCAGTGAATCCAGGTTGGTGGGTGTGCCCCAAAAAACATCGCCCCTCAAAGCGGGCAAAGAGATCCTCTAACTTCTCGGGATTCAAGAAACCATCCGACTTCAAAACGTATTCGCGGATTGGATCCCGTGGGGAAGCATGCACAAAAAGATCGCCGTCTTCATACATCCGCTCGGGAAGGTTTTTCAAATACCGCAAGCGCCCCCAACGTTTCGGGTTCAGCCCGGGACGCAGCCGCCTGCGCGTCCAGAGGAGGGCTTCGCGTGCAAGAGAGTTAAACTCATCCAAGCCGTCGAACATCCCCCAATCATGATTCCCACGCAAACTGAAGCGGCAGCGTTCCCGAACCATGTCCAGGCAACGCTCAGGCTCGGCCCCGTAGCCTACAATGTCCCCGAGGCATCGAACGTCCTCGATTCCGAGGGCATCGATTTTTGCAAACACTGCTTCGAGAGCAGGCACATTGGAATGTAAATCGGAGATCAGGGCGAACAAGGCTTAGTCCCTCAGCCGTTCCAGACAAAGCTCTTCCAAGGCCCTCTCCGCCTCGGGCAGAGGACCGGGCAGTTCGGCGCCTGAAGCTTTTTTATGACCTCCTCCTCCAAAGCTCCGCGCAATGTCATCCACATCGTAACGATCGGAGGAACGCAGACTGATTTTGACCTTGCCATCCAGGATCTCCTTGAGAAGGGCCACGATCTCGACGCCACCCACAGAACGACATTGGTCCAAGATCTCATCGGTATTGAAACCTCCGCTCTCGGCCTTGGCCATAAACGAACGAGGAAGGGCACAGATGGCAAGGCGCCCATCCTCTTCGAAGCGGACATGACCCAAGGCCTCACCCAGAAGCTCAATCTGCTCCCTCGGATTGCGGCGATAGAGACGGTTATAAATCAAATGGGGCTTCACCCCCACTGTTACCAAGTTGGCGGCAATGGCCAGGGCCTCATCGGAAGTATTGGAGTATTGGAACCAGCCCGTGTCGGCGACGATGGAAACAAAGATCCCTTCAGCGGCCTCAGGGGTCAGAGGAGCCCCTGCGGTTCGGTAAAGGTCATAGACCAGGCAACCACAGGAGGGTGCTTGGGGGTTCCAAAGAAGGACATCCCCGTCTCCAAGATCGGAACCAACGTGATGGTCCACCACCAGATACTTCACATGGTCGAGTCCTTCGGCTGCTTGCCCCACACTTCCCGTCCGCTGGAGGGTGCTGCAATCCACCAAGCAATGCACATCGTGTTCGGGTAAGGCTTGGCCCTTACGATGCACTTCAAAGGGGGTATCGTCCCCCAAAAAGTCCAAGGAGCGTTCGAGGGAATCCGCATTAAGGATTCTCACCTTTTTTCCCATGTGCCGCAGGAAATGGAACAGAGCCACTTCGGTCCCTAGGCAATCTCCGTCAGGTTTCACATGGCCCGAGATCAAAAAGCGTTCATTTTCTTCAATAAAAGAGAGGACATCTTCAAACAAGGTTTCTTCCTTTCCGGAACCTCAGTTCCGTTTCCCGGGATCCGGGCCAATGGTTCATCGAGTTACATCGAGTTTATAGGATAGATTCTCCCCGAGCATAGGGGATGAAAGGGGGAATGCGCCCTGAAAGGAGAATATCGGTTGTTTCCTCGTCGTTGCCTTGAGGGAAGTCCGAAAAAATGAGCGCATCGAAGGGGGCACCCTCCCTGAGGCGCCCCGCTTCCGGGATTCCCAAGACTTTCCCCCCAGTGGAGGTTCCCATCTTTAAGACCTCCTCTCCACCCACCTCGGGAAACATTCGGTGAAACCTCTCCATCTCCCGGAACATATCGAGGTCCTCGTTGCTCGCCAAGGAGTCGGTTCCCAGAGCACAGGGGACACCCACTTCACGAAAGGCATGGTAGGACGGCGCAGGGCGACCGAAGTAGGCGATTGTGCCCGGGCAAAGGACCAGGGGACTATGGGTCTCCTCCAAGATCTCAAGGTCCCCGGGGCAGAGCTCTTGCAGGTGGATCAGGACCGTCCCTTCCCCCAACAAACCCAATCGATGGAGATGGGCAAGGGGAGAACAGCCAGGTGGCTTAAAACCTGCAGGGAGTTTCCCCAGAGCTTCCAGGAGGTCCCGGAAGGGCCCCCTTCCCTCTCGGCAAAAGCTAAGCTCTTCGGGTGTCTCCGAAACATGGATGGAGAGGGGGACAGCCATGTTTCGGGCCTCGTCAAAAAGAGCAGGCGCAACCGAATAGGGCGCGTGGGGGGAGAGACCTCGTTTCACACCCTGGGGCAGGGATGCGAACCGCGATTCGCAGAGGGCTTTCGCTCGCTTGGAGTCCAGGTCAAAGCCGAGCACCTCGGCGTCGCAACGGGACAGGAAGGGCTGTTTTTCCAAGGACTCGGCCAGAGCCATGGCCCCATATCCCAAGCTATCAACTTCCGAAAGAGTGCCTGTCCCCCTTCTTCGAAGCCTTGTGAGGTTCGTGCGGGCCTGCTGCTCGATTTGCCCGGAGCTTAAGGACGCCCGCGCTTGTAAAACCTGTCCGACCCAGGTGAGGAAGTCCGGTGACGAGCGGGAGGATGCAAGCTTTCCCAGTTCAAGATGAACATGGGCATTGACCAGGGTCGGGAGAATGAGAGAAACCCGCTTCTCTCCAGCGCGGGGGGTTACGGCCTCTTGAAGACCCTGGATCCTCCCCCCCTGTCCCAGCTCAATTCGGACATCCCTCAGCCACCGGAAACCATCGAACAAGCGCGCAGTCCAGAAGAGCCTGTCATTTTGATCCAACGATCTTCCCAGGGGCTGCATCCGAGACTCTGAGATCCTTTGGCGGCCCGCACCAACTGAAAAGCGCTCCCATGGGCAAAAAGGCCTAAGGCCAAGCCCATGGGGCTCCTTTCAGCTCTGGGCTAGCCTCGATAAAAGACCCGAACCGAATCCACCTCGATGGAACCTTTTCCCGAGGCTGTTTTGGAACGGTCGAAACGAATGATAAACCTGAATCCGTTCCCCACCTTGCCCGAGAAGCCATTGAGAGGTTTTACCTCTCCCTCAACCCAGGGAGTGAACTTGCCGATCGGTTTTCCTGATTTCACATCCACATCGGTACTCTGGATGAGGAAGACAACAGCTTCGCCCGATTTCGCCTTTTTGGACCCGGGGAACTTCTTGATGTCATCGCTGTAGGTCACGGGGATTCCATCAACCTTCGCCTTGATCACATAACTGAGCCATGTGGGAGGAAAGAGGGTTTGGGCGGCATACCACCTGGAACGGGCGACGGTTACCGGAGTGTAATCAATGGCACGGAGGAGCCCAACATTTTGAGGAGTCGGAGCAGGGCGGAATGAAGATCCAAAGGAAATGTGATTGGGTGCGGGATCGGCTTCAACCCGGATATATCCGGCTCCCCCTTGCCCCCCTACATTTTTGACAAACAGGTAGCTGAAGCTCCCTTCGGTCATTTCACCGCCTTTTCCTCCAAGCACGCTGATATCCCCCGCAATCGTTGGGATTCCTCCTGTTTGAATCAGGACAGATCCCCCAGAGCCTCCTCCTCCAGAAGCAGGAGCCTTACCTGCTTGAAGAGAAGACTCGATCTTATAGCCAAAGCCTCCTTCGCAAAGGATGGATCCCGTAGCATTCAGAATAAAATCGTTTCCTGCTTGGAAGTGGATGACACCGCCACCGCCAGCGCCCCCTGCCCCGGGAGACCACACCATGGTCCCAGTGTTACCGGAGGCATTGGAGAAAAGAATGTGAGATCCACCTCCCCCTCCTCCTGACCCGCCGATCAAAAAGAGCTCGGAGGACTTTTTGGAAGAAACCACGGGCAAAACAGGAAAGGGTTTCCCACCTGGAGCATCGGGACCGAATTCTTTGGCGAGATACATGTCCTGTTCTTTGGGCTTGGTATTCGTCTTCAACATCTTCCCAGGCTGCCCAAGATAGCTTTTTCCGTCGGGCGACCACAGGCTTCCGCCTCCCCCTCCAGCACTCCCCTGCCGGGAGAAGAATGAGGCTTGTTTGGTTCCATTCGAATAGGTCTGGGCTTCGAAAATGGTTTTCTTATCCTGGGGGTTGGCTTTGGACCCTTGCCCCGCAGTTCCCGCAGCCTGAGAAGCCCGGGGATGCCCGGGAGGAAGCTGGACCACCCCTCCGGGCCGGCCATTGAAATCCCCTCCCGAAAGATTCCCTCGGTCTCCACCCTGGCCCCCTGAGGCACCGCCGACAGCCCCCTTTCCACCGGGCAACCCCTTGGTCCCAAAGGCACTGGGCTTTTTGAAGGGGGGCACAACTAGCTCGATTTTTCCATCGATTTGTACCCGGCCACTCACGATAAACCTTGGGATGTTCGGCCCCACGATCCGCATGACCTGTGTCCCTTTCAGAACGAAGGAAGAGAATTCGAAGACTCCGTTGGTAATCGTGTGATTTTTGCCATCCAAGGTCTGCCGGGCAGGGATATCGATCTTGGTCGTATCCCATTCATAAACGCGGTTCCCGTTTTTGTCCTTTCCCTTATCCGTACCCAAGCGCACATCGAAATCCCCCAGGATGCCACTCCCTCCAATCTTGCCGGCGAGGAG
>Ga0256841_1003012_pt1 | contig 12902 bp, 11 predicted proteins | sample 356308metaG_FD_185971 | JGI IMG/M metagenome (GOLD analysis project Ga0256841, IMG submission 185971) | Hydrothermal vent microbial communities from Mid Atlantic Ridge, Atlantic Ocean - 356-308 | ecosystem: Environmental > Aquatic > Marine > Hydrothermal vents | place: Atlantic Ocean: Mid...
CGTTCCTCGCGGATACCAATACTTGATTTCGCGCGATGCCCGGTCGTCGAGTCGCTTGACGTGCCCGTCAAAGAAAACCGCGTTGATCTCTCCGGGGTTGTCCCGCACGCTTTCGGTCAGCCGCGCGCGGTCGGTACATCCGTGGCGGTAGGACCAGACCAGGTTCTTTCCCTGCGCGGCGGGGAAGCTGCCCGCACTGACGCTCTGGCCGTCCCAGTTCTTGGTGCCGCTCTTGACGCCGTAGGCCTGCGAGCCGCACCACCACGCGCCGTTGCTGGCGAACGCGCCGAACCAGTCGGCATCGGGGGAGACGTCGAAATCGATGGAGCCGTCGGCGGCGAGATAGCGCATGCCGTCGGCGGCGAGAACTTTTTCGGCGTTCGCGCCGACCTTATCGACACGGGACACGTAGTCGGTGGGGTGGTAGGCGGCAAAACTCGTGCTGGCGACCTTGGCCCGGACGGTGACGGGGCGCCCGCTGGCGGTCCGACCCTTGGCAATGACGCGCCGGGCGTAGTTCTGGCCCCACCACTGGAAATGGGCCGGCATGAGATAGCTCAGGGGGGCCATCTGGGAGATGATGTCGTCGGTGAAATCAGCCGCGTCGGGCACGCCGCTGAGCCCCGGGGGGTAGAGGTAATCGACGCGCAGGCCTTGCTGCGACGGGCAGGCGTAATCCGTGACGAGTGTGCGGATGCGTTCTGCACGGTTGGCGCCCAGCTCGGTCTCGTACCGGAGGGAGGGACTCATCCAGTCGTAGTTCTGCACCGGCGTGTCGGGGCGGCGCAGCGAGGCCGCGTCGTTGCCACGACCGCCGATGGTCGCGGCGACGCCGGTGGTGTTGATGCCGGGGATCCAACTGTTGTTTTCGCTGGAGTAGGTTTGGACCCCGCGGGCCAGCGCACGTAGCTGGACGCCGCACTTGGCCGCGCGGGCCTTCTCGCGGGCACACTTGAGGCTGGGCAGGAGGATCGAGATCAACAAGGCGATGATGGCGACGACGACCAGCAGCTCGATGAGCGTAAACGCGGGACGTCGCGAGGACTGGGGCGGATGCATGGTGTCAGAAGCCTCCACGATTTGGATTACTGGGGGTTCTTGCGAACCACGAGCGTTTCCGGATCAACGTATTTATTAAGTCCGTTTTTCTCGAGCTGTTGAATGACGGCCCGCTGGCGCGGGTCGATCACGAGCTGGCCATCCTCGGTCTGATGGCACGGCACGAGGGTCTTTTCGTGCGTCTCGGGGTTCTCGCGCGGCAATACCGTCGGCGACCGCTTGAACCAGAACGTCTTGCCCGTCTTGACGCAGATATACTCCACCTGGCCGCTGCGCTTGGGCGCCTCGGCGTTCTGGAACGCGAACAGCGCGATGGCCGCCGCAATCAACACAACCACGAGGGCGATCTTGCCCGCGTTGGCTTTGACAGCTTCCATTCTCACACCCCGCGGCCGGCGCGTTTCCACCGGTCCGCCGCGTCTGGTTGTTTCCCCGTGGGTTCACGCGCGTTGCGTGAGAGACAATTCAACTCGCCGTTGGCTTCCCATGCTCTCGACGCGCTGCGCGGGAAGTTACCATCAGATTATAATCGTTTTCCCATTTCCGTGCGATGGGGCGGGCGGCAAGAAGTGAACCCGCCGGCCCGGACGTGGGCGGACCGCGACCGGCACGGGCGGCCCCCGGAGGCTTGCGGCGGCCTTCCCTCGGGACGGCCGATCGGCCAAGATGTCGTTCATGAGCACGTTTGTGATCGAGCCTGCGACGCCGAGCCATCTCGACGATCTGTACGCGATCGCCGCCGCCGCGGGCGTACATGACCATTTCAGTCCCGCGTTGCTGCACGAGAAGCTCTTCGCGGCCCCGCGTCCGGACCAGTTTGGTTGGCGTGTGCTGGCGGCGGTTGCGAACGGGACGATCGTGGGCTTTGCCCAAGGCGTGGTGCGGCCGGCGGCGCGGAAGGCCTGGCTGGGGCTGTTCGCGGTCACGCCGACCTGGCGCCGCCGGGGGGTCGCGAGTGCGTTGCTGGCAGCGCTGCGCGATTCCTGGCCGCGAGACATCGGCGAGATCGAGGCGTTGGCGATCCCGGGCAATTATTTCACGCCGGGGATCGACCCACGATATACCGCGGGCCTGTGTTTTCTGGAACGAACCGGGTTCGAGCGGTTCCGCGATTGTGTGAATCTGCGGGCGGAACTGAAGGCGGATTTCGACACCTCGGCCGAGCAGGAGCGGCTCGCCGCGGCGGGGATCGAGATTCGCCGCGCGCGGATGGATGACGACGCACTGCTCGATGCGTTTTTCGAGGAACATTTTGGCGCGGACTGGCGGTTCGAGGCGGCCCTGGCGCTGGCGAACGAACCGCCGGCGTTGCACCTGGCGTTGCGAGACGGGCGGATCATCGCGTTTTCGGCGCACTCGGGACAGAACCGGGAGTGGGGGTTCTTCGGGCCGATGGGGACATCGCCGGCGGCCCGCGGGCACGGGTTGGGGCGGGTTTTGTTGTGGCGCTGCCTCAACGACCTGCGCGCCGCGGGCCACCGTTCCGCGGTGATCCCGTGGGTGGGGCCGATCGCCTTCTACCACCAGTGGGCCGGCTGCGTGGTCGAGCGGGTGTTCTGGCGTTATCGGCTGGCGCCGTAGGCTCTCGCCACGTGCCATCCCCGGGGGCGCGGGGCTACCCGAGCTTGGACGTAAGCACCTGCGCGGCGCGGATGGCGTCGTCGTCGTCCTGGAAGGCGATGTAGAAAACGCAGCGGTCGCCGATCGCGGCGCCGGAAAAGCCACGCATGTTGATGGCGGCGTCGGCGATGAGCTTGGTCAGTCCGGCGGCGAGCCCGGGCCGGTTCGGGCCTTCGATCCGCAGGGTGTGCAGCCCGGAGGCTTTCTGGAGCCCGGTTTCGCGGGCGGCCTCGAGCTGCCGATCGCCCTTGAGGGGTGCGAGAAACAACACGCCGAAGCCGGGTTTTTCGGGCATGCGTCTGGCGATCATGAAGTCGAGGTTTGCGTCGGCTCTCATCACGCCTTCGAGTTTTCGAGCCAGAGCCCCGGGGGCGTCCTCGACCTCGCCGACCCAGATATCTTCCCGCGTGATTTCGTATGCCATGGCTGGTCCTTCCTCGTGGTTGCGCCGGGGGATGCCGGCGCCGGGCTATGCCGGAGCTTGTTGGGAGCCACGCGGCTGCCAGATGCCGGCGATGCGTTCGCCGCAATCGGGGCAGCACGCGCCCTTCAGGTGGTTTTCGCGGACGGAGAAGCCGTGCCGCACGATGAGTTCCCGGCCGCAGCCGGGGCAACAGGTGTTTTCACAATGTTCGACCATCCCGGGCAGGTTGCCGGCGTAGACGTAGCGCAAGCCCTCGCGCCGGCCGATATCCCAGGCGCGGCGCAGGGTTGCGGCGGGGGTTCGGCCGCGGTCGTTCATCTTGTAGTCGGGGTGAAAGGCGGTGACGTGCCAGGGGATGTCGGGCGAGACGCCGGCGAGAAACGCCGCCATCCGGGCAAGTTCGTCGTCGGAGTCGTTCAGGCCGGGGACGACGAGCGTCACGACCTCGATCCAGAAGTTCATCTGGTGCAGTCGGCGGATGGTATCGAGGACGGATTCGAGTCGGCCGCCGAGGGCCCGGTAGGTTTTTTCGCAGAACGCCTTGAGGTCGACGTTGCACACGTCTACCCAAGGCCGGATGTATTCGAGCACTTCGGGCGTGGCGTTGCCGTTGGAGACGTAGGCGCCGAGGAGGCCGTGGTCGCGACCGAGCCGAAAAATCTGGACGGCCCATTCGCTGGTGATCAACGGCTCGTTGTAGGTACTCGTGATGACGGGGCAATGGTGTTCGACGGCGAGCTCGACGATGCGTCGAGCGCTGACGAATCGCGGGCGCACGACGGCGCGTTCGTCGCGCAACGTCTGGCTGGTCATCCAGTTCTGGCAAAAGGGACAGTGGAAGTTGCATCCGAGCATCCCGAAGGACAGCGCTCCGGCGCCCGGGAGGACGTGATAAAACGGCTTCTTCTCGATCGGGTCCACCGCGAGCGCGGAGACGTAGCCGGTGGGGACGCGCAACATTCCGTCGCGATGGAAACGCACGAAGCAGGCCCCGTGCCGGCCCTTGCGCACCAGGCAGCGATGCCCGCACGCCAGGCAGCGCAGCGCATCGCCGTCCTCCCGCCGGGTCAGCGCTTCCGCGGCGGGCATGGTGTGTTCTTCGAGCAGCGTGCGCAGCGAAACGGCGGATTCGGTCATGTCGTGATCCTCCGTCGTGCGAACCGCTCCCGCGCATGGGGTCTGTCCGGGACGTGAGACGGACTCGACCCGGATGCGGTACCACCGCGGGTCGAGCGGCACGCGCGCGATCGCCTACGCGGTGTCGGGCCGCAGCGGCGGACGGCCGACGGCGTAGTACTCGAAATTGTAGCGCGCCATCGTGCGCGGGTCGTAGATGTTGCGACCATCGAAGACCAGCGGCTGGCGCAGGAGCTCGCGGATGCGTTCGAAGTCCGGGCTACGGTATTCCATCCATTCCGTGACGATCACGAGCGCGTCGGCCTCGCGGAGCGCTTCGTAGTTGTTTTCGTGGTAGGCGATGCGCTGGCCGAAGACGGCACGGGTGTTCTCGATGGCCCGCGGATCGTGCACGGCTACCGCGGCGCCGGCGGCGAGCAGTCTTTCGATGATGGTGATGGCCGGGGCCTCGCGGATGTCGTCGGTGTTGGGTTTGAACGCCAGCCCCCACAACGCGACCCGGCACCCGTGCAAGTCGGGACCGAGCCGCCGGGCGATCTTGGCGACCATGCGCAGGCGCTGCGTGTCGTTGCGCCGGTGGACGGCTTCGAGGATTTCGCAGCTCGCGCCCGCCGCCCGCCCGAAACTCGCCAGCGCCTGAACATCCTTGGGAAAACAGCTCCCGCCGTAACCCACGCCCGGATACAGGAAGTGGTAGCCGACGCGGGTATCGGCCCCCATGCCCCGGCGGACTTCGTCCACGTCGGCGTTCATGCGTTCGCACAGCTCGGCGATTTCGTTGATGAAGCTGATGCGGGTGGCGAGGTAGGCATTGGCGGCGTACTTGGACATCTCGGAGGCCCGGCGGCTCATGACCATGATGGGCTTGTTGTTTCGGACGAAGGGTTTGTAGAGCGAGGCGACGATCTGGCCGGCGTCGGCATCTTCGGCCCCGACGATCACGCGGTCGGGCCGCAGGAAATCCTCGACTGCGCTGCCCTCCTTGAGGAACTCGGGGTTGCTCACGACGTGCAGGGCGTGGTCGGTTTCGGAGCGCATGATGGTTTCGAGGCGGTCGCAGGTACCCACGGGCACGGTGCTCTTGATCGCGACGATGGCCGGACCGCGCAATCCGCGCGCCGCGGCCCGGGCCGCCGCCTCGATGAAGGTCAGGTCGGCCGAGCCGTCGTCGCGGGGCGGGGTGCCGACCGCGAGGAACACCACCTGCGCGCGGGCGACGCCCTCGGCCGTGTCGGTCGTGAAGCGGATTCGTCCCGCGTGGAGATTGGCGCGCAGAATCTCGGCGAGGCCCGGCTCGTAGATGATCGGGTCGCCCGCCGACAACCGCCGCACCTTCTCGGCGTCGGTGTCCACGGCGACGACATGGTTGCCGCTGTCGGCGAGGCAGGCTCCGGTGACGAGCCCCACGTATCCGCTGCCGATGACGCACAATCGCATAACCACAAGCCTCCTGGGCGAACTGCGCCGGCGGGGGCCGCACGCCCCCGCCTGGCCGGATTCGCGTGGATTCCGTAGTGTTCACTATAATTGAGTTTGGACTTCGAGGGGACCGGCGCCGCCGGCCGGCAGACAATCTTTTCGCCTCCGGGCGGCGGAGGCGTCGCGGAGAAAAACGATGCGCGTACTGGTTGCCGGCTGTGCCGGGTTCATCGGCTACCATCTTTCCGATCGGTTGCTGGGGGAAGGGCATGAGGTCATCGGGGTGGACGATCTGTCGAGTGGCCAGCGGGCCAACGCCGCCGACCTCGCCGCCCGAGGCGGTTTCACGTTCATCGAGCACAACATCGCCGAGCCGCTCGATGTCGGCGGTCCGCTCGATCGGGTCTACAACCTCGCCTGCCCCGCTTCGCCGGTGGATTTCGGCCCGCTGCGCCTGTCGATTCTGGCGGTCTGCTCGCGGGGCGTGTGGAACCTGCTCGATCTGTGTCGGGCGACCGGCGCCCGGTTGCTGCACACTTCCACGAGCGAAGTCTACGGCGACCCGCAGGAGCACCCGCAACGCGAGACGTACTGGGGCCATGTCAACCCGATCGGTCCGCGCTGCTGCTACGACGAAGGCAAGCGTTTCGCCGAAGCGCTGATCACGAACTACACCGCGCAGCACGGCGTCGCGGCCCGCATCGCGCGCATTTTCAACACGTATGGTCCGCGGATGCGCACCGACGACGGACGGATTCTGCCCACGTTCGTGACCCAGGCGTTCGCCGGCGAGCCGCTGACCGTGCATGGCGACGGGAGCCAGACGCGCAGTTTCTGTTACGTCAGCGATATGGTCGAGGGGTTGCTGCGCCTGGCCGAAAGCGATGTGTGCGGGCCGGTCAACCTTGGCAACCCGGAAGAGATCTCGGTCCTGGAGTTTGCCCGCGAGGTGATCGCGTTGGCCGAGAGCACGAGCGAAATCCGCCACGTCGAACGCCCGCAGGACGATCCGCAGCTTCGCCGCCCGGACATCACGCGCGCCCGCGAGCTTCTGGGATGGGAGCCGCGCGTGCCGCGGTCCGAGGGATTGGCGAAGACCGTCGCGTGGTTCCGCGACCACCGGCCCGCGTGAACGCGGAACGAGTTCGGCCAGAGGCCTCCGGCGCCCGCGTTTCAAGCGCCGGGAGGCCGTCGCCGAGCGTGCAAATCGCGAACGAGCGCGTCAACCGGCGTGGGCCCGGCGGCGATAGCTCGACGGGGTGCGGCCGGTCACTCTCCGGAAGCACGTCGCGAGGTATTGGCTGGACCCGAACCCGCACTCGACCGCGATCTTCGAAAGAGGCAGGTCGGTTTCGGCGATCATGCGCGCCGCGACACTGACGCGATGGCGCACGTAGTAGTCGCCGGGAGCCAGGCCGGTTTCGGCCTTGAACCTGCGGTGGAAATGCGACACGCTCTGCCCGACCATTTCGGCGAGCTCGGGCACCGAGTAGGGTTCATCGACGCGGCTGGTCATCAGCTCGATCGCGGTTGCCACCACGGGCGAGTAGCCGCTGGTCTTGTCGGGCTGGTGGCTGAACTGGACGACCTCGACGAGCATCTGGAGCAGGAGCGTGCGGGCGCGGAGCGTGACGAGCCGGTCCGTGGCACGGTGGGCGTCGATGAGCTCGCCGATGATGCCGGCGATCCTCGGGGGGGCGGCGAACTTCCGTCGGGGCAGGTGCCAGAGGCTGTTGTGCAAGGCACGGGCCTCGTCGGCGGGCACGCCGAGGTAGCCGGCGGGCATGCGCTTGGGCAAATCGAGCAGCAGCCAGTATTGTTCGCTGGGGTGCCACACGTCGTCGATACCGCCGTGGACTTCATCGGGCCATGTGCAGAACACATGCCCGCCGGCGATGTCGTGTTTCTCATCACCAACCTGCCAGCGAACCGACCCGTTGGCGATGTAGAAGATTTCCATCGCGCCGGGGTGGCTGTGCGAAGTCAGCCGCTTGGCTGTGTGACATTCGTCGAAGCCGAGCATGATGAGTTCGCGAATGCCGGGAATGGGGCGGGTGATGTGAACGTCGACGTCCTGATACTCCGATTCGGCGATGGGCTTTTTGTGTCTCATGTTCGATATTCTACCCCCACGCGGCCAGAGTGGTCAACATCCCGCCGGCTCGCCGGGCGAACACCTTACGGTTGAGCGCGTTTCTACGAGGGTCGGCTCGCGAAACGGACATGGCAACGGGCGCTAATAGCGCCCGCCTGAAGAATACACCTTTTGCTCGAGTTTGGGCAACATCTCTCGGGCCTTGATCGCCTGTGGCGAGTCCGGGTATTGCTCGAGCAGGTCGTGGGTGATTCGCAAGGCTTCCTCGAAGCGGCGCTGCTTGATGCGCTCGCTGATCTCGTTTTCCATTTTCTTGCGCGCCTGGATTTCGGCGTTTTCCTGGAGCGTGGGCAGTTGGAGCCGGAGGGCCTGGGCCTCGGGCGACTGCGGGAACCGCTGGATGAGCGAAGTAGCCGCTGCCAGCGCCGTTTTCCATTCACGCTTGGTGGTGGCTTCCTGGGCCTGGGCCATGAGTTTGGCCCGTTGTTCGGCCTGGGCCTTGTTGCGCTCGGCGCGCAGCCGGTGGGCCAGCTCGTTGGCCTTGGCCGAGTCGGGATGACGCTCGAGCAGCTCGCGGATGACGTCGGCGACGCGGTCCCAGGCACCCAACGCGGTGAGATCCTTGATTTGTCGCTGGGCCGCCTCGATATCGTGCGCTTCGACCTGGGCGCGCATCTGCTCGATCTGCTGTTCGAGCTTGTCCCATTCCTTGAAATGGGGAAAACGTTCGCGGGCCTGCTGAACACGCCGCCGCGCTTCGATCCAGTTGTGCTCGCGCAGCAGCAACGGAACCTCGCGCATCAGCATGTCGAGGACGGCGTGACCTTGGGCATCGAGCCGCATGGCCCGCTGCTGCTCGTTGAGCAGGGAAATATCGCGCACCTCCCGCGTGAGCACGACCAGCTCTTCGAGCGCCTGGGAGATGTTCTGTTCGTATTCCGCCCGCGCGCTGCGCGAGCCGAACTGCGACCATTCCGAGGTGCGCTCGCCGCCGCTTTCCGCTGCGTTCTGAATCGCTCCCAGTCGGCGGATGAGCTCGCTGAGAGCCAGCAGAATCACGCCCGCGGCGATACCCCCGAGCATCGCCGCGAACACCCCCAACGCCGTGGGCAGTGCCAACGCGCCGGAGCGGCCGAGCACGACAACCTCGTAGATGCACCAGATCGGTGCGGCGATGATCGCGAGCAAGCCGAAGATATCGAGCGCACCGCGGATCAGCCCCGTGCGACTCAGCCCTTCCCGCTCATCGAACTCTGCATAATCTGCCATGGACCGCCTGCCTCTGGGAATCAGGTAACGTCATTATTCCTGATTATCGGCAAAACGCAACCGAGCACGCACCCCGAAACACGCCGGATCGGCGGCGCATGGCGCTCGCCACCCGCGCGCAATTCGCATGGCGATCAGATGTCCATCAGCAGGCCACTCTCCGCGGTCGGAATGCTCTGCTTGCGACCGCGGGTGCGCATCACCTTGCGCGTATAACGTTTGCCCTCCTCCTTGGCGTGGCTGCGAGCCTGAAAAGGCGTGTCGTTCGGGAGCTTGGGCAATTGGTTGGAGCCGTACAACTTGTCGAGCATGGCGGCGACGGCGTCCGCGTCGTAGTAGTCGCCTCCGGCGCGAGCGTTGAGGGCCCCGGCGATCACGCGCAACGCAACCTGGTTGGGTCGCAGATTGGAGTAGATCACCTTGGTTTCGCGGTAGATTTGCTTGAGAAAATCGACGTGCAACGGAGGCCAACAATCGGCTTCGGGCCTGGAATCGCTTTCATCACGCACGCCCGCGAGGCGGTTTTCCGTCCGTTTCACGTATTCCGGCGAGAGGTCGATCCCGACATAGCGGCGACCGAGCCGCTTCGCGACGGCGGCGGTCGTTCCGCTCCCGACGAACGGATCCAGCACGACATCGCCGCGGTTGCTGCTGGCCATGATGATTCGCGCCAGCAGGCTCTCGGGCAACTGGCAGCCGTGGTATCCGTCGCGTTCCTTGAACGTGCCGCACACACGCGGGAACTCGTCCCAGACGTCGTTGGGTACTCGTCCCTTGGGGCTGGCGCGCAGGTCCTGGTACTCCGTGTGCCGGCTGCTCGGGAAACGAAGCAGATGGTCGTTGAACACGAAATTCTTGGGGTGCTTCGTCAGGTAGAGGATGTGCGTGTGCGCTCGGGAGAACTTCGTGCGGGCGTTCTGCCCGAACGTGTAAGCCCAGATGATCCAGTTGCGCAGATGCAGGCCCAGCTTGATCGCCACCATCCGCAACTGGGCCGCGTAGTCGTCACCGATCGCGATGTAGAACGACCCCGTCGGCGATAGTACGCGCTGACACGCCGCCATCCACGCCTGACACCAGGCGACATATTCGTCGGGCGGAAGATCATCGTCGTACGCGTCGTAAACGTACCCGATGTTGTACGGCGGGTCGGCAAACGCCAAATCGACGCACCCTTCGGGCCACGCAGCCAAGACTTCCAAACAGTCACCACAATATATGGTGTCAACTTTCATATCCCACCTACTACATCTCGTTGGTTTCCGTCGATTGTGTCACGCAGCGGAGGAAAGTCAACCCGAAATCCCCGGCGGAACGACGGCACGGTGGCAGGGGTCAGCCGCCCAGGCGGGCGCGCTCCGGGCCGATTCGCCGCCAGTGGCTGCCTTCCCAATACACCTGCCCGCAATCCGGGCAGCGGAAAAACTCCTTCGCCCAGATGAGGCTTCGAGCGGGCACGACGTCCGCTACCTCCGCCCGCCGAACCAGCTCCAGCTCTCCGTTACACGCGGCACAGCGCGGCATGCGGGGCCGCACGTCGAGGTGACGCGTGACGTAGCGAACCTGCTCGCGCAGGCGCAGCCCGACCGGCAGCAACAAGCCGCGCAACGCCCCGGTGGTGAAGGCGCGGCGTTCGAACAGCTTGTGGTCGCTCGAGATAACGATGCGTCGTTCGGCGAGCGCGTGCTGGACGAGGTCGGCGTCGTCGATGCCGGGTGTGTAGGTCGTATCGACGCCAAAGATGCGCAGCCAGCGCGCCACGCCGCCACACATGGCGTCGCAGGCGATGCGCGGGTCAGCGGGTCGTTCGCCGTTCATGATCGTATTGTACGCGGAAAAAGCGCACGCCCGGCGTACACTCGATGTTCGCGCGTGGCAGCGGCCTTGTGCGGTGCGCCGGCGCGACTTTTCGGGTTGGGACGGGGCGCCCGGTGGCGTTGTCCACGAAACACGAGCGGCTGAGACGCGCCGGCGGGCATGGATCCGGGGTCTTGACGCCGTTGCCACCTGTCGGGAAAACGGGGACGGTCGCGGTAGGAGGCGACCTGGTGGCACGCGTCGGGCGGGACCGGCGGCGTGACGGGGAACCGGCGGACAGCGGAGGCTTGGGCGTGCGAACGGACTGGTACGTTGGTTCGAGACGGACTTTCCGGAGGGCCGATGTGCGTGTCGCGGGTGGTCGCATCGGGCGGAGGATGGTCGGCGTGGTGGTATTGGCCGCCGGCTCTGTGCTGGCAGGCTGCGCGGCGCCCGGGGCGGCGCGACCGCTGGACCGGATCCCCACCACGCAACCCCAATCGCTGCCCAGCGACGCCGAGCAGTTGCGGAGCGATCCGCTGGCGTACCTGCGGGGGGTGGGTCGCCGGTGCGCGGCACTTGCGCAGTACACGCTGACGTTCACGCGCCAGGAACGGCGCGGGTTGGGGTTGTTCAAGACGATGCACGAGCCGGAGCGGATCGCTTGCCGTTTTCGGCGACAACCGTTCAGCGTGTACATGAAATGGCTGGACCCGGACGTGAAGTATGGCGAGTCGGTGTACGTGGCGGGTGTGGCGGACGACAAGGTGCGGTTCGTGCCCCGGCACGGTTTGTTCGGCCTGCCACCGACGATCACGCGGGTTGATTTGCAAACGCCAGTGACGTGGGGCGAGGCGCGGTACCCGCTGACCGATTTCGGGCTCGAGCGGATGATGGCGCGGACGCTGGCGACGCTCGACCGGGCCGCCGGTCACGTGCGCATTCGGTACCTGGGGTTGGCTCGCGTGCCGCAGCGGCAGCGGTGGGCACATGCCCTGCGTTTCGAGTTCGACGAGGGGATCGTGTCCACGCCGCTGCGTGAGCTGTACATCGACCCGCAGACCCGCCTGCCGATATGCACGCGGCTGTTTCGTTCGTCGGGAGCGCTGGAAGCGGCGTATTGGTGGGAAGACGTGGACACCCACGTCCACCTGACGGACGGTGATTTCCTGCTCGCGGCGGAACGCGCCCGGCGCGGAAGCACGGGGAGCAAGCCATGAAGAGAGGTGTGGGCGCCGCGGACGTGCGTTACATGCGCCGGGCGCTGGCGTTGGCGGCGCGGGGGCGGGGGGCGGTCGAGCCCAACCCGATGGTGGGGTGCGTGATCGTCAAGCACGGCCGGGTGATCGGCGAGGGGTACCACCGCCGGTTCGGGGGGCCACACGCGGAGGTTGAGGCGTTGGCGCGTTGCGGCGTCTCGGCGCGCGGGGCGACGGTGTACGTCACGCTCGAACCGTGCTGCTACCACGGGAAAACGCCGCCGTGCACGCGGGCGTTGATCGAGGCTGGTGTGGCGCGGGTGGTGGCCGGGGTGGCGGATCCGAATCCGCGGGTAGCGGGCGGGGGGTTGCGCGCTCTGCGCTCGGCGGGGATCGAGGCACGTGTCGGTGTGCTGGCTGACGAGGCGGTGGCGCTGAACGCGCCGTTTTTCAAGCTCGTGCGGTGCGGCCGGCCGTGGGTGATTCTGAAATGGGCACAGAGCCTGGATGGTCGCATCGCGACGCGCACGGGGGACTCGAAGTGGATCACGGACGAGACCTGTCGCCGACATGCCCACCGTGAGCGGGCGCGGGTGGATGCGATTGTCGTGGGTCGCAGAACGGTGGAGATCGACGATCCGTTGCTGACGGCGCGCGGTTGTCGGCTTCGGCGGGTCGCGGCGCGTGTGGTGGTGGACACGAGTCTGCGGGTGCCGCTGGCGGCCCGGCTGGTGCGCACGGCGAGCGAGGTTCCGACGTGGGTATTCTGCGGGCGGGACGCATCGCGGGCGCGGGCGCGACGGCTGGAGGCCGCGGGTTGCCGCGTCGTCCGCGTGCGAACGAGTGGCGGGCGGGTGTCCCTGCCGGCCATGCTCGACCGGCT
>Ga0256841_1003013_pt1 | contig 12901 bp, 11 predicted proteins | sample 356308metaG_FD_185971 | JGI IMG/M metagenome (GOLD analysis project Ga0256841, IMG submission 185971) | Hydrothermal vent microbial communities from Mid Atlantic Ridge, Atlantic Ocean - 356-308 | ecosystem: Environmental > Aquatic > Marine > Hydrothermal vents | place: Atlantic Ocean: Mid...
TCGCATTCGCCTCCCATTTCAAGACGAAGAAACTTCTTGATATGATCTATATACTCACCTATGCCGATATGAATGGGGTAGGAAAAGGTATCTATACTTCGTTCAATGCCCGTCTGATCAAAATACTCTATCAGCGCTCGCTCGAAGCACTTGACCATACCATTATGATAGATGAAGCGGCTAAGAGACTTAGAAAAGAACAGAGTCTCAAACGGGACCCGGAGTTTCTATCACTGACACGAAGCCAGCAGCGCAAAATCCTGCAAATCCCCTCGGACCTGCTCTTCTTGCGCTATAATCCAAAACGCATCATCGCCATCTCCAAAAAAGCATTCGATACTGAAGCGTATGAATTTTACCTCAGCAATGAAAGCCATCTGGTGATCGAAGTGATACGCGCACACTCTTTCAACCTCGGATATTTTCTTTCCAAGCTCTCTGCTTACGACGTGGTCAATATGGATATCTGTAAGCTTTTTGATGATCTAAAATATTTCAAGATCGATTTCTCTGTTAAAGCAGAAGAAGATGACCTCATGCTCATAGAAGAGATACTGCATCGCTCCTTCGATGCATCACAAACGGCAAAGATGCCGCTGCCCATCATCAAGAAGAACGAGATAGAGATCGACTGCGAGCACTCCAAGACTTACGCAATGATGAAACTGCATACCAACAACCAGAAAGGGCTTCTGGCATATACGATCAACCTTTTCGACCAGATGGGTATCGACATCGTCTCTGCCAAGATCCATACGCTCAAAAAGAAGGTCAGAGACCTCTTTCTCATCGAAAAGAATGGGAATTTCTGTCATAATACGGACAATATTATTGAAAAACTGAGCAGGGAAGAATAACATGTGCGGAATTGTCGGATACATCGGACCCAAAGAAAAAAAAGAAATACTCCTGGACGGATTGCAGGAGCTTGAGTACAGAGGCTACGACTCAGCAGGGATCGCGGTCATCGAAGGGAAGAAGCTCAATAACTTCAAAGCGATCGGGAAACTGGAGAACCTCAGGGAGAAGACCAAGTCCTACCACAGCGAAGGTTTTGGCATCTCCATCGGGCATACGCGCTGGGCGACCCACGGCAAACCCACCGAACTCAATGCCCACCCGCACCTGGGTGCCTACTCCTACGTGGTCCATAACGGGATCATCGAGAATTACCAGGAACTCAAAGAAGAACTCCAAAAGGACGGTGTCAGCTTCCTAAGCCAGACCGACACCGAGACCATCGTCCACCTTTTTGAAAAGTTCAACAACCAAAGCAACGATCCATTCGATGCCTTTGAAAAGACCATCGAAAAACTCGAAGGGGCGTATGCCACCCTGCTCATCACCGAAGCAGCGCCCGATACCATCTTCTTTGCCAAGAACGGCTCCCCCATGCTGATCGGTTTTGACGGAAAAGAAGTGTACTTCGCCTCATCCGATACGCCGATCATAGGGAAAGCCAGCGAAGTATACTACCTTGAAGACGGAGAATACGGCTATGTGAAAGAGGGAGAGGTCCACCTGTTTAACGCTGAAGGTGCAAAAACCTTCACCAAACAGCCGCTGACCGCCGACAAGCTCTCAGCACAGAAGGACGGCTACCGCTTCTTCATGGAGAAGGAGATCTACGAGCAGAGCTATGTGATGTCTGAGACCATCATGGGGCGAGTACATGCCGAAAGCATCACACTCGACGAGATCGACGAGACACTGCTTAAAGGTATCAATGCCATCAAGATCTGTGCCTGCGGTACTTCCTACCACTCTGCACTCACCGCTGCCTACCTTTTCGAACGACTGGCAAAGATACGCTGCGATGTGGAGATCGCTTCGGAGTTCAGGTACAAAGAGCCTCTTTTGAGCGACGATACGCTTTTCATTACCATCTCCCAAAGCGGAGAGACCGCCGATACCCTTGAAGCACTGAAAATGGCAAAACGTGCCGGGCTCAAAAGCCTGAGCATCTGCAATGTGGACAACTCCTCCATCGTCCGTGAGAGTGATGCGGCCATCCTGACACGCGCAGGCATCGAAAAAGGGGTCGCCAGCACCAAAGCCTTCGCCACACAGACGATGGTGCTCTGGATACTGGCTCTTTATATGGGGCAGGAGAAGGGCAGCATCAGTGCAGAGACGATGAAAAATGAGATCGATGCCATTCTCCACACCCCCAAGGCACTGGTCGTCACCGATGCCCTGCATGCCAAACTGACACGCCTCTCCAAACGCTACCTTCACGGGCACGGTTTCTTCTTCATCGGGCGGGACATCTTCTTCCCGCTGGCACTTGAAGGCGCGCTTAAACTCAAGGAGATCAGCTACCTGCACGCAGAAGGCTACCCTGCCGGGGAGATGAAGCACGGCCCCATCGCCCTGGCCGATGCTGACCTTTTCACTGTTGCGCTGATGCCAAAGACCATGCACTACGACAAGATCAAATCCAACGTCGAAGAGCTTTCAGCCAGAGATGCGACCATCCTAGCCATCTCTCCGGAATCTTTCGAGCTGGCGGATGATTTCATACAGACACATTACGATACACACCCGATGCTGGAATTCTTTGAAATGATGGTGGTCACACAGCTGCTCGCACTGGAAATTTCCGTTCGTCTGGGGAATGATGTGGATATGCCGAGGAACCTGGCGAAGTCGGTGACGGTAGAGTAACCTTGTATGCTCTTGTGTAGGATGGATTTATCCACCGTTCTAATGAAGATTTGATTTTTTTATGAAGACCCGTTCTCTTAAAAGGTGGATAAATCCACCCTACGCGATGAGGATCATGTATTTTTTTGAAACCACTCTGCACATAACGCTTTGTAGATCACTTTATAGGCATCCAGTTTTTCCTGTTCCCATTTCTCTTCTTTAAAATACTGCTGCAGGAAAAATACTTCCTTCTCTTTTCCAAGCGCAAACTCCACACTGACAGCCGCCAGATCGAAATAGCGGTCATTATTGCCTGCGAACTCCCAGTCTATCAGTTTTACCTCTTCGTCGGAGAACAGAATATTTTTCGGATTGAGGTCGTTGTGGCACAGGACGATCTCCCTGGGGTACGCAGACAGCAGATCGAATGCTTCTGTCACTTCCCGGCTTTCCGATGCCAATAGGTCACGCAGCGGCAATGGTTCGGATGTGATCTGGATGGTATGCAGTTCCCTGATGATTCGGGCAAGATGCTTCAGATCACCGTGTTCAAGACTTTTCTTATGTTCCCCCGGTAAAAATTCGCATATCATCAGTCCGCTATCACTCTCAAGTACCAGCGGTTTGGCCGCAATGCCTTTTTCATAAGCGAGGGTCTGGACAGCAAATTCCAGTTCACGGTCACGGTCGTCAAGTATGAACTTGCGGAGAAGATAGTGCTTTCCATTGACCGAGAACCGATGGTTCTCATTGGAAAAACCCTGTCCCTCCAACAAATACGGACCCTCGATGGTCTCCCCTTCAAAAAGCGGATGTCTACTTAGATAGCGTTTCATCATACGCCTTTTGCCAGCTTGCATAGCCGTAGAAGGCAAGGATCACATACAGAACGAACAGGATGATGGTAGCCAAGTACCCTGAACGGTAGTAGAGGACGATCGCCGCGGAGTCGATGAAGATCCAGTAGATCCAGTTCTCCAGTACCTTTTTCGCCATCATCCAGGTGGCGATACCGGAAAAGACCATCACGAATGCATCGTGGTAGGCGAATTTCGCCCCGGCATAGGTCTGGGAAATCCACCCCAGTGCCATGGCCCCCACAAGTCCCAAAGCGATGAAAAGAATATGTTTCTGCAGCGGCCAGCGGCTGATCGCAAGTGTCTCACCCTTCTCATCCTTTTTCCAGAGGATGAAACCGTAGACCGCCATGGCCATATAGTAGAAATTCAGGATGGAAGAGGAGACAAGTGCCCCGTTCCAGAAGAGAATGGTGTAAATGAGTGTGGAGAAGAAGGCAAAAGGCCAGGCCCACTGCGACTCTTTGGCTGCAAGGATGACGTACGTGATCCCGAGCACAACAGCAGCGACCTCCCATCCGGACATCATTGCGAATGCATCGAGAACACTCTGCCAACTTAACTGCATTCATTTTCTCCTTTAGTAGTCGTAGGTAAGGGTCAAACCAAACGTTCTCGGTGTCCCCTTCTGCGTATAGAGTTCGGACTCATATCCTTTTGAGGGATCGTTGCCAAAATAGAAACCACGTACATTATACTCTTTATCTGCAAGATTCCTGCCCCAAAGTATCGCGCCGAAATTGCCGTTTGTATACTCTACGCTGCTGTTGAATAATGCATAGGGATCAGACTCCTGGTCATGTGTATCGGAGAAATAGTAGCTTCCCATTCCTTCTACATTGGCTTTGAACCTCCAATTTTCCATAAAGGCATAATCCAATCCCACATTATATTGATATTTTGGTGACTGTGCCGGGGCACGCCCTGTCATTTCAGGTGTATATTCATCAAATTCTGCATGCAGAAGCCCCAGTTTGCTGTAGAGATGCAGGGTATCGTTCGGATAGTAGTCCAGTTCCGATTCAAGACCGTAGTAGGTCCCTTTTGCCGCATTGCTCAAATAGTCCGAGAAGCTTCTGTCATTTTCGAGATAAGTCTTGACCTGCTGGTCTTTTCGTTTCCCGTAAAAGAAGTTCAGTCGGTTTATCAGCGTGTTGTCGAAATAATTTGAATTGACACCGGCATCCAGGTTCCAGAGTGTTTCTGTCTGGAACGTTCTGTCCTCTACAGGCAGTGTGTTGTCCGCATTGAAACCTCCGGGTTTATAGCCTTTTGAGAGAGTCACATAGTATTGTGCATTGGCTTGGGCTTTATAGGTCAGTCCTATTTTCCCTCCATACAGGTTCTCATCGGTATTGTCACTGAAGGCATCCGAATCACTGTAATCCGCTTTCCAGTTCTCAGCTCTCATTCCCAAAGTGAAAACAAGTTTTTCTGTCAGTGTACTGTCTATCTGGCCGTAAACCGCTTTGCTTGTGGTATCATAATTGTGGCTGAAGGGTTCCCAAACCCCGTCCATATAGTGGTTCCTGTTCAGATCCTCGCTGTAATCCTTGTAGTAAAGGCCCATGGTCCACTGTGTCGTTTCGTTAAATATCTTTCCGCCCTCGTCCGAGACCATACGGATATCGAGATCGGTCTGTTTTTTATTGCGCAGATACTGATCGAACCAGCTGTATGGCCATAATGAATCATCGAATTCACCGACATAGGACCAGTCTTCGTCGTAGCTGTATTCCGAGTCTGTATTGCTGTGGCTGACTGCTGCTGTCAGGTGCATGATATCGTCATACTGATAGGTCGCTTTAAGGGAAAAGGCATTGGTAAGCTGTGTATCCTTGCCGGGCATATCCGACTTTGTTGTCCATGAATTGTCAAGTGTGAACGCATCATACCCGTTGTCCACGTCGATATGCAGGACATTCAGGTCGACCGTCAATGTATCGGTCACCAACCACTTAAGCGCCCCTTTGACGGTCAGCTCATCGATATTGTTGGTATCGTCCCTTCCAAGATAGCTGTTCTTCATGTATCCGTCACTTCTGTTTTTGTACACGGATATACGTCCAAGAAGTGTATCTTTAATGATCGTGCCGCCGCCGGCTGCGCCGAATGCAAGTGTATTGTAATTACCGACGGTCGCTTCAAAATGACTATTCGCTTCTGCTGTAGGTTCGTTGCTTTCCACAATGACCATACCCGCCATCCCATTGGCACCGAAAGTAGTTCCCTGCGGTCCTCTGAGTACCTCTATCTGTTTGACATCGAACGTTCCCGCACCAAGCGGACTTTGGGAAAGATCGATACCGTCTATGATGACACCGACGGAAGGGTTGACCGGTGTTTCGAACTGGCTCCGCTCCCCGATACCCCTGATCTGGATATATTTTGCTTTGGATGCACCGGCAGAGAAGTTGACGTTCGGGGAGGAGCTCAGAACTTTGATGAATGCTTCGGTATTCTTATCATAAAGCTGTTCTTCGCCTATGACGCTGACACTGTTGCTGACCTGGGAAAGGTTCTTGTCTCGAAAATCCGCCCCTATAACGATAGGGTCAAGTTCAACCTCATCGGCCAAAGCATTCACTGTCATTCCTACAGAAGCTGCAAGAATCGAAGTAGCTATTATTTTTGATTTCATGTTGTTTCCTAAAATGTATATTCAGGAAGGAGAAGTGCAGATAAATAGGAGAATGGTACACCATTTTACTTACAGTTCTCTTCCTTACGCCGGTATTGTCCGGTTCAAGTTCAGCGGGTCAGGCATGCATGCCATCTCAGCTGAATAAATTCAGCACCCCGAGAGACTAATAAGAACTTATACAAAAATTCAACTATCATTATCCTTAAATAAGAGTATTTTTATCTTATTTAGAATATCGCTTCGCTTCTCGGTACATTTTTCTCTCTGTAGTTTAAGCTCAAGGTATCGGCATGGCCCAGTCTGTCATAGAGAAAATTCTTGGCCCCCTCCACGCTGCTTTTAAGTGAGATACCTTGGGCAAGGTGTGTTGCGATGGCCGAAGAGAGCAGACAACCCGTACCGTGGGTATGTATCGTTCCCACGCGCGGTGTAGAAATGCTGTGCATACCGGACGGATCGACCAGACAGTCGACGGCTTCTTCTTCTATACTGTGCCCTCCTTTCAGCAAGACCGCGTTGGCTCCCATTTCAAAAAGACCGTTCGCCATAGCAAGCACATCTTTCATCTCTCCTCGATACACAGTTCCCAGAAGAGTATTGGTCTCATGAAGATTGGGCGTGATGAGCCGGCAGAGAGGAAAAAGCCTGTGCACCATGACCTCAACGGCCTCAGGCTCCAGGAGCCTTCTGCCGCTTGAACTGACCAATACAGGGTCAAGGACCACATTGGGCAATTCGTACTGCTTGATGATATCCGCGACCACATGTACCAGCGATGCATCACCAAGCATACCTATCTTCACGGCATCGACCCTGATGTCATTAAGCAGGACAGAAAGCTGCGTGCGAAGCAGTGACGCTGAGACCGTTTCCACCGCTGCCACCCCCTGGGAGTTCTGCGCCGTGATCGCTGTGATGGCACTAAGCGCATAACCTCCGAGTGCATGGATGGTCTTGGTATCGATCAGTGTACCCGCACCGCCGTAGGGGTCGAACCCTCCTATCGCCAATACGGTCGGTGTATGCTCAGTAGCCATAGGGTGCGACCGCTTCAATGAGCTGTATGGTCTTCTCTTTGGAGATACTGCCACCATCATCCAGCACCGCTGAGATCATCGCAATCCCACTGGCAGCGTTCGTAGCGGCGACATCGACGATGTTCTCCTGCGTGATCCCTCCTATCGCAACGATCGGGTAGTCCACATACGCCGCCCACGATGAGAGCCTCTAAGCCCCACATTCTCATACGCCATCTTCTTGGAGATAGGCTCGAAGATCGGACCTATCGCCAGATAGGAAGGAGCAAACCCCAGTGCGATCTCGATCTCTTTGGGGGTATGCGAACTGATCCCCAGTCGCAGCCCTGCACGGTGGATCGCCTCGATATCGGCTTCCTGTATATCCTCCTGCCCCAGATGCACCCCGTAAGCACCATGCTTGATGGCAAGCTGCCAGTAGTCATTGAGAAAAAAGCGTGCATGATACTGCTTGGAGAGGGTGATCGCTTCAATAACTTCTTTTTCAAGTACCTCCCCCTCCATATCCTTGATACGAAGCTGTGCCGTGGTGATACCGCATTCATACAGCGGCAACAGCTTTTGGGCTCTGTCTACGATGGGGTAGATCCCCAAAGGGATCTCATCACATTTTGGAAAACGCATTTTCTCTCCTTGTTTATCAATGCATTGCGATGCAATGCTTACCAACACTATTCACTATTCATTATTCATTATTCACTTCAATCGTAGCAACCGCTACGATTGATTCTGGTGCCAAAACGGTGTTCCTACCGTCGGCGTGGAGGGCAAAGCGAATTCACGCTCCTGCATCGCACCTGCTTCATACCCCATGCGTCCTGCTTCGACTGCTAGAGCAAAGGCTTTTGCCATCGCTTCAGGGTCCTGTGCCAGCGCAACAGCGGAGTTGAGCAAAATGCCGTCATATCCAAGCTCCATAGCCTCTATGGCATGGGAGGGTTTGCCGATCCCCGCATCGATGATGAGTAGCATATTCGGAAAGGCTTCACGGATCGCTCTAAGATTGTAGGGATTCATCAATCCTTTGCCCGAACCGATGGGAGAGCCCCACGGCATCAGGATATTGCACCCCACATCGACCAGCTTCTTGGCAACGACCAGATCGTCCGTCGTATAAGGAAAGACCTCAAAGCCCTCCTTGACAAGCACCTTTGCTGCCTCCACCGTCTCGTAGGGGTCAGGCTGCAGGTTGTACTGATCTCCGATCACCTCCAGCTTGATCCAGTGGGTACTGAAAACCTCTCGTGCCATCTGCGCCACAGTGATCGCCTCCTTGGCAGAGTGGCATCCTGCGGTATTGGGCAGTACTTCCATGCCCAATGCGCGTATCAGCTCCCAGAAACTGCTGCCGGCTTCCCTGTTCACACCCTGTCGGCGCAAAGAGACCGTCACCACCTGGGCTCCCGAAGCCTTGATAGAAGCTTCCATCACTGCCGGAGACGGGTACAGTGCCGAGCCGATGAACATCCGCGATGTCAATCGTTTACCACCGATCTCCCAGCCCTTTTCCTTTGTTTGCATTGTTTGTGTCATCTGTTGCTCCTTCTCATTTTGGTGCTGTCAGAAGACAGCACCCTACTATAAAGCATCGCCACGCGATGCATACCGACACTCCTCACTCCTCGTTCCTCATTCCTCACTATCACCCTCCGCACACCGGTGCAAGGATCTCCACCTCATCACCCTTTTTAAGCACGGTATTCTCATACGCATCTGAGGGAACAAACGTCATATTGACTGCGACCGCACCTATGGCATTGTCGTACCCAAACCTCTCTATCAATACCGCTACTGTTGTCGCGTCATCTATCTCTTTGGATTCTCCATTGACTACAATGTTCATCTCACCATCCTTTCCATGCAACAAAAGCTTTGCGAAGCAAAGCATACCAACACTCCTCACTCCTCATTCCTCACTGCCTAAAGATCCCTTCAGTCAGTGCTTTCTCCACGACCGCCGGTGAAAGCAGATACCCATGCCGGTAAAGCCCGTTAATACGTGTCAACCCCTTTTCGTTCTCGATACGCGGAAGATTGTCCCGGAAGGCCGGACGGCAGTTCGTCTCGGAGTTGACCACCCGCGCCTCACCAAAACTCGGATGTACCGTATAGAGTGCCGAAAGCAGCTCCATCGAAGAGCGCACCGAGATGGGAGAGAAATCCTCACTCTCAATCTCCGTCGCTCCGATAATGTAGCGCTTGTATCCTGTAGTCTGAGAGAGTTTACACTCTTTGCAATACTCCAGATCGATCCCTTCACAACCGCTGCCGCGCGGTACGATGTAAAGTTTATAACGCGGATGCATCAGGCGTGTAGGACGGGTGATATCAATATCATTCGCCTCTACCCAGAGCACCTCGCCGCGTACGCCGCGCAGATCATCGAAATGCTCTTTGGCACCCAACCCGCGGGTATCAAAGACCCAATCAAACTGCTCCACACCTTCATCGGTATAGACCTTCCCAGCTTCAATGTGTGTCACGGGAGTATACTCCCGAAACGATACATTCTCAAAACGCTCAAAGTAGTTGACACTGAATGCCATGAAACGCTGCGCGTCCACCACTCCTTCGGAGGGGATAAAAAAGCCCTTCTGATGCTGTGCCAGATCGGGTTCAATCGCACCGATCTCTCCCCCGTTGCAGTCCTCGATCTCTCCGACGGTATCAACCTTATAGCGCAAGAGTCGGATGAAGTGCTCCAGCTCTCCCATATCCTGCGGGTGTGCGGTGATCACCGTCCCTTTCTGCTGATATCCGTCATACAGCCCGATCTCCTTGAGCAGATCGGGCCAGAGTTCGATGGAGCGCTGTCCAAGCTCAAAGATAACCGACTCCGCCGTCTCCAGCTCCGCATAGGGTGCAAGCATCCCCGCAGCGGTAAACCCCGCAGCACTGACCCCCTCTTTGGAGTCTTTCTCGTAAAATGTAATCTGCATATCCGGCCTGGTACGCAGAAGGTTGAGGGCAAGTACCCTGCCGACCAACCCTGCGCCTGCTATGGCTATATTCATTCTCTATCCTTTTATCCCCTGTAGGGGTAATCCCTGTCTCGTTCCCACATTTTATATGCGAATGCATACCGTTTTACACTATGTCTTTCGACATCAATAGTGTCTGCCTGCAACCTTCCTCATGAGGTGGGCTTAAAAGTGCCACCCTACAGACGGCGGGTACCCACGAGGGGTACCCCTACATATAAAACCCATATCCAATCAATGGTGCATCATAAAATAGCACAGACTCCTACTTCCTACCTACTACTTCCTCGCTGACATACACTTCCCCGCCAAGCTCCTGGAACTTCTGGCTCATCTCATCCATCCCTTTCTGTTTGGCGGTCTCAATGTCCGTTTCCAGTGCATCGGCATACTCACGTACCTCGGCGGAGATCTTCATAGAGCAGAACTTCGGCCCGCACATGGAACAAAAATGTGCCACCTTTGCCGCTTCCATCGGCATGGTCTCATCATGATATTCACGTGCACGCTCAGGGTCAAGCCCAATGTTGAACTGGTCCACCCATCGGAACTCGAAACGCGCCAGGCTCATCGCATCGTCCCTCGCCCTTGCTCCCGGATGCCCTTTGGCGATATCGGCTGCATGCGCCGCAAGCTTGTAAGTAATGAGCCCCTCTTTGACATCTTCCCTGTCAGGCAGTCCAAGGTGTTCTTTGGGTGTTACATAGCAGAGCATCGCACAGCCGTACCAGCCGATCATCGCCGCACCGATCCCCGATGTGATATGGTCGTACCCCGGAGCAATATCCGTCGTTAACGGTCCAAGGGTGTAGAACGGCGCTTCGTCACACCACTCCAGCTGCTTCTCCATATTCTCTTTGATCAGGTGCATCGGAACATGACCGGGCCCTTCGATGAGCGTCTGCACGTCATGCTTCCAGGCGATCTTTGTCAACTCTCCAAGCGTTTTCAGTTCCGCGAACTGCGCTTCGTCGTTGGCATCGACGACCGAGCCAGGGCGCAGTCCGTCTCCGAGAGAAAAGGTGATGTCATAGGCTTTCATGATCTCGCAGATCTCCTCAAAGTGCGTATAGAGGAAGTTCTCTTTGTGGTGGTGGATCATCCACTTGGCCATGATGGAGCCCCCGCGGCTGACGATCCCCGTCACACGCTTGGCGGTCATGGGTACATGGTGCAGCAGCAGCCCGGCATGGATGGTAAAGTAGTCCACCCCCTGCTCCGCCTGCTCGATGAGCGTGTCGCGGAATACTTCCCATGTCAGATCCTCTGCAATACCGTTGACTTTTTCCAATGCCTGATAGATCGGCACAGTGCCTATGGGCACAGGCGAGTTTCTCAGTATCCAGTCACGCGTGGTGTGGATATTCTTTCCCGTACTCAGATCCATCACCGTATCGGCACCCCAGCGTGTCGACCAGACCATCTTCTCCACCTCTTCGGCGATGCTCGATGTCGTCGCGGAGTTTCCGATGTTGGCATTGACCTTGACAAGGAAGTTGCGCCCGATGATCATCGGTTCGACTTCCGGGTGGTTGATGTTGCACGGAATCACCGCACGCCCTTCGGCCACTTCCTGTCGAACGAACTCCGGTGTGATCTCTTCGGGAAGGTTCGCTCCGAAATTCTCGCCTTTGAGTCTCGTTTCACGCTCCTCATCCTGAAGATAGGCCTGCGTCATAGCCCTGTTCTGATTCTCCCGTATCGCGATGAACTCCATCTCGGGTGTGATGATCCCCTGGCGCGCATAGTGCAGCTGGGAGACATTCTTGCCTTTTTGGGCACGCAGCGGCGTACGGTAGAGCCCTCTGGAACCGGCAGTAACGAATTCCAGCTGTTCATCGGTATTGTATCCGTTGTCCTGAGGTTTGGTGATGCGCCCTTTATACACTTCCACATCCCCTCGAGAAGCGATCCACGTTTTACGGATGGCAGGTATTCCCTGCTCCACATCGATCTCTACAGAAGGATCAGTATAGGGTCCGGAGGTGTCGTAGACACAAAGCTCCGTATCGTTACTGAGTGCGATCTTTCGCATGGGTACACGGATCTCTTTGTAAATAGAGCCTTCCGCATAGATCTTCTGTGATGCAGGCAGCGGTTCTCTGGTCAGAATGTCGTTTGAGGCGGCAATGGTCTCGTTGAATGGTTTTGTCATGATGTTTCCCTTTTAAAATTTAATGTCTCTATTAAAATTTTTGGGGAAGAGAGTAATAAGCGGTGTCAAGTTCCTATCCCGAAGAAGTGGGAGATGTCTCTTGAACAGTAGTATTACAAAGCTCTTCCTTACGCCGGTATGATCCGGGTCAAGTTCAGCGGGTAGGATGTTGCGTCCTTCTCAGCTGCCTGTGGCAGCACCCCGAGAGTTTGAACCACCACTATAATCAATAAAAGATAAATATTCTCTTAAATTCTGCCGCTCTCTTCTAAGTTACTTCTCAATATAATAGAATCCACACAATACAAAAGGATCAGACTATGGGTACCTACCAACGCATTCACCCCAGAAAACCCGAAGGCATCGAAAACAAACGGGCATTCCTCATCGGATCGGGGATCGCATCGCTCGCTGCGGCACACTACCTTATCCGTGACGGGTATATGAAAGGCGAACAGATCACGATCTTCGAGCAGGACAGCGTCACCGGCGGCGCACTTGACGGTGCGGGCGATCCCGAGAGCGGCTTTGTCGCACGCGGCGGACGGGAGATGGAGGAGCACTACGAGTGTCTCTGG
>Ga0256841_1003014_pt1 | contig 12901 bp, 8 predicted proteins | sample 356308metaG_FD_185971 | JGI IMG/M metagenome (GOLD analysis project Ga0256841, IMG submission 185971) | Hydrothermal vent microbial communities from Mid Atlantic Ridge, Atlantic Ocean - 356-308 | ecosystem: Environmental > Aquatic > Marine > Hydrothermal vents | place: Atlantic Ocean: Mid...
GCTCGCGTCCCGCCCCAGCACCCAAGCGGTTTTGCCGGCGGGGATGGTCACCCTCGGGTCAATCAGCTCACCGGGCGCCCAGTAGAGCGGCGCGTCCTGCACAAAGCGCCCCACCACCGCGTCCGCCGTCAGCGCCAAAAACGCATCACACCCGGGCGCGGGCGGGGGTTCAGGCGCATAGCAGCTCACGTCCCACAAAGGCGCGCCCGTGTCTGCTCCCCACCCGATGGTTATCACGGTTCTATCGGTCGTGAACTGGTACGAAACCTCGCCCGGAAAGGGAGATGTGTCCACCGCCACGCCATCAATAAAGAGCTGAATTGTGTGCGAGGACGGGTCATCAGTGGCGCGCACGACGACCCTCTCTCCAGCGAAGAACGACAAGCCTATCGCGGTTATCGCCAGGTAATGCCCGTCGAGAGACGGATCGTTGAGTTCCTGGCAACCGCTTGAGAGCGTCGGGGTTGCTCCGCTGGCAGAGTGAGACGGGATCAAGCCCCCACCAACAACAAACATGCTGACGAGAAGTGCCGCCCAAACCCAGCGAACTTTACGCATTGTCCTCCTTACTCCTTTTGTGAGTACTTGCCAAACAGTAATTCTCATCATTTTTAGTATAAGCCGTCAGCTTATGAAAAGTTACAAGATTTCGTTGATGATTTATAAGCGCCCTTTATCGTCACTCAACGTAACAGAAACCGCCGAGTGATCGTGGCGGGGTACAACTCGGCAATTCTGCAAATAAACGGGTCGGCTATGGCGGGCCGACCCGTTGACGCATTGAAAACGACACACTTCGGTTTATGGCACGACGCCGCTCGGCAGCGGCGCGCCCTGCCACACCGGATCGCCCACGTTCGGCCCGAGCGTTTCGGCGGGCACCCAGAGCTTGTCACACGCCCAAATGATTTGGTAGTAGTGCCCGCTCGCGTCCCGCCCCAGCACCCAAGCGGTTTTGCCGGCGGGGATGGTCACCCTCGGGTCAATCAGCTCACCGGGCGCCCAGTAGAGCGGCGCGTCCTGCACAAAACGCCCCACCACCGCGTCCGCCGTCAGCGGCAGGAAGGCGTCGCACCCGGGCGCGTAACAGTTCGCGTCCCATTGGGCGATTCCAGTGTCCACTTGCCAGCTCAAATTAACGGTCTCATCCGCCGTGAATTGGTACGAAACCTGGCCCGGAAAGGGGGAAGTGTCCACGATCGTTCCGTCAAGGGTGAGGGAAATCGTGTGAGAAACGCTGTTATCCGAGGCGCGTAGAACAACACTTTCCCCTGCAAAAAACGGCCAGCCGAGGATCGTCCCCACCCCGTAAGACCCGTCAAAAAACGGATCGTTGACCTCTTGGCAGCCGGCTGACATCGTCTGGCTTGCCCCGCTGGCCGAACGGGGCGGAATTAAGCCAGCGCCAACAACAAACACGCTAACAAAAAGCACCGTCCAGACCCAGCGCGTCTTACGCATTGTCTTTGCCCTCCTCATAAAAATATACGAACGTTCCTCATTTTGCAGTATAAGCCATCCACCGAGAAAAAAATCACAAAAAGTGGTAAACAAGCTATAAAAAAGCGGCGGTGGTGCGTTGCCGATTTGTTACAGAGCGGGTAGACCAAATTTTGGGGGAGAGCACAATTTACAACAGCAGCATAATAAATAATGCTTGAGGGAATTTTGCACCCCTTTTGCAAGCCGCACTTGGCAGGTGGGGGCATTTCCTTCTATACTCGTAGGTGTCGGGATGATTACGCCGAGCATCCCTTGTCGGTATGATCCCGACAAGCGCTGAGTTTATTTTTGGAGGTTGCTGACCATGAAGCAAGTTGCACGTGTACTTTCTCTTGTTGTGCTTGTTGCACTCCTAGCCACACCTTTTGTCTCCTTTGCGCAGGGCGATCCCCGCTGCAACGGTCTTTCAGAGGCGGATTGCCAGATTGTTGTGCAGGCTGCCGACCAGATGATGGGCGTTACTGCCTTCACCATTCCGAACTTTGAGGGCAATTTTGAGCTGAATATGACGGATAGCGAAACCGGCGAGCCGCAATCGGTTTCGGTGACAGCGGCGGGCCATGGCGCGATTTCGATCCCGTCTGTTGAGGAAGCGCTGGTTTACCTCTATATCACCGAGGCGACCATGGACGACGGCGAGACCACCGACACGATCACGGACGCGGAAGTGATCCTCACGCCTGCAATGATGTATGTGAAATACGAAGGCGAATGGTACGGCGGCGCAGAAGAAACCGACTTCAGCAGCTTTGATCTGGGCGCGCTGGACTTCAACACGATGATGGACTCGCTGGGCATTGACCTGAGCACCGCGATCACCACCACACGCGGGGCAGATGCCGAGTTACACGGCCAGAATATGGCGACCTTTACCACCAACGTAGATATCGGCCAGTTGCTCACCGCGCTGCTTTCTTCCCCGATGGTGGGCGAAGCGTTGGGGATGAGCGGCGAAGAAGCTATGTCGCCTGAAGAGTTGCAGATGATGGGCGCGATTTTGACCCCGATGCTGACGGGCACGACCCTGCAAACCGAGCAGTGGATCGGCTTGGACGATGGTTATGTGCACGATATCAGCATGGACTTGGTGCTGAACCTGGATATGACCATGTTCGCGCCGGAAGCAGGGGCCATCACCGGCGAGCTGAGCTTTGATATCGAGCTGGACGGCTTCAACCAGCCGATCAATGTGGAAATTCCCGCCGAGTACAAGTCCCTAGACGACTTGGACACCGCCGTGCCAAACTTGGGCGGCATCGGAAACGCTTTGGGCGGCGGGATGTAGCCACAACGATTCCTAGCAATCCGATCGAAGGGCGGGAGGGCTGGTATAGTCCTCCCGTTTTTTTCGGCGTACAACGCAGAGCGACATTTTGCGTAGTAACTATAGGGAATGAAGATGCGCTTGTCGCGATAGTGAAGCATCAGGAGGAATAGAAACACCATGAAAGCACAATACGGAAAACTTTTAGCTGCACTGGTGATAGGGGTGATGTTCTTGACCCTAGCCGCCCCTGTGGCCGCGCAAGATGGCGGTTGGGAACTCCATTGCAACGGCCTTTCGGAGGCCGATTGCCAGATTTTGCAAGACGCCGCACAAGCCATGCACGGCGTGAGCGCGCTGGATGTTCCCGCCTGGTCGGTCAACCTGACCGTAGACGCCGACTCGGATACGTTTTCATTTGTGGCCAACGGCTCGGCGCGTTTGGTGTTGCCGGAACAAGTGCTAACGCTGGTGGAAGGCATCTCCGGCGCTGAAGACCCCACCGCTGCCGTGATGAACTGGATGCAAGGATTGGACGCGGAACAGGTTGTGCAGATTCTGCAAGGCCTGGGAGCGTATGTGCAAATAGATCGCCTGATCGCCGAGCTGCCTGCCATAATCGATTCCCCCGCCCAAACATGGGGTATCTCCGGCGAGGGCATTGTGAAGGACGGCGGGCTATATTTGCATCTCTACGCCCCGAACGGCGCAGACGCCTGGTTTGGGGATCAATTGCGCGTGAACGCGGCCATGATGGAAGAGCTTCAGGCGGGCCTAGACGAGGCAATGCAAAGTTGGCAAGAAGCCCAAGCCGAGCTGGAAAATATAGACCTGGACGCCGTGCAAGCCGCCATCCAACCGCTGGTTGAGCTGCTGCAAAAGTACGTCACCACCACACGCGAAGCGGACACCTCCCTTAACGGCCAAACTATGTTCGTCTTCACGACCACCTTTGACGTGACCGGTTTCCTGGCCGACGAGGAGCTGGCGGGCGTGTTGCTCCAGTCTTTGCAAGCGCTGGCCGAGCTGGATACAAGCGGTGAGATGGGCCTCGGAGGACTGGACGTCACCGAAGGGCAAATGCAGCTTTTGCTGATGACCGCCGGTTTGATGGTTAAGGAGTCCAACTTCACGACGACGGTTTGGGTAGGCGCGGATGATTCTTACATTTACCGCGAAATGACCGATATCGCCCTGATGCTCGATCTGACGCTTTTCGGCGAAGATGCACCGCCGAGTGTGGTGGTCGCGTTGCAAACCGCCGTAGAGATGGACGAGTTCAACACCGCCACGATGGACGGAGTCACCGTGCCGGAAAACTACGCCGCGCTAGAAGATGTGGAGGACTTTTTCCCCGGGCTGCCGGAGATGATCGAGCACGAGTTGGCTATCGGGCAAACATACAACGGCGCGCTAGATGGTGAGGACGACACCGAGGATATTTTCTCCCTGATGCTCGACGCCGGTCAAACCGTGCAGATCGAGTTGAACTCGGAGGATTACCCCTACTTGAGCGTTTACGGGCCGGACGGCTTTCAGGTGGCCTATTTTGACACCTACTACGACACCGAAACCACGATCACCGCTGAGGAAAGCGGCCAATATCTGATCGTGGTAGAAGCCGATTGGGCCATGGACTACGATCTCACTGTGCGCGCCGAGTAAAGCCTCGGAGCACATGCGGCCCATGGACAAGCCCGCTGCTGCCGGTGGCGGGCTTGTTTGTTTTGCTCTTGACAAAAACATACATCCTGTTAGTTTTCTTTTAAGGTTTGTTCGTTATGCTAAGGACAAAGTCGGGGCACTGTGGGAGCGTCCCATTGCCCCACGCGGGAAAAGCTAGAGCCATTGGGAGAATCTCGTGAGTTCAGAAAGCCCCATCACACATCTGTACGCCCAATTTGTTCGCTTGCGCCAGCAAGGGATGGAACGCGAGCAAGCCTGGGAACAGATCGAGCGGGAAGTGCGCGGCTTGGAGTTGAAGGCCCAAGAGCGCTTGGTGCGCTTGTTGCGGGAATGGGAGGCACGCGAAGGCCGTAACTACTCCGCTCCTGCCCAGGCCGACCCTTACGCGACCCAATATCGCCCTCCGGCAGGGTTGGAAGAGGCGCGCAAAAAGATCAAGCGCATTCGCCGCATTCGAGCGCAGCGGTCCTCCGAATTAGACGCCGTCCAAGCCAAAGCAAACGAGGATGGGATGGTGACCTGTCCGGAATGTGGCACGGCGAACCCGCCCGACGAGTTTTTCTGTCGGCAGTGCGGCGCGATGTTGGTGCAGAGCGGCGAGGACACCCAACCACTAGAAACACCCGCGACCCATGACGCCACCTATTTTGACGACACGATGACGCTGGCGCTGGAAATTGTGGACACGGGCGACGTGCTCCGTGTGCGTCCGCGCCACAATGAGCTGGTGATCGGGCGACTTTCGCCGGAAAGCGTGATGATTCCGGACGTAGACCTTTCGCCCTACCAGGCGGACGTGAAGGGCGTTTCGCGGTTGCACGCCGCGCTACGTCGGCAGGGCACAACGCTGGTGCTGACAGATATGGGCAGCCTGAACTCCACCTACATCAACGGACAACGGGTTCATGCGCATGAGGTGCGCGTGATCCAGGATGGGGACGAACTGCAATTCGGGCGGCTGCGCGTGCGTGCGCACTTCGAAGGCGAGTGAGCGGCGTGGAACGCTTTCCGAGTCCCCGCAAGGGAACGCTCGCCGTCGAGGGCGCGCCGCCCGTGCGCCATTCGGCGCACTACGCGCGGCGGATGCCGCGCGTCAGCCGCGCAAAGCGCGGCTAGGCGGCGCGCCCAGCGCGCGATCACCGCAAACGCCCGCCCCTGCTAGGGGCACAGAGGCAAAGCCCCCGCCACCTCACGCGCCCCAACCGGCAGGCGGTTTCGGCAACGTCGGCGAGTTCGGCTTTTCGGCGGACGTCTCCCCGCTCTCCCCGCCCAGCACAGCCTCAATCCGCGCCACGTCCAGGCTGACGGTGGACTCCAGCGGCAAGATGCGTTTCGCGCCTTCCGGCGGTGCGAGCGGCAACGCCACGTAAAACGTGCTGCCGGGCAAGGCTTCGGGGTCGTACTTTTCGCTCTCCACCCAAATCCGCCCCCCGTGGGCGTGGATCACGCCCCGCGCGATAGTCAGCCCCAAACCCGGCCCCGCGCCCATGAACTTGGTCGCGCCGGTGGAATGCAAACTTGGGTCGTGGGCGCGGAAAAACTTCTCGAAGATCAGCTCGTGGTTTTCCGGAGCGATGCCGATGCCGGTATCTTGGATGGCGATAATGATCTCGTCGTCCTCCATCCAGCCCTTGATATCGATCCGCCCCCCGTCCGGCGTGTATTTGATCGCGTTGAGCACAATATTACGGAAGGCTTGCACCAATCGCTGCATGTCCCCCTGGATAGGCGGCAGATTGCGCAACCCGCGCGCTGAAAGCATCAGCCGCCGATTTTTGATCGCCTCGGTGAGCGGCTCGATGGCTGTGCGCATACAATGTTCCACGCTGATCTGCGCAAAACGCAAGTCCATCGCGTCCACGTCAAGCTGGCTGACATCCAACATCGCGCCGATCAGTTGTTCCAGACGGTCAGAAGCTTTGCGCAGATTGGCGGTCATGCCCGCGATTTGGTCTTGGTCCAGCAAGCCTTGCTCGTTCATCGCCTCCATGATATCCGTATAGCCGCGAATCTGCGCCAACGGCGTGCGCAGCTCGTGGCTGGCAATGGTGATAAAGTCCGTCTTGACGCTGTCAAGCCGTTCGAGCTGTTCTTTGGTTTCGGAGATGGCCTTGTTCAGCGCCGCCTGTTCGGCTTCCCGACGGCGCAAGTCCGCCACCAAACGCGCGTTGCGCAAAGCCACGCCCGCTTGGTTAGCAATCGTGCTCATCAGCTCCAAATCCGCTTCGGTAAAAGGCACGTCGGAGGCCTTCGCACCGCAGCACAGAATGCCGATCAGCTCCCTTTGCACCACAATCGGCGCGTAAGCGCTCATGTGCAGCGCCTGGAAAAAGCGACGTTCGGCTTCCGGGGCGGCAGCGAAGCGCGGCGAAAAGTCCAAGTCATATTGCAGCAGGGGCGCGCGTTCGTTGACCAGACGCTCATAAACCGGGCTTTGCGGTGTCAGGTGGCCGACGATCTCTGGAATTTCGCCCAAGCCCTTGCGCATCGGCTCCATCAGCAGCACGCCGTCTTCCTGCTCCGAGACCAAAATCAGCCCCCCACGCCGCACGCCCAACACGCTGGAAAGCGTGTGCATGGTCACCCCCACCACCTCGTCCAGCTCCACCACACCGGTAATCGCTTCGGTGAAACGGCGTAACTTGCGCGCCACGCCCTCCGGGGCGGTGTCCAAGATGCGCGTGACCAGCGTTTGCACCGCCGAATGCAGCGGCCAATAGAGCGCGGCGGTCACCAGCGCCAACGTGCCCAACGCCAGATAGAGACGGTGGGTCGTTTGGGCGTCCAGGTGTTGCCCTAACAACAGCGCGCCGAACACCATCAGTGCGGTGAAGCCGATCAGCGTGCCGGTGACGGCGGTACGGCGCATGGTGCGCCGAATATCCAACACACGGTAAACCACCACGCTATAGACCGCACCGGCCAAGCCCAAAAAAGTCAGCAGCCAGCCGACTTCCATCAACACATCTTCGCCGCTGGCGCTGAGCATCGTTCCGGTGTAGACGGGGAAGATCAACACCGCGCCGAAAAGCGCCCGATTTGCCAACTCCGGCAGCCGTGCGCGGTAAAAGGCGTAAAGCAGCGTCAGCGTCAACACCACCCCCGTCACCAACCAGCCAGCAAAGGCCAGCGCGTTCGGCCACACGACCGGATCGTAGACATACCGATACCAGCCCACCGCCCCAACGCTTAGCTCGGTGGATTGCACGCTGAGCGCGGCTTGCGCGCCCCACCACGCCAGCCCCAACACGCCCCACACGAGCGCCAGGCGGCTTTGCACATAGCGCAGCAAATGCAAGCCGAAAAAGATCAATACCAAATTAGTGACGATCACCCCCAGCGCGGGCGAGGTCAGTCCGCCCACAAAAAGCGCCTCGTAGCGTGAGTCCGCGTGGGCGGCGCGCGGCAACAACGTGAGCGCCATGCTCACCAGCGCCGCCAGTACGGCCAGCGTCAACCAGCGTCGGGACGTCACTTCGCGCTGAGCGCGCTTGCGTGTCAGCAGGACCAACAACAGCGCCGCATATCCCAGCATAATCCCTAGAGTTAGCATGACGGTTGAACCTGGCACTTCTCACCCCCGCAAAAGTAAAGCCAATCCTTGCCGATTGGCGCGCCATTCGTGAATATAATAACCGGATTTCCGTGCCCTGGCGACCATTTCGGCTCGCGGGGTACGCAGATGCCCCGGCGCATGGACAACGGGCGCTTTCCGAAGTGCCTCATGGTGAGGGTGAGTCATTTTCCCAGACGGATTTTCATTGACCAATACTTGATCAAATAACGCGCTGCTGATAACCACCGATGCGATTTTAGATAGAGCCTAAACAAGCGCCGAATTACATAATAATATTCTACGGGATCATCGATGTCTTCGTGCCACTGTAGAGCGTCAAGAGCTTTTTCCAACCCTTTGTCGTATTCACCTGTTTGCTCATAAACAGCAGCTAGCAAGTGCGAGCAGGCACTTGCCATAAGCGCAGAGCGCGGCCTATTCGCTAAATTGTATCTTGGGTCCCCATCAAAAAAATAGGCTAGAGCACGTTTCAGCATTTCTTCTGCGCGTGGAAAATCTTCTAAAAGCAGAAATGTAAACCCAAACCCATACAAGATTAAAGCGCGATCGTACTCTAAAGCATTCGCTTGCGCCAATTCATAAGCCTTTTCGAAATTCTCCAAGGCCAACTGGAACTGTCTGTCTTCTGCATACGCCCAAGCCAAGTCATAGTAGAGCAATTCTGTTTCGACTGTTTTCCCCAAGGGGGCAATCAGTTTGTTGGTTTCCTCGTAGAGTTTAATAGCCGTACCGTATTCTTCGGAATAGTAATATGCCGCGGCTAAATTTGCTCTTGCTCGCACAAAGTAGAAGGGTTCTTCAGCAAAAGAAAGAAGATTCACAGCAGCATGAGCATGTTTTAAGGACTGTTTTTTTCGATTGAGCTTTCGATAGGCAATTCCAAGGATGAGGTGATGGAGCGCTGCTTCAAAATCGTGGATCTGCAAAGTACCTAGCGCTTGTATTTGTGCCTCAATGGTGCGTTGGAGGTGATGTTGTTTAGTGCTCATATTGGCCCATCCCTGAGTGCTTATCATCCTAGATTTACATGGATCGGATAGGCCCTGATAGTCTGGGTGACGAAATACTATTTCCGCCAAACGGTTCCAGGTTGTCCAAATTTTGGCTTTTGTAAAATATTCACGGAGCAAAACACAGGCACCGTTCAGTGAAGGGACGGTTTGATCCGAACTCAACCCCCAACCCAAACCTGGAATCGGCTCATAGAAATAACGGCGAATATCATTATCCAGGACGGCTTGGTAGATTGGCATCGCCTCATCAAATTGAAGGTGACGCGCCAGATGATGAGCTTTGGTGAGGTTTGACCAGTCTTCTTGTGCAAAGACGCGCAAAGGAGAAGGGAAAAGTGTCTTAAGCCTTGACAAGATCGTCACTGGCCCTATGTATTAAGTACGATCGAAACAATGAGTGCATCACGTATGTTCCGTCGGAATTCTGCTCGAGGACCCTGTAATGGATAAGATCTGCCAACGCCTCAGAAAATATGGCGTTCATCCTATCCATTTGATCTTGATTCTGTAGTCCATAAGCATTTTCATAGGCCAATCGCCATACTTTCTTAAGGCTATTATGATCTACAAATTCTCTGGAAGCTACGGCTTGCGCTAACCACACAGCAGCATCTCCTAATTGGTCCAATATGGGATCAAATAGGCTTGCGAAAGCAACGCTGACGTCTCCCGCGGCATTTAAGATATTTTGGATAATCTCATCAAAGCCAGCGGAACGTTGCGCCAAGTTTGCAGAGACAGGAAACAAAGAGTAACGAGAAATGGCAATTCTCATAAGCAAGGGATTTCCAGCAGTTACCTCTCCCAGTTTTTGAATCTGGGCGTCTGTCAGTGCTCCTTCATGTCCAAAGCTCATTTCTTCAACATAACGAACATAAGGTATCCACTCACCGGGATCAATGCCTGTTATTCTAATACTACGGCAAGCATCAGCAACAATTTGCACGCGGGAGGTAACCAAAGCTCGACTCGCCAAAGGTTCTCGTGATCTTCTTCTCTGAAGTAATGCCGATAAACCGTCAATGACCGTGTTGCTGTCCTGAATCGTTTCAAGATTGTCAACAACGATTAAATAACGCCCTGCGTGTAACTTGTCTGCGCAAGCGTTTTCGAGTCGCATCCCCGAGGCCCCCGCCAAGTCCCACCATCCAAACTGGACTGTCATACTTCTCAAAATACCCTCGAAGTCAAGTGGTGGCACGCCTGTGGTGATCGGGTTGCCATTAGCATCAATAATGTAACGTTTATCAGTTGTCCAATCAAATACGGTAAAGGTGCCCATTTCCTCTGTGGTTTTTTTAGCCACGTACCACGCTAACGCTGTTTTCCCCACACCGGGGAGACCATCAATGACAACAACAGGGATATCTTTGCGCGTCAGTGCTTCTACGACACGATCCAGATCGGCATTTCTTCCAAATAGCTTTGTGGGTGGGCGCGGATGAACCCTACTATATAATCTATTGAGGCCAGCATCTGTTTCTTTCAAGGCACAGGAACTTGTTTCAGAGGAGCGACACACACGCCATATCTCGTCATCATCGAGTTCTGCGAACTTTTGGCTACAAGCCTTGGAAGCTAGAAAAATTTTGGCGTGTTCTTTGATATTCTCTCTTGCAAACACGCGCGTCCTGTTCCGTTCTGCAAGTGATTGAAGGACGGTGAGCATATTCAACGCATGGGGATTTCTTGTGGGGATGCCATTCTTGTTCCAAGTGTAAAGCTTGTTTTCGCTCCAGGTTTCATCTAATCCCAAGCGTGCGTTCTCATCAAGCACCAGTCTTCTTGTTGCGTGGACCGCTTCAATCCAGCGATCCAAGTTCCAATCTCGATTCGGGGTGATCTCATCAGGGAAATGGACTTTCCCCCTATTGGTGTTTCTACCCAACTCCAACTCCAAATGGTTGAGATTTATTGCTACCGCTGACAACTCCAATTCTATCAGAATTTTTCTCCAAAGCCATCGGATGAAATCAGGACTTGATTGCCGTAAATTTGGCTTCGGTACAAGTACGCTGAGCGTATATCCCTATCAAAGTATTCATAAAACAACAAAAAAGCCTGCGCCAGCTTATTACCTGTTTACAACACAGCTCCTAAAAAACGGAGGCGTTCGTATGAAACTCTTTAAGCTAGTTCTCACGGCAACGGGTTTACTCCTTTTGGTCTCTTTTACAGCCGGTTTTACCGTCGGGACCTCTTACTCGGACGTGATAAATAACCCACCCCAAACAACTTTGTTTGGCGGCGTAACTAGACCTTGGAGCGATCTCGTAGATCTCTATCGCGCGCTCAACATCGCTACCATTATTGCGGCCATCATCGCAGGCGTGACGTTTGCTGCCGTGCGTCGCGATGATGATGTAGACCTACTCATAATAGCAGCCTTTGTAGGAGCAGTGATAAATATCCTCATAGGCAATCTGCTCTTGCCCTCTGCATCAACCGACGCTTTAGATATTCCAGCTCAATACCTTAGCGAGATAAAAAGTTGGAATACTATAGGAATGGTTGTGACAGCAATTGCCATGCCATTGGCAACCCTGATGGCAAATTATTTTGTAGAACAAACCCGAGGAAGCCAACGCTCTTAGTGCTTATCTACAAATCGCCCTGTCCACCAGAACATAGACTCAAACAAGGAGCGGTCAGGTCTCCACTTTTTTATCTTGAGTTTTCTAAGGTCGCCCATTGTTCTGGCATTTTGTTCTAGAATGGTGCGTTGCGTTTGACAGCCCGTGGTGAGTTTCCGGTGGAACACAGTATATGCACCGCACTAACGCGAACCGAGCGCCCCACGTGGCAACCCTATCTTGACACAGAACTTTGCATCATGCAGCCGAGATGAAACACGTTGGCTAACAAACTCCTGATGACCTCATGAGCCTATATCTTCTAGCAAACTGGGAAATTTCTTGGTATTATCCTTACAGGTTGTCACGTATGGGAATGTAATTGCGCGCAAAACTAGGAAGGTCTTCTGCGCACCCAATTCGGCAAACCATTCTTCCTACGAGCGACTAGAGCCTTGTAGGGAGATTTATTTGTATTAGGGCCGAAAAGGCAAAAATGTGCTTGCTGCGATAGTAAGTAGTAGAGTATGAGTCCTGCCGTGATGGAGAAAAAAACATGGCTGCAGACCTGAGCGATTCTCAGAACCCCGTCGAGATTTTTCAGAGCCGCATCAACAGAGGGGATTGCCGCAAAGCGTATGAATATGTGCGGCAGGAAAAAGAAGCATTCCGCGATCTCGGCGAAAATCCGGATGAGCTTCTCCAACAAGCACGCCAATGCAGCAAAGAGATTGTCCGTGCGGTTCAAGAAGAAATCAAAACCGAGCTAAGTCGTGCTCCGCAAGATTTTGATAAAGACAAAGTCGAGGAGCTGCTCGAACGTTGGGAACGAGCCGTGTTGGACACAAGCGACCCTGCGCTGCAAAGCGCACTCCGTCGCGCAGATCGCCGCGCTAAAGAACAAGAGAAATTCCGCGTTTACGAAGGCATTCGCAGCGAAGTTGAGGATCTGCTGACGCACGCGCAGTTGGATGCCCAGGCTAATGCGACGCCGGATATCGTAGCGAGTCGGTACAAAGAGGCCTATGAGATAGCACGTAACGCCGCAGCTCAACATCCTGACAACGAACGTCTCCAAACGCTGCTTGCGAACGCGCGCAATAAATACGAGCGCGCCTCCATTGTCTTTGAAGCTATGACTTCCGGCGCGGTGAATAAGCAATTCGTCACCACCCTACTATTTGTGCGCACTGCTGGTGATGAAGACTACATTGCGGTATTCGACCAACAGGGCCAACGCATTGGGAACTTCCCTAAACGCGAAGCAGAAGAACAAACGATCCAG
>Ga0256841_1003015_pt1 | contig 12899 bp, 13 predicted proteins | sample 356308metaG_FD_185971 | JGI IMG/M metagenome (GOLD analysis project Ga0256841, IMG submission 185971) | Hydrothermal vent microbial communities from Mid Atlantic Ridge, Atlantic Ocean - 356-308 | ecosystem: Environmental > Aquatic > Marine > Hydrothermal vents | place: Atlantic Ocean: Mid...
CAATGCTTGCTGTTCTTACTGTTGCTATGTATATGATTTACAAGAAAATGCAATCGATACATATTAGTTTATTGCTCGATGCTGGTTACAATTATCTCAATAAAAACAAGGTAAGAGAGCTTACCAATTTTATCTATTACAAATTATCGAAAGTAATCTCAATTCTGTTAATGCCAACCAGAATTAGATGGAATATAATCGAAGTACCTCCAGAGAATCAAAGTGGACAACTTAATTTATCGTTCAATTAAAAAAAACGGGGGATGGCTAAGTTTTATGTATATTTTTTTGAGTGTAAATACTAGATAAAAGCTTAAGTACAAACTGTATTTCGATCGAATTAGTAACTATAATAGTAGGACACAAAAAGCTCCCAATGGAGTATTAAAATAATTCAAACGGTCTGTTACAATAAGTTAATTGAATCTAGGCAATGGTTAATAAAAATTAAGTAACCTTATGAAGTTTTTATACACATTTGAAAATGAGGAAAGTAGATTAATATTAAAAAGTCATATTAAGAGAATTTCTATAAAAGTTTAATGAATTGTTATTTTGTTCGTCTAATAGATAATTCTATCTTAGAGCAACAATAATTTTGGCAAGTAATTTGATAAAAATTAAGTGAGAAGTTAAAAAGATAAGTAGAAACAATCATATAAACGAAAGTCGATTGAAATTATTTTGATGTTTATTGTTCTTTAATGAGGTATGTTAACATGAAAATGTAAAGCAAAGGTTTTATGATTAATCATATTATAAGTAATTAAAAGCAATTACTTTTTAAAGATGCTTTATATGGAATGAATTATTAAGTAAAAACTACCCTTTTGTTTAAATTTCGAGAAGTTTATTGGGTATATTTTTGTATAAAATAGAAACAAATGGAAGACCGTTATCGTAGAAACAGATTATACATTCAAAAGAGAGAACAAGAACTAATAAAAAATTATCCGGTTTTATTAGGAGGCTCTGGTATCGGAAGTGTAATTGCAGAATGCGCTTTGCGTCTTGGTTTTGAGAATATCACCATAATTGATGGAGATCAAGTAGAGTTGTCTAATTTAAATAGACAGAATTATATTGAGAATGATATTTCTAAAGATAAAACTAAAGCTATAAAGAAAAGACTGAAATCTATTAATAAAAATGCAAATATCAAGGTGCATAATTGTTTTTTAACGGCAGATAATATTGAAAAATTTATTTGCGGACACAAAATAGCTATCAATGCCTTAGATTTTACATCGGAAGTTCCTTTGTTATTTGATAAGGTTTGTCAAAGACAAAATATTCCTGTTTTACATCCTTATAATTTAGGGTGGGGTGGATTAGTTGCCGTAATTGTGCCAAATGGATTGTCTTTAAGTACTTTAACAAAGCCTAATGAACATTTTAATGAGATTAAAATGGTGGAGTATGCTTCTAGTTATATGAAATTTTGGGGGAGTCAACAAAATTGGATAGAGGATATATTAGAAGAATACAAGCTCGAAAAAAAACATTTACCTCCCCCGCAATTGTCAATTGCCTCATGGTTAGTGGCATCAATGTGTACGCATATACTTTTTAATATAGCTACGCAGAAAGCAATTAAACAGTTCCCAGAATTTTATTTATCAACAATAATAAATGATGATGTGGTAAATTAGCTAAAGAAGTTTATTATTTATCGCATATGCAATTGCCTCTGAAATATTTGCTACTTCAAGTTTTTCAAATAGTTTTCTTCTGTGAAATTTTACAGTTTCAGGAGATACAAAAATAGTTTTAGCAATTTCATTAATAGTATAGCCTCTAATAGAAAATTGTAAAACTTCTTTTTCACGATTAGAGAGTTTTATCTTTTCAGTAGATTTCCAAAAACCACCTTCTAAATCATATTTAAATATTTTATTATCTCCTTTTTTATAAACCTTTATATTCCCAGAATTCTGTTCGGCTGAAAGAGAAACAATACATATTGCCTTCCATACCTTACCATCTTTTGTTAGAAATAAAGGAGTTAATTTTTGATTTATTAAAATAATTTTCCCTTCTTGGTTCTTTAAATTAAAATCATAAGAAATGGTATAACATTTCCGCTCTTCTAAAGGTATTTTTTCATAGAATTCAAAACCAATCATATTAATTTTTAGAAGTAAGTCTAAATCTTCTTTTATTACATATTTAAAATAAAAGGCATATCCCATTTCTTTTACTTCTGATGCGGTATGTCCGCATAAAAATAATGGATTTTCAGAGACATATTCAAACCCTTTTTTGTGATAATCAATCACATAAATACTTTTGTAAGTGGTTCTTGAAAAGGCTTTAATAGGCTCTAAATAATTTGCAGTTTGTTTCTGTTCGTCGTCAGAAATATTGTAGACTGTATTCTTAAAAGAAAAAAAATCGTTTATGTCTCCCATCTTAAAAAATCCTATTTAAACAAATATAAGGCTTTTTTTAAAAAAAAAAACATATAACTACACTTTAGTATAGTTTTTTACTAACACCTTAATAACTATCATTTTGTGTAATAAAGAAACAGTCTTAGCAAAATAATTTTGAGAGTAAAATAAACCATTATGATACTCAAAAAAAATTATTTAGAAAAGCTGGAATTTGATAAAATATTGGATTTGGCAAAATTTGTAGTTAAAGAAAATTTTAAACATCATTCGAACAATATCTTGCCAAAAGATTATGAGGAAGATGTTCACTCTATTTACAAAGAAGAAGTAAATTATTTTAAAGATTCTGAAATTTTTGTTGCTAAAGATTATTTAGGTAAAATTTTAGGTTCTATTCGGGTTTTAAAATGGAACTATATTGACGTTTTACCACTTCAAAAATTTTTTGGGATAAATCCGTTGATAGTTTCAGAAAACACTAATGTAAATAATATTTTTCATATTGGAAGATTCGCCATTAAAAAGGAAGTTCGGGATATTAATTTATTTAAAAAATTAATGGTTTGTGCTACCGTCCCTATTTGTAAACATAAAGATAATATAGCCATTGCTGAATGTGACGGTAAATTACTAAGAATACTGAACCTTCTGGGCATAAAAACAACCATTTTAGGTGAATCAATAAACTATTTAGGATCTGAAACTATACCTATATATATAAACTATGAAGGGTTAAAGAAGTTTTATAATCAAAATAAATCATTGGTGCTTGACGACATACTATCCCCTATTAGAGAAACTGTTAAACTACCCAAAAGTATAGTTTTAAATGAACAATTGAAGAACTACTCTTTAGTGTAGTTGAATAGCAATTACCAGCCATTACTTTTGAGGCGTTATCAGATAAATAGATTCTAATTTAAACTAAAAATAGTTAACAAAAAACATTAAAGAATGTCTAATTTAAACTACAAGCAAATTACAAATAGAATACCTCAACGCTTTCCGTTTCTATTTGTGGATAAAGTATTAGAGGTTAGTAAAGAAAGAGTCGTAGGGATTAAAAATGTCAGTTTAACCGATGCTTATCTTGTTGGACATTTTCCTGGTGAACCTGTTTTTCCGGGAGTACTATTGGTTGAAGCAAGTGCTCAGGTTGGAGGAATTATGATTGCAGAACATGAAGAATACTCAAAAAGAGGATACATCGCCATGCTAAACAATTTTAAATTTATCGATTTTATTCTGCCAGGAGACACCATAGTAATACAAGGAAAACTAATCAGTTTATTTGGAAAATTTGTCAAAGTAGAAGTAGAGGCAAAAGTAGAAGATAAGATTGTAGGAAAAGGAGTTATCACATATAATTTTGAAAAATAATTTAGGATGGAAATCAAGAAATCAAAAGTAGTCATAACTTCAATAGGGGTAAGTTCTCCAATTGGAAATTCAGTAGATTCTTTTTTTAAAAACTATGAAAATTCTGTGAATAGTTTTCACATTGAAGATGAAGAACTTGAAAATGAACTCGGACATTTTAAAAATGTAAATCAAAGGAGAATGGATCGGTTGACGAAAATAAGTATGATGTCTGCCATTCCATGTATCGAAGGTGCACAAATAGAAATTGATGAATCTACTATTAATAATGTTGGAGGTATTTTTTGTACCGCTTATGGCCCGATTTCCAGCGCGAGAAACTTTATAAATTCAGGTTTTGAATTAGGGTTGGATTCTGCGAGCCCTTTAATATTTCCATATACGGTAGGAAATGCTGCTCCTGGAGCCATTACTGTGTTGATGAAAAGCAGAGGTTATAATACAACAGTTTCAGGATATAACCCTATTGCTTATGCCTATGATGTAATTAAGAGAAGAAAAGCTAAAGCAATTCTTGCCGGTGGGTTTGAAGAGCTGACTCCTGAAATTGAAGAAGCCTATAAAACAAGAACCGTAATTAATAAAAACGGAAAAAAAGAGATAGCTCCGTTAGATACTATTTCTGAAGGGGCAGCGATGTTATTTGTAGAAGAAGAAACTTTTGCAATTAAAAGAAACGCAAATATTCTTTTTGAATTATGTGGATATGGGGTAAGCTCAAATTTTCAAAAAGAGGAAAAATCAATAGACAATTTTGGATACATTTCTCCTCGTATTATTCAAAAAAGTATGGAGTTAGCGCTAAAGAGAAGCGGTATTTCTTCTTCTAAAATTGATCTTATCATTTCATTGAGTAGAAAAGACAGTGAACAGATAGAATCAGAAATTGAAGCTATTGAAAATATATGGTTCAAAGAAAAGCCGGCAATCCATTATGTTAAACAATTACTTGGAGAAACCTTTGGAGCTTCTGCTGCATTTGCAACGATAGTGGGTTATCTAAAAGGCAAGAAATTTAAGAAAAACAAAAAAAGTAAAAAACACATCATGGTTAATAGCTATCACATTGGGGGAAACTGCTTTAGTTTGATTCTTGCCATCTAATCACTATTAAAAAATGAAGAATATAATAAACTTAGAAAATAAAATAGTTCTTGTTACCGGTGCAACAGGAGGAATAGGTAAAACAATTTCATTGGCATTGGCTGAACAAGGTGCTATTCCTATTATCCATTACAATTCTAATGAAAAGAAAGCTTTTCAATTATTACAAGAGATTAATGACATTGGGGTTCAGTCTATCACTATTAGAGCCGATATTAGGCAAGAAGATGAGGTAAAACAGATGATTCAATCTATTAAAGAAAAATATGGAAGAATAGATTGTTTGGTAAATAATGCCGGAATACTGGTAAGAGGGTTTATAGCAATGCAATCTTTAGATAAATATAAAAATGCAATCGATATAAATCTATTAGGAAACTTTTTAGTCTTGAAGCATGTTTCTATGATGATGATTAGACAAAAGTACGGAACTGTTGTGAATGTAAGTTCTGCAGCGGGGTTAGGAGGGTTAAAAGGACAGTCTGTTTATAGTTCTACTAAAGGAGCATTAAACTCACTAACCCTTGTAGCAGCGAAAGAAATGGCTGATTTTAATGTTAGAGTCAATGCTGTAGCTCCGGGGTTTATCTCTACAGGAATGCTTGATAATGCCACTAAACAAGATTATAAGCACAAAGAGATAATACCAATGAAAAGGTTTGGAACAGCAGATGAAGTATCTTCTGTGGTTCTTTTTCTCTTATCAAATGCTTCCAGTTATATGACAGGGCAAATTTTGCTTATAGATGGAGGATTACTAATCGCATAAAATCAATTAATATAAATAAATTATGATCACTACAAACACAGATGCCAGAAAATTAAAAATTAAACAACTAATCGTTAATCGGTTAAATCTAAAACACAATCCTGAAACTATAGGAGATGATGTTCTATTATTTGAGCCTGAGGAAGAAAATGGATTAGGCCTAGATTCTGTTGATGCACTTGAACTTGCTGTTACTATTAATAGCGAATTTGATGTAACAATTACTGATGATGATATGGGGATATTTGAATCGGTTAATTCAATAAATGAATTTATTGAACAGCAGCAAGGGTAATAACTAAAAAAACAGATGGTTTTTTTAAGCCATCTGTTTCTTTCAATGTATGTATTTAGGAATAGGAACTGATATTATTAAGATTTCAAGAATTGAAAAGTTTATTGATAATAATAAAGATCAAGCGAGAGATATTATTCTTGCCCCAAACGAACGCAATGTTAAAAATACCCAATCGATTGCAGGTAAATATGCTGTTAAAGAGGCACTATTAAAAGCATTAGGAATTGGTTTTTCAAAAGGAATTAAAAGGTTATCTGAAATAGAGGTAATAAAAGACAGCCTAGGGAAACCAACTGTCATCACTTACGGAGAAGTAAAGAAAATCATTAAAAGAAAAAATATTAAAAATATTCAAGTCTCAATCTCTCATGATGCTGAATATGCTATTGCATTCGTCATTTGTCAATAAAATTCAAAAAAAATTATATAAAAAAACATGACATCTTCTAATTATGATATTGCCATTATTGGTTCGGGTTTAGGTTCTTTAGCCTGCGCTAGTTTTATTGCCCAACTATATAATAAAAAAATCATTGTTGTTGAGCAATACTCACAGGCTGGGGGGTTATCACAATCATTTAGAAATAAAGATAATGTTTCTTTTGAAATAGGGATTCATCAAGTAGGAGAACTTAATAACTCTTCAATGTTCAGTAAGTTAATGAAACTTATTTCAGGAGGAAATAGTCATTGGAGGAAATTACCCGACACATTTATAAAATTTCATTTTCCGGATTTTATTTATGAAGTAATCGCAGGAGAAAAAAAACAAACTCAAAAGTTAATAACTCTCTTTCCAGATGAAAAAGAAAATATTATTCAATATTATAAAGATATTGAGATGATAACTCAATGGTATAGAAATTTCACATTAAAATCTATTGAGGTAGATAAAGAAACTTTACAAAATTTATTTAATAGTCCGGTAGGAGAGTTAGCAATGTTAACCACTCAAGATTATTTAGATAATCGTTTTAATAATGAAAAAATTAAAAGTTTATTAGGTTCTCATTGGACCGATTATGGTATCCCACCCCGCTCAAGTGCATTTTTAAAGCATGCTATTTTAGTAAATAACCATAAGGATGGAGTATATTATCCTGAATATGGTTCAGAGCATTTAATTTCTTCAATCGAAAAAGCAATACGAAATCATGGAGGCGAATTGATATTTAATACGTTAGTAAAAAAAATAAATCATATAAATGGTAAAGCCACTTCTCTTACTGTGCTGAATAAAATTACAAATGAAGAAACAGAAATAAAAGCAAATTTTTTCATCTCAGGAATAGGAGCTATAAACACATATAAATATTTATTCGATAAATCATTAGTTAAAAATAAATTAACATCAATTAATAATTTTAAAAAATATGGTGTGAGTTTTGTGAAACTGTATGCAACATTAAAGTCTAATCCTAAAAAAATTGGTGCTGACGCTTCGCTCTCTTGGGTATATTCCTCTTATGACCATGACCTTAACTTTAAAAATAAGAATAAACTTTTAAAAGGAATTATATCACAATATTCAATTTCTTTTCCATCACTCAAAAAAACTACAAATGCCAAGCACAGTATGAAAATTAATTCTTTAATTAATTATTCTGCTTTTCAAGAGTGGGAAAAAATGCAAATGACAGATGATACTTATGCTATTTTAAAAAATACTATAGGAAAAACATTATTAAATGATGCAGAAAGGTTGTATCCCGGATTAAATGACCTAATTGAATCTTGGGATATTATTACACCGAAATCCTCAAAAAAGATTACACAGCATTTTAATGGAAATATTTTTGGTTTACCAGATACTCCAGAAAGATTTAAAAACCTGAATTTTAACTGCTTTACCCCTTTAAAAAATGTGTTTCTAACGGGGTCTGACATAACAACATCGGGTGTATATGCTGCCGTTTTAAGCGGAATGATAACAACATCAGCAATCTTTAAAGACAATCGATTCTTTATGAAGGTATTTAAAGAATTAGCAATGATAGAACGTAACACTGAAAAAATAATGGTATGAAAAAGTTAATTCTTTTTATGATTGTAATTAATTCTTTTTTTAAAGTAATTGCTCAAACCCAAATAAGTGGAAAGGTTACTGATGTTGACGGATTACCCTTAGTAGGAGCCAATATTTATATTAAAGATAGTTATGACGGTGCAACATCAGATTTAGCGGGTAATTTTAGTTTTACAACAACTACAACAGGAACGCAATTATTAGTAGCTCAATACTTGGGGTATTATAGTGTTGAAAAAAAAATAGACCTTACCAAAAATAGCATCAATATTTCTTTTATTCTTAAAGAGGATGATACATCGTTAGAGCCGGTAGTACTTGTTGCAGGTTCATTTGATGCCAGTGATGAAAAGAAAGCAGTAGTGTTAAAGCCTATGGATATCGTCACAACAGCGAGTGCCGCAGGAGATATTTATGGTGCATTATCGACTTTACCAGGAAATCAAACTGTAGGAGAGCAAGGCAGGTTATTTGTGCGAGGTGGTGAAGCCTATGAAACAATAACACATATTGATGGTTTGCAAGTAGAATCACCTTTTTTATTCAGATTACAAGGCATTCCTACACGAGGACGGTTTTCTCCTCTTTTATTTTCAGGTACGATGTTCAGTACAGGAGGATATTCAGCAGAATATGGTCAAGCTTTATCTTCTGTATTATTATTATCAACTAATGGAATTCCGGAAGAAGATAAGATAAATATTAGCTTATACTCTTTGGGTTTAGGTGTCTCACAAACTAAAAAATTTAAAAAATCTGGATATACGCTCTCTTTAGATTATAGCAACTTACAACCCTATTTTGATATTGTACCACAAACCTCTGAGTGGGAAAAAGCACCTGAAACTTTCTATAGCACATTTCAGTTTGTAGCTGAAACAAAAAATGATGGACTTAATAAAACCTTGGTTTCCTACAATAGCGACCGATCAAATATTCTTTATCCATATTACGGATTTGATCAACCAAATATTCCTATATCACTAGTTAATGACAATATATTTATTAAGAATAGTCATAAGGAGTATATAACCGATAATACTAAGATTAAGGCAGGCATTAGTTTCAATTATGACAAAACGGTTATAGGGCTAGATACGACAGCAATTAATGATAAACTAATAACAGGTCAATTAAAAATTGCGCTAACAACATCATTTTCTAATAAAGTAAAATTAGTTTATGGAGCAGATGGATTTTATAAAAATTTTAAAGAGACATTAACAACTACTTCTGATAAGTTAGATTTAACATTTAATGATTTTCAAGGAGCATTGTTTACAGAAGCCCAATTTTCACCTTCAAAGAAACTAGCATTCAGATTTGGTGTAAGAGGTGAATATAGTAATACATTAGAGAATAATATAATGCCTAGAGTTTCTGCAGCTTATAAAATAAATAAGCATAGTCAATTCTCTTTTGCTTATGGAATATTCAATCAGAACCCGGCATATCAATACCTGAAATTTACAGACAAATTAAAACCAGAGAGAGCTAGCCATTATATTTTAAACTATCAATATAAAAATAAAAATAGAGTGTTTAGGGTTGAAGGATACTATAAAGAATACGATAATTTGGTAACTTTTATAACTGAAAATGCAACTGATGAAGATAATTATCAAAATAATGGATTTGGATATGCAAAAGGAATTGATGTGTTTTATAGAGATGGTGAAACTATTAAGAATGGTGATTTTTGGATTAGTTACTCCTTTTTAGATACAAAACGGCTTCATAAAGATTTTGTACGTTTTGCTACGCCTACTTTTTTCTCAAATCATAATTTAAGTTTGGTTTATAAACAATGGATCTCAAAAATTAAAAGCCACTTAGGGATGTCGTATACTTTTACCAGTGGGCGCCCATATTTTGATCCTAATAAATCAGATGATTTTTTCTTGTCGGATAGAACAAAAAATTATAACAACTTAAGTATCAATTACTCGTATGACTTATCAAGTTTAACGAAAATACCGGTTACATTTTACACTTCGGTAAGTAATGTTTTAGGCAGTAAAAATATTTTTGGATATAGAAATGCTTTTAATTCAAATACGAATAGCTACGATTTAATTCCGGTTCAGCCACAAGCAGATCGTTTTTATTTGATAGCTTTTTTTATAACATTAAGTAATAAATAAAATGTCAATCTTATGAAAGAATATACAACATTGGTAGTGGCTTTAATATTATCGTACTTGGTAATGAACGGCCAAAGTAGGTATGAAAAGGAAATGCAATCAGCATTAGATTCCTTAAACTCTTCAGAAGAATTGCAAGATTTTAAAAAAGTGGTAAACAAATTTGAACAAATATCAAGAGTAGAAAAAGACAAATGGCTCCCACATTATTATGTAGGGTATGTTTACACAGTAATGACATATTTTGATAAAGATACAGAAAGTAGAGATTTAGCTTTAGATAAGGCTCAAGAGTATGTTGAAAAAGCCAGGAGATTGAAACCTAAAAATGAAGAGATCTCAATTCTTCAGGCCTATATTTATCAATCGAGATTTTTCATATCACCGATGACTAGACTAACAACTTTTGTAAAATCATCTAAGGCCATTGCAAAGGTAGTTGAACTATACCCTGATAATCCAAGAGCAAACTTATTACAAGGTATTCAATTTTTTCATAAACCTTCATTTCTCGGAGGAGGAAGTAATAAGGCAAAACCGTTTTTCAAAAAAGCTGAAAAGCTTTTCACCAATGATGAATCTAAAAATCTATTTTATCCAAATTGGGGAAGAGAAACTAATAAATATTACAGTGATAAATGTAAATAAATTCTTCTAACTAAAACATAATTATGGATGATAAAATTATAATAACAGGACTAGGCATATATTGCCCAATTGGAAAAAATATTGATGAGTTGACAGATTCTCTCTTAAATTCAAAATTAGGATTTAAAAAAGTAACAGAATTTGAAACAAGTGGATATAGAAACGATAAAGCAGGTGTAATTAAAGAGTTAGATAATATAAATACTTCAACAGGACTTCGTTCAAACATGATTTTAAAACCTTCTGTAGATCAAGCTATTCAAGATTCTGGAATTTTTAATGCTAATATAGATAAATCTAGGGTTTCTATTTCAATAGGAAGCTCCCTAACCGGATATGGTGGTTTTGTTGACTGGTTATTTAAAAATCATCACAATAAAGAAGGAGAAAAGTATAATTCTACTTTAAATGAAAAAATGAAAATAGACTACCATGAATCAATAATAAATATTCCCGGCACTTTGCTGGCTACAGAAATTGCTTTAGACTATGAAATCTCAGGAGTGTTGTCATGTTCTTTAACTGCTTGTAGTGCTAGTGGTAACGCAATGGCTTTAGGAGTTGATACTATAAAAAATGGTTTAGCAGATGTTGTGATAGTTGGAGCCGTTGACCCTTTATCAGAACTTACCTATATGGGCTTTCATACGCTGAGAGCGATGTCAAAAAACCAACCCAAACCATTAGATAATAATAGAGATGGTTTGTTAATAGGTGAAGGTTCAGGTTGTATTATTCTTGAAAGTGAAAAACATTTTAATAAAAGAAAAGGTAAGAAAAGATATGCAGAAATTGCAGGGTATGGACTAGCAAATGATGCCTATCATGCAACACAACCACATCCTAATGGAGAAGGTGCTGTAGTAGCAATGAGTAGTGCTTTAAAAGATGCTAATATTACATCCGATGAGATTGAATATATCAATATGCACGGAACAGGCACCAAGCATAATGATAATGCAGAACTTAAAGCTATTCAAAGAGTTTTTAAAGACAAACTTTCTGAAATTCCAATAAGCTCATCTAAATCAATGTTAGGGCATACACTTGGAGCAGCAGGAACAATCGAAGCTATTATTTGTACCGTTGCTTTGCACAATAATTTTTTACCCCCAAGTTTGAATTTTGAAAATTTTATAGACGGATTCGATTATCAAGTTGTTACCAAAGCCGAGAAAAAGTCAGAATTACATACAGTTATGAATAATTCTTTTGGATTTGGAGGGAATGGAGCATCATTTATTTTTAGAAAATAAAAGTTAAAGCGAAATGGGCAGCAAAGAATTTAGAACACAATTGTTAATTCAAAAGTTAACAAAAATTTTCCAAAATCATTATTCAGAGAATTGCAAGAATCTTTTAGATATTCCTTTAAAAAAAGTTCTGGTTATTGCTCCTCATGCTGATGATGAGGTTATTGGTTGTGGAGCTGCCATTGATTACTTTATTAAAAATAATATTGAAGTTTATGTTTTAATTGTCACACAAGAAGCAGATAAATCTATTGCAAAAAAATACAATTATACTCCACAGCAGAGAGTGCAAGAAAGTATTGAAGCTCAAAAAATATTGGGATACGAAAACTTGATATATTTTGACTATCCCGAATTGGGTTTCAAAGAGAACCAACAAGTGAAAACAAGTTTTTATAACCAACTGGATGCGTTACTTTGTGAAATAGAGCCGCAGTGTATATTTCTACCAAACACTAAAGAAATGCACCCCGATCATAAAGCAATCGGAGAGATATCACAAAACTTAATTGCCGATGCAAAAGTAAATAATAAGTATAATTTTCTAAAGTATCTTTTCATTTATGAAGTATGGGGGCCAATTTATATGAATGCCTATTTAGAAGTGTCAGAAGAAACAAAGCAGAAAAAAGAACAAAGCATTTTATGTTATAAATCACAGCTTTCTTCGATTGATTATCTGCAAATTATGAATTTTATAGGAACCTTTAGAGCGACAGTTCTAAACAAAATAAAGAATAAAAAATCAAATTTGGTAGAAGGATATACACTTTTTCTAGAACATCAATTATCAACTATAAAAAACAATGTTTAGTATCGTTATTTGCTCATATAATAAGGTAGAATCACTAAAAGCAGTACTGAAAAGCCTTAATAATCTT
>Ga0256841_1003016_pt1 | contig 12897 bp, 10 predicted proteins | sample 356308metaG_FD_185971 | JGI IMG/M metagenome (GOLD analysis project Ga0256841, IMG submission 185971) | Hydrothermal vent microbial communities from Mid Atlantic Ridge, Atlantic Ocean - 356-308 | ecosystem: Environmental > Aquatic > Marine > Hydrothermal vents | place: Atlantic Ocean: Mid...
CAAGACACTCACAGACTATGACAAGTTTAGAGAAGAGTTTTCTAACGATGATGGGATTACCATCGTGTTTAAAGATGAAAACGGCATCTTTAACAAAAAAGCACTCTCATCCATACAGCGTATTACTGAAGCATTTTGGGATGTACCACATATAGACAGGGTTGATAGCATTACCAACTACCAGCAGGTACATTCTGAGGCAGACAAACCTGATGATGTGTTGGTCGATGATTTTATTATGGAGGATTTGTCTGAGGCGACACCTGCGTATTTGAAAAACCGTTTAGATATAGCCACACATGACAGCATTATCCGTGACAGTTTCATCTCTGCTGATGGTAAAACCACAATGATATTTGCTAGACTCGAACCTGATGCCAATGAGCATGGTGATATCTCAGCAGAGATGATGGGGTATGTGAAGAAGATTTTGGAGCCTGAAGCAAAGAAAACAGGCTATAAGTACTGGCTCAATGGTGGTCCACCGATGACACAAGCCTTTGTAGATATCGCAGGGCATGATGCGATGGTCTTTACACCATTGGTATTTTTGGCTTCGATGATACTGCTTTTTATGCTCTTTAGACGTGTCTCTGGTGCGTTGTTGCCGTTAGCTGTGGTGTTGTTTACTTTCTTGGCAGTGCTTGCCGTGCAGACACTCTTGGGCTATAAGCTTAACAACTTTACGGCAAACATTCCTGTGTTTATTGTGGCTATTGGTATTGCAGATGCGGTGCATATCTATGCATTATGGCTCATGAACAAAAAAGAGGGCATGGAAAACAAAGAGGCAGTTTTGCACGCTTTGGAGAAAAACTTTTTGCCTATTTTGCTTACTTCCCTTACCACGATGGTAGGGTTTAGTACCTTGGCTATCTCTCACATCGTACCTGTGGCTACTTTGGGGATTGCCACGGCAAGTGGTGCTGCTTTGGCATTTGTGATTTCAGTGCTTTGGATGCCTGCTGTGTTGTTGCTACTCAAAAAGCCTATCAAAGGTGCAAGTGTAGAGAAAAAAGCCTATAAAAGTTTTGGCTATGGTGCGTTTATCGTCAAAAATGATAAAAAGATTATCCTCTTTGGTACGCTTATCGTAGCGGTGTTAGGCTTAGGACTTTTATTTGTCAAAGTAGATTCAAACACTATCAAATACTTCGATAAAAAGGTAGAGATACGCAAATCTTCAGAGTTTACAATGGCGCATCTGACAGGTCCTATGTCGTATATCTTGCTTGTGGATACTGGCAAAAAAGATGGTATTAAAGATCCGGCATTTTTAAGGACGGTAGAGAAGTTCTATCATGACTACAGCCAAAAGTTCCCCAAAGATGTACGCCATATCTTCTCGCTGCTTGATATCATTAAACGATACAACAAGATTATGAACCACAAAGAAGAGGTCCCTGCAGATAAAAATCTGGTAGCACAATACCTGCTTCTTTACTCGATGGGCTTGCCTCAAGGTATGGAGATAACCGATCAAATGGATTTTGACCAACGTAAGTTTCGTATTACGGTGCTGACCAATATCGTCGATACGTCCAAAGATTTGCAGATGATACATTATGCCCAATCCTGGTGGGAAAAAACACCTTATACGCTCACGCTTACCGGGCAAACAGCGATGTATGCCAAGATGCAGGCAGATGTGACCAAAACACTGATCTATTCTCTCAGTCTTACGATACTTATCGTCTCTTTGATGATGCTGTTTATCTTTAAACGATTGAAGATTTTATGGATACTGTTGCTTCCAAATCTGCTTCCAGTGGTGCTTGTTATCGGTGTGATGGGTTGGTTGGGACTCACCATAGATATGGGTGTGGCTATCGCAGGAGCGATTATCATCGGTGTAGCGGTGGATGATACCATACACTATCTCGTCAAATATTTTGATGCACGTAAACGTGGGCTAACGATGAGTGAAACATTTGATGAAGTCTTGCACTATGCAGGTAAGGCGATACTCTTTACCACCGTGGTCTTGACATTGTCATTTACGGTGTTTGCTTTTAGTACGTTTACCCCCAATCAAAACTTTGGGGTAGTGACGGCAACCGCACTGGTCATCGCACTAATAATAGATCTGTTTTATCTGCCTGCACTGTTAAGTGTTGCAGACAGAAATACAAATTACACAAGGAGCCATTGTGAATAGAACCGTGATTATACCCCATTAAAAAGGAGATTTTTGTAAAATGTGCAAACCAAATCATATAAAGGAAACATATGTATCATAAACTCGAACACTTCATGGGGAGGATGGGCGTTTGGATCGCGAACAATCCTCTGAAAGTTATATTGGCGACATTGATCTTGGTGGCGATTCCGATCGTGCATCTGCCACAGATTAAGTTTGACACTTCCACAGAAGGATTTATGCATCCGAACGATCCGGTGCTGTTGGAGTACAACAAGTTCCGTGAGCAGTTCGGGCGGGATGAGCGTATCGCTGTAGCGATCAAAAGTGACAAGATCTTTACGTTGGATTTTCTCAAAAAGCTGCGAAGCATCCATGAAGATCTTGAGGCGCATGTGCCGTACCTCGATGAAGTGACATCACTTTACAATGTTCGTAACACAAGGGCTAGAGGAGATGAACTAATCACCGATGACCTGCTTGAGCCTTTCCCTCAGACACAGGCGGAGGTCGAGTCGATCAAGAAGCGTGCGCTTGCCTCACACTTCTATAAAGATCTGCTGCTCTCACATGACGGCAAGATGACGACGATCGTTATCGAGAACGATGCCTATAGTCACGAAGGAGAGACTGCGCAGGGGAGTGATGTGGATGTGGGGTTTGATGCGGATGAAGGCTTTGAAGGGGATGCCGCTTCTACTGAGACCAACAGGAGTGTTGACAAAGCGATGGTTGATGAGAATGGGCGTGTCTTTCTGACCGATCAGGAGAACTCTCAGATCGTTGATGCCGTGCTCAAGATCGCGCAGAAGTACCGAAAAGAGGGGCTTGAGATCTACGTGGCAGGTTCTCCGGTGGTCGTAGGGGTGCTCAAGCGTCAGATGCAGGCGGATATGCAGAAGTTTACCCGTGTGACACTGCTGATCGTGATTGTCTTTTTGTTCTTGATGTTCCACCGTATTTCGGCGGTACTCTATCCGCTTATTGTCATCATACTGGCACTTCTGGCAACGGTGGGGATGATGGCGTGGACGGGTACGGCATTTAAGCTGCCCACGCAGATCGTCCCGTCGCTGCTGTTGGCGGTGAGTGTGGGTGCGACGGTGCACGTGCTGAGCATCTTCTTTGACCGCTTCAATGAGAACGGGGACAAAAAGGAGGCGATAGGCTACACACTCAGGCACTCCGGTCTGGCGATCTCGATGACCTCCATCACCACGGCGATCGGTATCGGGTCGTTTGCGGGCAGTCAGGTTGCACCGATCTCAGATATGGGGATTTTCGCCTCTTTCGGGGTGGTGGTCTCGCTGCTCTTGACCCTGACCTTGTTGCCTGCACTGCTAAGTATCAGCCCGATGCTTCCACGCAAAAAGAGCGAGCCGGGACGACTTGACAGAGTGATGGCGAAACTGGCGTTGATCCCGGTGCACTACTACCGCCAGATCATCATAGGCAGCCTGATTATTGTCGGGGTAGCGCTTTGGGCATCGAGTCGGCTGGAACTCTCGCACAATCCGCTGTACTGGTTCAAGCCTACAGTCGATGTGCGTCAGGCTACCGAAACCATCGATGCGAAGATGAACGGGACACTCACCCTTGAAGCAGTGGTCGATACGGGCAAAGAGAACGGCTGGAGCGATCCGGTACTGCTTAAAAAACTGGACGCGATGGCACGCCGTATGGAGACATACAAAGACCCCTATACCCATATCGGCAAGGTAATCTCTCTGGCGACTATTGTCAAGGAGACCAACCGCGCCCTGCATGCCAATGAGGAGAAGTACTACACCATCCCCGACAATGCTGATTTGGTCGCACAGGAGCTGCTACTCTTTGAAAACTCCGGCAGTGACGACCTTGAGGATGTGGTCGATAGCCAATTTAGCAAGATACGTATCTCCATCAAGGTACCGTGGACCGATTCGGTCAAAGCGGTCGGTGTGCTCAACTATGTCAAAAAAGAGCTACATGAGACCTTCCTTGGTCTCAAGTCGGAAGTAACGGGAATGGTACCGCTGCTGATCACCACCTTCTCACAGTCGGTCAGCTCTTCGGTGCGCAGTTATATCATCGCATTTGTACTCATTACACTGATGATGATGCTGATCTTGCAGTCGGTACGTCTGGGACTACTGAGTATGATCCCTAACCTTGTGCCTATCATTATGGGGCTGCTGGTGATGTATGCCGCCGATATCCCGTTGGATATGTTCACCCTGTTGATCGGATCGATCGCCATTGGACTGGCGGTGGATGATACCATACATTTCCTCCACAATTTTAGGCGATACTACCACAAGACACACAACGCTGCCAAGGCGATCGAGCATACTTTCTTTACCACAGGTAAGGCAATGGTCATCACCTCAGTGGTGCTCTCGCTGGGCTTCTTTGCCTATATGATGGCACAGATGATCTCGGTACACAACTTTGGACTGCTTACTGGTTTGGTGATTATCTTTGCATTGCTTGCGGATTTGTTGTTGGCACCTGCATTGATGATGGTGGTTGCCAAACATGGCTGGATTAAGTAACGCATTTGTGTTACAATTAGAAATTAGAAATTAGAAATTAGAAATGGAGAAAATTATGAATGCAAAAAAATTATTAATCGGATTGACTTTAGGACTTTCACTTATGACTACACATGCCTTGGCAGATGATGCACAGGCAAGAGCGATTATGGAGAAGGTGGATGCCAGAGATGACGGAAAGACCATAGAACAAGACATGCTGATGGTACTCATGGATAAAAATCACCATAAGCGTGTGCGTAATATTAAATCTTATGGGAAAGATTTTGGTGTAGATACACATCAAATACTCTTCTTTAAATCACCAGCAGATGTAAAAAATACAGCATTTCTTACCTATGACTACGATAACCCAAACAAAGATGATGATCAGTGGCTTTATTTGCCTGCACTAAAAAAGGTAAAACGTATTCCAAGTGCAGATAAAAGTGGAAGTTTTATGGGGTCTGACTTTTCTTATTTTGATATGACAGACAGAGATTTGGAAGATTATGACTTTAAATTGCTCAAAGAGACTAAAGTACGTGGACATGATGCCTGGATGATAGAAGCAACACCAAGAAACAAAAAGGTCATCAAAGAGTCTGGCTATACTAAAACGGTGGCTATCGTAAGAAAAGACAACTATATGACCGTACGTGTCATCAACTACATGAGAAATGGTAAGAAAAAGTACCTTGACTTGAAAAAAATACATAAACTAAATGGTATTTGGGTGGTTGACGATATGACGATGACTACAAAAAAAGGCAAAACAACCACACACAAAACAGAACTTCAGTTCAAAAATATTAAAGTCAATAAACCTTTAAGTGATGATTTATTTACTACAAGAAGACTTGAAAAGGGACTGTAGAGAGAGTGAAGAATGAAGAGTGAAAAATGAAGAATGAAGGGTGAAGAATGAGGAGTGAAGAGTGAAGAATGATGAGTTAGGAATGAGAAGTGGGGGGAGGCGTTATGTTATAACGTTTTTATCGGTGTTGTTATCTACTGGAGTTTATGCTGAGAGTATAGATGCGGATTTGGAAGGCTTTGATGATTCGGCAGGCTCTGCAACCATGACTTCATCTGTTGCTTCGACAGAAGAACAGAGTAATGACGATATGGCAGGGTTTGATGATGATTCGGCAGGTTCAGAAACAGAGACTTTAGCAACTGAAGAGAACAATGTGAGTGAGTCTGCTCAATCTCTCTTTGGTTTTACAGGAAAACTGACAGAACAGATAGCCTACTCTTTTAATGGTACATCTCCTCATGACAAGTTTACCTCTTTGAAGTCTTCATTCTTCTTAGATTATGAACATAAATTTGACAATGGTTGGCGCTTTAAGAGTAATGCTAAGGCTTACTACGATGCTATTTATGATATCCGTAATAATACATATTCGCGTGATGAACTTGATGAACAGCGTTCTGAAATTCGTCTATATGATGCCTATGTGGAAGGTAGTATTAGTGATAACATAGATTTAAAATTGGGACGACAGGTAGTGGTTTGGGGACGATCTGATACAATACGTATTACAGATATTTTAAATCCTTTAGATAACCGTCGCCCAGGGATAGTCGATATAGAAGATTTGCGTTTACCTGTTACTATAGCAAAATTAGATTTTTTTATAGGAGACTGGCGTATTACACCTATTGCGGTATTGGAACAATTTTTTACTATAAATCCAGCTTTTGGCTCTGCTTTTAACCCACAGATTGATCCACATATAGCTGAGAAAAATTATCATGATGTAAGCTATGCACTCTCAATAGGTGGAGAATTTTCTGGTTGGGATGTTAACTTTTATGCAGCACGTGTGCGAGATGATATGGGATATGTACAATTTTTGCCACAAGCAAAATTTGTACATGAAAAAGTAAATATGTTTGGTGCAGCCTTTAATGTACTTTCTGGTTCATGGCTATTTAAAACGGAACTGGCTTACTTTAATGGGCTTAAATATACCAGTGCACAAGATAGATCTTTTTCTCGTACCGATGCTCTCATAGGGATTGAATATAATGGTATAGCTGATACGATGATTAGTTATGATTTTTCACTACGTCATTTTAACAATTATGATAGAAGACTGGGGAATGAATTGTTTTTACCACATAAAAGTACGTATCAACAGGCATTAAGAATTACATCTGATTTTATGAATGCAACCCTTCATGCAAATTATCTTATTTCCTTATATGGATCAAAGTTTGATGAGGGAGGCTTTCAAAGAGCATGGATAAAATACAATATCAGTGATGATTTAGATGTAAATGTGGGTATAATTGACTATATTGGTGGTTCAAAACTATTCAATAATATAAAAAATAGTGATATGATCTTTGCAGATATTTCTTATAGTTTCTAATTTTGCTACAATAACTGTATTAACAGAGTATTACCTTTTTTGATAAGGTACAAAGGAAGCAGATGTATTATGAACTTAAAGCTGCACTTATTGGTATTTTTTTGACAAACTCAACACTACTGTTCGCTACAATAGGCGGACACACTTTTGATGTAGAAAAAGGTAAAGTGGTGTATGATATTTATGGTGGAGGTGTGTTGACTCCAGAGACAAATCTTACCTTGAAAGGCAAAGCAACACTTCGTTTTAAGGATTGGGGTACAACACTTCTTTCTAAAGAAGAAGGCGTTGTAACTACTTCTGGCGCTTTAAAAAGTAAACAAAACATTATAAGTTTAGAAAAACAAACAAAAGAAGCTTTATATACAGTAGATTTTAAAAATAAAAAAATACATAAACGTACAAAAAGTATTTCGAATGTACTTAAAGAATATGATACAAAAGGTTTGAAAAAGAGTGGAAAAGATAGTGTTTTAGGTTATACATGTAGTATTTGGGAAGGAAATGGTGTACGTAAGTGCCTCTATAAAGGTTTACCTTTAAAAATAGAATCTGATGTATTGGGTATCTCGTATCACAAGATAGCGACTGAAATAGTATTTGATATTAATGTATCTGGTAAAAAATGTATCCTACCGAATTTTCCTAAAGAAGATTTTGCACTTTTTAACACTGCTTTAAAAACTAAAAATGAAGGCAAAGCAAAGTGCTTTGTAGAAGTTTTAAAAGATATTGCTTATACTGTAGAGAAAAAAATAATTAAACATAATAATCATTTGGGTATCAATCAAAAAGATAAAACAGCTTTTCTTAATAAAATAGGGAAAAAAATATATGAATATCAAAAAGACTTCTTGCCCAAACTCTTACTTGGTATGAAAAAAACAAGAGAGTGTCTCCAAAGTGTAGAAGAGAGAGTTGATGCGAATCATTGTTTAAAGGAATATAGTGCTCTAAAAATGAAAATAGGTGAAGTGAAAGAACCTATATTAAGTACTTGGGATATTGAACACAAAAATATTTTTTTAGAGAAGATAGAAAATGAAATTAATCAATTAGAGTCAAGAATACCATGTATTAAGCGTTCTAAAAATATCACAGATCTATCTGCTTGTATGAAGTAAGACGTGAAGTTTTACCGTATCTATATTGAACTTACCAATGTTTGTGGCTTGTCTTGCAGTTTTTGCCCTTCAAAGGCGCTACCTAGCAAAGAGATGGATTTGGCATTTTTTGAATCTGTCATAAAACAAGCGAAGCATTATACCAAAGAGATAGCCTGCCATGTCGTTGGTGATCCCCTTACACAATCAAATTTGCATGATTATCTTGATATTATCCATAAGTATGGACTCAAAGCCATGCTTACAACCTCTGGTTATTTTCTGAAAAAGCATCGTTATGATACACTCTTTCACCCTTGTATCAAACAAATCAATATCTCACTTAATGCCTTTAACAAAAATGATACCTCACTCACATTTGAACAGTACATGAGACCTGTTTTGGCACTATGTGAAACTAAGTTAGAGAGAAAAGAGGGGTTGTTTATCAACTTACGTGTATGGAATCTCGATGAGATGATGTCTGAGCGCACCTTTAATGAAATACTTTTTCTAAAACTAAGTAAGACATTTGATACCTCTTTATCACTTGAAGAAGTTTACGCACAACGACCAAAATCTATACGTTTAGCCTCTAAGATACGCGTACACTTTGACAACTACTTTGAATGGCCCTCACTTAAAAACAAAAACTATGGACACGGTACCTGTCAAGGCTTACAGTCACATATAGCCATACTCGCTTCAGGTAAAGTAGTGCCATGTTGTTTGGATTGTGATGGCATCATAGAACTTGGAGATTTGCATGAACATACCTTAGATGAGATAGTCACATCAAAACGTGCAAGGGCAATGCTTAGTGGATTTAAAGAAGGAAAAGCAGTAGAAGAGTTGTGTCAAAAATGTTCGTATAAGGATAGATTTAATACCTAGCCTTATTCTATTTTAATCATCAGGATTAATCTGTTCAAACTTTGTACCTTCCATGGAAAGCTTACCTAGCATACCTGTACTGTCATAAGCAAAGCCTATAGTTGAAGCACCATAATCTACTTGATCAACATCATTGTCATCTGTTGTCCATTCTGCCATAACTATTTTACTTGAGAAATTACTTTCCCAATCATCATCATCTAATAAGAAGTTTTTAAGCGCTTCATCTGACATAAATGCAATAACAAGAGAGTAGTTTTCTATACCCATCTGCATACCTACTGAAAGGGCAGTAATGCTATGATATGACTTTGTTTTACCATTGACACGTAAAGCACCTTCACCATATTTTCCACCAAAGAAAAAACCTGCTTCATTGATATCTGGAAAAACAACATACGCTTTTGCTTTTTTTAAAAACTTTTTGCCTCCAGGTACATCATGGTAAAATTGTATCAGCGCAGTATCTGCATCTGTATCTATTTCTTTAGCTGTTTTAGCAAAACTTAGATTAGAGAATGCCATAAATACTATGACAAAAGTAAAAACTATTTTTTTCATGTCTATTCCTTTTTTACTATTATCTCATATTCTGATTTTGCATATCTTATTTTATGTCAAGAGTTGAATATGATTATTTGCTGAGTTTTTTAAATTTTGTGCCTTCCATTGAAAATGAACCCATAAGTCCTTTAGAATCAAATATAAAAGCAACCATAGGATCTTTATAGTCTTTATCTAATTCTTCTTTGGAATTCCATTCTGCCACAGTTATTTTTCCATCCACTTCTGTCTCCCATTCATCACTATTTAGCAAAAAATCATTGAGTGCAGCATCGGTAGTAAATGCAATAATCATAGCGTATTTTTGTGCTCCCATTTGCATTCCTACAGACGCTGCCGTCAGAGAATAATATCCTTTGGTTGTACGCTGTACACGAAGTACACCTTCTCCATATTTACCGCCTACAAAGAAACCTGCTTCTTTAATCTCAGGAAAGACCAGAAATGCTTTAGCTTTGACTAAGAAAGCATCAGCACTTTTGTTTTTAGCGATAAATTTATTAATGGCCATATTGGCATCATGATCTAACTCTTTGGCAGATTTTGCCATAGTAACTGTGGTCATACTTAGCAGTATAATGAAAATAATTCTGATACATTTTTTAAATGTCATCTTTGATCCTTTGATTTAATATAGTATTATTATACATCAATTCTATATATTTCATACTACTCAATAAAAAAATATAGGGAGAATCAATGCAGAAAGTAACAATTAAATCATATGCCATTAGTCATAAACTAAGTATTTTTAATGTGATGAAAATGGTAAAATCAGGTAAACTCAAAAGTGAGGTTATAGAAGAAAATGGAAAAGAGATAACGTATATCATTATAGATGAAGGCATAGAAACTGAAGTAAAAGAAGGAATAGTATCTGCAGAAAATACAGCTAAAAAAAACCTTGATGAGGAGATAAAACTGCTAAGCAATGAAGTTGGACTTTTAAGAATGGAAATAGAAGCTCTAAAAAAGCGATTAGATATAAAATAGACTATAATTTATTATGAAAAATATAGCTTATATTACAGATGAAATATATTTGAAACATGATACAGGTGCAATGCATCCAGAATCTCCACAACGTCTTAGGGCTATGAATCAAGCCATTCAACCTTTATCGCCCAAACTCACTATGAAATCTTCTTTTAAAGTTTCAAAGTCAATACTTGAATTGGTACACCCATTGGCGTACATTGAAAATATTGAAAATATGTGTGAATATGGTGGGAGTATTGATTCTGATACTATCTGTAGTGTGGAATCTTACACTGCAGCATGTATGGCTGTAGGGGCAGGAATATTGGCACTTGAAGGTATTAAAGCAGGGGAGTTTGAACGTGCTTTTTGTGCAGTACGTCCTCCTGGACATCATGCCACTCCTACACAGGCTATGGGCTTTTGTCTGTTTAACAACATTGCCATAGCAGCAAAGTATGCACAGAACATTGGTTACGAAAAAGTGATGATAGTAGATTTTGATGTACATCATGGTAATGGCACACAAGATACATTTTGGCAGGATGATACCGTCTTTTATTTTTCTTCTCATCAAGCATTTTCTTACCCTGGTACTGGTGCAGAGACACATAGAGGTGAGGGAAAAGGAGAGGGCTATACTGCAAATTATTTGATGATGCCAGAGAGTACAGACACAGAACTATTAGATATTTACGAAAATGATTTGCCACCTCTTGTTAATAGTTTTGAACCAGATATTATTTTAGTTTCAGCAGGGTATGATTTGCATGAGAGCGATCCTTTAGCACAACTCAATATAACTACAGAAGGTATTAGAAAAATGGTGCAAAACATTCTTGCCAGTAGAGATGTCCCTTTTGTATTTTTCTTGGAAGGTGGTTATGATGTCAAGGCATTAGGTGAAAATGTGAAGGTAACGCTCGAAGAGATGCTAAAGTAGCATCTCTTTTATTTTAGAATTTATAATTAAATTGAAATGAATAACTTTGCTCTTGATGATCTACCGTAAATTCTTGTGCAGGGAATGGAAGCCCAGCAATGCTGAATGTCTTTGTAGAAGCGGGTTCATAGAAATATGCTAAATCTATAGACAATCTTATATAATTTTTGATGTATAAATATAAGACAGAAGCATAACGAAAAATGTATTTAAAAGTTTTCCCCAAAAAAAAGGGGAGAAGAGTAAGAAGAGAAAAATAAAAAGTTAGATTTTAGATTTTACAAAAGCCTCCATATCTGCAACTACTTCTTCAAGTGTTCTGGCTCCATCAATGACTTTCAATAAGTTTTTCTTAGTGTAAAAGTCTTGAATTTCTGCCAATGGATCGGTATAGATTTTCATCCTATCGTTAAAGACCTCTTCACTGTCATCAGAGCGCTCTTCGCCAGGTGCTGCTTCTGCACGACGTCCCAAAATTCTCTGACGTGCCACTTCTTGAGATACACGTACTTCGATGACTGAAGTCAATTCAATGTTATCTTCTTTAGATACAAGTTCATCAAAAGCTGTCATTTGTTCTGTACTTCTTGGGTAACCATCAATGAGCACATTGTCCACAGGGGCATTGTTGATAGCAGAGACAATCGTATTGACGATGATCTCCAATGGGACAAGTGCTCCTTTTGAGATATAGGCATCTATCTCTTTACCAAGCGCTGAGCCTGAGGCGACCTCTTCTCTAAGCATATCACCTGTAGAGTAGTGTACAATGTTGTCATTTTTTTCAGCAATAATGCTGGCATCTGTTGTCTTTCCTGAGCCTGGTGCTCCGATGATTAAAAATAGTTTTTTCATTTTGTTTTCCTTCTTGTAGGGTGCGTAAGCACGCACCTTTTAATATTTTAGCATTGTATATTGGTGCGTGTTACGCACCTACATTTATGCCGTTGGTGCTTGTTTTCTGATTCTAAGACTAAGCTCTTTCAGTTGTTCATCTTCCACAGGGCTTGGTGCGTGTGTAAGCAGACACTGTGCTTTTTGTGTTTTAGGGAAGGCAATGACCTCTCTGATGCTTGATGCTTGTGTCATAAGCATAATGAGTCTGTCAAGTCCCAGTGCAAAGCCACCATGTGGTGGTGCACCAAATTTAAAGGCTTCAAGCAAGAAACCAAATTTTTCATTGGCTTCTTCATCCGAGATGCCCATAAGTTTGAAGATCTCTTTTTGTAGATCCTCTTTATGGATACGGATAGAACCACCGCCTAGTTCTGTACCATTGAGTACGATGTCAAAGGCTATCGATTTTAAATCCTCTATGTTATCATAGGCTATTGTGCCATCGGTATCAAGTGCTGGCATGGTAAAGGCGTGGTGCATT
>Ga0256841_1003017_pt1 | contig 12897 bp, 13 predicted proteins | sample 356308metaG_FD_185971 | JGI IMG/M metagenome (GOLD analysis project Ga0256841, IMG submission 185971) | Hydrothermal vent microbial communities from Mid Atlantic Ridge, Atlantic Ocean - 356-308 | ecosystem: Environmental > Aquatic > Marine > Hydrothermal vents | place: Atlantic Ocean: Mid...
CACGGCCTACAATGGCCAGATCGTCGGTATCGCGTCGAGCAACGACACCGACCAGATGCTGGATACCGATTGGTTCGACACCATCGACGCTGAAGGCCCCGCCGGCGGAGATTTCATGGTGGCCCGCGTTACCGTCTTGGGGTCTTCCGACGACGCCGCGGTGTACGGGCAGTTCCAGTACGCTTCTGTGCAAAACACGACACTTCAAACACTGTATTTCGTGCCCGAGCCGGTCGGCCTGGCGTTGTTCGCGCTAGGGGGCCTGCTGGCGTTTCGGCGTCGGTAGGGCTGCCGCTCGAGGAACACGAGGAGTCGCACGCCGGGTGGACCGCGAGGCCCACCCGGTTTTTTGCGTGCCCGGCGTCGAGCCGGCGCGGTTACGCCGGTCTGTTATACTCTGGTGAGCCGAAGAACGATCAACATTCGCAATTCGTACGAGGATCACCATGGCCGGACTATCCGAAAAAACGTGTGCCGCGTGTCGGGGCGACATGCCGAGCTTGTCGGGCGATGCTGCCCGAGCGCTGCTCAAGCAGCTCGATCAGTGGGAAATCATCAACGACCACCACCTCCACAAGGATCTCGCATTTCCTGATTTCCGCTCCGCCTTGGCGTTCGTGAACCGCGTCGGGGAGGTGGCCGAAGCCGAGGGGCACCATCCGAACATCGGGCTAACGTGGGGAGCGGTCACGATCGACATTTGGACGCACAAGATCGACGGCTTGACGGAGAGCGATTTCATCCTCGCCGCCAAGATCGATCGCTTGCCGTTGGCCTGAAGGTACTCCCTCCGCCGCGCGACCGGGAACAACACGTCACCGGCGCAACATCCCCGTCTCTGCGTGTTTTGACGCGAGGCGGGATCCACCGGATGGGGTCCAATGCCGCAGGGCATCGAGTTCGCGATTGCTCCGAGCTTGCTTCTTGCGCAGCGTGTCGGCGCCAGCGACACGCCCGAACCAGGCGCGACGGCGCGACGGGCCGTTGACGTTGCCCCGCGATTTCGGTACGTTATCTGTCCCGGTGGTCGTCACGGCCGGGATATGCCCGCTCGCAAGGGGCGTGTGGGCGTCGGCGGCAGTCGGCGCGCATAATGGGCCTCCTGACCCCGCGGCTGGGGGTTCAGGCCTCCGGGCGGGTCCGCAACCGCGGCCTCTGTATTGTTGCGTGACGAGATCGGTGTGGTTCGCAGGTTCGGCGCTTGTGCGCGACCGCCCGGCGGTACGAGCGAATACCCGGTGGTGTAATCGGTAACACACCAGGTTTTGGTCCTGGCATTCCTGGTTCGAGTCCAGGCCGGGTAGCTTTGCCGGCTGCCCGCATTCCCGGTCGGTCGGCCCGATGGCACGTGTCGGACACCGGGGCAACATGAGCAGGAAACGGTTCGTGAAAGACCTGTGCGTATTCTCTGGTCGCAGCAACCCCCGGCTGGCCGAACAGGTAGCCAACTACCTGGGGATGCCGCTCGGCCGCGCGCAGCTCGACCGTTTCCCCGACGGCGAAATCTCGCTCAAACTCATCGAGGACGTCCGCGGTCGCGATACGTTCGTGATTCAGTCCACCTGCTGCCCCGGCAACGAGCACCTCATGGAGCTGCTCATTTTCATCGACTGCCTGCGCCGGGCGTCGGCGGACCGGATCACCGCGGTCGTGCCGTACTTCGGCTACGCCCGACAGGATCGCAAGGACGAGGGTCGCGTGCCGATCACCGCCAAGCTCGTGGCCAACATGCTCACGGTCGCGGGTGTCGACCGCGTGCTGACGCTCGACCTGCACGCCGCCCAGATCCAGGGTTTTTTCGACATTCCGGTGGACAATCTCTCGGCCCAGCCGGTCATCATGGCTTTTTTCGAGTCTCTCGGAGTCGAAAACCTCACGGTCGTCAGCCCCGACATCGGCAACGCCAAGCAGGCCCGCGTCTACGCCGAGCGGCTCGGCGGCGACCTGGCGATCATCGACAAGCGGCGGGTCAGCGGGGCCGAGTCGATCTCTTACAACATCATCGGCGAGGTGCGCGACCGCACGGTCCTGATGGTGGACGACATGATCGCCACCGCCGGCACCATCGTGCAGGCGGCCCACCTGGTGTGCGAGCGTGGCGCGCGGCGTGTCGTCGTGACCGCCACGCACGGCGTGCTGTGTGGCCCGGCGATCGAGCGGCTCAACAACGCCCCGATCGACCACCTGGCCATCACCGATACGATTCCCCTGTCGCCGGAAGCCCGGCGGCAGTTGCCGAATATGACAGTGCTCACGGTGAGCGAATTGTTGGGCGAAGCCATTCGCAGAATCCACAGCGACGAATCGGTCAGCAGCCTGTTCATGAAGTAGACGCGGGAGGTATACGCGATGCATATTGAAACGATTTCCGGAGAAACCCGCAGCCCCGGCGGCAAGCACGCCAACGATCGCCTGCGCAAGCGCGGCATGATTCCCGCGGTGGTCTACGGTCACGGTGGCGAGCCCGAGCTGCTCGCGCTCTCACGTCACGACCTGGAGCACGCGCTCCAGCACGCGACGCACGTGATCAAGGTCCGCATCGACGGACGGGAAACGCAGTACCTCCTCAAGGACGTGCAGTACGACCACCTGCAGGCCACCCCGATCCACGCCGACCTGATGCGCGTCACCGAACACGAGCGCGTCAAGGTCACCGTCGCCGTCGAAACCGTCGGCGAACCGCACGGCATCCACGAGGGTGGCGAGCTCGTCCTGATGCACAACGACATCGAAATCGAGTGTCCGCTGCTCACGATCCCCGACGTGCTCAAGTTCCACGTGGACCATCTCGGCGTGGGCGATGCCCTGCGCGTGCGCGATCTCGAACTGCCCGAAGGCGTCGTCGTGCTCATGGATCCCGACGAATCCATCGCCACCGTTCGGCCCAAGCGCGGCGTGAAGGTGGAAGGTGAGGAAGAGGAAACGACCGAAGCCAGCCCCGCGGAACCCGAGCTGGTCGGTCGTGGCAAGACCGCCGGCGCCGACGGTGAGGATGCGGGGTGAAACTCGTCGCCGGCCTGGGCAACCCCGGCCCCCGCTACGACCGCACGCGTCACAACGTCGGCTTCCAGGTGCTCGACGAGCTGGCCCGACGATGGAACGTGGCGGCCCCGCGCTACGAACGCCGATACGAGGCGCTCGTGGCCGACGACCAGGTGGGCGACCAGCGTGTGGTGCTGCTCTGGCCACAGACGTACATGAACCTGAGCGGACGAAGCGTGCTTGCGGTGAAGCAGTTTTTCAAGCTCGACCCGACCCGCGACCTGCTGGTGGTCTGCGACGATATGGACCTGCCCGTCGGGCGGATTCGACTGCGGGCCCGCGGCTCCGGCGGCGGCCAGAAAGGTCTGGAAAACATCCTGCTGCGGCTCGGTACCACCGACGTACCGCGGCTGCGAATCGGTATCGGTCGGGCGCCCGCGGCGGTCGCGGCGGCATACGTGCTCAGCCGCTTCGCCCCCGGCGAACAGCAGGACATCGAAGAAGCGATCTCGACGGCGGCGGACGCCGTCGAGTGCTGGTTGCGGCGCGGCATCGACGCCGCCATGAATCGGTTCAACACCAAAGCCGGCGGTCAACGCGGCGGTAAGCGCAAACCCGCGACAGACGACGCGTCAGAAGGAGAATCGTCTTGAAACGTTACGAAGCCATGTTCCTGTTTGACAACGCGGCCATGCACCAGTGGTCCGAGATCGAGGGCGAAGTCAAGCGGCTGTTCGACCGCATCGAGGCCCAGCCGCTGGTCTGTCTCAAGTTCGACGAGCGCCGCCTCGCCTACGAAATCAACGGACGCAAACGCGGCACCTACGTCCTGACCTATTTCGACGCCGACCCCGGACGCATCGCCGACCTCGAACGCGACGCCGGGCTGAGCGAATCCGTCCTGCGCATGCTCGTGCTGCGCGCCGACAAGATCAGCGAGGAAAAACTCGCCGAGCTCAAGGCGCTGCCCCCCGACCAGCCGCTCCAGCCCGCCGCCAGCGAGTCCCGCCGCGGTGATTCGCGCCGCGACGGCGGCCGGGGACGCTACGGCGACCGCAAGCCCGAGGAATCCAAGCCGGCCGCCGAGTCCAAACCGGCCGGCGAAACCAAGCCCGCCGAAACCCCGGACGCAGACGCCGCCCAAACCGCGACCGCGACCGCGACGACCGAAGCTCCGGCGGATCAGCCCGCGACCACCGAGCCCGACAAGCCCGCCGAAGCCCAGCCGTAATTCCGGGGCCGCCGGCGCGGTGTCGGCCGGTAGAAAGCGAGAGTGCATCATGGCAAGCTACAACAAAGTCATCCTCATGGGGAACCTGACCCGCGACCCCCAGCTCAAGTACCTGCCGAACAACAACCCCGTCTGCGAGTTCGGCATCGCGACCAACCGGCGCTGGCGCGACCGCGACGGCAACCAGCGTGAGGAGGTCTGCTACGTCGATCTCGCCGCCTTCGGGCGACAGGCCGAGACCATCAACCAGTACATGTCCAAGGGCCGCCCGATCCTGATCGACGGGCGTCTCAAGTTCGACAGTTGGACCGGCCAGGACGGCCAACGCCGCTCGAAACTCAGCGTCGTGGTCGAAAACTTCCAGTTCGTCGGACCACGCGACAGCGGCGGACCGGAGAGCGGCTACGGCAACCGCGGCTACTCCGGCGGGCGTCCCGCCGAGCCACAGCCCCCGGCCGGGCCCGCGGCCGCCCCGCCGGCGCCGAGCCCGGACAACGTACCCCCGCCCTCGGGAAACGACATTCCCTTCTAGGGCCGACCGGCGGGAGCATCGCCCCGCGGGGTGACGAACGAAACCAGAGGATTACATTCGCAATCGCTTATTCGATCGAGGTGAAATCAGATCATGGCAAGAAAAACGATGCAGCGTCGGGGTGGACAGCGTGGTGCCAAGCGCAAGCGTAAATCGCGTCGCTCGCGCGATGCCAACCACTTGCGCGGCGCAAAAGTCAAAATGGAAGACCTGGACTACAAGAACATCGCCCTCTTGCAGCGGCTCACCAGCGCGCAGGGCAAGCTGTTTTCGCGCAAGCGTTCCGGCCTGCCGGCGCCGATGCAGCGTCGGGCGGCGCTGGCCGTCAAACGCGCTCGTTTCATGGCCCTGCTGCCGTTTGTGAGTTAGTCCGCCCACTCGGGCTGCCTTGCGCCTTGTGCAACGCGGCACGGGCGGCCCGCACGCGATGTCGGCCGGCCGAGAGTGGCCGGCGTCCGGGGCGCTCGCGGGCGGCACGGGCGCCTGCCCCGTGAGGCCGCCCGCACGAGGCGATCTTGTGAGACAGTACGCTAGCGGCGTCAACGCCGACGCTGGAACCGATCACGGAGAAGATTGATGCAGTTGCTCTTGCTCAAAGACGTTCGCAAGCTCGGGCACATCGGCGACATCGTCGAAGTCAAGCCGGGTTATGCGCGCAACTACCTGATTCCGCAGCTCCTGGCCACGTACCCGACCGAGGAGAACATCAAGGCGATCGAGGAGGAGAAGAAGAAGGCCGCCGCCGAGCGCGCCCGCCGGCTGCGCGAGTACCAGAAACTCGCCGAGGAGGTCGCCGACGCGACCGTGACCATCGAGGCCGCGGCCAACCCCGAAGGCACGCTCTACGGCTCGGTCGGTGCCCAGGAAATCGCCGAAGCGCTCCAGGCCCAGGGGCACGCCGTCCTGCCCGAACACGTTTTGCTTGATACGCCGATCCGCACGCTCGATAATCGTGTCATCACCTTGGAGTTCACCGAGGAAGTCACGGCGCAGATCAAGCTTTGGGTCGTGCGCGCGGGAGCGACGGATGAAGAACACGCCGACGACGAACAGCCCGCAGGCGACGAGCACGACGAAGCCCCGGACGACGACTTCGACGACGCGTAGTGTCTTCGACCGGCAGTTGCCCCATTCGCTCGACGCGGAGCGGGCGCTGCTGGGGTCGATGCTGCTCGAAGACACCGCCATCGGCGAGGCGATCACGGTCCTCAAGGACGCCGGACCGTCGCTCTTCTGGTTCGAGAAACACCAGCAGCTCTACGACCTGATCGTCGACCTGTGGAACTCGGGCAAGCCGGTCGACGGGGTGGTCATCCAGGAAGCCCTCGCCCGCAGCGGATCCTTCGAGCAGCTCGGCGGCTACGATTTTCTGGCCGGGCTCGTCTCGAGCGTGCCCTCGGCCCTGCGCGTCGCCGACTACGCCCGCATCGTTCGTGAAAAAGCCATCCTGCGACAACTCATCCGCGCCACCCACAAGGCGATGGAAGCCGCCCTCGACGATCGGCGACCCACCGCCGAGGTTCTCGACCTCGCCGAAAAGGAAATCTTCGACGTCACCGAACGGCGGGTCGCCGGCGGTGTCCAGGCCCTGCCCGACCTGATCGAAGACGTCTTTCGGCGTATCGAGAAGCTCGACGGCAGCGCCCTGACCGGCGAACCCACCGGCTTCTACGAGCTCGACGACCTGACCTGCGGACTGCAACCGTCGGAGCTCATCATCGTCGCCGGACGCCCGTCGATGGGCAAGACCGCGCTCGGGCTCAACATCGCCGAACACATCGCCCTCGACGAGGACCCGCCCCGGCCCGTGCTGTTTTTCTCGCTGGAGATGAGCAGCCAGCAGGTGGCCCAACGCATCTTGTGCAGCCGGGCGCGGGTGGATGCCCAGCGGTTGCGTCGCGGGCAGCACTCCGGCGAGGAGCTGCAAAAACTCATGCAGGTCGCCGACGAGATGCGCGGCCGGCCGCTGTTCGTCGATGACACTTCCGCCCTCTCCGTGCTCGAACTGCGCGCCCGGGCGCGCATGATGCACCGCAAGCACAAGTTGCGGGCCATCTTCGTCGATTACCTCCAGCTCATGCACGCGCCCGGGGCCGAAAGCCGCCAGCAGGAGGTCGCCGAAATCTCACGCGGGCTCAAGGCGCTCGCCAAGGAGCTGCACCTGCCCGTCGTCGCCATGGCCCAGCTCAACCGCAAACCCGAGGACCGCAGCAGCAGCCGGCCCCGCATGAGCGACCTGCGCGAGTCCGGCGCCATCGAGCAGGACGCCGACCTCATCGCCCTGCTCCACCGCGATTCGTACTACAAGCTCGGCGAAGACCCCGAGGCCGAAGACGATACCTCGGCCGAGCTCATCATCGCCAAGCAGCGCAACGGCCCTGTCGGAACGGTCAAACTCCACTTCAACCGGCGCTGGACCCGCTTCGACAACCCCCAGTACGACGGCGACCGCTACACCGAAACCTACGAGGCCCAGCAAACCGCGGACGTCGACTTTCCCTGATCCGCCGCTCGCAGCGCCCGCTACCATGTGGCCATGACCATCGACATCGACCAGTTGCCGATACCCGATTGGGGGCTCGTCTGCCCACGATGCAGCTATCCGCTCCGCGGCCTGCCCGAACACCGCTGCCCCGAGTGCGGCCTGGCGTTCCACATGGAAAACGTCGTCAAGCCGTGGCACCGGCTCCGGCCGCCACGTTTCACCGGCGACGAGCTTCCCCTGCCCGATTTCGACCTGCGCTGCCGCGATTGCGACCGGCCGCTCGCCGGGGCACGCACGCGAACCTGCCCGCATTGCGGCGGCGCGTTCTCCCCCGACGACTTCCGCCCGCGACGCGAATGGTTCGTGGTCGATCAGGCTTTCGCGCACGACCTGGCCCTGGCCGGCGTGGAAACACTGCTGGCCAACGAGCGCGTACCGTTTACGCGCGCAACCGGCAAGGCGCTGGCCGACATCTACGGGACCGCCCCCATCGTGGGTTCCCCGCTCCTCGTGTCCACGGAGTTCTATTTCGAGGTCCGCTGGCTCCTCCAACGCGCCCGCGACCACGTGGAACACCTGCGCGACGATCCGCCGGCGGATTGGGCCTGTCCCCATTGCGGCGAACCCGTCCCCGGACATTTCGACGTGTGCTGGAAGTGCCAGACGCCCCGGCCCTAGGCGGCCTTGCGACCCCATCCCGGACGAAACCCGGAACCAGACGCCCGCGCCCCCGCCGCGCCCCCGAAAACCGCCGAACCGACCCCCCCCCTAGTGTTGCGTCTTGTCGCCACCGCTCCGGCGTCCGAACACGGGCTTACGCTTCTCCAGGAACGCGGCCAACGCTTCCTGGTGGTCCGCGGTCCGGCCGGCGGTTTGTTGCAGGAACGCCTCGTACTCCAACTGCTGGTCCAGCGTCGCGGTCCAGGCGTGGGCCAGTGCCCGCTTGGTCAGCCCGAGCGCCCGCGGCGGCAGGCTCGCGAGCCGGGCCGCCATCGCCGCGGTCGTCGTTTCGAGCAGTTCGTCATCGACGATCCGGTTGGCGAGTCCGCAAGCCAGGGCATCCTCCGCGGACACCGGCTCGCCCAGCAGGCACATTTCCGCCGCCCGGGCATAACCGGTGTGCTGGACGAGCGTCAGCGTGGCCCCCATGTCGGGCACGAGCCCGAGCCGGGCAAACGCCATCTCGAGCGTGGCTCCGCGGGCGAACAGCCGCAAGTCGCACGCCAGCGCCAAGCTCGCACCACCACCCGCCGCCACCCCGTTGACCGCGGCGATGACCGGCTTTTCCAGCGAGCGCAGCCGCGCGACGATGGGGTGGTACCGGCGGCGCAAGAGCCGGGCAAAATCGACTTTTTCCTGGTCCCCGTCGCCGTGGGCGGCCAGCTCCTTGAGGTCCAACCCGGCACAGAACGCCCGCCCGGCGCCGGTCAAGACCACGCAGCGCACCGCATCCCGCTGTGCGCTGCCCAGCGCCGCCGCCAACTCGACGCTCATCGTGTCGTCGAAGGCGTTGAGCACGTCCGGGCGGTTGAGCGTGATCGTGAGCACGCCCTCGTCCGCGGCAACTTCGATCGTCGAAAACGGAGCGGCCATGAACCTTCCTTCCCTGGGAGCCGGCCATCGCCGACCGGCGCGCCTCGCCGCGGCGCCGGCCCCGCTTGGGGGCGCAACGTCCGCGACTCGTTCTCTTGCTGGGTGCCACGTGGAAACCGTGCCGCCGGTCCCCCGCGAATTACTTGCCCCGACCGCAGCACTTCTTGTACTTCTTGCCCGACCCGCAGGGACAGGGATCGTTACGACCCGGCTCTTTGTCGGCGTGGATCTGCTCGACGGGCGCATCGGGAATCGGGGCGTCGTCGTCGGATTCGATCAGCTTCGCCCGCTCGCGTTTCTTTTCCTGCATTTTTTCGTAATGCTTGTCGAACTTGTCCCTGGCCACGCGCTGCCCTCCTGGAATACGCCCTGGTGACTGTGCCGCCCGCGCTCGCGCCCGCGGCGATCAACCGCCCGCGTTGGGGTCTTCGATCACGATCTGCCCGCCGGCGATGGCGAAATCGTCGATCGGCTCGGCGTCGTCACGGTCGATATACGCGAAAATATAGTAGCGCCCCGGCGCAAGCGAGCTTTCCACGCGGTAGTTGAACGTATCGAGCACGCCGTCGCCGGCGGCCTCGCGCGGATCGGGCAGGATCTCGATCTCCGGATCCCCGGTTTCGATCTGTTCCAGCGGAGTGTCGTCGTCGTCCAGAAACAGCCGAATGCTGGCGGACTCGTCCGGATCCTCGTCCCGCCACTTGATGAACACGAAATCGCCGGCCTTGACCGTCTTGTCCGTGGCCGGTTCGAGCAGCGTGATCAGCGGCTGCCCCTCGAGCCCCCGACGGAAAACCAGTGCGTCGGACTCGACGATCTGCGGTACGCTGCTGCCGCGGTTGACGATCAGCAGCAGCCGGTAGATGCCATCCACGATCGGCTTGTCGTCGCTGTCGAGCCCTCCCCACTCGAAGGAGTCCTCGTGGGTGTTCGGATCGACCAGGCGTTGCGACAGGATCGTGCGCTCGTTGCCGTTGCGGTGGTTGTCGTCCGGGTCGACCTCGATATCGACCAGCACGCTGTTGGGCTCGTCGAGCGTGAAGGTGATTTTCAGGGGGTCGGTCCCGCGCAGAAACTCCGTGTCCTCGGCCGGCTCGGTGATGGCCAGCGTGTAGTTGGGTTCGTTGGGTTCGTTGGGCTCCGCGGGCACGGTGATCGTCGCCAGCCCGTCTACGAACCGGGCCTCGTTGAGCCCATCCGAAATGCTGGCGAAGACGTGGTAGGTGTCGGGATCGACCCGTTGCCCCTCGACGTCCGTCCCGTCCCAGGCCATCGAGTCGAACCCCGCCTCCGCCGGGATGGCCACCTCCTTGATGACGGTCTCGTTGCCGCTTTCGTGGTCGAGATCGGGATCGACGCTGATGCTGGCGTTGCCGTCGCCGTCCGGATCGAACGAGGTCCACCGAATCGTCACCGAATCGCTCTCGATCGTCTGGTTGGGATCGTTCGGATCGGGCTGCGGCGCTCCCAGTACGACATCTTCCGTGGGCTCGGTAAACTCCAGCGACGGCGGGGTGTTGATCGTGATACGCCCCGGAGCGCTGTCCTCGGCCGTCCTGGTTCCCGCCTCGACGCGCACCAGGATGCTGTACTCGCCACCCTCGAAACCCGTCGTATCCCACGTCACGATCCGGCTGCCGCCCGACTCCGGCAACCGCAATCCGCCTTCCAGAATCGTATCACTGAAATCCTTGCGGCTCCGCACGATCACCGTACCCACCGCGTCATCGCCCGTGAGGTTGACCGCGGTCCACTCGATCTCGATCTGCGCCCCGGACGGCACCGCCCGGCTGACGGCGGGTTTCATCGCCGACACCGCCAGTTTGCTCGTGGGATCGACGCGGTTCCCCGCGTCCAGGTCGATCAACGGCACGCAGGTGGCCCCCACCAGCACCGCGCTCAATGCCAACGCCACCAAAGCCGCTACCTTCATCACCAACTACCCCTTTCGGGCTCTGAGAACACGAGCCGCCGCCAGGCGGCCCCGCAAAGATTATCGGCGTAATCACCCGCGAGGCTGATACCGCCGGCGCCCGCTCCCTTCGGCGCATCCCCGTCCGAACCGCTCGCCCGGCCGCCAGACCATCGCTCCCGATGCAGATGCTTCACGAGCATTATTTACCACACCGATAGACCGTCAAGGCGACGGTTGGCTTCCGGTGCGCCCGTTCTGTAAGATGTGCGGCTGCGACCCCCGCACGATCGGGAGCCCAAACCGCGACGTTCCTGTGCCGATCCCCACCCGATCGGCCCGTATTGCGGAGCACTGGTGAAGAGCATCGAAACCCAAGCCGACCTCCCACCCGCCCGGTTTCGCCGCTGGCTGTACGTCGGCCCGGTCGTCTTGTTCCTCGCGGCCGTCGCGTACGGCATCCTCGAAGTCCACTCTTCGACCGATACGTGGATCGGACTCGCCGCGGGCCGGCAAATCCTCAACTCCGACAGTTTTCCGAAAACCGACACGTTCAGCTACACCTTCAACGGCCAGGTCTGGTACAACCAGAACTGGCTCACCCACGTCATCCAGTACTGGCTCTACTCCCACGTTTCCCCCAACGCGGTCATCTACGGAACCTGGACGCTCAGCGCCTCCGTCTTCTTTCTGACGCTGCTCGCGGCCTACTGGCGCTCTCGCTCGTGGTTCGGGGCCTTCCTCGCCGCCGCGGTCGTGGCGCTCGGCTGCCGGGATTTCCTCAGCGCCCGCCCCGCCACCACCGGCTTCTTCTGTATCGCCGCCTTGTGGGCCCTGATTTGCGCCCTGGAGGGGCAACGCGAAAAACGCCGCTGGTGGCCCCTGCCGCTGCTGCTGTCGCTCCTGCTGTTTTGGGGTAACGCCCACGGCAGTTTCATCTTCGGCTACGGGGTGCTGGCGCTGTATATCGGACATTGGTTCGTCGTGCGCACGATCCGCGCCCGCCACGCCTGGCTCTTCTCCCTCGTACTCGTGCTGGGCGTCATCCTGGTCGGCGGGCTGCTCTGGGCCCGACCCGCGGCCGGTATCACCCACCCACCCAACGAGCTGCTCTCGTTCGGGAATACGCAACTCGTCAAGTGGAAACTGGGCCTCCTGTTCGCGACGCTGGCCGGCTACTGCGTCTACTGGGTCTGTATCCGCACGTTCAAGCCACGCCTGGCCATCAGCGACGCCCAGGCCTTCGGCATCATCGGCGTCATCGTGCTCGCCTTCGCCCTCACCGTGGCACTCGGCCCGTTCGGCATCCACAACTTCACGCACGGCAACAAGATCGCCAGCAGCGAGGTGTTTCGGCAGGTCTCGGAATGGACGCCGCCGACCGCCCCGGGCCGGCATTTTCCGCCCGTGTGGCGGTTCTGGGCGATTCTGTGGGTTTCGGTGGCCCTGCTGGCGATCATGGGCGGCATGTACCTCGTCTTCCGAAGCGGCCCGCGAGGCGCCGCATCCGACCTCGATGATTCCAACCAACCCCGCGGCGCCTTGCACACCAGCCTGTTCGACGTCGCCGTGGTCGCCATCGGCCTGGCGATGACGTTCTGGGCCCGTCGATTCGCACCGATCTATTTCATTTTCGCGGCCCCGGTGTTTCTCACCTGGTTCCTGAACCTGGCCCGCCCCGTGCCCGCTCGGCTGCGATTCTGGGCGCGGGCGGCGGTCGCGGTGGGCGCGCTGGCGATGACGGTGGAGGTCGTTCACGAAACGTATACCAAGGCCAAGTTCGAGCTCGTGGACACCTTCCGCCAGGGCGCCGACTTCAGCCTCCTCCAACGCGTGACCCGCTACGACGGCACACCCTACGCCGCGATCAGGTTTCTCAACAAGAACGACCTGCACGTCAATGTCCTCGTCGAATGGACCCAGGCCGGCGCCGTCATGTTCTATGCCCCCAACGCCAAGGTCTACATGGACGGCCGCGCCCAGCAAGTCTACGACGAAAAACACTACCGCAAGTATTCCGCCTTGCTCGGCAACCCCAAGACCCCCCGCTCGATCCTCGTGCGACTGCTCAACGAGTACCCCACCGACGCCGTGCTCATCAAGCTCGCGGGCCCCGCGCGCAACCTCAGCATCACCCTGCAACAGTCCCGCGACTGGATCCC
>Ga0256841_1003018_pt1 | contig 12893 bp, 12 predicted proteins | sample 356308metaG_FD_185971 | JGI IMG/M metagenome (GOLD analysis project Ga0256841, IMG submission 185971) | Hydrothermal vent microbial communities from Mid Atlantic Ridge, Atlantic Ocean - 356-308 | ecosystem: Environmental > Aquatic > Marine > Hydrothermal vents | place: Atlantic Ocean: Mid...
GAAAGCCGTACCCCGCGTTCCTCGCCGAGGTGCTCGAACGCGGCTTCAGGAGGCTGGGGGTATAACCAGGCGGCTCGTGACTTCCAAGGATCAAGATCATTTCTTGATAAAAACAAGATGGCATTCGTGTGCAATCATGGAGGTGTTTTTGTGGATTGACCCGGGAGCTGCGTCTCGCCCGGAAAAAGCTCGATCCCTGCTGTGTGTCAAAGAGTTGACCCCCGAAGCCCTCGAAGAACTCGACCGGGAGGCGCCCCCACCGTCACCTCGGCGTGCTTTCGGCTTTTCTTATTGTCCGAGCACGGCAATGAGGGTATGGAGCGCGTCGTTCATCTGATCGACGAAGGTGGGGATGATGGGGAAGAAGTTTTGGAGGAAGAGGTAGCCGAGCCCGAGCCCGATGAGGAGCTTCAGGGGCATGCTCAGGGCAAAGAGGTCGGCCTGGGGCACGACGCGTGCGAAGATGCCCATGGTCGCTTCGACGAGGAAGAACGTGACCATGAACGGCGCAGCGAGGCGAAGCGCCGTCAGAAACAGCCCGCCCGTCCAGTCGAGCATGAGCGGGCCGACGGAGGCGAGGTTTGCGCCCCCGAGCGGGACCACGTCGAAGGAGGAGATGAGCGCGATCAGGAGCAGGTGCGGGCCGTCGAGAAGAATGAAGACGAGCAGAAACGACATGAGGAGGAAGCGTCCCATGGGGTTGGTCTGCTGCCCGTCGATGGGGTTGAACACCTGGGCCAGGCTGAGCCCCATCTGGAAGCCGAGGATGTCTCCGGCGTATTGCACGCCCCAGAAAATGAACTGGCTCGACAGCCCGATGACGGCTCCGGTCAGCGCTTCGATGCCGACGAGGAGCATGAGCCCGAAGGTCGTAAAGGCCGCTTCCGGCAGCGGACCGGGGCGCAATCCGACGATGAGGTAGGCCAACAGCACGGCGATGAAGATGCGGAGCCGCACCGGGATCGTGGTCTGCCCGAAAAACGGAGCGGTCAGCATCAGGCCCCCGATTCGGACGAAGACGAGGAACACGTTGAGGTAATACTCGGGGTCGAGATAGGCCATGGGATCGGTGCGCCTCGTGCGGGGCGATTCCGGCTATCGCGAGATGCTCGGGATGAAGGTGAAGACGTTGACCGTGAAGTCTACGAGCATCTGAATCATCCAGGGGGCCATGAAGAGGAGGATGGCTCCGACGATGAGCATCTTCGGCACATAGCTGAGGGTCATCTCCTGGATCGAGGTCACCGCCTGGAAGAGGCTGACCGTCAGGCCGATCATGAGGGCTGCGCCGAGCAGCGGGAGCGTGAGCATCAGCGCCGTGCGCATGGCTTCCTGGGCCCAGTACAGAGCGAGGTCGGTGTTCATGCGTGCGCGAGGTTAAGGGTGGTGAATACAGCTAGAGGATCGTATATCCCTGCACGACGGACTCGACGATCAGGTACCATCCGTCGGCGAGCACGAAAAGGAGTAATTTGATGGGTAGAGAGATCATCACCGGTGGAAGCATCATCATGCCCATGCTCATCAACACGCTGGCCACCACGAGGTCGATGATGAGGAACGGGAGGAAGATCATGAAACCGATCTGAAAGGCGATGCGAAGCTCGCTGATGACGAAGGCCGGCACGAGCACGTGAAGCGGAGCATCCTCGGGCGTCTTGAAAGATTTGATGGAGGCGAGGTCCATGAAGAGGAGCAGGTCCTTCTCGCGCGTCTGGGTGAGCATGAAGCTTTTCATGGGCCGGGCCGCGCGGTCGAGCGCTTCCTTCTGCCCCATCTCCCCGGCAATGTAGGGCTGAAGCGCATCCCGGTTGATCGTGTCGAAGACCGGATACATGATGTAGAACGTCAGAAAGAGCGCCAGCCCGATGATGACCTGAGACGGGGGCGACTGCTGGGTGCCGAGCGCCTGGCGGAGGATGCCGAAGATGATCACCAGCCGCGTGAAGCTCGTCATCAGAATGACCAGCGCGGGGGCCAGCGAAAGGACCGTCAGCAGCAGGAGCAGCTGGATGGGGAGTTCGTAATCCTCATCGCCGCGGGAGAGCCGCAGCTTCGGCAGGACGCCGAAGGAGCCGGGAGAGGAAGTCGCCTGTCCCGTGCTGTCGGCGAGAAGGCCCGGGGCGGGGCCCGGGGCAGGGCCCGGGGCGGTCTGTTGTCCCAGGCTCGCGCGTGGCGCGAACGTGACGGCGAGGATCATCCACACGAGGATCGCAAACGCGCGCGGGGAACGGGTCGCGTGCTTCATACGGATCGGGAAGCCTGTGCGTTGATGTGCTGGCGGGCGAAGCGGCGAAGGACGTCGGCGAACGGCTCGGCTTGCGAAGGTGCGCTCGCGGCGGAGGCAGCGGGCGAGGCCTCCGGTTCCTCTGCCGACGGGAAGGCGTCTTTCGGGTAGCTTTTCAGAAGAGTGATCTGTCCGGCGGTGACGCCGAGGAGCAACACGTCCTCACCACAGGAGACGAGCCGGAGGTGTTGTTGCGGGGCCATCTGCATCTGCCCGAGCGTCCGCAATGGAAGCCCCCCGCTTCCTCCGCCGCCTTCCCGGCGACGCAGGTGGACGGCCAGGCCGACGCCCCCGATCAGGATCGCCACGACGACGAAGTATCCCGGCCGAAGCAAGCCGGAGGGTTTTCGGATAGCGGTCCCTGCCTCAGGGACGGCGGCGACGGCTCCGGAGGCTTCGGACGACAGCACGACGGGAGGAGAAGACGTGCGAGCCGGCATCAACCGAGACGCCGCCCAGAGCAACAGCAACGCGCCGATGAAAAAGAGAAGGCGCGACAGGGGACGCTGTGGACGGCGGGGCGAGGAAGCGCGGGCGAAGGGCCGAAACGACCGGGGGAAGAAATTGCTCACGATGCGGCACTGATTGCATGGCACTCATGCGAACGGAGCCTCGAAGGCGCGCTCGCAACCTTGAGCGTGTCGAATGCCAAAACAGTGCCGACCGGGCAAGGGGGGTTCGAAAACGTCGGGCAGAGCGCCGCCGGCCCGGACGGGGAGTTCAGCGAATGGCCTTGTCCGCGTGCCGGGTTGAGGCGAGCGTCGTGATTCGAATGCCGAACTGCTCGTCGATGACGACGGCCTCGCCCTGGGCGATAAATCTGCCGTTGGCATAGATATCGAGCGGCTCCCCGACCAACTTCTCCAACTCGATCACGCTGCCGCTGGTCAGGCGAAGGATGTCGGCCAGCGGCAGTCGCCGTCGGCCCAGTTCGACCGTTACTTCGAGTTCGACGTCGGCCAGGAGGCCGAACGGATGTCCGCCGTCGCCGAAGGTTTCTTGCCCCAGGTCCGGGAACTGGAGCGGCGCGACGGGCACCGGGGCCGCTGCGGGCTGGGGAGCAGCGGCCGAAGGGGCGGGCTCGGGCGGAGTGGTTTCGGGCCGTTTCGGCAGAAGGACGGCGCCCTGGAGCGTTTCCCCGCCGATCTCCATGTGGCCCGAGACCTTCCACAGGGCGCCGGGCAGCAAGTCCTCGGGAAAGGACTCCTCGGGGGCAAGGATCTTGAAGGTGACGTCCGGCAGCGTCACGCCGGCGCCGGAAAGCTGCGTCCGGAGGGCTCCGTAGGCCTGCCCCATCAACTCTGAGACCAGATCCTCATACCCCTCTTCCCCGGCGCGGACTTCTTCGCCGAGCATGGCTTTCGAAAGCAGGGGAAGCCATTGCGGGGACAGGCGTATGGCGAAGCCCGGTTCCGGGGACCCCACGATGTTCAGCATCGGGCCTTCTTCGGAACGAACGGCCTCCATCGACGAAGCCTCGGGAGCGTCGATGGTCAGCGCAGCCTCCTCGCCGAGCAGGGTGGACAAAAAGCCGCGGAGGGCTTCCTGAGCCTCGGGGATGAACTTGTCGATGCTAGGACTCATATACTTCGAAGGGTTGGGGTTCGTTTACGTCCAGAATGCGCAGGGCCCGTCGTTTCCCGGCTTTTCCGGAGGTGGCCCTGAAAGTTTCCCGATCCCCGATGAAGACCCGGACCGGTTCCGTCACCTTCTGTTGCAGCGGAATCACGTCGCCGACTTCCAGACTCGTCAGTTCTGAGATCGGAAGCCTTGTCCGGCCCAGTTCGGCGCGCATCTCTATGGTTGTACTCCGGATCGATTCCTCGTACCGGGAGCGTATTTTCGGATCGACGTCGCTCGTCGTGCTTGAGAGCCATTGCTTGATGCCTGCCCGTCCGAGCATGCGTTCAAGGAGGATGTACGGGTAGCAGATGTTCAGGAACGAGTGCTGCTCGTAGATCGAAATGTCGAACGTGCCGACCAGCGCCGGCTCGACGCCCGGGATGATCTGGACGAATTCCGCGTTGGTTTCGAAAGACTCCTCATACATCTCCACCTCGTGGACCTGTTGCCACGACTTCTCGAGTTCGCGAAAGGCCCGGCTCATGATCTTGCTCATGATCCTTCGCTCGATCTGGGAGATTTCGCGGGGCTTCCGGACGAAGACGCCCGAACCGCCGAAGAGCTTCTCGATCATGAAGATGACCAGCCGGGGATCGAGCTCGAAGACGAGTTGCTGGGGCAGATCCTTGACGCCGACCACGTACAGGGCCGACGGAGGGGCGCTCGACATCACGTACTCCGAATAGAGCACCTGGTCCATGGACGTGAGCGAAATGTCGACGATGGTGCGGAGCTGCGCGGAAAGATAGACGGAAAGATCGCGGGCAAAGGCGTCGTGCACATAATTGAGCAGACGCATCTGATCCTGCGAGAAAAGCCGCGGTCGCTTGAAATTATAGGGGTTGACTTTTTTCTCCGCATCGACCGCAATCATCGACGCGAGATCATCGAAGTCGTACCCGGACTCCTCATCCTCTCCAATCTGGTTTCTTACTTCCAGGAGAATGTCAATTTCATCCTGACTGAGCGGTTTCGTCATGGCGACAGACACCCGGCACTGCTTTGGTACAACTGAACGGGATGACGTGTGCTACACGCCGGATGAAGCCTATCCGCGAAGGGGGGCCGTTACTGGAGGACGTATTGCGTGAAATACAGGCGCGTGATCTCTCCGTCTTTCAGGATGTCGTTGATCGCCTGCTTCAATTCCGTCTTGATCTCGTCGCGGAGGTTGATGTCCGAGAGCTCCCGTACCGTGCGTTGGCTCAATAGCTTGAGGATCGTGTCCCGGATCACCATGTCCATCTGATCGACCTGTTCGAGCACGCCGGCATCCAGCGCCTCGAGGCCGATGTTCAACATCAGATACCGGGTGCCTTCGCTGTCGGAAGGATTGATGATCAACCCCTGAAGCTCCGTGAACTGACCGTATTCGATGGGTTCGGCTTCTTCCTCGGCTGCGTCTGAGCCAATATCGCGCCCAAATACTTCGGCTACGAGCATTAGCTTCGGATAATAGCTAAAGGCGATCCATCCGCCCCCGGTGAGGGCGACGAAAAGCACGGGAAGGATCATCAGGAGGAAGGATTTTCCCCCTTTCGTCTTTACGGCGTCTCCTTCAGCGCTTGCTGCGGGTTGTTCGTTGGGTTCTTCTGCCATGACTTCCATTTAAATAAAATTGCGACACGTCGGTTTTTCGCCCTCCCGGCCGCGGTGTCGTTCGAGGCGAGCGGTTGATATTCGCCATAACCCACGGCCGAATACCGCGAGGGGTCGAGGGCGGAAGACTGTTCGAGCAGAAAACGGACGACCGAAGCGGCGCGCGCGGTCGATAGTTCCCAGTTCGAAGGGAAAAGGTTGGTGTTGATCGGACGGTTGTCCGTGTGGCCCTCCACGATCACTTCCGAGATCTCGTCGCTGAGCACGTCGGCGATCATCCGAAGGAGCGAGCGCGAAGGGTCGATCAACTCGGCTTCGCCGGAACGGAACATGACCGAATCGGAGATCAAGACGTGAACCCCTTCCTCCAGGAGGGTCACCTGCACTTTATCCATGAGGTCGTTCTCCTGAAGGTACTGTATCACACGCTCGTACTTCTCCTCCTGGTTTTCGCCGTTCTTTGCTTTCTTCGAAATGACCTTCGGGCGCGAGGGCGGCAGCACGGCATCCTGTGCGAGCACGCCGGTGCTTCCCTGAAAATAGCTCAGGGCCTCCTTGAATTTTTTTACTTCCACTTCGGACATCGACACGATCATAACGAAGAACGTCAGCAACAATGTAGCCATGTCGCTGAAGGTCGTCATCCAGAATGGAGCGGACGGTTCGTCGTCGTCGTCGGCTATGTTCGGCAGGTCACTCACGGTCCGTCAAGGTGTTGGGGTTCGTCAGGCGGCCTTCTTGAGCGGCGCGGGTTCTTCGGCGGCCTGGCCTTCGGCGTCGTCGAGCAGGAACAGGCGGAGGCGTTTTTCGACCATGCTCGGGCTTTCGCCGCGCACGATGCTGAGCACGCCCGTATGCACGATGGTCCGTGCCTTGAGCGCGTCGCCCATCTGGGCCTTGGCCTTGTTGGCCATTGGCAGGAAGATCAGGTTGGCGAGCAAGGCGCCGTAGAAGGTGGTGATCATGGCCACGGCCATGCCCGCGCCGATGGCGGCCGGGTCCGTCAGGTTCTGCATCATCTGGATCAGCCCGATCAAGGTGCCGACCATTCCGAAGGCCGGACAATAGGTGCCCGCCGAGTTGAAAAACTTCGAGGTGAGCGCCAGTTGTTCGGCCTCCGTGGCAATGCGGCCCTTCAAGAGTTCATCGATCTCATGATCTTCGATGCCGTCTACGGCCATTTCCAGACCGAACTTCATGAATTCGTCCTCACAATCCTGGATTTGTCGGTCGAGCGCGAGCAGTCCCTCCCGGCGAGCCGTTCTGGAGAGTTCGGCGAACTGGGTGACGTAGGATTCGAGGTCGGGCGCCTTAAAGGCAAAGACGCCCTTGGCGCCCGCGATGGACTGTTTCAGTTCGTCGAATGAAAATCCCACCATGAGGGCGGCGATGGTGCCGCCCACCACCATGATGAGGGAGGGGACGTCGAAAAAGGTCGCCCAACCGTCGCCAATGAAAATGGTGCCGAAAATGAGCGCGAACCCCGCGCCAATGCCAATGGGAGTTGCTTTCATGTGGTCTACAGAGGCCTAGAGGTCAACCTGGCGGCGCCCGTACGGAAGGTCCAGACTACGAATGGGTCGGGGGGCATCTTCCGGCAACGGTTCGGTAAACGCCGGAGGATGAGGTACCCACAGTATCGGTGTTCCCTCCTGCTTTTTAAGCGTCCGTTGCGATGCGTCCCGGTCAAACCGGAGCTGAAAGGCGCGTCAGACGAAAAAAGGGAGGAGGAAACGAAAACCGGACTCCCGAATGCACGGAAGCCCGGTTTTCCGGTCACGCCTCGATGGAAAGGAAACTCAGGGGTGATAGCTCGGGGCGCCGTCGCCGCTCGAGAAGAAGGGCTCGGGCGTCGGGGTCCCTTCGGTGAACCCGTGTCGGTCATCGATGGAGAACCGTTCGATGAGCTGTCGGAGCGTTTCGACTTGCCGGTTCATCACGTCGGCGGTGTATGCAAGGTCGGTCGTCGCGTTGGACACTTCCTTGGCGACCGAAGAGATGGACTCGACGTTCTGGGAGATCTGGCTGCTGGCCGTCGATTGCTGCTGGCTGGCCGCCGCAATCTGGTCGATCATTGCATCCATCTTGTTGATGGAATCGATGATCTCACTCAAGGCGTGCGTGGCATTGTCCGCCTGAAGCAATCCGGACTGAACCTCTTCGTTCCCGCGCGTCATGGAAGCCACGACCTCGTCGGTGTTGGACTGGATCCGGGTGATCATCTCGCCGATCTGCTTGGTTGCCTCGCTCGTGCGCTCGGCCAGCTTGCGCACTTCGTCGGCCACCACGGCAAACCCGCGTCCCTGCTCGCCGGCTCGGGCCGCCTCGATGGCGGCATTGAGGGCCAGGAGGTTGGTCTGATCGGCAATGCCGCCGATGACCTGGATGATCTCGCCGATCTGCGCACTCGAATCCCCGAGCGCCGTCACTTTCTCTGCGGATTCCTGAACGATCGTAGCGATTCGCCGCATGCCTTCCGTTGTCTCACGGAACACGTTTTCGCCTTCGGCGGCCAGATCCGAAGCTCGTTTGGCCATCTCGTTGGCCTCATACGCGTTGCGGGAGGACTCGGCTATCGTGGCCGACATCTCTTCGACCGCCGCCGCCACTTCGATGGTTTGCCCGGCCTGATTCTTCGCACCGGTGGACATCTCTTCGGCAGAGGAAGCCACCCGATGGGCCGCCTCGGAGAGCTCGTTGCCGGAGACGTGCACCTCGTGGATCAGCGCGGCGAGGTCGTGGATCATCTGGTTGATTCCGTGGATGAGCGCCCCCACCTCATCTTCTCGCTCCACCTCCAGCCGGCGGGTCAAATCGCCGCGCGTGACGGCTGCGATGACGGTGGAGATCCGCTGAAACTGTTCCCGAAGGTATTTTCTTTCCTCCTCGGCTTCTTGCTGAAGCTCCTTCGCCCGCCTCTGCGCTGCTTCCGACTGTTCGGTCTGTTCTTTGAGAGCCCAGGTGGCGCGCTCATTGGCTTCGACCATCGCATTGAACGAAGAAGCCAGTTCGCCGATCTCGTCGGTCTGCTCGCAATCCACCCGCACCGAAAGGTCTCCCTTCTCGACGGCCTGGGCCGCATCGCGGAGCGCTTCGAGCGGACGGACGACTTTCCGTCGCATCTGAACGAGTATCAGCCAGGCCAGCAGGGCCAGGAAGGTCGGGATGGCGAGAGAAATGATCATCGCCGTGCGCTTCTGTTCATGGAGAGCGGCCGAGGGGACGGCCACCATGACGTACCCCCTCACGGCATCGTCCACTCCGTCGTTGTCTCCCCGAATGTCCGAAAACGTGACGAGCACGGGCTCTCCGTCTATCGTGTTCGTCCAGCGAAGCATGCGATTCGGGTCGACGAGACGATCGTCCTCGGCGATTCGATCCAGCATCTCATACTCGGAGACGAGCGCTCCCTCGGGATCGTAAAAAGCGCCGGCGACGGCATTCCCGTTGTCCACGACCATCTCCAGCCGTTCGCGCAGCCCTTCCGTGTCCTGCATGACGAGGTTGAGCACCGACTCGGAGCCGAGCGTCTCGGCCAGCAAAATGCTGCGCTGTTCGAATTCTCGCTCCGTCAGGTTGATGGCATACCGGGCGAAAAGGAAGAACAGGAGGAAGGTAGAAAAGGCAATGGCTCCTAGCTGAGCCAAGAACCGGTTCCGGAGGTTTAAGCCGGAGAGGATTCTGTTAGGGGGTGATGGAAGCTTCGTCATGGTGCGCGGGGGGTTGATTGGTCTAACGTAGAAGCGGAGGTGTAAAACCATCCCCGGGACGGGGTTGGTGTGGCGGGTCTGGGGAAGGGAGAAAGACGGGGAGCGGATGCGCTACGGACAGACCTTATGAGCCCTTAGGAATACGCCGGAGGGCGGGGAGGCGGGCGCAACGCTTCCCGGAACTCGGAAAGAGCCAGCACATGGCCTTTTCACCGCTCGATCTCGCTCCCGTCTTCCGAGATAAGTCCCGGATGGTCAGTTCAAGGCGAGATATTCCGTGCGCTCAAGGTATTTCTCCGGGATCTGCAGGGCGGTCGCCGAGGCAGCGGCTCGGTTTACCAGAAGAGAAATGCTCCCGTTAACCTTGGTGATGGAAACGCTCGCGCCTTCGTTGATCCAGTCGGCATCCGGCGCAAAAATCGGGATGCTCGCCGTAGTGGCGTTTTTGATCAGAAAACTCCGGGCGACCGGGTTCCCCATGACGCCTTCGCCGTTGACGATCAGAAGCGCCTGGATATTGTGATCTCGGGATAACTTCCGGTACATGGGGGCGACGTCCTTGAGGTCTTTCACTTCGGTGAGAAAGACCTTGGTGCCGGTCGAAGCGCCCGCCCGCTGAATCTGCGGCATGAGCTTCTCGACAGAGGAGACGTTCGTATCCAGGATGATGCCGACGCGTTCGACGTCCGGTTTCAGTTCCTTGATCACGAACATCTGCTGGATGATGGTCGCTCCGTTCCCCTGGGGGGGAGGAGCAACGGCGCCGGTTAAGGCAAGGGTGAAGACCGTAAGCGCGATCTGAAACTGCCTGCGCATGGGCACTACCTCCACGAGTGTTAATTGGGCTTTGGTTGGGGTGAGGATCTGGTGATCGTGGCGGGGGTTATGAGATCATAATCGTCAAAAGAATAAATTTCTTAAGCCGATCCTTTGAGCCCGGCACATTTGCCTGCGGGAAACTTCAGAATAGAAAATGATCGTATAACAGGTGAAATTGACAATTTATGTGTTGGAAAAGTGACGAGGCAAAATGGATCAAGTTTTACGCTCTCTTCGGAAGGCCGCGTGCTCCGGGGGGGGCGTAAAACGAGCGCGCGGGGCAGCCGGCGGAGCGATGCCTACGGCTTCCTGGATGACCTGCGCCATGCGATCCAGGGACACGACGGCGTCGGCCAGCCCGCCCTCGACGATGGCTCTGGGCATCCCATAGACTACGCAAGACGCTTCATCCTGAGCGATGACCTTTCCGCCCCGCTTCCGGATCGACGCCGCTCCGTCCCGGCCGTCGTGTCCCATCCCGGTCATCACGGCGGCCAGCACGCGCCCGCCATAGGCCCTGCCGGCGGACTCGAACATGACGTCCACCGACGGGCGATGCAACGTAGCCGGCTGATCCGGTGTGTCAACGACCACATCGGGGCCGGCCGCGCGTAGCACCAGATGCTTGCCGCCCGGAGCAATGTAGACCCTGCCCGGGACGATCTTCATCCCCTTTTCGGCCTCAACGACTTCTAACGGGCTGAGTCCATTGAGCCTCTTCGCAAGAGAACGGGTGAAATGAGGAGGCATATGCTGGACGACGGTCACCGGCAAGGGAAAACCGGCGGGCAGAAGGGGGATCACCTTCTGAAGGGCGGCCGGGCCGCCGGTGGAGATGCCGACGGCTACGAGCCGCGCCCGTCGGAAAAGGAGCGAGGACGAGGCTCTCGAGGGACGGTTCGGCGGGACGGGCACGGAGCCTCCGCGCGACCGTTTCCGGGCTCGCACGATGGCCTTGACCTTGGCGATCAACTCCGCCTTGATCTTGGTGATCTCGAGGGAGACGAACGACAGTTGCTTGGGTATGAAATCGACCGCGCCCGCTTCGAGGGCGTCAAGCGTGGCCTGCGCGCCCTCTTTGGTCAGCGAACTGACCATGAGCACCGGGCAAGGGTGCTCCTTCATGATGTGGCGCAGAGCCGTCAGCCCGTCCATCCGCGGCATCTCGATGTCGAGCGTGACGAGGTCCGGAGCGAGTTTTTTTACCTTATCTATCGCCTCGATCCCGTCACGGGCGGTATCGATGATCTGGATCTCGGGATCTTCAGAGAGCATCATCGAAAGCGCCTTTCTCATGAACGCCGAATCGTCAACGACAAGGATGCGAATCATGGGAGGCTCCTCAAAGGTGAATAAATAGTTGGTTATATAAAAATATGATAACGTGGAACCATTTGGCCGGTGCGCCGGCGTCAGATCAAAGGAGCGCTTCCGGGGAGCTTCATGCAGCCTCACGCTGGTCGAAGCGGTCGCGTCTCCGGCTGTTCTCCATCCGGGCGATCTCGGCCATATCGAGAATCATGATCACCCGTCCGTCTCCGAGGATCGTAGAGCCGGCAATGGCGGGCGTTTTCTTGAGGAAAGAGCCGAGGGGCTTGATGACAATCTCTTTCTGGCCGATCAAATCATCCACGATCAGCCCCAGGCGGTGGTGGGCGATGCCGACGATAACGGCGTAAGACCGGCTGTCGTCCGTGTGGGCGTCCTGCACGTTCAGGGTCTCCCCGATGCGCACGAGCGGCATCACCTGTTCCCGGAGCCGAATCACCTCGCGACCGCGAATCGTCTGGACGTCGCCGTCTCTTAACCCGACCACTTCGAGGACGGAGTGCAGGGGAATCGCGAAGGTCTCCTTACCCACATGGACGAGCAGGCTCTGGATGATGGCGAGCGTCAGGGGAAGCTTGAGCGTGAACCGGGTTCCTTCTCCGATCTTCGATTCGATCTGAATGGCGCCGTTGAGCCGGGTGATGTTGGTTTTCACCACGTCCATGCCCACGCCCCGGCCCGAAACCTGGCTGACGGATTTCGCGGTGCTGAAGCCGGGCGCAAAGATGAGATCGAAGGCGTTCTGATCTTTCATCTCATCGGCTTCTTTCCGTGTGATGAGGCCTCTGGAGATCGCATGGGCCTTGATTTTTTCGGGATCGATCCCGGCCCCGTCGTCTTCGACGCGGATGACGATGTGGTTGCCCTCATGGGCCGCAGTCAGGCGAATGGTTCCTCGATCGGGCTTGCCCTGAGCCCGGCGGACCTCCGGGGTCTCCACGCCATGATCGGAGGCATTCCGGATCAAATGCACGAGCGGATCACTGATCTCTTCGATGAGGGACTTGTCAACTTCCGTATCCTGACCCTCGATCACGAGGTCGATCTGCTTGTTGAACTCCTTGGCAAGGTCGCGGACCACCCGGGGAAACTTGTTGAACACGCGGCCGATCTGAACCATGCGTGTGTGCATGACGGCCGCTTGAAGCTCGGTCGTTATGAAATCGACCTGGGTGCTCGTGTCGACGAGTTCGTGGATCAGGTCATGGGCATCGTGCTCGCCGTCGAGGTCCGATACAAGCTGGAGGAGACGGTTGCGTCCGAGGACGAGTTCACCGACGAGGTCCATCAGACTGTCGAGGCGTCGGACTTCCACCCGGATGGTTTCAGTGTTGCGCTCGGAGCGTCCGGAGGCTTTCCGTTCGGTCTTTTTCGGGGCCGCGGGCGGGTTCTCTTCGGCAGGCTCGCCCCCCGGCTTCGGCGTCTCTTCGGGCGCTTCGGCCCGGGAGGGCGCGGCGGGCGCTTCGGCGGAAAAGGTCCCTTCGGCAATGCGTTCGAGCTTGCCGATCACGCCCGAAAGGTCGATC
>Ga0256841_1003019_pt1 | contig 12889 bp, 13 predicted proteins | sample 356308metaG_FD_185971 | JGI IMG/M metagenome (GOLD analysis project Ga0256841, IMG submission 185971) | Hydrothermal vent microbial communities from Mid Atlantic Ridge, Atlantic Ocean - 356-308 | ecosystem: Environmental > Aquatic > Marine > Hydrothermal vents | place: Atlantic Ocean: Mid...
AGTTAATTTTTATAACATATCGGATATATGTTTAAGGCGAAAGGGGGGAGGGACAAAGTAATTGTTGTTTTGAATTATGGTTTTTTAATATATTTTATTAAATCGAGGAAAATAAGAAATGAAGAAAAAGAAATTTCAAATTGGTTTGGTAATTTATTTAGTAGCTATTATTATATTAATTTTATCCTCTCTTATAAATCCGAGTGAGAAATACATAGTGGCTTTTCTTTTAATCGTTTCATTCCCGGTTGTTTTTACAAAGATATATTCAAATAACCGTTAAAACGGTTGTAAAATTAAGGTTTCTGGTATCGTTAACCCACGACTTAAGTCGTGGGTTACTAATCAGTAACCAAAGCGATACGTTCTTAACACAAATGAGTTTATTACTATTCCGCCAAATACAAAACCCGTCAATTTCGTAGCATCATTCGTTTGTTAAAATTATCAATGTGATCTGTATCACATTGATATACTTTTGCGCCGGTTGTCTCACTTGTTTTAAAATGATTCACCTTCTCAAATTGTATTTCCAAATTTGATACACGCAAAATTATTAAAATGTGCGAAAATCACCGGTTTTCGCATTTTTTTGTTGTGGCACAACAATTGGATAGTATGGGGAAACAAACAACAAAGGGAAAGAAAATGAATCATTTTGAACTTAATACCGACAACAGAGGAATCAACAAATTAAATCATAACTTATATAAAACTGCAGACGGCGAAATTTATTATCACAGAATCAAATTCAATCCGGAAGACGAAGAAATTATCTCACAAGTTAATCCCGATGTGGTTTGGGCTTTGGGTTTCGATGAAGAATTAATTAAAAAACATTACATGAAAAGCAGACGTTGGTTGCTAAGAGATTTGAAAGACGTTGTATAATTAACTTTTTCATGTTTCTCCTTGTTGAAAACCCGGTTGCTTTCTCCGGCATCCGGGTTTTTTTATATCTTTCCGAAAGTATCTTTTTTCAGCCAGCCCACTTTTCCATCGGCAAGTTTTATTTTCACCCAGTCTTTCAGCTCATCTTCAATTTTGAATTTTATTCCTTCGTGAATAACAAACGCATCGTTGCTGTTTTCATCCGGCGAAACTTTTACCGCTTGAACCTGCTCGGTTAAAACTCCGTATTGTGAAGAAGTTTCACGGTTTATTCTGGCAAAAAGTAAAATGGCGGTTAAAATTAACAGGGCAAGACTGAAACTGCCGAGTAAAAACGCTTGTTTTTGAATTCGTGCTTTCTTCGAAAGGAAAAATAATCCGATTGAAAAAAGAAAAAGCAGATAAAAAATCAGCACAATTGTTGCCCAGCTTGTAACCGAAAGGGAAGCAACAAGAACATTCCACCATTCGATGAAAAAGAGCTGCGGCACTTCTTGAATCCTATCGACCGTGCGTGCTTTGGCAATTTTTAAGTTGTATTGAATGTCGCTGTCGTCGGGCGCAAGTTTCAATGCTTTTTCATAATATAAAATTGCGTAACCTAATTTGCCAAGTCTGTAATAAGCATTACCCAAATTGTAATAAAGTTCCGGACCAACGTAACCGTTATCAAGTATTTGGTTGTATAGTTTTATTGCCTCTTCGTATTTTTCTTGTTGATATAAGTTGTTTGCTTGGTTCATCAATTCTTCAACTTCCCCCGAGGCAAAAGCAAGGGGAACAATCATCAGCCATAAAACAATTATCAAACCGGATTTCTTAATCATAAATTCTATTTTGCCTTTTTTCTGTTTGAAATCGAATTTTGAAGTTCGTTAATTATTTCAAGAGTTTTATTGTAAAGTTTTTCTTCCGATTCTCTTGTTTGAGCGTTCGGAGCAAACCGCGCAAGTTCGCATTTTTCAAAAATATCTTTTATTTCATTAATAACATTTTCCGGAATACCGAGTTGTTTCAGTTTGTTCAAGGCTTTTTCTTTTGTAAATTCCGCCTTCGAAATGTTCAGTTTGTCTTCCAGATAACCGAGCAATGCATGATACAATCCTTCATAATAAGCGGGTTTATTCCCGTTTTGAAGAGCTTCGTGTGCTTCTTTTAATTTTTGTTTTGCCCTCTTTTCGGCTTTTTGGAAACGGAGAAGACTTACATCGCCCGAAATTTTGTTTTGATATTTATTGTAACTAATTACGCCAGCCAAAAGTATCAGCGGGAAAATTGCGGCAAACCAAAACCAATTGCTCAGAAGTTTAAAATCGCTTTTCTTTCGTAAACTGAAAGTCGTCTTGATAAAACGGATATCTTTGCTTAGAAGTTTAACGTCTTCCTTCGAATAACCGCTGGCAAGCGGCGTATAATCGTTTTCTCCCTTTTCTACCGTAATTTTGAATTCCGGTGTTTTAATTGTTTCAAATTTTTTCTTTCGTAAATCGAAATAAGTAAATTCAATTGGCGGAATGGTTTTTTCACCCGGGATTCGCGGAACGATTAAGTATTCGGCAACTTTTCTGCCGGAAACAATATTTTTTCTCCGGATCGACTGGGTAATTTTGGGTTCATATTTTTCCATTCCCGGCGGAAGTTTAACTTCGGGGATTTCCAAAAGCGCAATATTGCCTCTTCCCGAAACTTTAACGCGCAGTGTAATCGATTCGTTAACTTTAACCTTTTTTTTATCAACGGATGCGGAAATATCGAAAACGCCCACTGCTCCGCCGAACGATTCCGGTTTGTTTCCTGGCAGCGGAGCAACTTTGACACGTATTGTATTCGACTTTGCAAAGAAATCGATAGTTTTTGTTCTGCCGAAAAAGGAATCGTTGAAGAAATCATCGAAAATATCCACGCTCCGTTTTTTCTTAACTATAACCGGAATTTTCAGCTCAAAAGGTGTAACCGTAAGTTCTCCGCTTTTGGTGGGGAAAAGTGCCACTTTTTTAATAACCGCCGCTTTGTACCTTTTCCCGCTATACATTTCGTATTTGAAGTTAATTGTTTGCGAGCTTTCCAATTCCTCTGCCCAGAAACCTTTGTATTTCGGAAGTTTGGAAATTTGCGGCGATGCAATATTCAAACGCGTGTACAATTTATAAGTTACGGTTATTTGTTCACCTTGCATTGCCCTTCGTTTATCGGGAATGGCAAGTATGAAAACGTTTTTCTTCAGTTCTTCTTGGGAAATTCCTGTTGATGAAGGAATTTTTCTGCCGGCGGTTTCTTTTACCACGTTAACCGTGATAGGATTGGTTTTCAAAACTTTTCCGCGGTAGGTTATTTGTGCGCTGCCGATTTGAACTTTACCTAATTTTCTCGGCTTTAGAACGAAAGAATAAGTAAGTGAACCCGAAACTTGTCCGTTGATAATCCGCATGCTTCTCGATTCGTTGGGCCCGCTTATCACAATCAAACCGTTAAAAGAAGGTGGCGTAAATGCTTGCAGTTCGTTTACATTTCCCTCTTCGAATACAAAATCGACCTGGAAATATTCATTTAATCCTACGGTGGTTTTGTCAACCGTTGCGCTGAATTTTTGGGCGAAATTATTTATTTGAAAAAATATCAGAAACAATACGGTCAAATATGTTGCGAATCGAGTGTTTTTCATATTACCAATCTTTTTCGGTTGTTCGTTTTTTTCCTTTACGTTTTCTAATTTGTTTCTGGATTTCTGCTTCGTTGTTTTTGAGTGCGTCCAGAATTCTTTTTGCTTCTTCTTTCGAAATTTCACCTGGCTGTGATTTTTGTTCGCGTTTTTGTTTTTGTTGGTCTTCTTTCTTCGGTTTATCTTCTTTGTTCTGTTTGTTCTTTTCTTTTTGGTCTTTATTTTTATTTTCGTCGTTCTTGTTATCGTTTTTGTCTTTATTTTTCTGTTTGTTTTGTTGATTTTTTTGTTGTTGGTTTTGCTTGTTTTGATTTTGTTGTTGTTTTAACATTTTAAGTGCGTAGGACAAATTGTATTTTGCATCCATGTCGTTTGGATTTAGTTGCAACGAATTTTTGTAAGCGGCAATACTTTCCTCGTATTTTTTAGCTTTCAGAAAGGCATTCCCCAAATTGTAAAAAAGGTTTGCTTGCGCTTGGCGGTTCTTTACAAATTCGTTCGATTTTTTAAAAACTTTTGCGGCTTCCTCGTATCTTTTCTGTTTGTATAAAGCGTCGCCCAAATTAAAATATCCTTCGAAAGATTTGTCATCGTTTTCAATTGCTTTACGGAAATCGATTTCGGCTTCGGCATATTGTTTTTTATCGTATTTTTCCACGCCGTCGTTTATTAAACTTCGTGTGCTTTGAGCCAAAAGGTTAACGGACGAAAACAAAATGAAAATTTGCACAATATAAATATGTTTCCAGATAAGTTTCATAATTAATTCAATTGTACTTAATTGTTTACAAAGATATCAAATATTTGTTTCCCTTTCGAGTTTCATCAACAATTTCGATTTTTTCTCCGAGATGAAAAATTCTATTAACAATAATAACAAAGCGGGAATTAACAAGTAGTAAAATCTGTCTTCATAATCGGTAACTTTTGATGTTCCGAATTCCGTTCCTTCGTAGCTCGATAAATCTTTGTACACGGATTCCAGGGCGTCGTCGGTGTTTGTTGCCCTGTAATATTTTCCACCGGCTTTGCTTGTAATTTCCCGCAAAGTGTCTTCATCCAATTTTGTTAAAACCACTTTACCGTTTTTATCTTTTTTGTAACCTGTTCTAACTCCGTTTCTGTTGTAAATCGGTATCGGCACGCCTGCCGGTGAACCAAGTCCGATTGCATAAATGCTGACGTTTTTTTCTTTGGCATGTTCTATCGCTTTATCCAAATCACCTTCGTGGTCTTCGCCGTCGGTAATGATAACAATTGCTTTTTTTGTATTCTCGTCTTTTTTGAATGATTTAAGTGCAAGTTCAATTGCCGGACCAATTGCGGTTCCGGGTTGGGGCACCGATGAATAATCGACTGCATTCAAAAACAGATTTGCCGCCGAGTAATCGGTTGTAAGGGGAAATTGAACATAAGCTTCACCGGCAAAAACTATCAGACCGATTCTGTCTCCTTGCAACCGTTGAATAAGTTTTGCTATATCGTGCTTGGCTTTCTCGAGTCTGCTTGGCTTTATATCTTCCGCTTTCATACTTTGTGAAACATCGAGCAAGATGTATACATCTATGCCAACGTGTTTGATTTCCTCAATTTTACTTCCTACTTGCGGATTTGCCAAAGCAATAATTATGAATACAATTGCCAAAAAGACCATTGTGAATTTTACTACGGGTTTAACCCTGCTTTTCATCGGGAAAAGCAAGTTGTGTAATTTTTTATCGGCAAATTTTTGCAGTAAAAGTTTTCTTTTCCGCTGACTGAACCAAAACAATGCAATCAGCAGTGGAGTGAAATATAATATTGTCAAATATTCCGGATGAGCAAATCGTAACATAACTTAAGGTAACCTTCTCAAATAAGTTTTGGTTAATCCTAATTCAAACAAAATGAAAATCAATCCCAATGCCGCCCATTTGTAGAACAATTCGCTCGCATGTTTGTACGATGTAACTTCGATGCGCGATTTTTCCATTTTGTCGATTTCTTTGTAAATCTCTTCCAATTTTTTCTTATCGGTAGCGCGGAAATATTTCCCTCCGGTAATTTTTGAAACTTGTTTTAGAATATCCTCGTCAATTTCAACCGGAATGTTTGTGTAGCGTTTTCCGAACGGTGTTTGGTAAGGGAACGGTGCGGTTCCTATTGTGCCCACGCCAATGGTATAAATTCTGATTCCGAATTTTTTTGCAATTTGCGCAGCGGTAACCGGATCGATTTCACCGCTGTTGTTTACACCGTCGGTTAACAGAATAATTACTTTGCTTTTGGATTTACTGTTTTTTAGCCGGTTAACACCGTTGGCAATTGCGGTTCCTATTGCCGTTCCGTCTTGGATAATTCCACTTTTAACTTCTTTAAGAAGAGTGCGCAGTACCGAATAATCGATTGTGAGCGGGCATTGCGTAAAACTTTTGCTTTGGAAAACTACCAATCCGATTTTATCGTTAGTTCTTCCTTTAATGAAATTATCTATTACTTCTTTTGCCGCTTCCAAACGGTTAGGTTTGAAGTCTTCTGCAAGCATACTTCCCGATATATCCAAAAGGATTGCTATATCGATACCTTCCGTATAAATTTTTTCACCGGATGTAAACGATTGCGGGCGTGCCAGCGCAACTATTAAAAACGAAATACCAAGCACTCTTAACGCAGCAGGCAAATGTCTTAATCTTTCCCTTAACGTTGCCGAAATCCCTTTGAAAATTTTAAGTGAAGAGAAAATTATATCCGGGCTTTTAATCTGGTTTTTCTTCCAATACCAAAAAAGCATCAGAGGCATAAGCAGCAACAAATATAAAACATACGGATAAGCGAATTCCACGTTACCGGACATATTCAACCTCCCCGATTTTCCTTTCTTCCGCAGCGGGGCGGGTTCTTTCGATTATTGTGTACGCTTGTTTCATCATCTCTTCGTTAATGGACGGCATGGGAATGAATTTGGCGAATTTAACCAGATCCGCATTACGGAAAAATTCCTCCGTAATTTTAATTACCGGCGGACTGTCCATCACCCGGTTTATTACTTTCATAATTTCACTCGACGTCATTTCCATTGCCGGAAAATGATAACGCTCTTCGAAATAACGCCGGACGATGCCTGTCAGTTCGGTGTGGTATTCTTTTACTTTTCCTTGCTGCCACAATTTTTTCTCTTCAAGCTCGTGAAGTTGTTTTAATGCCAATTTGTACGGAGTTAAAATTACTTCTTCTTCGGTTATTTGCTGTTGTTGTTCTTTCTTGAAGTATTTTTTGTAAATGTAATACGCTATCAGAAACGCCAGTAAAATCAATACTACAATTAGCAGATATAAAAGCCAACTGAATTCAATTTTTAACGGCGGTTTAATATCCTTTATTTCCTTCTTCGGGTCAACGGCCAAAGTGTGAATGGTAATTTTCACCGGATTGGATTTTACGGTTTTCGTCTCTCCGCCTTTTGCTGAGTATTCAATTTCAATTTGGGGAATGTTGATCGAAACGGAATCGTAACCTGAAAGTATGTAACGGTGTACTTCAGTAACTTCATTGTCCGATTCGAGTTTTTCCACCGGCAGTTCTTTCAGAAAAACCAGCGAGCCCAAATTCTTTTCCAGCGGTGGAATTTTTATGTCAACCGATTTGTCATGTGAAATTTTAAGTTGGTAATTTATGTAATCTCCCACAAGGTAATCAGTCGTATCGGTCGAAGCTTCCACCTTGACGGTTTGCGCCTGAAGTAAAGTTGAACCGGTTACAAACAGAAGCAATATTAAAAATTTCTTTACCATCTTTTCTCACGCAAATGAAAAAATTCCACCAAGGGTTTTATGTATGAAGTATTTGTGTTTATCATAATTGTATCCAACCGGCTTGAAAGGAAAACCGATTTGCGGCGTTCTTCGTAATTGTTTATTTTTTGCATAAAATTTTCTCGAACGGTTTTGTTGCTCGTATCAACGTACCGCACTTCACCGGTTTCAGCATCTCTGAATTTGACCAATCCTGCGTCAATCAAATCCTGTTCACGCGGGTCTCGTAATACTATGCCGATTAAATCGTGTTTTTTGCCGGCGATTCTCAATATCTTTTCGTAATCGCTGTCAAAAAAATCGGATACCAAAAACGCGATACTTTTTTTCTTTATAGTATGGTTGAAATATTCAAGCGCTCCTTTGATATCGGTTTTGTTTCCTTCCGGTTCGAAGGATAGAACCTCGCGGATAATTCTGAGAACGTGACTTCTTCCTTTTCGCGGCGGAACGAATTTTTCAATGTTTTCCGTAAAAAGAATCAAGCCGACTTTATCGTTGTTCTTCATAGCGGAAAATGCAAGGATTGCCGTAAGCTCTGCCGCAATTTGTTGTTTGGTTTTATCGAGACTTCCGAAAACCATGGAGCCGCTCATATCCACCAGAAGCATAACGGTAAGTTCGCGTTCTTCTTCGAATATTTTTACGTAAGGATGCCCGAACCGTGCCGTAACATTCCAATCGATTGTACGTATATCGTCGCCAATTTGATATTCGCGCACTTCGGAAAATTCCATTCCCCTTCCTTTGAAAACGGAATGATATTCGCCCGAAAAAACTTCGTTTACCAAACCTCTGGTTTTAATTTCGATTTGGCGGACTTGTTTCAGCAATTCTTTCGTTGTTAACATAGGCAAGTTTTACGGCACTTCCACTTTGTTTAAAATTTGCTCGATAATTTTTTCGGAATTGATTTCCTCTGCTTCGGCTTCATAAGTAACTGCGATTCTGTGTCGCATTACATCCATGCAAATTGCTCTTACGTCTTCGGGAATTACGTAACCGCGACGGTTGATGAATGCCATGGCACGCGCTCCCAAAGCCAGATTAATTGTAGCCCTTGGCGATGCACCGTAACTGATTAAATCCGATAAATCCGAAAGCCCGAATTTGTCCGGTTCCCGGGTCGCCATCACGATATCGAGAATATATTGATCGATTTTTTCATCGACGTAAATTTCTTGAATCAACTTCCGCGCATCCAAAATTTGTTTGGGTGAAATTACCGGTTTGGCTTCGGGAAAGGTTCCGCGTACGTTTTGATGCATTATTTTTAATTCTTCATCCCGCGAAGGATAAGTGATTTTAACTTTAAGCATGAATCTGTCCACTTGCGCTTCGGGCAAAGGGTAAGTTCCTTCTTGCTCAATCGGGTTTTGGGTTGCAAGCACCAAAAAAGGTTCTTCGAGTTTAAAGGTAGAAGGACCGATTGTAACCTGTCGCTCTTGCATCGCTTCGAGTAAAGCGCTTTGTACCTTTGCCGGTGCGCGGTTAATTTCATCGGCCAAAATAAAATTGGAAAAGATAGGACCTTTTTTGATTGAAAAATTTCCTTCCTTTTGATTGTATATCATTGTACCGATTAAATCCGCAGGCAGCAAATCCGGTGTGAACTGAATCCTCTGGAATTTTGCCTTCATCGATGAGGAAAGCGATTTGATTGCAAGGGTTTTGGCAAGACCCGGAACACCTTCGAGCAAAATATGCCCGTTTGCAAGGAGTCCGATTACCAAACGTTCAACCATTTCTTTTTGTCCGACAATCACTTTCCCGATTTCATTGAAAAGAACATCGATAAATTCGCTTTCTTTTTTAATTTTTTCATTAAGTTCTGTAATTTCCAAAGCGTTCCTCTCGTTTTATTATTAAGAAAAACCAATTGATTTTTTACCGCTCATCCAAGTTATTTGTTTCAATAACGGTGGTTTACTGAAAAATTTTGATTAAATACAAATACGAAATAACTTATAAATATAATAAAAATAATAGTTTGAGTTAGGGAAAAGAAATTTGCCGTTATTTGTGCGGAAATCAATTTGAGCCTGTTAATCGCATCAAAGAAAAGGGGGAAATTCAATGGGGGAGTCGCTTCTATTTTAAGTTATTATAATTAAAATATCATAATATAAATTATTTAAGTATCTCCCGGACCGGTTTGTGCGGAATAAAATTTCCCGCTTCATACTTTCATTGCTTCCGTTGCGTATGTGTTTTCCGTTTCGTAAACCCAAACGCGTATTCCGTTGATGTTTTCCGGAAGTCCTGCATCTTTTATCTTTTTCAAAAAATATCCGCACATATTTTCCGCAGTGGTTTGAAACGGCACAATGACCGCTTTGGAATTTAATTTTTCCAAAACGTCAATCAGTTCTTTATCTTCTTCGTAAACCATAACGGAATGATCGAGATTTTCCACTATTGGTCCGACGATTTCTTTCACATCGTAGTAATCGAGAACCATTCCGTTTTCGTCGAGTGTGCCTTCGAACTCTACCGTCAGTTTATATGAATGACCGTGCAGATTTCTGCATTTACCTTTGTGAAAGGGTAATCTGTGACCCATTTCCCACTTGAAATCTTTTGCAATTTTCATACGCCTTTTGTCTCCGGTTTCCAAATATATTTATGTAATTGCGGTTGAAATCGAACTTTTAATTTATCTTCCAAAATCCAGTTTACAAGTTTTACCGGTTCCAGTTGCCCGAATACCACTGAGAAAAGTACAATGGCTTTTTCCGTCAAACCGTATTTTTCAATAATAGATTTTGACCATTCGTAATCTTCCCTGCTCCCGATTACAAATTTAACTTCATCAGAAGGTTTCAGAAAATCAATATTTTCGTAATCGTTTTTCTTCATCATCTTGCTCGAAGGGCATTTCAAATCCAAAACGATTTTTACTCTTTTGTCAACGTTCTCAATTGGTAAACTTCCACCTGTTTCCAGCATTACTTCGAAGCCCTCATCGCACAGACGTTTCATTAATTCAAGCGATTCTTCTTGCATGAGCGGTTCGCCGCCGGTAACTTCCACAAGATTGCATTTATATTTTTTTACTTCGTCAATTATTTCATCAATGGATTTATCTTCGCCCTCGTAAAATGCATATTCCGTATCGCAATACGAACATCGCAAATTACAATAAGTGAGCCGCACAAAAACGCACGGCAAACCCGCCATTGTGCTTTCGCCTTGTATCGAATAATATATTTCGTTTACTTTCAGCATTTTATACTTTAGAAAAATTGAGCACGAAAAATATTAAAATCATTTGAAGTTTGAAAAACAAATTATCTTCGAAAGCTCATTCCTCTTCGTTAAAAACATTAAATATTATTGCCGACGGATATTTTCCGGTATGGTAAACCCTGTGAACAGCTTTGTGGAAATCTTTTTCGCTTGCATTATAGATATCGGTAAATGTTTGCGGATTTCTGTCGAATACGGGAAACCAACTGCTCTGCACTTGCACCATTATTCTGTGACCTTTTTTAAATGTGTGCATTACATCGGGCAATGTGAAAGAAACTTTTGTTACTTTTCCGGGTGTAAACGGTTCCGGTTTTTCGTAGCTGTTCCGGAATTTGCCCCTCATAATATCGGCACGGACGAGCATTTCATAATTTCCCATTTCAACTGTTTTGTTGTTTATTGTTTTATCCTTTTCGTATCCGGGAAAAACATCAATTACTTTAACTACCCAATCGGCATCGGTACCGCTTGTGGAAACAAAGAGCTCAACGTTCACCGGTCCGGCAATAGTAAAATTGTTATCAAGCGTATCCGTTTGATAAGTCAAAACGTCGGTTCGTGTAGATGCAAAACGCTGATCTTCGACAACGTAAGTTCTGTTGTAAAATCTTCTTGAATCCAGAATGGCGGAAGTATATGGAACCGGGTGCATCGGGTCGCTTACAAACTCATCGTATTTTAATGAATCGTGCAAAGGCAAAGTAGCGGAAAGGTTTGAGTTGCTTCCAAAATAAAATTTTTGTTCCGTTGTATTATCCGGCGGCCACTTATCGAATTTATGCCATTTGTTATTTCCCGTTTCGAAAATCAAAGCTTCGGGCAAGTTAAGTTCACCTTTGCCCTTTAAAAAATAATTGAAAAACGGCAGCTCCACATTTTTCCGGTAAAACTCACTTGTGTTTTGTCCGAATTCCATATCACCGAAGCTTGAAACATTGCCTCTTCCCCAAGCGCCGTGCGGCCACGGACCCATTACCAGAATGTTGAACGTACCGGGATTTTTCATTTCAATTTCGGCATACGTATGAAGAGCGCCGAACAAATCTTCACCGTCGAACCAACCGCCAACAGTCATTACCGCCGGTTTAACGTTGTGGAAATGTTGAAGCGTGCTTTTAGCTTGCCAGAATTCGTTGTACGTTCCGTTTTCCATTGCTTGATTCCAAAATTCAATGCGGTTTTTGAGATAAAGCTTGTTTGCGTTTTTAACCGGTCCCATATTCAGAAAGAAAGTATAAGCATCGGGTGAAGGATACCGTACCGGCTTGGGCCATTTTGTAGTAAGGGAATCCCTTTTAATTCCGAACACTTTGAAGAAATTGAAAGCCATCATTAACGAGAAAGCTCCGTTGTGGTGCATGTCGTCGCCAATAAACCAATCGGATATGGGAGCTTGGGGGGATACGGCTTTGATTGCGGGATGGCCTGACATTGCAGCCATGGCAGCATAAAATCCAGGATAAGAAATTCCCCAAACGCCAACGCGGCCGTTGTTGTGCGGAATATTGTTAACCAACCACTCCACGGTATCGTATGCATCCGATGCTTCGTCTACATCGGTGCTGTCTTTCTTATCGGGAATGAACGGGCGCATGTCCACAAATTTTCCTTCCGACATAAAACGTCCGCGGACATCTTGCAGAACAATGATATAATTTTCATCGGTAAAGTGTTTGTATATTTTTACGTAACGGCTGAATTTATCTTTTCCGTACGGAGCGCAACTGTAAGGTGTGCGCCAAATGATTAACGGATGATCTTCCGTTGTGTCTTTCGGGGAAAACACCGCAGTGTAAAGTTTTACCCCGTCGCGCATTTTTATCCTATATTCGTTTTTAACGTAACGGTTCTCTATGTTTTCCTTTTCTTGTGCAAAGGTAAAAAAGGCAAAGAGGAAAAAAAACATTACAGTGAGAGTCTTGATCTTATTTTCCATAAAATTACTCGTGTTGATTAAATAACAAACACAAAATACGAAATATCGGTTTTAAGAACCAAGAACTAATTGATGGAAAAGCCGTGTGGAATAATTAAACGGGAAAAGTTTTTAACCATTTGGTATTTTTATTATTAGGTGATTGTTAAATTATTTGGGAGTCAGTTGTGAAAAGTAAAATAGATTCGAAAGTTGAACTTTATAACGGAATACAAATGCCGTGGCTCGGTTTGGGAACGTGGCAAGCGGCAGAGGGCGGGGAAGTTGAAACGGCGGTAGAATTTGCATTACGGACCGGTTACCGCCACATTGATACGGCTGCAGTTTACGGAAATGAACGCGGCGTGGGCATAGCCGTTA
>Ga0256841_1003020_pt1 | contig 12889 bp, 17 predicted proteins | sample 356308metaG_FD_185971 | JGI IMG/M metagenome (GOLD analysis project Ga0256841, IMG submission 185971) | Hydrothermal vent microbial communities from Mid Atlantic Ridge, Atlantic Ocean - 356-308 | ecosystem: Environmental > Aquatic > Marine > Hydrothermal vents | place: Atlantic Ocean: Mid...
ATGCCATTCCCATCACCATCCATGGTGAAAGCCAGATCAAGCGCCTGATCTTCATCAACTGATCGCTCCACGCCATCCCGCTCCAATGCAGAAAGCTGCGGATATCGGTCTCGATTGTATTCTGCGCGTCTTGCGCAGTGGTCTGCAAATCGTGCCTGAAGGTCTCCAAGCTCAACTGCATCAAGGCGGTGTGCTCTGCCCTGATCTGTTCCAAATCCGCGTTCAGCCTCTCGCTCAAGCGTGTTTTCGGCTTGCCAGTCATCATGGAATATTTCTCCTTTCAAGCGCCAACGCTCATCGGTTTCGGGGTCTTTGACGGTGATGTATTTTGCGCCCGCACGAGGGATATCAAATCCGGCATCCGTTAAGGCGTCCAGCAGCGCGGCTCGATCATGGATCAGACCCACAGATATCTGATCCATGATCCAGCCGTGCAGCGCCTCGCGGCTTTGGGCACGTTCGGGTGCCTCAATCACTGGTTTGGCCTCTAAAGCCCTTTCAAGGTCCATTGGGTCCGCCCAGCCATGTTCCTTGTTCAGCATGTCACGCAGGCTGTCGTATGGTTTCTGGTAGCCGGGTGGCGCAATGTTCAGGCTTTTGCCTGTGGTCAGTTCCATGCGTGGGGTGCAGAAATGCAGCTCAACTCGGTCTTCGTGGCTGTGGCGCACCCAAAGGCATTCGTATTGCTCCCCGTCCATTCCGGCAAAAGCAAGGGCTTCAAAGGCATCAATCACCTGCTGCTGTTCGTCCTCATTGGGGGCATCCTCATTGGCAAAGCTGATCACACCAGCACGATAGCTCCACTGGTGGCGACAAGCGTCAATCAGTTCAATCATGCGGTCAGGATTGCCACGCAAAACCTCGGGCAATGGATCGCGCGTCACCATTTCAGGTGCGCCGTGTTCATCGCGGATCAAGTCGCGGTTGTCATCGTAGGCCAGCACCTGACTTGCGGTCAGATAGCCAACCGGACCCGCGCCGCCGCCCTTGCCGTTGCTGAACATCTTGATCAGCATTTGGCGGCCTTGGTGATCTGGGCCAACTGGCGCTCGATCACAAGAAGCCGAGCGGCAACCTTTAACACATCAATATCCGCCACATGCCCAGCTTTGGCCGCCCGATTAAGCCACCGTGCAATCTGATTGAGGTTGCCGCCCACGCGCCCCACAGCCAACACCAAGGCCGGATCAACACGCGGTGAAGCCTTACGGCGGCGCGGGTTCACATGGCCCATAGCCTCACGCAACAACTGGGCAACAGGCACACCAGCCAGTGCCGCCTTGCCCCGCAGTTCGGCTTTCTCGGCACAGGTGCAGCGAAAGACAAACGTGTCGGTCAGTGGCTCTTTCTTAGGGTGCTTGCGCCCGTGGTTGGGGTTCGAAGGGGAGGCTCGCCGCCCCTCGCATGGCCCCGTGTCAGAAGCGCCAGCGTATGACATGGGTCGCCTTGCTGATCGCTCTTCTGTCGAATCGGTTGCGGTCACGATCTGAGGCCTGCGGCTTGGATTTGCGCCTCGGTCACCAGCTTTGAGGCGAGCAATCCTTCGATTTGTTTGGCTGTGATGTGACGACACAAGGGATGGCGGTCTGTAACCCACCTTGCCAAACCTTCTAGAATTTCGACCCGTTTCACCTCCGCCTTTTCATGGCTTTTGGCGATGTCCTCAACATAGCCCCGCCAGCGACCTAACTTGAACCAGTTGTCGGAAAAGCAGACCTTGGAACGAGTGAAACCCGCGCTGTCGGCGGCATAGGTTTGGACGGCTTGTAGCAAGTCTTCCGGCGCAACCCCTTCCTTCATGGCCTCTTCAACCTGGGCAAGGCAGGCCGCTTTGCCGCGTAATCGGTCGGGCGGATATGCCGCCAAAATCTTCTCAGATTCTTCATCCTCCACTGCCTCGCGCTTGCGCGAAGGAGGTTCTTTTACAGGTTTAATGGTAAGGTTCGTGTCTCGATTTGGGACTAGCCCCGTCCCACTTCTGGGACTCTTCCCTTGTCTTTTTGAGACTTTAACCTCCGTCCCATTTTGAGACCCAACCCCCTTCGCACCACTACTCCCACCATTCACGCGTGAGCTTGGGCCAAGGGTAATATCAAGGTGCAATTCATACTGATTGGCCCCTCGCCCTCCGTCGCCATCACCACGGGCATGGCGCGTAATTAGGCCGCATTGTTCCAACGTCGTCATATGCCGAAATAACGTTGCGCGGCCCATCTCACATTCATGCGCTAGCCGCTTTGCACTTGGATTGCACTGGCCAGTTTCTTTGTTGTGGAAGTCTGCCAGTTGGATCAGCACAATCTTGGCGGCAGGCTTCAATCCTTTGACGTTCGCAGCCCAGATCAGGGCAACCCCACTCATGCCCCCTTTCCCCATACCAACTGCGGGCATTTTCCGGCGTTTGAAACATTCTCGTTAAGTTCACCCTTTGTCAGGGGATGTTTTGAAACAAAACCCCTTTGAATTATTTGAATAAATGACCGGATTGCAAATCCGTGTACACCGGTTCGATTCCGGTACTCGCCTCCAGACTTTTCAAAGGGTTAGCCACCTCACCCTTTTCGCGGGTATCACATAGGGTATCAGGTTCGCGTTCCGGTCCTGTTCTGTTCACCTGCGTTTCTCCCGTGCCTGGCGGGCGCGCATGATCTGCCTGGCTTCACCCGCATACTTCTCGATCATCTCTTTGGTGGCATGGCCGGAGTAGCTTGCGATCTCATCATCGCTGCATCCTGCCCAGGCCAATTCCATGACGCCGCGATAGCGAAGGGCGTGCAGGTCATAGGCTTCGAGGCCAAGGCGGCGGCGTTCCTTCAACATGATCTGAGCCATATAGCGGTAGCTCATGGGGTTGCCGTCGCGCTTTGTCAGGATCGGACGGCTTGGCAAGGGAACCGCACCAAGGGCACTCAGCGCCTTGTCCAACGCGCCTTTCAGGTGGCCCGTGCAGGGAAGCACCAGCGGCTTGTCCGTCTTGTTCTGGCGAATGGAAAGCGAATCGCCGTCATAGTCCCCCCATCGAAAGGTTACCCAGTCGCCAGGGCGCTGCACGCTGCCGATCCCGATTTCGAAGATCAGGCGCGGCAGATCGCGGGCCTGGGCGCGAAACAGGTCAACCGCGTAATCCGGCCATGGCACATGCGCCTTTTGTCGCTCCGGCGGGGTTTTGAGCGCGCGGACGCCTTTTGCCGGGTTGTTCTTGATCCAGCCAAGATCAATCGCGTGTTCACACAGGATAACAAACATTTGGGGGATATAGTTCGCGAACCGCGTCCTGTGGGCATTCGCCTTCTGGGCGGCGATCACGTCTGCCCTTGTCAAAGCCTTCACGTCCCGTGTGCCAATCCTTTCCTTGAGGTAAATCAGCACCCTTTCATAGTCCTGCCGGGTGCGGGGCTTGAGGTTAAGCCAACGGTCGGATGAACGGTAATCTTCAATCAGCGCATTCCAGGAAGTCTTTGCGCGCATACGCTTGCCGCCTAGAATTTCCCAATACTGGCGGTCAAATTCGGCGGTGCCTTCCTGGGCGGTAATCCGGTGGTATCTGCCCTTGATGCGCACATACCAACGCCCGCTTGGATGCTGCCAAAGGTATTTCTTTACCATTGCACACCTACCATTCCGTCAACCGCCTCGCCGGATATGATCCCCCTGATCTCTTCAATGTCCCAGCGTTTCAGCCCGCCAATTTCACGCGGCGGCGGCAAATCCCCCTGTTCGACAAGTCGCCTGAAATCGGCTAGCTTCATGTCCAGCATCTTTGCGGCGCTGGACTCACTTGCGAATATAGGCGAAGGCGCAGGCATTTGATCAGGTTCCTTCAAATCTTGACGGCAGGCCGGGCCATGCCGAAGCCCCGGCCTGCCGATTGGGAGTGCGGACACCATCAACCAACCTTACACCCCCTTTGACGTGCTGAAAGCGATGGTGGTCGTCCGGCTGCCCGATGCGGCGGCGATACGGCGTTCCAGATCGGCAATGGCGGCGGCCATTTCGGCGTCCGAGCCATATTCCACCCGCTTGCCCTCGTAGAGCAGCGAGCGCAGCCCTTGGGCGCGCGCCCGGATGAGCGCGTCCAGCAGGGTTTCCAGCTCGGCCGTGTCGATCGCCATCAGCCCACCCGATACCAGCCGCGCCAGTCGATCCAGCCGGCCCCGAAGTCGAGACGCACCTTGACCATGAGCCCGTCCACCTCGAACCCGGCCCTGGTTTCGATCTGCGGCCCCGGCGCGCCTTCCAGATAGGCATATTCGAGCCCGTCGATCTGGGCCGGGTCGGCCGCCAGATACCATTTGCCGGTATCGGTCAGGCGCGGATCGACGATCAGCGAAAGCGAGGCAAACGGGTTGGTGTCGCTGGCCCTGGTGGCCTGCACCTGGGAAAGCGCCTGCTCCATGGTGGTTTCCAGCTCGGGCGGCACCAAAACGAATTTTGGCACCACGTTGATTGCCTCGCCGGCCAGACCCTTCTGGCGGCGCATGGCCAGCCGGGCGGTGTTCAGATCGGACGTGATATTGGCCACCGTGCTGCCAGAGGAAGCGGAAGTGTTGCCATGCGAGGACGCTTGAAACACCGTCTTGCCGTCGCTCATGGTCGGGTTGGAGGCAATGAGGCCGGCGATCTGCGCGGCCTCGAAGGCGCGGGCGGCGGTGCCCATGTTGGCGGCGATCCGGTCGAATGCCCCCAGATCATCATTCACCAGCGCCTTGCGGCTGATTCCGAAGATCTTGCCGAAGGTGTCCAGCCTGTAGCTTTCCGCCGCCTCGTCGATGGTGCCGAAGGTGTATTCGCCGTGCTCTTCCACCTTTTCCAGCGCCGGCGACGCGCCCAGCATGATCGCCTTCCTGTCGCGGAAGTCGCGCGCCGTGGTCTGCCGCGCCAGCCGCCGCGCGCCTTCGGGTGCGGCTTCATAGCTGCGCCGCAGGCTGCGGCCGAGCGCATTGCCGAGGATTTCGGGATAGTCGCTGGTCGTGTGCAGGGCGCGGGTGATTACGGTATCATCCGTGGCCGCGTTGACCGTGAAGCCGCGCAGGCGCAGCACCTCGCGGGCCAGATCGGGGATGCGCAGCCCGGCAAAGCGCCGGGCCTCGGGCGAAAGCTCGTGCTCGGGATGCAGGCGGGCGAACAGGGCTTCGCCGGCGCGCTCGGCCACCACCTCGGGGGCGTCGTGATCGAAGGTGATCTGCGCCCGCGTGGTGCGCGGTGCGCTCTCGGCGCTGCGGCTGCGCATTGCCTCGAAAGCGGCGCGGCGGGCCTCTTCGGCCGTGGCCTCGGCGTCGATCTGTTCATCCGCCCAGGCGCGGGACAGGCCGGCTGTTTCCGCGATCCGGCGGATTTCCGCGTTCATCTCGGCGCGGGTTTCGGTTTGCGGCTCTTGCGGCCGCTCGATCGTCTGCTCGACGGTTTCCATGACAAGTTCTCCTTTGCGGAAATGAGCCCCCGGATCGGCCGGGACCGGAACGATGGAAGCCTCGAACGGAATCCATCCTTCTGCGATGCGAACGCGCTTGCCGCGCTCGCGGATTTCCTTCCAGCCTGTGACCGTGTAGCCGATCGACAGGCCGCGAATGGTGCCGTTCTGGATGTCGTCCAGGATCGCCTGGGCCGAAGGGTTCGAGCGGAAACGAATGCGCACCCAGAGCCCTTCGGGGCGTATCTCGGCCTCCTCGATCACGCCCAGCTGGTCGCGGGTCGAGCTGGCCCGATGAGCATCGAGAACCGGCCCGCCGACCAGGCGCGACAGGTCGGCGTTTTCCAGCGGAATGCGCTCGATATAGCCCGCGCGCTGCACGTCCGCCCCTGTGGAAACGATCGCCTCCACCGTGCGGGCCTCCGGGTCCAGCGTGGCGGGCTGCGGGGAAAGGCTGCGAATGTGCATGGTCATGCCTTGCCCTCCTGATCGCGGGCGCGCTCGGCGTCCAGTTCATCAATGTCGCGGCCGCGCGCGGCCACCACCTCTTCGCGGGATTTCAGCCCGGCCTCGATCGCAGCCACATCCGCCGCAACCTCCTTGGCCGGGTCCACCCATTGCCAGCCGGGGGCGACGAAGCGCACGGCGCGGTAATCGGCCAGCGTTTCCGGGTCGGCCGGGATGGTGCCGGCCAGGGCCTGCACCTCGATCCAGCGGTGCCAGAGCGGGCGCAGGAATTGGCGCTCGATCAACGCCCTTTGCAGCATCTCGGCGCGGCGGCGAAACTCCAGCAGCCCGACGCGGGCCGAGGAATAGGTGGCCTCGGACATATCGCCGGTCAGCTGCTCATAGGTCAGCCCGACGCCGGCGGCGATCTCGCGATCCTGGGCGCGCAGGAAGCCGACCGATTGCGAAAGCCCGCTGCCCGCGCCGGAAAAGGTCACATCCGCACCCGGCGGCAGAACCCGCATGGCCCCCGGCTCCAGCGCCACGTTCAGCGACGATCTCGAGGTTTCGCCGTCAAAACCCGCGCCGGTGCCGTCCGGGTCGCGGATGAAGCCGGTCATCAATGCGGCCACCTTTTCGCGCATCAACAACGCATCCGCAGTTTCGTCCCGGTCGCGCAGCTTCAACAGCACCGGGGCCAGCCAGGACAGGCCGCGCACCTGCCCCACAAACAGCCGGTCGAAGATGTGCAGAATGTCCGAGGCCGGCACCCGCACCGGCGCGCCCCAGCCGCCGGCCATGCTGCCGGGCGGGTCGCGGTAGATGTGATAGGCCACCACCCGGTCGGCGGCGTCGAGCTCGATGCCCGAGACGATCCGCCGCCCCTCGCCCAGGTCGCGATCAAGGCTGGCGTCGATCTGATCGGCCGCGATCGGCTTGAGCTCCAGCCCGCCATCCTCGTTGACGATCATCTGCAAGAACGCCTCGCCGTCGCGCACCAGACAGCGCGCCAGCTCCAGCATGTGCGGGGCGATCAGGGCTTCGAAGGCGGCATTCAGTTCGCGCGCCACGTCCGGGTCCGGGTGCTGGGAGCGGGCGTTCCAGCCGGGGCCGATCAGGGCGGCCACCCAGGCTTCCACCGCGCGGTTGGCCTGGGGATTGTTGAGGTAGAGCGCGCCGGCGCGTTTCTCGACCGTCTGGCGCGCGGCGATGGTGGAGCGGGCCGGCTGGTCGAGCACCGCCGCTCCTTCCCAGCGCCGCCCGCCGCCGGCGGCCTCGATGCCCGAGCGGCGGAACAGCCTTTGCCACCAGCGCGCATTCGCGCGGCGCACCTGCCGAGACGGGGAGCGGGCGGACTCTTTCATTCGGCTATTTCCTCTGCTTCCGGCAATCCGAGTTCCTGCGCACGCTGCACGACAAAGCGGGCCGCCCTGGTCGCGTTGGCAAGGAACACGCGTTTGCCGGATATGTATTTGTAGGGGCCTTCCTCGGTCTGCCTGGGAATTTCATCGTGATACTTGCTGAGGATTTGCGACAGCGATCCGCAAAGGTGCTCACGATAGGTTTCTGTTTTTCCGTCCTGCATCAGACCTTCAAACACGCAAACGCCGACCCAGATTTCTGGCCTTGCGAGATACGCCGTGCCCACAGTCAACGATACGGAATTGGTGACGAGGCGCGAGGCATATTCGGCACCCAACCCTTCGGGATAGGTTTCGGTGGATTCCTGCGCGACGAAATCCAGTTCGACACGCAGCCGAAAAGCATCGTCCAGCGAAAAATCCTGCCACTTGGCGGCGTTTTCATCCCTTGCGACATGGAATGGAAGCTGTTTGCGCTTGCGCAAGAGATTGAAACGGGGCGCGTCGATCCCGACGCAATGAATGATACCGGCTCGGCGCATTAGGCGTCTCCGCATTGGTTTTCTGGTTGCCCTAGAAATGCCAATTCCCCCAAACGGAGTCAATTGATATCTTTTCTGGCCAACTTGAACCGCCATGAACCGCCATGAAACACCATGCGACAGGATCAGCCCGCCCCGCATCCGGTCAGGTTCCGCGCCTCGATCCACAATTTGCCTGATTCCCAATCTGGAAACAGGCTGCCGCGCGCCGAGTTCACGATTGCCTTGACGGCAAAATCGGCGGCGGTGGTGCTGGGCAGGGCCATCATGCGACGTTCAACGGCCTGCATTTCCTTGATAATACGATCTTCGGCGGCTTCCTCGTTTTCGGCGTTGAGCTGCTCCCGCAACCGCTCATGCTGGTAAAAAAGGCGCAGGATTTCGCTTTCTGTCCTTGCGTAAGTATTTCTCGGCAGCAGCACCAGCGGCGCGGCCAACAGGCTGCGGCGGCTGAGTGCAGGCAAAACGGTATCGGTCGCGCAAACGCGGTCTTTGGGCATTGTCTCGGTCTCCCGGTGTGGTATGATGCTGAAAGTATCAGCATAACAGGCGCGGGCATGTCAATACCAAAAGTATCAGTCGAGCAAGTAAAGGCCGCGCGTGCTTTGTTGCGATGGTCCCAAGATAAATTGGCGCAAAAGTCTGGCGTGTCGCTTCCGACAGTGAAGCGCCTGGAAGCCGCGAAAGGTGAATTAGGCGGTCGCGCCGAAACCTCTGCCGCTATCCGCGCCGCCCTTGAGGCTGCCGGGATCGAGTTCATCGCCGAGAATGGCGGCGGGCCGGGGGTGAGGCTGAAAAACCGATTAAAGGAGAACGAAAATGGTTGAGTTTTACAAAGAGGTAGCCAGATACCAAGCGACAATCCAACACCAACGAACAGGTGACATTGTCGACTTCAAAGCGGTCGTTCTTGAAGGACCAAGTGATGGTCGGTTTCACATTCAATATTCGCACACGTGCAGAGCGGAAAATGCGATTGGCTTCTGGTATTCGGATTCCATGACGGGTGCTCAATCAGCCGAAGAGGCAGAAGTGAAAGTCCGATCTTGGGCCGAAACCATCGAAAAGAGTTTCGAGGTAGGCCCCTGGAATGAAGACATTTAAGAAATCGGCTTCACCGCCGTTTCATCCAGTTCGAGCGCAGCACCGGCGCGGGGCGCGCGGGCGGCGGGGCCTTGCCGGTCAGCTCGGCGCGGCGGCGGTGCCAGTCGATATTGACGATCTGGCGCGCGGCCATGGCATAGATGGTGCAGTCCAGCGCCTCGGCGCGCTTGCCGGGAATGCGCTCGAAGCTGCGCACCGGCTGGCCGCGCCGGTAGCGCACCACGGCGCGCTCGCTGGTCAACTGCTCGAACCACACCGGCGGCAGGTCGGCCGAGAACCGCACCAGCCCTTCGCGCGACAGCCGGGCGAACAGCTGGGTTTTCAGCGTGTCCACCCCCACGATCCACAGCCGCGCGCCTGATCTGGTGCGTGAACCCGCGCGCTCGATCGGCGGGCGGTTGCCGGGCGCGCCCTTGATCGCCAGCACCTTGCGGCGCGTGCGCGGGGTGCAGAACGCCGTCACCGCCTGCATGGTGGTGCCGTCGCCCGCATCCACCGCCGCCGCGTCCACGCCCAGCCTGCCGCCCAGGGCGTGGGCGAAGCTCTGGCGCAGCAGGCCGTCCAGTTCCGCCCAGGTCTCGGGCGCGTCCCATGCGCCCCAGATCACCTTGTGGCCGAGGATGAAGGCGGTGCCATCCTCGGCCCAGCCGGCAAGGGTGACTTCCAGCCGGTCGTGCTGCACGTCACAGCCCGCCGTCAGCGCCAGCACCTCTTCGGGCAGGCGGTCGAGTCCCCATTGCTCGGCCCGGCCGGCCAGCGCCTCTTCGTCCAGTTCGTCGCCCTCGCCGCGCCAGCCCTGGGCAAGGATGGTGTTGACGAAGGTCTGCAAGGTCAGCGGATCATCCTTGACCGCCAGAAACTCGGCCACCAGCTTCGGCCAGGCGGCATTGGCGTGCAGGCTGACCAGGGCGTTGAGGCGAAAGCCCGCATGGCCCTCCACTTCGGGGTGCAGGGCGCGCCATTGCCCGGCGGCGACCATCTCGGGCTTGTGGCGCTCGGGCGTCTCGGCGGCGCAATGGGGGCAGCGCCAGCGCGCGGTTTCGGGGCGGCCTTCGTCCCAGACGATATGTTCCCAGGTGATTTCAGAGAACGCGCCGCATTCGGGGCAAGGCACCTCGAAGATGCGCTGATCGGACGCCGCCCAGGCGCGCAGAACGTGGCTGGTGGCTTCGTGCACCGGGGTCGAGCCCAGCACGATCTTGCGATCCGGGAAGGACAGGGTGCGCCGCTCGGCCAACAGGATCGGCGAGCCCTCGGCCGTGGCCTCCATGCCGTCGGCCTCGTCGATGAACAGCACGCGGGCATTGTGCCGGCGCAGGTTGCGCGGCGCGCGGGCGGCCACCACCTTGAGCGATCCACCGGCAAAGCGGCGCGACAGCAGCGTGTTGCGCTCGCCTTCCTCGCGATCGTCGGACAGGGCGCGGGCCACGGCGGGCGTTGCGGCAAAGATCGGCTCCACGTCGCTGACCATGTAATCGCGGCAATCGGCCTCGGCCGGCAGCAGGCACAGGATCGGCGCGGGCTCGTTGGCGATGAAAGATGCAAGCGCCGAGGTCAGCAGCGTGGTGAAGCCCACCCGCACCGGCTTGACCAGCGTCACCCGCTCGATCAGGGGATCTCCGATCGCGTCGGCAATCTCGCGCTGAAAAGGCCACAGACGCACCGGGCCGGGCTGGGCCGAGACGCCTTCGGGCAGGACGATGTTCGCCTCGATCCAGTCCGACAGGCGCAGGCGCGGCGGCGGGATCAGGGCGGCAAGCGCGTTTCTGGTGATCCGGTCAATCGTTTCCATGGCCAAGCTCGCAAAGCGTGTCGCGCAGCTCGCGGTCGATCCGCTGCACCTGTTCGGGGGAAAGATCGAGGGCACCGCGCAGGCGCGAGGGCACGGCAAGGATGCGGGCGCGCAGGTTGCGCAGAATGTCGGCCCAGCGCCGTTCCACCTCGTCGGCCTTGACCAGCTCGCCGCGCAGGGCAGCGTTCTTCAGCTCCTGGGCGTCGGCCTGGGCGCGGGCAAGGCGGGCGCGCTCGCCGGTCAGGGTCAGGGCCTCGTCCCCGCCACCGCGCCCGCTGGCCACGCCGCGCAGGTGCTTGACGTAGTTGCGGGTCGATTGTTCCAGGTCGTAGGAGTTGCGCCCCAGCCGGATCGCGATGCCGCGCTTGACCAGCTGGGTGAGCATGGCCGGGGTGATGTCGAACAGGTCGCACAGGTCGGAACCGCCGATGCAATGCACCGCCTGATCCCTTTCCAGCCCCGGCAGTTCCTGAACGATCCGCATTTCCTTAATCCTCTGGTTTTCCTTGCAAAGCCCGAAATGCCGCGCCTCGCTCCCCCGCATAGGGATCGCCCCGGAAGGACCCGTGAAGCCTTTGAAGATCAACCATTGCTTGCCTTCCTCTCGCGCGCGGCCAGCCATTTGCGCACCGCTGCCCGCCGATAGAAGACACGCCGGCCCACCTTGACCAGCGGCGGCCCCTTGCGCTCGGTCGCCCATTTCGCCAGCGTGCCGGGAGCAATCCCCAGTTCTTCGGCCAGCTCTTCGCGGCTGAGCCAGTCGGACATGAATGCGCGGCTGTCTTTCATGCGCAGCCTGCCGGTTCGCATTCGGCCAGCTTCACATCGCCAAGCGAGGGAAGCGGGGAAACCTGATCGGCCGCGGCGCGCATCCGTTCCGCCGCCTCGATGCCGCCCATGGAAACCACCATGGCCGCAGCCGCCTCGGCATGACAGCCTGCCACCACCGCTTCGGGGGCGAACCCGTGTTCGCGCACAAGAGCCTTCATCACCTCGCGCAGCGCCTGCGCCGTGGCCATGGCCTGCTGGTGAAGCTCGTTGTCGTCTTTCTCGTTCATCTTTCCTTTCCAATCCTGTGTCTGCTCATTGGTGAGGTTCGGAGCAAAGGGCATAGGGCGACTGCCCGCGCCATGCCGGCCCGGCAGTCCCCAGCCCTTCGCGTTTGCCTGCTCATCGGAGCCGGTCCGTCGCTTCGGGCCCGATCGGTCATGCACCCCTGCCGATCGGTTGGCCGCTACTTTCGAAACCTGGGTGCGGTTCCGGGGATCGGGGCTTCGGCCTTTCGGGCTACCCCTTGCCTTTGATCCCGCCCGTGGTAGGCTATACCGCAAATGGTGCCACCGTAGGTGACCCGGTCCACCATTTGCGGCCCCGCGTATTCAGTGCGCGGGGTCACTCTTTCTTCACCTCTCGATCAGTTCCGGTTCATCGTCGGTTTCGAAAAGCTCCTGCACCATCCGGCGCATGAGCCACGCCTGTTTCGGGCTGGGATTCCAGTCCGGTCGCTTGCCATGCCGCGCGATCGAGCGGGCAAAGCCGCGTGCCCATTGGTCACCACCGGGAGCCATCACCCGGCGCAGAACGCGCGGCCAGTAAATGGTCAGGATTTCGTCCAGTTCCCGTTCCGTCATGCCGCCGCCCTCCGCTGCACAAAGCGCAGGAAAGCCGCCTGCCGATCCGGGGCCATGCGCCGGAACGCAGCCAGACAATAGGCGTCAAGCTCGGCCGGGCTGGCCCATTCGGCCCATTGCGCTGCATCTTCCATGCCGCCAAGGAACGGCGGCAGCGGATCACCCGCCGCGCCAAGCGAGGCGGCGGCCGTCATGCGCGCCTGTTCCGCATCCAGAGAATTGAGCGTGGCAAACCCGAGCGCCGCCCGCTCGGCCGCGTCCAGCCGCGCCGCCGCCACAAGGCTGAAACCGGCCCAGGCTTCCGCCGTGCCAAGCGTCAGGCAATAGCCCAGCATCCGCGACATGCGCTTGTGCGCGGGCTGCATGTGGCGGGAAAGGATGGATTTCTTCGGGGTATCATGCTCGCCTTTTGTTCGGCAAATGTCCTGATACTGAAAATGGCCCTTGGTGTTGGTTTCCCTTGGAAAAATACTGGCTTGCAAATCCGTGTACACCGGTTCGATTCCGGTACTCGCCTCCAGACTTTTCAATGACTTGCGTCATTTTCTTTCTCCCTCGGCTCAATTTTTGAAACAAGCGTTGAAACTTTCATGTTTTCTTCT
>Ga0256841_1003021_pt1 | contig 12888 bp, 11 predicted proteins | sample 356308metaG_FD_185971 | JGI IMG/M metagenome (GOLD analysis project Ga0256841, IMG submission 185971) | Hydrothermal vent microbial communities from Mid Atlantic Ridge, Atlantic Ocean - 356-308 | ecosystem: Environmental > Aquatic > Marine > Hydrothermal vents | place: Atlantic Ocean: Mid...
CGTCCCGCAGCCCCCAGGAGAAGGCTACGGCCAGCAGCCCCACGAAGCTGAAGAAGACCGCCAGCGCGAGACCGACGTTGCCCAACGCCCCCGGGGTCACTTGGCCTCCTCGATCAGCCTGCGCACCTCATCGGGGGTGTACCCCCCCTCCGGAGGCGCCTGGTAGGTTTCGGAGTGCTTGATGAGCAGGTTCTCGCCCTTGAACACCTTGCCGTCGAACCGCCCCTCAACGACGACGCCCTGGTTGTCCTTGAAGAGCTCCGGCGGGGTGCCTTCGTGCCGTACGGGGATCTCCACGACCCCGTCGGTCACCACGAAGTCGAGCTCGAGCGTCTGGGGGTCGTACCGGATCGAACCCTCCTTGACGAGGCCGCCCAGGCGGATGCGCTTGCCTTCGTAGCGGGCCGGGTTCTCCGCATACTCGCTGGGAAGCACGTAGTAGACCAGGCTGTTGCCCAACCCCCCGAAGGCAAGGTAGGCGATGGCCGCCACGATGATCAGGAACCCGATCAGGTACTTAGTCCTCACGGTCCACCTCCGCAAGGCGCCACAGCAGGTAAGCGGCGTATCCGAAGAGGACCGCGTAGGTGGCCACGTAGACGGCGGTCACGTAGATGCCGAGGCTCGAGCTATTCATCCCACTCCTCCCGGGCCCCCGCCCGCGCGGCCAGCGCCCCCTTGATGCGCAGGAACGCCAGGTAGAACAGGGTGACGGCCAGCAGGTTCACCAGCATGGCCGCCACCATGGAACCGTCCATGTGGGTCCTGCGGTTGATGACGTCGAAGGTGGCCGTCTGGTGGATGCTGCGCCACCAGTAAACCGACATGTAGTTGATGGGGATGTTCACCACACCCAGAATCGCCGCAGCGGCCGCAGCCTTGGCGCGGAACTCGGGGTCTTCGATCGCGTGCCGCAGCAGGAAGTAGCCTACGTAGAAGGCGGTCAGGATCGCGCTCGTGGTCAAGCGCGGCTCCCAGGTCCAGAAGACCCCCCAGGTGGGGCGGGCCCACATCATGCCCCCGAAGAGGGTCAGCAGCATGAAGAGCAGGCCGATCTCGGCGCTGGCGGCCGAGATCCGGTCGTAGGCGGCCTCCTGTTTCCAGAGGTAGAGCACGGCGTAGACCATGGCCACGAAGAAGGCCAGGTACGCCACCCAGGCTGCCCCGACGTGCACGTAGAGGATTCGGATCAGGTAGCCCTGCTGCACGTCCGGGGGTGCCTTGAACGCCAGGTACTGCCCCACCGCGAAGATCGCCAGGGCCAGGGCCAGCACCGCCCGGGCGGCGGGGTCGAGGCCGGAAGTTTTCTCGGTGTGGTTCACGCGTACATTCTCCTTCCCCTTCAGGTGAAAACGGTGTACGGCAGGCGACCTTTCTCGCGCTTCAACCTATCACACCCAGAATGAAGAGGTTTGCAGGGGCCAATGAGAAGACGTCGGCAGACCGCCGGATCGGGCGGTGCGCCCCTCTACGTTTGCACTTGGTATACCTATGTGCTTTTTCGATACTTGCCGAACAAACGTTTGCTCCCGCAGCCTTTTTTAGGGACAAATAACCCGCTTGAACTTTTATGATGTGCATTAGAAACCGCACAGTGTCCGCTGGTGCCGGGCACAGAAGGGTAGGTGTTGTATGCAACGATGGGTATGGACGGCCCTGGCCGTGCTGACCGCGCTGGCCTGGGCGCAGGCCCCCGAGAAGGTCAGCCCCGAGGCGGCGGCCCAGAAGGGATGCCTGAGCTGCCACGAGGGGATCGAGGACATCGTGCCCGCGGGCAGCGGCATGATGGCCCAGATCAAGGCCTTCGGAACCATGGCCGGCGACCCGGCGGGCTGCGTGGTCTGCCACGGCGGCAACCCCCAGGGGCTGACGGCCGAGGAAGCCCACGCCGGCGCACCCGAGGCGCTCGCGGCGCGCGGGCCCGAGACCTTCTACCCCGATCCGGGCTCCATCTGGATCGCCGACCGCACCTGCGGGCAGTGCCACCCCGGCTACGACTACCGCCTCAACCTGGCGCTGATGCAGACCGAAGCCGGCAAGATCCAGGGCAACCTGCACACCTGGGGCTTCCCCGAAACCTGGAACGGCAAGACCCCCTACGGCAACTACGCCGTCCAGGACAGCGACGGCCCGGTGCCGCAGGTGGGCACGGAGGCCTACAAGAAGTACATGGCCGAGCTGATGGCGATGTACCCCCAGGCCTTCCCCAGCGAGCTCGAGCAGATCCCCGAGGCCAGCCCCGAAGAGGTGCAGGCCGACCCCAAGCTGGCCGCGCTCACCTACCAGCGGCACGACTGCCAGCGTTGCCACGTGGGCGTGAACGGCCGCGAGAAACGAGGCGACTACCGCGGCATGGGTTGCTCGTCCTGCCACATCCTCTACGGCGACGAGGGGTTTTACGAAGGGAACGACCCCGCGATCAAGAAGGACGAGCGGGGCCATCCGCTCCAGCACCGCATCGTAGGCACGCGCGAGATCGGCGGGATCCACGAGGGCGCGAGCGGCGGCATTCCCACCGCGACCTGCAACTCCTGCCACAACCGCGGCAAGCGCATCGGCGTGACCTTCCAGGGCTTGATGGAGTTCCCCTACGGCACGCCCTACAACGCCCAGGGAGGCAAGCAGCCCAAGCTGCACACCAAGAAGTACTTGTTCATCGCCGACGACGTGCACCACCGCGGCGAACCCGGCAAGGGCGGCATGCTCTGCCAGGACTGCCACACCACGATCGACATGCACGGCGACGGCAACCTCTTCGCCACCACGCTCGCGCAGGTGGAGATCGAGTGCGAGGACTGCCACGGCACCCCCGAGAAGTTTCCCTGGGAGCTGCCGCTCGGCCAGGGCGAAGAGTTCGGGCGCGACCTCGGCACCGCGCCGCGCGGTCTGGCGGACGCGCCCCTGCCCGAAACCGCGGCCTTCGCCACCCTCTACCCCAAGGAGGACGGCTACCTGCTCACCGCGCGCGGCAACCCTTTCGGCAACGTGGTCAAGAAGGGCGACAAGGTCATCGTCCACTCGGCGAGCGGTGAGGACTTTGAGGTGCCCGTGCTCAAGGCCATCAACGAAGCCGACGCCTGGGTTTCGCAGGACGCCAAGGTGGCCATGGTTTCGGTGGCCAAGCACGCCGAAAACCTCGAATGCTACGCCTGCCACGCCTCCTGGGTTCCCCAGTGCTACGGCTGCCACGTGAAGGTGGACTACTCCGGGGGCAGCAGCGGCACCGACTGGATCAAGTCGGGCAGCAGCGTGGACGAACACGGCATGACCGCGGAAGCGGCGATCGGCTCGAGCGGCATCAAGTCGCCCGGCAAGATCTCCGAGTCACGCTCCTACCTGCGCTGGGAGGACCCGGTCCTCGGCATCAACGGCGAGGGGCGTGTCACCCCGCTCATGCCCGGCTGCCAGGTGGTCTACACCGTCATCGACACCGAAGGCAAGACGGTCGCCCACAACGTGATCGCCCGCTCGCCCGACGAAGCCGCCCAGCTGGGCCAGAGCCGGGTCCCGCTCGCTATCGACATGGCGCCCGCGCAACCGCACTCGGCCCTCCCCGAAGCGCGTCGCTGCGAGAGCTGCCACGACAATCCCAAGGCGCTGGGCTACGGGATCGACGGCGGGATCTACCAACAGCGCTACGCCGAGGACATCATCACCGACCTCACCGATCCGCGCACCGGCGAACCGCTGGCGAAGAACTACCAGGTGCAGATTCCGGCGATCCCCGACCTGACCTTCGACTGGTCGCAGATCGTCGACCCCAAGACCGGCGAGCAGGTCGCCACCGTGGGCAGCCACTGGCCGCTCTCGCGCTCGCTCCCCGCCGAGATGCGCGAGAACATGAACCGCAGCGGTCTGTGCATGGGCTGCCACAAGGAGATGACCGACGACAAGGTCTGGAGCGCGGTCAGCACGCCCGGAACCCTCAGCAACGCCGAGCACCTCGACCTGATGCACAAGATGCTGCTCAAGTACTACGAGGATGCCAAGAAGGGCCGCTAGCCTGCGACCGTGAAGCGCGCGGGCTGGAGCCTAGCTCCAGCCCGCGCCTCATGCGTTCATGCTAGGTTGTGCACAGGAGACTACGTTGATGCCTCGATACCTGCTTGTTTTGCTCTTGACGCTTGGACCCCTCGCGGGGTGCAAGCCCCAAACGGCGGGGGAGAAAACCCACCCCCCTCCCGCCGTCGCCGCAACGCCGGCTGCGAAGCCGCCGCAAGCAGCGGGACCGCAAGCCTCCGCTCCGCCCTCCCTGCCGCCCGGGGCCAAGGCGGGGCCGCTCGACCTCTCCAAGGTCGGCCCCCACGACGAGGCCTACGCCCACGAAAGCCTGAAGCCCGACGAATGGGCGAGCGTGGCGCTCATGTACCAGTCCAAAGGCCAGTTCGGCGAGGCCCTGGCCACCCTCGACCGGGCGCTCGCCCGCTACCCCGACGACGCCCACCTCTACGCGGTGCGGGGCGCGCTGTGGCTGCAGCTCGAGGAGTACGCCAAGGCGCTGGCCGACCTGGAACGCTCGCTCAAACGGGCCGAGGACCCGGGGGTGCGCGTGAACTATGCCGAGGCGCTGCGCCGCTTCGACCGCAAGCAGGAAGCACTCGCCAGCCTGGATAAGGCGCTCGCGGCCAACCCCGACTACCTGCCGGCGCTGTTCAACCGCGGGGCGCTGCGCTACGAACTGGGCGACGAGGAGGGCGCCCTGGCCGATTTCGACCGCGCCATCGCCCTCGACCCCGACGCGGCAGCCCCTTACTTCAACCGCGCCGCGGTGCGCTGGTCGCTGGACCGCAAGGAAGAGGCGCTCGCCGACCTGGACGCCTTCATCGAACGCGCCCCGGTGGGCGAGTGGAAGCAGACGGCCCGCGACCTGCGTGCCTCCTGGCGGGAGCAGCTGGAGGGGGGGCGGTGAGGCTGCGCTGGCTCCCGTTCCTGCTGGCCCTGGCGGCGGCGCTCGCGTACGCCGAAGCCCCACCGCCGCACGACTTCGCGGACCTGCTCGACGAGGCCGGCATGATCTTCGAGCTGCCCGCGGGCTACGCTCCGGCACCCGTGGTGTTCAACGAGGTGCTGCCCTACCAGTACCGGATCGTTTCCGACGACGGCCGGGTGGAGATTCGCTACGTCGTCTTCCCCCTCGACCGGATGGAGATCGACTACGACGACCCGCACTCGAGCGCGCCCGAACCCGACCACCTCTTTACGCTGCTCTTCCCCGGCATCCTCACCGAAATCTCCGGCTGGGGGCGGTACAGGTCCGAGGAGTACCCCGAGGACGAAGCCCTGCGGCTCTTCGGTGCCGACTGGGCCGCGGTGGCGGTGCTGGAGGTCATCCCCGAGTACAGCTCCGAACGGCGCCAGGCGCTGGTGGTGGCCCTGCACCGCAACGGGCACGCCGACGCCTACCAGATCTTCCTGGGCGACGACGTTCGGCGCCTCGGGGAGGAAGCCAAGCGCGCCCAGATGGCGCTGCGCTTCAAGGAGTAGGCCGAACCGGAAACCGCCGCGCCGCCCCGGGTCGGCGGGTTCCAGCTAGCCCTCGATGACCCCCGGGAAAAGCAGCACGCAAAGCGTGAGGTAGACCACGTCGAAGACGCCCAGCAGCTTCCACCAGCTCACGATCTCGGCGAACTCGGCGCCGAAGGCGATGCCCAGCGTGGCCTTGACCGCCGCCAGCACCACGGGCAGGATCATCGGGAAGACGAGCAGGTAGAGCAGCACGTCGCGCGCCCGCAGGCGCACGGTCAGACCGGCGTAGAAGGCGGCGATCACGGTGTAGCCGGTGCCGCCGAGCACCAGGGTGACGAAGAGCTGGGGCCAGGCCGCGAGCGGCAGGTAGAACCAGGCGGCGACGAGCACCAGCAGGAACGCCCCCATCACAATCATCAGCAGCCAGAGGAAAAGCAGCTTGCCCACGTAGATCCACTCGCGGCTGCCGGGGGTGAGCAGCAGGTCGTCGAGGGTCTCGTTCTCGACCTCCAACGCCCAGGCGCGGCTGGCCAGCATGCTGCCGGCGAAGGCCAGGGCCACCCAGAGCACCCCCGGCCCCGCCCGGCGAAGGCTCGCTTCGTCGGGGCCGAAGGCGATGCCCATGATAAAGAGCACCACGGCGATGAAGGAAAACGCCGAAAGCAGCCCGGCGCGGCCGCGCCACTCCAGGCGCAGGTCGCGCAGCGCCAGCACCAGCGCCCTCACGCCTCGTCTCCCATGGCGAAGCTGCGGCTGGCCACCTCGGCGGCGAAGGCGTGGTCGTGGGTCGCGAGCACCACCGCACCGGTCCCGGCCATCTGCCCGATCACCCGGGCCAGCTCTTCGCGACCTCCGCTGTCCAGGGCGGTTTCGGGCTCGTCGAGCAAGAGCAGGCGGGGCCGGGCGAGCAGCGTGCGCGCCAGGGCTAGCCGCTTGCGCATCCCGCTCGAGTAGGCCGCGACCGGCCGCCCCTCGGGAAGCCCGACGAGCGCCATCGCCTCGAGCGCCTGCGCGCGCGCGATCGGCCGGCCCGCCAAGGCGAGCGCCTGCTCCAGATTCTCCTCGCCGCTCAGGTGGCGGTAGAAGGCGGGGGGGTTGGCCACCAGGGCGATCCAGCCGCGTTCGGCCTCGAGCGCGCGCGCCGGCTTCCCGAAGAGCCGCACCGCACCCCGCTGGGGTCGGATCAAGGTGGCGATGATGCGCAGCAGCGTGGTCTTGCCCACACCGTTGGGGCCCAGGAGCGCGACCACCTCACCCGGCTCGACGCTGAGGGAAAGATCGCGCAGCACCCACTGGCGGCCGAACCGCTTCCAGACGCGCTGCACCTCGACCAAGGGATCCGCCACCGTTCGTTAGAGCCTTTCGAGCAGCCACTCCGGCGTGAAGCGGATGAAGAAGTTGTTGAGCCGCTGGAAGGCATCGGTGATCATCAAGAAACCGACGAAGATCAGGATCGCGCCGGAAATCCGCTCGACCCAGAGCGAAACGTTCCGGCTCCTGCGCAGCACGCGGGTGACCCGGTCGGCGAAGAGGGCGACCAGGAAGAAGGGCACGGCCAGGCCCAGCACGTAGACCAGCAGGTAAACGAGCCCCCCGAACCCCTGCATGGCGGTCAGGGTGAGGATCCCGCCCAGGATGGGGCCGATGCAGGGCAGCCAGGCGGTGGCCAGCGCCGCCCCCATCAGGAAGGCGCCCCAGGGGCGGGAGGTGTCGCCGGTGTAGCTGACGCCGCGCATCTGCGCCAGGAAGGGGACCTTCAGCCCCAGCATGTAGAGGCCGAAGAAGATCAGCAAAACGCCGCCCGCCTTGGCCAGGACGGGCTTGTAGTCCTGCAAGAGGCTGCCCAGAACGGTGAAGGGCAGACCCAGCAGGATGAAGACGAGGCCGAAGCCGAGGATGAAGAAGAGGGCGTTCCTGACCGGCCGGCCCTGGTCGCCACCCAGGTAGGCCAGGTAGGTGGGCACCAGGGGGAGTACGCAGGGCGAGAGGAACGAAAACATGCCCGCGAGGAAGGCCGCGGCGATCGAGAGCTCCATGCGACTATTCTTTCACTCTTTGATGAGGAAGGCCAACCCGCATGGACGTAGGGTGGGGGGCGGCGCGGCACGCTGGGATGCGCACCGCATCCACGACCCTACCCCCCGGCCCCGCTCCGGTGCGGGCGTTGCCTCGTGCGGCGACCGATCGCGGTTAAGGGGCCTGTTCCGGGCTTGAGCCGGGGCCTGTCCCTGACCTGACCCGGGGCCTGTCCCGGGCTTGACCCGGGAACACACAGGCACCCTTTCCCGTACCTCCTACCTGCCCCTGCGCGCGCTGCGAGGTTCCGGATCTCGGGAACCCTGCGGTTCCCTCGTCCGGAACGACGGGGGGGTTTCTGCACCCACCCGCTCCCCGTTCGTCACCCCGGACGGGCGTAGCGGGATCCGGGGCCTGCCCTGGAATTGTTGCGGGGTCCATGCCACGTGCAAGCCGAGGTTTCGTAGCCACAAAAAAGCCAATGGACGTAGGGGGGGTTTCAAACCCTCCCCTACCGTTAGCGATCGTTCGCACGAGGTTGCCGCGTTCTGGCCATCGTCCGTCATCCCAACATAACGGGCGGACCCGCGGGTCCGCCCCCGCCACGCACTACGCACTACGTACTACGTACCGCGTACCACCCGCTCATTCACTAAACGCGTCCACCGCTCCGTAGAAGGCCCGGAAGAAGGCTTCGGGCTCGTCGATCCAGGGGTAGTGGCCGGCGCGGGGGATCAGATCCAGGCGCGCTCCGGCCAGGTCGGCGAGGCGTTCGGTCTGGTGTGGGTGGCTGGTGCCGTCGCGCTCCCCGGCGATCACGACCACCTCCACCGGGTATTCGAGCAGGTGGCCGCTGTAGTCCAGTTCCCAGAGGCCGTTGGTGCGGAACGCGGCTTCCACACCCTCGCTGCCGGCGAGCGGCAGCCCCTCGACGATCCACTCCAGGTGGGCGCGGCCGTGCTCGGAGGGAAAGCTAAGGCGGTCGAAGAGCGGTTTGGGCCCGACCGCTGAAAAGGCTTCCTCCACCGCCTGGGTGGGGTCCTCAGGGGGTTCGCCGCTCCCGAAGGCGGCGCGCCAGAGCGCACGCGCCAGCTCGGGAAAGCGAATCCAGGGCCCAATCGTTACCACGCCGTTGACCAGCTCGGGGAAACGGCGGGCGTACTCGAGCGCCGCGAGCGCACCGAAGCCGTGCCCCACCGGCAGCCAGCGGTCCACGGCCAGCCAGCTGCGCACCGATTCCAGGTCGTCGACCAGGGCGTCGATGGTGAAGTAGCGAGGCTCGAGCGGAAGCTCGGGGCTGCGGCCGCCGCCGCGCTGGTCCAGGTAGACGACCCGGTACCCGCCCAGCTCCTCCTCCCAGGCGGCTCGGTAGGGGTAGCTGGAACCCCCCGGCCCCCCGTGCAGCACCACCAGGGCCGGGGCGTCCTCCGGGCCCGTGTCTTCCACGTAGATCTCGGCCTCGGGCGTGGGTACGACGATGATCTCTTCACGCATTCCGGCACCCCTCCTCGACGAGCTCGAAAACCCAGCCGCGCACCTCCGTGAGCGCCAGGCCGGCCTGGATCGTTTCCGGACCGGCCGCCTCGACGACCAGCAGCCAGCGGTCGTCGGAGGCCAGCAGCCGGTAGGGGTGGGGCTGCCCCGCGGCGAAGGCCCGGAGCGCCTCGGCCGATTTGGACTCCAGAAACAAGACCTTCATTTGATAGGCGCCCCGGGAGTCCGGCTCCCGGGGCGGATCGGACTAGCCTTCGGCCCCGGCTTCGGCTCCGGCGCCGGGCAGCACCTGGCTGGTGACCACCTCTTCGGCGGCCTTGCGCGCCTCCTTGAGGCGGTTCAGGGTCTTCTCGTCCACCACCTGGGTGCGGCGCACGAAGTCGGTGCCCGTGCCCGCGGGGATGAGCTTACCGAGGATGACGTTCTCCTTGAGGCCGATGAGCTCGTCCTTCTTGCCCCAGATCGCCGCCTCGGTGAGCACGTGGGTGGTGTGCTGGAAGCTGGCCGCGCTGAGCCAGGAGCGGGTGTTGAGCGCGCTCTTGGTCACGCCCATGAGCAGCGGCTTCCAGCTCGCGGGCATCTTGCCCTCCTCCATGAGGGCCTCGTTGACGCGCTCCACCTCCCAGCGCTCGAGCACCTGCCCTTCGAGCAGCTTGGACTCGCCGGGGTCGGTGACCTCGACGTACTTGAGCATCTGGCGCACGATCACCTCGATGTGCTTGTCGTGCACCTTCACGCCCTGGGCCCGGTAGACGCGCTGGATCTCGCTCACCAGGTAGCGTTGCACCGCTTCGGGACCCTGAGCCTCGAGCAGCTGGTGGGGGTCCACCGCGCCGCGGGTCAGGGGCGTGCCGGCGGTGACGTGGTCGCCCGAGCGCACGGTCAGACGCGCGGCTTTGTCGATCTTGTACTCTTTCTTGAATTCTCCGCTCGTCACCCGCACCAGCAGCTTGTCGTCGAGCTCTTCGACCTCGACCTCGCCGTCGATCTCGGCGATCACCGCCTTCACCTTGGGGCGGCGCGCCTCGAAGAGCTCGATGACGCGCGGCAGGCCCAGGGTGATGTCGGAACCCGTAGCCACGCCGCCGGTGTGGAAGGTGCGCATCGTCAGCTGCGTGCCCGGCTCGCCGATCGACTCGGCCGCCACCACGCCCACGGTCTCGCCGATCGAAACCGGCTGGGCCATGGAGAGGTCGTAGCCATAGCACTTGCGGCAGACGCCGTACTCGGTGCGGCAGGTGAGCGGGCTGTAGATCGGGACGGTCTCCAGCTCGCCCGCGCGCGCTGCGGCCACGAGCACGTCCACGTCCTCGCGGCTGAGCATCTGCCCCTCGGTGAAGCTGCGCCCCCCTGCCTCGAAGTCGCGCGCCACGCTGCGCCCGTAGAGGGTCTGCTCGATCTCGCCCTCGCGCCGCAGGCTGCGCTCGCCGGTGGGCGAGGTCTGGAAAAGGGGAGCCTCCATGAAGTCGGTAGTGCCGCAGTCTTCCTCGCGCACCACGATCTCGTGGGCCACGTCCACCAGCTTGCGGGTGAGGTAGCCCGAGTCGGCGGTGCGCAGCGCGGTGTCGGCCCCGCCCTTGCGGGCGCCGTGCGTGGAGATGAAGTACTCGAGCACGGTCAACCCCTCGCGGAAGTTGGCCCGCACCGGGACCTCCATGATCTCGCCCGAGGGCTTGGCCATCAGGCCGCGCATCCCGCCCAGCTGACGGATCTGGGTGCGGTTACCGCGCGCCCCCGACTGGGCCATCACGTAGAGCGGGTTGAAGGGGTAGTACTCCTCGAAGTTCTTGAAGAGCGCTTCGGTCACCTTCTCGGTCACGCCGGCCCAGAGCTTGATGATCTGGCGGCGGCGCTCCTCGTCGGTGAGCAGGCCCCGCTTGTAGGCGTTCTCGATCTTGTCGAGGGCTTCGTCGGCCTCGCGCAGGTACCGCTTCTTCTCGGGAGGAATGATCACGTCGTCGATGCCGATGGTGATTCCCGACGAAGTGGAGAAGTGGAAGCCTTCGGCCTTGAGCACGTCGAGCAGGCGCGCGGTCTTCTCGATGCCGAGCAGCAGGAAGGAGCGGTAGACGAGGTCGCGCAGCGAGTTCTTCTCCTGCGCCACGTCGTAGTTGAGCAGCTCCGCGGGCACCTCGGCCTCGGGGTCGCCGTCCTTGATGGCCTCGATGACCATGCGCACGAAGAGGGCGCGGCCGGGGCTGGTGACCCGCAGCTCGTCGTTCACGCGGATGCTGACGATGTCCTGCAGGTCGATCAGGCCGGCCTGCACCGCCACGATGGCCTCGTCCACGCTGGCGAAGACGTACTTGTAGCGGCCGACGGTGGTCTCCTGACCGGCGATCTTGATGGGCGCGTTCAGGGCGATCTCGCCCTTGTCGTAGGCCTCCACGGCCTCGACCGGCGTAGCGAACTCGCGGCCCGCACCCTTCTTCTCCTGGCGCAGCTGGGTGATGTAGTAGAGGCCCAGGATGATGTCGCGGCTGGGTTTGGCGATCGGCTCGCCCGAGGCGGGGCTGAGAAGGTTGTGGGCGCTGAGCATCTGCACCCGCGCCTCGGCCTGGGCGTAGCTGGAGAGCGGCACGTGCACGGCCATCTGGTCGCCGTCGAAGTCGGCGTTGAAGGCCTCGCAGACGAGCGGGTGCAGCTGGATCGACTGGCCCTCGACGAGCACCGGTTGGAAGGCCTGGATGCCGAGGCGGTGCAGCGTGGGGGCGCGGTTGAGGAGCACCACCTTGCCGTGGATCACCTCTTCCAGCGCGTCCCAGACCTCATCCTTGATGTCGCGGTGGCGTTCCAGCATGCGCCGCGCCTGCTTGATGTTGGCGGCGATGCCCTTCTCCTCCATGCGGCGCAGCAGGAAGGGCTTGAAGAGCTCGAGCGCCATCCGCTTGGGCAGGCCCGTCTGGTGCAGCTTGAGCTGCGGTCCCACGACGATCACCGAGCGGCCCGAGTAGTCCACGCGCTTGCCCAGCAGGTTCTGGCGGAAACGCCCCTGCTTGCCCGAGAGGATGTCGGTGAGCGAGCGCAGCGACCGGTCGGAGCCGGGGTTGGTCACGGGGCTGCCGCGGCGGCCGTTGTCGACGAGCGCGTCCACGGCCTCCTGGAGCATCCGCTTCTCGTTGCGGATGATCATCTCCGGCGCCCCCTGGCTCATCAGCTTCTTGAGGCGGTTGTTGCGGTTGATGAGGCGGCGGTAGAGGTCGTTGAGGTCGCTGGTGGCGAAGCGGCCGCCGTCGACCTGCACCATCGGGCGCAGGTCGGGGGGCAGCACCGGCACCGCCTCGAGCACCATCCACTCGGGCCGGTTGCCCGAGGCCTTGAAGGCGCGCACGATTTCCAGGCGCTTGCGGGCGCGGCTGCGCTTGTGGCGGCTGGGGCCCAGCATCTCCTCTTCCAGTTCGGCCTCGAGCTGGTCCAGGTCGAGCTCGCTGAGCAGCACCTGCACCGCCTCGGCGCCCATGCGCGCGTCGATGTCGTAGCTCTCGATGACGCGCACCACCTGGCGCACCAGGTCCACCTCGACGCGGCCGTAGATCTCGCTGGTCACCTTGCCGCCGTCGGCGAGCACGTCGCCCGGGGCGATGCGGTCGCCGGTAGTGACCTCGACGTCGTCCTCGAAGGGGTAGAGGCGGGCCTTCATCACCACGATCGAGGCCGGTTCGTGCAGGTGTACGACCCCGTCGGCTTCGGCGTGGACCTCCTCCTCGGGGTCGATCGCGCCCACCAGCTTGTCGCCCTTGAGCACCTCGGTGCCCTCGCCCACGAGGACGTGCATGTGGGGCTCGAGCCGGTAGTCCTGCACCCGGGCCCACTCCACGGTCATGGAGAGGTAGACGAGGTCGCCTTCCTCCTCGGCCTCGAGCTCGGTCACCTTCACCCCACGGGGCAGGCGCACCGCACCCGGTTCGGCGG
>Ga0256841_1003022_pt1 | contig 12886 bp, 11 predicted proteins | sample 356308metaG_FD_185971 | JGI IMG/M metagenome (GOLD analysis project Ga0256841, IMG submission 185971) | Hydrothermal vent microbial communities from Mid Atlantic Ridge, Atlantic Ocean - 356-308 | ecosystem: Environmental > Aquatic > Marine > Hydrothermal vents | place: Atlantic Ocean: Mid...
CAGATTTTGTTCAACCCCCGACAGGAGCAACGACATGAGAAAACAGCAATCCGGCTTCACCCTCATCGAACTGATGATCGTGGTGGCCATTATCGGTATCTTGGCGGCCATTGCCATTCCGGCGTATCAGGACTATACGCTTCGGGCGAAGGTGACGGAGGGCATCAACCTGGCCGCCGCGGCCAAGAGCGCGGTGAGTGAGTATTACGTGAGTCAGGGTAGCTTCCCAACGGACAACGCTGCCGCAGGTCTTAATACCACGATCAAGTCTGACTATGTGTCGAGCGTCACCGTCAGTGCTGGCAAGATTACCGTAACCTTGGCGGGGCCGACGGAAATAAGTGGTAAGACCTTCACCTTGACACCGACCTATGCCGATGGCGCCATCAAGTGGACCTGTGCGACGGGTACCGTTGAGAAGAAGTACCTCCCCGCCAATTGCCGCGGCTGACCGCCGTACATATAGCCGCTGCCACAATGGAGGCGGTGTCCTTCGACTCTGCGAAAACGGTACGGCGGCTGGCTGAACCGCAGCCCGGGTGTTCCGGGGCTGCGGTTCGGCTGGGGACCGGGACTGCCAAGTCGGATACCCCTGTGCAACGGTCCTGCCTCTCCCATACCCAGGTCCCTGTTGGGCCAATCGGAATCCAGTGCCAATGAGACGGGAAACACTCAGAGGGATCATTCCGCGACCACTATTGCCATTGATACTTTTTGGCGTAGTCCTGGCCTTGGCCTATTCCATCTACCAACAGGCCGCAGATCTCCCGTTGCAATTCGACGATGCGCCGAACCTGAAGGGCCTGGCGCAGGTCGAGGACGCCCGTTCCGCGTTGCTGTTCATCGGCAGCGGACACGCCGGCCCTTTGGGCCGCCCCCTCGCCCTGGCGAGCTTCCTCATCGAGGGGAATGGATGGCCCCACTCCCTGGAGCAGATGCGGCGGGTCAACACATGGATCCACCTGCTCAACGGCCTCCTGGTATTCTACCTCGGTTACCTCTTGAGCCGCCGCCTGAGCCACCATGGGGAGGCCTCCGCGGCCTGGGCCGCCCTGGGCCTGGCCTCGCTATGGGTACTCAGCCCCCTGCTCCTCTCCACATCCCTCATGCTCGTCCAGCGTATGACGTCCCTGGCCGCCACCTTTGTGCTCTCGGGCCTCATCCTGTACTTAAAGGGCCGTGCCCTGCTTCGGGACCACCCGGGCAAGGCCCTGGCGCTCATGACCACGGGGATCCTTGGCGGCACCCTGCTGGCGGTCTTGAGTAAGGAGAACGGCGCCCTTCTGCCCCTCTATGCGCTGGTGTTGGAAGTCATCCTCCCGGTGGAGGATCGAAGACTGATGCAGAGACACCGGCTGTGGAAGGTGGCCGTCCTCTGGCTCCCGGTCACCGCCATCGTGGCGTTTCTGATCCTCGAGCTGCCCCATTTCCGGCTGACCTATGAGATGCGGGACTTCACCCTGGGGGAACGCCTACTGACCGAGGCCCGTATCCTGTGGGATTACGTGAGGCTCGCCCTGACCCCGAGATCCAGCGCCCTGGGCCCGTTCCACGACGACTGGATCGTTTCGCAGGGCCTGTTCAGCCCCTGGACCACGCTGATCAGTCTCGTTGCCTGGGCGGGGCTGGTGCTTGGTGGCCTGGCCATGCGCCGGCGTTTCCCCATCCTCCTCTTCGCTGTCCTTTGGTATCTCGGCGGCCATGTCCTCGAAAGCAGCGTCGCCCCACTGGAACTCTATTTTGCCCACCGGAATTACCTGCCGGTCATCGGCATCCTCTTTGCCTTGAGCCAGCTTCCCTTCATCATTCCGCGGACCTACCTCAAGACCGCCGCCGCTGGGCTCCTGGGTCTGGCCTCATTGCAGGCCTTGGTGGCCTGGCAGACCACCAGGCTCTGGAGTCAACCGCTGGTGGCGGCAGAGCTGTGGCATCGCCAGGCTCCCACGTCCACCCGTGCCGCGCAGAACCTTTCTCAGGAATACCTGAAGCGGGGCTGGGTCGCTGATGCGTTGCGGACGCTCGAAGAGACCTGGGAACGGTATCCGGACTCTTCTTCCCTGGCATTGCAGACCCTGCAGGGGAATTGCGTATGGGAAAAGGACCCCGTCGTCCTGGAAGGCCTTTTCGATCGCGTGCGTGATTCCGTGGCCAAGGGCAATCACGAGTTCGTCGTCGCGGATGCGATTCATAAGCTCGTGAGCATCGGCCAGGAAGGCGGATGTAAAGGGATCCTCACCCAGGAGCGGCTGGTCTCCTTGATCGACACCTTGCTCGCCAACCCGCGTCTCACTGCGTCGGGTAATACCCGGGCGAATCTGTACGCCGAACTCTCCCGGATCTATGTGGAGAAGAAAGATCTCGACCTGAGCGTCAGGTATTTGCAGAAGTCCTTCGCGGCCGATCCCCACCCGGAGACGGCATTGCTCGCGGCCGCCTTCCTGGCCAGTGGCGGTCTGTTCGACGACGCCCGCCGTGAATTGGACGACGCCTTGACCAAGGCGCCCTGGAACCCCTTGGCGAGATGGCGCTGGCAGACGCTGATCGGTGACTATCGCAAACAACTGGACGCACTCCAGCGGCTAGACCGGGCGCAATCGGCCAAACGGGTCCACACAGCGGGCGCCGCGTCTCTTCCGCTGGGAACAGACGCTCGGCCACAAGAGCCCGTACGGCGGGAAAGCGATAGGGAAACGCTGAAAAAATCCCCCCAGGGATTCCAGCTGGGCGAAAACATGCCCATATAGGGATGTAGGCATTGTCAGCCCGTAGGGCGGGAAAGCGATAGCGCATCCCGCCATTTGGGAAACGCTGAAAAAATCCCCCCAGGGATTCCAGCTGGGCGAAAACATGCCCATATAGGGATGTAGGCATTGTCAGGAGGAGAACGCATGCACCAGATCAGTTCGTCTGCGTCAGAGCAGCAGTTCCCCAGGCGTCATGTGCGACAGGTATATAGCGGTACCTGATGCGTTTAGAAAGAGAAGTTCCATTCTCGGTCAGCGACAGTGAATGCCAATACATCCCCTTTACCCTTCCTGACCTTCGGCGTCCCCGATCTCCACCAAGCCGAAATCGACGAGGTCATCGACAGTCTCCGCTCGGGCTGGATCGGCACCGGCCCCAAGGTGGCGCGCTTCGAGGAGAGGCCATCGCTGCGTACAAACCCGAAGGCCTCCACCTGCCTGGCTACAGATAATGCACCGGTATCTGTACGATCCGTTCCGTCAGTTGTTCGATGCGCGGGCCGCGATTGACCAGGATACCGTAGGCGCATCGCATCTCCTGGATGAAGCGGCTCAGCCCGCGCAGGGATTGTCGCCGGATCTGTGAGGCGAGTTTGATCTCGACCGGCAGGGTGCCGAAGGGGCCATCGATGACCAAGTCCACCTCGGACCGGTCCTGGGTGCGGTAGTAGTGGAAATCGATCTGGGTCGCCAGAGTGGCCTGCAAGCCGCGGATGAGTTCTTCGCTGACGAAACTCTCGAAGGAAAAGCCGGCCACCGGGTGGAGTTGCAGGGCGTCCAGGGACGGGATCTTCAGTTGGTGATGCAACAACCCCGGGTCGCGGAACCAGCCCTTGTCGGCCTTCTGGACCTTTTTCAGAGGGTTGCCTGTGTAAGGGGGCAGATTGCGCCAGATGAAGGTCTGGTGGATGATGTCCAGATAATCCTTGACCGTGGGCACGGTGACCTCCAGCGCCCGGGCGATGGCGCTCATGTTGATTTGATGGCCGGAAAACTGGGCCAACAGGGTCAAGAGGCGCCGAAACCTGTGGATGTTCAGGCGGGGGAACAGGGCCCGCACATCGCGGTCGATGTAGTTGGCGATGTAGTTCTCCATCCAGAGGGAAAGGAACTCGGGGTGCTCTCCTGTTTGCAGGACCGGCTCGGGGAAACCGCCCTGAAACCAGCACTGCATGGATTGAAGCGGAGAGACGACCGGGGCCAGGGTGGCGAGGTCGCCCGCCTGGGTGGTGCCGTCGATCAGCCGTTCATAAAGGGGGGTGAAGGGGCGTTGAAAACGCTCTCCCTGCTTGAAGGGCGCCAATTCCACGGTGGCGATACGGCCTGCCAGGCTGTCGCTGATGCCCTTCACGAGATGTGGCGAGGCGCTGCCGGTGAGGATGAAACGGTTCTTGATGCCGCGCCCCTGGTCGATGACGCCGCGCAGAATGCCGAAGAGCCCGGGGTATTGCTGGATCTCATCGATGATGAGGTGTTCCGGATGCAACTGGAAGAAGGCCAATGGATCCTCGCTGACGAGCCGGTAGTCGGCCGGGTTTTCCAGGTCGTAGTAGCGCCAGTCGGGACGGATCTGCCGGGAGAGGGTGGACTTGCCACATTGCCGCGGGCCGATGATGGCCACGATGGGAAAGAGCGCCAGCAGGCGGTCGATCTTGGGGGCGATGTAGCGATCCAATAGCATGATATTTATAGTCTAGGTATAAATTTTATGGGTATCAAGATCGAGAGCGGGTGGGGGCGCTGTGTTGGGGCCTGTAAGCGCGTGACGGGTAACCGTTCAGTATCCCCCACCCTGGCCCCCGGCCTGCCGCTGAGGCGGCGCAGGAAGGTCTCCTTCTGGGCGCGGGGATTTTTGAAGGGGTAACCGAACGGTTACGAATGAAAGAAGGTGAAGTTCCATCATCGGTCAGCTACAGTGAATGCCAATACATCCCCTTTACCCTTCCTGACCTTCGGTGCCCCCAACCTCCACCAAACCGAAATCGATGAGGTCATCGACAGCCTCCGCTCGGGCTGGATCGGCACCGGCCCCAAGGTGGCGCGCTTCGAGGAGGCCATCGCCACCTACAAAGGCGTGCCTACGGAGAATGTCGCGGCCCTAAACTCCTGCACCGCCGCCCTCCACGTGAGCATGATCGCCGCCGGTCTCGGCCCGGGTGACGAGGTGATCACCACGGCCCTCACCTTCAGCGCGACCGCCAACGCCATCATCCACAGCGGCGCGACCCCGGTCCTGGCCGATGTGGATGCGGCGACCATGAATATCGATCCGGCCTCCATCGCGGAGCGGATCACGTCCCGCACCCGCGCCATCGTCCCGGTGCACTTCGCCGGCCGGCCCTGTGACATGGACGCCATCATGGCCATCGCAGAGAGACACGACCTCGAGGTGATCGAGGACTGCGCCCACGCCATCGAGACCGAATACAAGGGGCGCAAGGCGGGAACCTTCGGCGCGTTCGGCTGCTTCAGCTTCTACGTCACCAAGAACGTCACCACGGGCGAGGGCGGGGCGGTGATCGCGCGCGACCCGGATGCCATCGGCCGGATCAAGGTGTTGTCGCTGCACGGCATGAGCCGGGACGCCTGGCACCGCTTCAGCGACGCGGGGTACAAGCACTATTACGTCACCGAAGCGGGCTTCAAATACAACATGATGGACTTGCAGGCGGCCATCGGCATCCACCAGTTGCGGCGGGTCGAGGCCAATTGGCAACGGCGCCGGGAGATCTGGCGGCGTTACCGGTCGGAGCTGGCCGCCTTGCCCATCGGCCTCCCCGCCCCGGAACCTGCGGACGGGCGGCACGCCTATCACCTCTTTCCCCTCCTGATCGATCTGGAACGGGCCGGCCTGAGCCGCGACGCCTTCCTGCAGGGCATGACCGACGCGGGGATCGGCGTAGGGGTCCACTACCAGTCCCTGGCGGTGCATCCCTATTACCAGGAGCGCTTCGGCTGGCGGCCGGAGGAACAACCGAATGCCTGGCGGATCGGCCGGCAGACGGTGAGCATTCCGCTTTCTCCGGGGCTTTCGGACGAGGACGTCGGCCGCGTCGTCGGCACGGTCCGGGATCTCGTCGGGGGCTAGATGGATTCGCAACGTCTCCACCAACTCGAAGCGGCCTGGACCCGGGAGCGGGTCGTGTACCGGATACCGTCAACCATCGAATTCACCGGGCACAGACTCGCTTCCTTCTGGAACACCTCCCCGTTAGGGATTCACGCAGCGCCGCAGACCTTTCGCATTGAACCTGCGGTACGCCGGTTCGTCACGCTTACGGCGCTGGCGGAATGAACGACAGACCGATTCGACATGACCAACGATCATAAAGGAGAATTCTTTCATTCCCTGGGATGGATGGAAATCATCCGATATGGACTCGGCGCGGAAATCCGGAGGATCGACGAGGGCTCATCTCGGCCTTTCTCGATACCGATCTTTCAGAAAGGGCCATTCCGGATCGTGTATCCCGGCTTCCCTGTCGGGGCGATCCCTATGGAATATTGCAGACTCCTGGAGGACCCGACGGGACTCGATGATCGAGTGGGACCATGGCACATGGTCAGAATATGGCAAAGCACCGTCTTGAACCCCTGCCAGACCCGGAGACACACTAACTCCATGGTCGTGGAGACCACGATTCCGGATCTGCATTCCTGGGATCCAGCCCGTCTTTCCTCGGCCATTCATCGCAACCTGAAAAAGGCAAACAGATCCGGATTGCGTATCGAACCGGCGGAAAAAAGCGACTCCAGCCGGATATACGCGCTCTACCACGCCACTATTCGAAGAAAAGGCGGCAACCTTCGTTATACAGAGAGCTATTTCCAGGCGCTGATAGATGCGTCCCGGAAACAGAATGATATCCAGGTGCATACCGCACGTACTCCCGACCGCAAGATCGCCAGTATGCTGGTATGTGCCTACCATCGAGGGCGGGCATTTTACCTGCATGGAGCCACTGACGCAGGGTGTTCGTCCATGCGTCCGGCCGACCTCCTGATGTTCAACGCCATCGACCGCGCCAAGGCCCAAGGCATGACCGCTTTCAGCTTCCTGCCTTCACCCAGGGAACAGTCCGGACTCATTCGTTTCAAGGAAAAGTGGGGAGGAACAAGCATGGAGAATCCGGCACATGATATCTATCGGCTGTCTCCGGGCGGCTGGGCACTGAATCTCGTCGTCCGACTGCGCAACATCTCCCGAGCATAGTCACATCCATTCGGCTCCACATTTCTCAAACACGAACAAGGTCTCTGCGTAATCGAGGACTTGTGTGGAACATACTCTGCCCAACAGGGATTCCAGACCAGCGACAGCAGCGAAGAGTTTCTGGGGTAGAAGACCATACCGGATCATATAGATGAGGGGAAAATGACCTCTCCGCAAGATGGAGGCAGAGCGCACGAGGAAGCCTGCTTGCCGCAACAGATCCTGGAAACCATCACGACTACGTTGACGTTTTATCCCATCCTCTACAAGGGTATCCTTTCTCCGCGTCTGCTCGATGACAAACAGCAGGTGTCCGGGCTTCAACACGCGATTTAATTCCCGCGACAAATCCACCAGATCTTCGTCGTCCACGATATAGTTGAACACGACATAACTTATTATTGCATCCAGACGATTGGTGCGCAACGGTACCCGTTTTCCATCGTATTGAATACGCAATATATCCCGCCCGTTCTCCCGGGCGGGGGAATGCAATAACAGCGGGAAAGAGATATCCAACCCCACCGGCCTATGATCCAGGCGGGAAAGCAAAGGGAAATTCTGACCCGTCCCACAACCGAAATCCAGCACCAGGGAATCTTTCGGTAGATTCGCCAGCCCTCGTTCCAATGCAGCAAATATCAATTGACGGATATATGCTGTCTTTCTGCCCAGTCGGTCCCTGGGATCGATGACCGACCGTTCGGGGCCATAAACGGCCAATCGGTCCCAAAAAGTACGTACTCGGTCGGTTTCTTTTCTTGAAGACACCATGTGCGATCAAAACTCCGGTCATATGAGCGAGGGAAAACAGCATCCGAAACAGAATCGCGAGGAACGCCAGTATACCGACATCGACCCTGAATTGTTCCCGCAGGCCGATGAAGGTATACCGAACATGCTTTCAGGAAGGACAAGCACGAGGAAACCGATCATCCAGGTGTTACGTCCTTCGGTATTATAGGGGTCTATCTCATGGTCCGCCAGGGTACCCGGATATAGCTCATGGATGCGATTGTGCCGGAGCGGAAGAGGGGTCAAGGAGGAGTCCTCCGCGAAGCGGAGGAAGCTCCTTAAGGCCTCTGGAGCGGAGGCTAGCTGTCAAGACCCGTGAGATTATAGTGCACCGCAATTTTGCCTGTAAATTTCAGTGCGGGATCGCTCCTTCACAGGCAGGCACACAGATGCAGGGTAACCGTTCACTTCCCCGACCCTACGCAGCGATGAGTTTCGCTGCGCTCTACCCATCCTACGGAAAAACAATGGGTTGTAGGATGGGTAGAGGAACGAAACCCATCAATATGGGGTGAATCGACAGGGGGTAAACGGTTACGATGCAGGGCGTCGAGCAGGGCGCCATCGGGGGACAGGGCCTCGGTGAATCGACAGGGGGGTAAACGGTTACGATGCAGGGGGGGCCGTAGACATTACAGGGAATATTGCGGATGACTATATATACGAGTTTTTTTGAAGAGAGATCGGGGCGTTTGGCCTGCCATTTCTTGAGTGCCTGGACGGGTGGCACATGGCCGAGGGCCTTCTGTGGGATCTGTTGGTTATAGATCTTGACGTAGCGTAGCAGGGTGTCGCGCAGTTCCTGACTTCTGTGAAAGACCGTCGTCTTGACGACCTCGGCCACGCGGCCGTTGAAACGCTCGATCATCCCATTGGTCTGCGGCGACAGGGGCTGGGGTGGTTTCCCGCTCTCACCGGAAAGGAGGTGCTCTATTTCGAAGCGGGCGAATTCACCCGCTCGATGGAGGCGCTGCCGTTTTCCCGCGTGCGGGCGCAACGCGACTTTGGGCTCTTGCCTGTCATCGAGCGCTTCCGGCTCCATCTGGGGGCCGCGGTGGAGAAGATGCCATGAGGGGCTCCCTTGGTGGGGGACAACTCATCCATCGGCCTCCTTGCGCCGGTGGGAAAACTGCAATACCAGGACGACGGCTCCGCTGAAGGCGTCCGTCGCCAGGGTCCAGGCACGATAGACCCCCGCCAAGACGGCAGCGGATTCCAGAGGTATCGCGCCGCCGGCGATGGCCAGGATCGCGGCCTCTCTGACCCCGATCCCCGCAGGGGCGAAGAAGGCCAGGAATCCGAGGATCAAGGAGATGGCGTTGGCGGTGATCAGGGCTGGAAAAGCGCCGGCATCGAAGGGATAGAGGGTGAAATACAAGGCCGCGAAGACGACCCCGGCCAACGACCACAAGCCGATGAAGGGGCCCAGGAGGACAAGGTATTCGGTGGGGCCCCAATCCCAACGCAGGGGCGGGCGTGTGGTCGTTCCCATTTTCCTGCCCTCCGCCGGGCCTTGTTCCGCTGGGAGGGGGTGGGTCACCGTCGTAACGTACCTGCCTATCAGGTGATAGATCGTGCCGCCCCAGTATGCGGCCATGGGGACGCTCAGCAATGCGGCCGCCCCGGCGAGCAGGGGCATCGGCCCCATGGGGTTTGCCCAGACGAAGGCCGACAGGGCGACAAGTACACCAGCGTGAACGAACGCCAATTGCTCGGTATAGGCGATCCATAGGGATTCGGCGGGGGAGGCCCCCAGATCGACGAGTGCGGCCCCCCGACCAAGCAGACCCCATATCTTTCCCGGAAGATACTTTCCGACGGCCATCAGACCACACTGGATCCAGGCATCCCGCAGGCTCAGACGGTGCCCGGCGAGGGTGTGGACCAGATACCGCCAGATGGCGGCGTAGAGCCACCAGAAGGCGATCTGCCCAAGACCGGCCACCCCCAGGAATTTCCAGTGGAATCGTGGAGGCAGGGGCGGCAGCGAATAGCGCTGGTAGATGATGGCGAAGGCCGCTACCAGGAAGACCGTATAGGCCCACCGGAACCCCCGTCGAAGTCGTCGGATCTCCATCAAGCCGTGCGAGGCTTGACCAGTACCCAGATATAGCTGGGCAGAAAAGGGTAGATGGCTTTGGCCAGGCGCGTCCGGTTCTTGGGACTCATCCTTCCGCCCCGAAACAGCTCGTCCGCATGGAAACGAGTGGGGTTGGAGATCACCCGCAAGGTGTAGTCCCGCCTTTGAAAGCGTGCTGTGAGGCGTTTTAGCTCGGGGTAGGTGAGGGGCCGTTCGAGGTAGCCGAATGGGTAGCCCCTGGCCCGTAGCAGCGGGCGCGTCATCCAGACGGGTAGCCAGTGGAGGAAAGGGAGATGGTAGTGGGGTTCCATTGGCCAAAAGGCGTTCATGGCTGCGAGATAGATACAGCCTCCGGGTTTTAGAACCCTCTCCATCTCCACAAACAGGATGGATGCATCAGGGACATGCTCATAGACGTGGTTGCATATCACCACGTCCGCGCAGGCGTCGGGTATGGGCAGCGAGGCGATATCGGCCATGAGGGTGATGATGCCTTCGGGGGCCGCTGACAACGAAGGCCCATCGAGGTCTACCCCAATGGCGGTATCGGGTCGAAGCCGCCTGGCAACTTCGCTCAGGACCACGCAATTCGACGCACCGAGGTCTATTACACAATGGACGTTTCGCGGGCCCAGGTGGTCTTCCAATACCGCCGCCACCTTCTGGCCCTTGATATGCCTCCCTTCCTCATCGTTTATACGCGGGTAGATGGATGCATAGCGTTTGGCGATATCGCGCAGATCAGTGGTCATGGAGGTTGGGTTAAAAGGTGGATCGGATCGCAGTGGCGTTCATTCCGCCAACGCTGCGAGTGTGAGGAAGCGACGCACCGAAGGTTCGATGCGGAAGGCCTCTGCGGCTGCGCGGACCCCCTCGGAGAACGCCTCCGGCGAGCGCGACAAGATATTTTCCAGGGCCAGGGAGAAGGCGGGGGCATCGCACCGGTCAGCCATCTCCCCGCACCGAAAACGCCGCACGATCTCCGGCAGATCCCCTGCGGGCGTACTGATCACCGGCCGCCCCACCTGCATCGCATCGGAAAAGATCACCGGGATGCTCTCGATCCTCGAAGGAATGAGCACGTAGTCCGCCCATTGGAGCAATCGGACCGCTTCGGCCTTGTCCAGATAGCCGCCCAGATCCAGCGGCCGACCCTGCGCCACCAGGCCCTTGACGCGATTCCGCACCATTTCGTCCAAGGGTCCGCCGCCGTGGATACGGATCTGCTCGATCCGCTGCCAGGCCGCCTCCGGGAGCAGGCCGAGAGCGTCCAGCAACAGGTCGATGCCCTTGTTGGGATGCCATCGGCCAAGAAACGCGAACCTGAAGGGGGGGTGCGGGCGCGGTGGTTCCGCCGGGGGCGGCGTCAACCTGCGCGCGCTCGAAAGGAAAGTGCAATCACGGCCACAGAGGGCCTGCACCTCCCTGCAGAGCCCATAGCCGTCGGCGAAACGGAGGGCCGCCCCAGCCAGGACGCGCTTCAAGACGTGGCGCACCCCGGGGACGCGGGCCAGGGTCCAGATGTCGCTGCCCAAGGCCCAGGTGGAATAGGGGATGCCGTGACGGGCGGCCATGGCCCTCGCCCAATAACCGCTCGGCAAGGCCCACAACGCCAGTACGTGGTCGAAGCGGCCTTCGGCGGCCAGGCGGGACACGGTTTCACTGCCCGCACGCAGGGTGGAGAGGATGGCTGGCCAATCACGGGGGTTTCCGGGCCTGAGCAGCGACAAGGGGGCGCGGGGTACGCCAAAGGCCTCCAGCCTCACCCCGCCCTGGACCGAGGACAGGGGCCGAGTGGCGGGTGCCATCACCACCACCTCGACCTGGCGGGCCAATGCCGTGGCGAAGTCGGCGACGAAGCCGCCGGCCGCCTCCGCGCCGGGGAGGCCGGTGGGATAGGAGGTGCTGAGCAGGAGGACGCGCTTCATGGCTTTACCAGGGCAGCCAGGTAACCCTGGCAGAAATCGGGGTCGGCCTCGCTCATCGAATCGGCGGCCGCGGCGGTGAGGTTGAACAGCACGACCAGGACGGGCAGGAGCAGAATGGCGAGGGCGGCGATATGGCGCCGCTCCAGCCAGGCCAGGACGCTATGGGCCGATCCCATGGCGGCGAGTGTCCCCCAGGCGGCCGCGGGGCTGGAGGTAGCCGCGATCTCTTCCACCCGGAAGCCCGCACGTTGGGCGATGCGTTCGATGCCGAAACGGGTCCAGCGCGTGAAATCCCGCGGCGCATCATGTACCGGATAGAGGAAGGGGACTTGCAGGAGCAGACGGCCACCGGGCCTCAATACCCGGAAGCATTCGCCCAAGGCGCGTTCGGGGGATGGCAGGTGTTCCAGCACGTCCAACAGCAGCAGGGTGTCGATCCGGGCGGTGGCGATGGGCAGGTCTTGGGCGTCCCCAAAGATGTGCGGACGGGTGCCATACCACTCGACGGCCGTCCGGTAGTAGTCCAGGGCCAGATAGGTGCAATCCCCGGGCAATGCCTCACGGATACTCCCCTCACCGGCGCCGATGTCGAGGACCAGACCGCGGGCCTTGTGCGCAATCCTGGCGTGGAAGATGTTTTTGGAGCGGAAGATGAGCCATTGGGGATGGAAGGGGGTCTTGCGCAGGGGCCGCGCCAGATGCAGGAGCCGATCACGCAAAATCGTACGTGGCATTGTCTCTATCTCACCTGTCTGTCCGGAAGCATGCGGGGCACGGACCGGGATGAAGGCGGCGAATCCCAGCAATGTCGCGGCCCCGTTGGAGACCGCTGTTACTTCTCCCGTCTGCCCCCATCCTTTGCGACGGGTATACGGCCGAGCGAGTGCGGCATTGGCAGGATTCCCTCACAGCGCCCCTTCGATCCCTTCCGGGATCCGCCCCAAGATTCCCACGTAGAAACCTAAACTTCTGCGAGTTCTCTTTCTTTTTTTAGCGGCTTGTGGGTTGCCCCTCGAATATTTTGGACACACATTTGGTCGTAGAGTGATAGCGACAGGAGGTGTCCATGAGTGAGAAGAAATCGCCGAAGAGGTGGTCGGCAAAACGCAAGCAGGAAGTGGTTCTG
>Ga0256841_1003023_pt1 | contig 12886 bp, 12 predicted proteins | sample 356308metaG_FD_185971 | JGI IMG/M metagenome (GOLD analysis project Ga0256841, IMG submission 185971) | Hydrothermal vent microbial communities from Mid Atlantic Ridge, Atlantic Ocean - 356-308 | ecosystem: Environmental > Aquatic > Marine > Hydrothermal vents | place: Atlantic Ocean: Mid...
CGGCAGGCTGGTTATCACAGCGTGATATGGAATGCTTCGCACTACTCCAGTGGCATATACTTCTACAAACTGACCGCCAACGGCAAAACCCTAACCAAACGAATGACCCTCCTGAAATAACTCAGGATTCAATTTCGATACAAAAAGGCAGCCGATTAATCAATCGGCTGCCTTTATTAATTTTAATCCGAAAATTTATTTGTTGTGTTCCGCCCTCATTTCAGCCGCCAGCCTCTTAATCTCGGTCAAATCCCGTTTCATTTCACTCCACCCATACCATAGCGCATAATCGGGATTGGCGTGGAAAGTCCCCTGAAATGTCCGCATACGATGTTTGAGGTGCATTACGAACAGTTTCTGTTCTATTTCAGTGGGAGCATCGTGGAAGGTTAAAAGGTCCGGATATGGATACGCATAAGTCTCCGGTTTTTTGAGGATTCCGTCCTTATACAAATCGGCAATGATATCGATCGCCTCCGCAAGCAAACGATCCGAATGTCTAATCATCCCGTCTCCCTTTTCAAGTTCATTACGGGCAAAATTAGCCGAATGGCATTGGCTACAGGCTTTAATCATCTTTTCGCGTTCAAAATCGAAATCCGCTTTATTTAAGCGAGCCACATCGGCAGCCTTAACTACATCTAATCTCGGAGTGGGATTCCCATCGGGATCTAAAACTCCCAAAGCTTTGAGAATGGTAGTTTGATCCTTAGCCCATTCTTTATCCTCAATGGGAAGTTTGACCGCTAAAAATCCCCAAGCAGTCCGAACCTCGTGATTGCCGTCCTGCATATGACAGGTCTGACAGGTGGGAGCGGCAGCTGATTTTGGCAAAACCCCTAATTGTTTTAATGAATTGCGGACGCCGTGCTTTGATGCGGAATACATCTCCCATTGGGGATGATCAAACCCCATATGGCAGGTTTCGCAGGCTTGAGGTTGACGAGCTTCTTCAACGGAAAAAGTATGTCTCGTATGACAGGCATCGCAGGATGCTACTCCGAATCCTTCGCCTTCCGTCTTCAACTTTTTCAAATCCGCTTCCGATTTGATCCCTATCTTATGACATCCACCGCAACCCTTTTTACCATCACGCAATTCCATCGGCAGCCAATGAGTCGTCGGCATAGCGTTCAAAGCAGCCCACGCAAGAGCATGCTTGCCCTTTTTGAATTGTTCGACTTTCTCTTCATGACAATCAGCGCAGGTTTCGGGGGTCGGTATCTGGACCTTGTTCACATCCACGGCGGAATGATGTGCATCTCCATGGCAAACATCACAGCTAACACCATTTTGGCTATGCTTGCTCAACTTCCAATCGGAGACTATATTTGGTGTTATCTTGCTATGGCATTGGATACAGGTTTTTGCCATAGACCCGGAAACGAACAAAAGTGAAAACAAGAGAACAAAAAGTAATCTTTTTAGCATTAATTACCTCATTATAAAAGGGTTTACGGTTAATAAATATTTTTGAGACTCGATTTAATTTAAGACTGTATTATCGTAAATGTCAAGAAAAAACAAACTTACTTTTTTAGCGGGGAGAAATATAAACGATAGACTCGGTTCCGCTAAAATGAGGGAAGGGTTATTTTAAGGTTGAAGATAAGAAATAGCGGTGCAGGGACTCGAACCCCGGACACGAGGATTATGATTCCTCTGCTCTGACCAACTGAGCTACACCGCCTTTTTCGATGGGCTATAATATAAAAATACAATCAAATGTCAAGCAAATATTAATTGAGCATTTCGGATAAAATCCAATAAAATTATATGCATACTTCCGATTGAGGAATATTTACAGATATGAATAAATGCCTTATGATCAACCCTTCTGTTCCAAATCCTTGAGATTCGAGCCGATTAATTCGCTTAAGGCAGATTTATCAATAATTGTGTGGAGTTGTTGGAGAATCCTATCCGCTAACTTCTCCGCCAATCGTTCCGCCAATAATTCGGTAAACCGCTCGGAATCAATAGGAGGGGATTTTTCATCAGCTTCGGAATTCTGAGATGGCTCGGAACCGTTATAGCTTTCATAGATAGCGGCGGATTTGGGTTGAGGATCATCCTCAGCACTAGTTTCATTCTCCTGTTCGGTGTCGGAGTTTCGCTCGGGGTTTTCTGAACTTTGTTCCGAAGAAAGCGAAGTATTAGCGGCTTCTTCAAGTTCATTTATTTCTTTAACCTCATCTTTGAATGCCGATAAAAACTCCTCGTATTTTTCAGTAGCTCGCAAAGATTCCCCCGAAACCGATTCGTCCCGCGGGATTTGTGTAGAGGTTTTAGATGGATCCGATGTCGTATCGGGCAATTTATCCTTTTGGTAAGATTCCACCTTTTTTGGAACCGCCACTTCCTCTCGCCTCGGCTCCGATAATTCTTTTCGCATTTCATTTATAAACCAATTATAATCGTGCGGGTTATCCTCGGCGGGGGCATCATTTTGATTTTTATCGGTTAAAAATGTTTGGGGTTTTTCCGCTCTAAACCCGTCGAATTGTTTTGTGTTTTGAACGGGATCGATACCTGCATTCTCACCTACATTATCCTTTTCATAATCGGAATCATCCGCACCTTCGTGTAATTCTTCCACATCCAAAGAAAAATCGGACCAGGTGAAATCGAAAGCATCGTCCTCATCCATACCGCTCAATTCGACTAAATCGGAAGATGTCGTCGAACCTAATGTTGAATCGATGTCAGGCGTTTCCTTATCGGTTCCCAATTCTTCGACGGATATTTCGAAATCGTCCAAATAATCGTTTCTTCGCCTTTCTTTCTCATAAGGCTTGGAGTCGGAAACGGTCTCCAAATTATCTTTTGGCGGTTTCTCCTTTTTTTTGTTTATATATTTTTCGACCGTTTCGCTTAATTCGCGGGGTGTAAACGGTTTTATTATTGTATCATCAGCCCCGCTTTCGACAAAATCAGTTACCCTTTCGGAATCCTTCTGAGATGCCATAATAATTATTGGAGTTTCCTCGAATTGATTTCTATTACGAATAGCCTTACAAACTTCGACACCATTCAATTCGGGCATAGAATAATCCAACAGGATTACATCAGGCATAATACTATTAATCATTTTAAGAGTTGCTTCACCGTTGGAAGCGGAATATACCTCAAATCCCTTCTGCCGTAATAACGCCTCGGCGACACCCCGTATGGTAGAACTATCATCGGCAATAAAAACTTTTTTGCACATAATATTTAACCTATAGATCTTTGTTTAATTCAAACAATTCTTATAGAGTAATCGGCTGATATACCCCATCTCTTGAGTTATTCTTTGCGTTTAGCTAAAATATCCGAGGCTTCTGAGAGGATTTTCTTTTCTTCGGAAGTGAGGTTATGATATCCCACTAAATTTATCTTATCCAAAACAGCATCTACCTTCGCCAATATCTCTTCTTCCCTTTTCCCCCTTTTTCCCTTTTTGGCGGTTTTCTTCCTAGAGAAACCAAATTTCAATGATTTCAGCTTAGATAAATAACTTCTCAACCGCCAATCTCCTTTCAAATAGATATACCCTACGAGCATCCCGCCTAAATGAGCGAAATGAGCAACGCCATCGTTTGAATTGGCCCACGAAGCGAAAAACTCCAGAGCGGCGAAACCGATAACCAAATATTTTGCCTTAATCGGGAACAGCCCGTAAATGAAAATCAGCCTATTTGGAAACATCATAGCATAAGCTACCAATAAACCATAGATGGCTCCCGATGCCCCAATAACAGGATATGGCGAATTAATGGAAATCAAAAAGTTAATAACCCCCGCTCCCACGCCACAAAGTAGATAATATTTGATAAATTCTCGGCTACCCCAAGAGCGCTCGATATCCCCGCCGAACATCCATAAGGCGAACATATTGAAGAGGATATGGAATAATCCCCCATGCAAAAACATATAGGTCAGAAACTGCCAAATGAAGAATTGATGGGAAATAAGTCTTGGCACCAACCCAAAATAAATAACGAAATCACGGGGTAATACTTGTTGGAATAGGAAGACACCCGTGTTGATGATAAGAAGATATTTTATCATCGGGGTCAATGCCCCACCGCCGAATCTAAGATTTCTGTTACCGAATCTCATAATTTTATATCAAAGTTTTAATCCACCTATATTATATCGGCAATCGGCAATAAAATTTTCAGGCTTATCCAATCCCGTATCTTCTTTAAATAATATCAACCTATAAGGCGCATATGCTCTTTTAACATACAACGATCCATAATAACTTTCAAACCATTTTTTAGGGCGATATCAGCTGCCTGCTCGTTGATGATACCCTCCTGAAACCAAATTGTTCCTCCACCGATTTCAATCGCCTCCTCCACGATGGGCAGAACTTTGGCAGGATTGCGAAACACATCGACAACATCGATACGCCCGGGAATAGATTTGAGGTCAGGATAGGATTTTTCACCCAACAACATTTTATGCCCGGGATTGACGGGAATTATCTTATAACCCTGTCGTTGAAGATATTCGGCGACATAATGGGAAGGCCGTTCAGGTTTGGGTGAAAGCCCTACTACCGCTATATTTTTCGAGTTCTTCAATAATTCTATTAATTCGCTGTCCTTAGGATTTGAAAACATAGAACACTCTTATACTATTAATTGTAATTGAAACCCGTTTCCCAAAGGGAAGTTTCAGATTTCCCTTTTATTTGGGATTTCCCTTTTCCAGCGCCCTTAAGCGGTTGATATATTCGGGGAGTTTGCTGATAATTGCTTCGATACGGCGTTGCTTTCTGATATCCCGCGCCGGATAGCCGAATCGCACCGAATTTGAAGGCACATCATTCGGCACTCCCGATTGAGCGGCTATTATTACATTATCACCTAACTCGATATGTCCCGCCAATCCGACCTGTCCAGCGAGTATCACTCTGTCACCTATTTTACAGCTTCCGGATATCCCCACCTGAGCAGCAAAAGCGCAGTCCTCTCCCACAATTACATTATGCGCTATATGAACCAGATTGTCGATTTTTGTTCCGCGCTTTATTATAGTTTTTCCCATTGTAGCCCTATCAATTGTGCTGTTGGCGCCTATTTCCACATCGTCCTCAATAACAACCCTGCCGACCTGCGGAATCTTGTACCGAACGGGACCTTTAAGCGCAAATCCGAAGCCATCGCTGCCTATAACTGCTCCCGGATGGATTACCACATTATCCCCGATTGAGGTACCTTTCATTATTTTCACTCCGGGATGAATTAAGCAGTTCTCCCCAATAGTGACATCATCACCTATATAAACCTGACCGCTGATAACCGACCCATTACCGATGTTGACATTATCGCCGACTACGACAAAATCGCCGATATGTATTTTATCCCCCTTGAAATTTCTTCCGATTACAGCGTTTGGTGAGATTTTACACTCGTAGTCCGCCCGCTCGCCGTAAAACATTATCATTACACCGCGAAGGGCATAATAGGCATTATCGATCACAATACAGGGTAGCCCGATTTCGTCCGAAAGGGGGGACTGTGACAGGACCGCAGCTGCTTTTGTCGATTTTAATCGTTTGTAATATTTCCGATTCGATACAAATGTAAGCTCGGAAGGTCCGGCATCATCTATACCGGATATGCCGCTTATCTCGATATCATAACCTTCGGGGAATATTTTCCCGCCGATAGATTCGGCTATTTGGCTTAACCTGTAAACAGCCATCACTCTCCTTTGGAAAGTTCATCCAAAACCAAATCGGTGATGTCAAGGTCCTTTTTGGCATAAGCGATGGATGTGCTGCCGGCATCGAAGATAATATCATAATTATGCTCAATAGCAATTCTCTCGATAATCCTCATAATCTTATCGCGTATGGGCCTTACCAATTCAGCGTTACGGCGTTCCGCTTTACCATCAGTGCCGAAGGTGGCGTTGATATAATCTTGAAGGGCAGCCTTTTTTGCCTTCAACAGGTTTTCCTTCTCCTCCCGTTTGGCTTTGGAGAGGAGCAAGCTTTCACTGTCGAGTTCTTTTTGGATATTGTCGATTTCCGTTTGAAGGTCTTCGGCCTGCTTGTTCCAAGCGGCGACATCCTTATCGAACTTCGCTTGGGCATCAGCGAACTCCGCTGATTTGGCGAAAATTTTTTGCGAGTCAACATATCCTATTTTACCCTGCTGGGCAAAAATCGGGTTAGCCGACACCAAAAAAATAATAAGAGCCGATAAGAATAAAATAATGATACTCCTGCGCATAATATACCTCACCTAATCAAGTTTCAATTTAGAATTAAAATCCTCTGCCTATCTGGAAATGTGGTCTCCAATGTCCCTTCTCGGGAGGATCCAAGGCTCTTGCGAAATCAAATCCAATAATACCTACCATCGGGACTACAATCCGAAATCCCAACCCAAAAGATCTTTGCAAGTCGAACGGTTTAAGATCATCGATATGATAGAAAGCATTACCGGCATCGACAAACAGCAAACCGTATAACTGCTGCTTGGAAATAGGTATTTGATATTCTAGATTATAAACCACCATTGCCCTTCCGCGCAAGGGAATACCGCTGGCGGTTTGCTTCCCAAGGGAGCCGTCGGCATATCCTCTGACTTCACCGTCAGGATCCGTCCCTCCCGGGGAAAATCTTTCGCTATATGGAACATTGGAACCGCCATTATATTCGGCAATAATTCCAACTTTCCCCTTTACTACTAGTACGAAATTCCATAATGTCCTAAAATACCATCTTGATTCGAAAACCTCCTTATGATAATTCCAATCACCTCCCAAGAGTCCTCCGGCAAGCTCGGTGGTGAAAGAGTTCACCGAACCGCGGGTAGCGAATTGAGCCAAATCGCGCGAATCTCTCAGAAGGGTGAAAGCTACCGAAGATGTTTGATATTTTCCGGGATGCTTGTCCAAACTATTTGGGTTATCCTTATTATCCTCGATATATTGACTGGAGAAGTCGGAATAGCCGACTTCCTCGTAGCGATAACGGGAATAAGCACGGAAATAGTTGTCTGGCCAACGAAGCCTTCTCCCCAACCTAAAAGAAAAACCGCGACGCGTCTCGTCGAAATAACCGTAATAGTTTCGTATAAGTTGATAAACATTAATTCCCAATGAAGTGCGTGTATTAAAAAGCCATGGTTCGTCGAACCCCAGATCGATCGAATTACGCCGTTGGCCAAAATCCCAATTAAGCGTCACAGTCTGCCCCATCCCGCGGAAATTAGGAATACCTAATCCTATAGTGCCTACAACCTTGTCCCTTTCGGAATACCCTGCCCCCACCGATGCCTGCCCGGTCGGTTTTTCTTCAATTTTAATCACCAAATTGATATTCCCGTCGGGGAGTATTTCCCAATCGGGAACAGCATTTTTAAAGTAATTCAACATCATAACATTCCGCAAGGATCTTCCCAAAACCGAACGGCGGAAAATAGTATTCGGTATCACCGACAATTCGCGGCGGACGACATTATCGTGGGTTTTGGTATTGCCCGCTATCTTGATGAAACGGACATAAACAGGATTCCCTTCCACGATTTTGTATCTGATGTTCACCGTATAACCGGGGGCGATATCGGTCTCGTCGGTAATCCTCGCATACCAATATCCCTCATCCTGATACATCGTATGTAATTCGGTCAGGGTTTTGTCATATTTTTCCTGATTGAAAACTTCGTATGGCTTGAACTTGACAGCTTTCTTCAAATCGTTATTGGAGTAATAGTCGTTACCGATGAAAGTGTATTTTCCGAAACGATAACGCATCCCCTCGTTGATATTTATATCAATAAACATATGCTTCTTATCAGCACTGTAATAAATAGAATCCGAAACAATATAGGCATCGATATACCCCTCTTTTTTGTAAAAATCGATAATCCTTTGTTTATCTTCTGCGAATTTCTCCCGATCGAAATTTCCTGAGCGCCAGAAGCTATCCTGCTTGTTTTTCATCTTGCTGCGGATCTTTTTATCGGAGAAGACTTTGTTGCCGATTATGTTTATCCGCTTAATCTTGACCTTTTCATTTTCCTTGATATTTATAATCAGATTTACCTTCCCCGAAACATCGGACGGCTCAATCTCCGAAGAAACCTCGGCTAAAAGATATCCCTTTTCCTCATAAAGCTTTTTTATCTTCTCGATATTATTTTTGATATCTTTTGGGGATATTATACGCCCTTCGAAGATGGTCATCTCTTCCTTGATATCTTTGGTCTTAATCTTTTTGTTTCCGTTTATCCTTATGGAAGCTACTTTTGGGTTTTCGGTAACCTTGATAACCACATCGACACCATTGCCGGTGTCGGTGGCGTCTATCTCCACATCGGAAAACAGACCAAGCGCATATATCGCTCGGATAGCGTCCTGCACCGAAGCGGCATTTAGGGTTTCGCCTGAAAAAAGGCGCGCTGAATTAAGGATTAAGCTGCTGTCCGCGGTTTTATTCCCCTCGACCTTGACAGTGCGGATAACCAACCCCTTATCCTGCGCATTCAACCTGGTGGCTAAAAGAAAAGATATAATTAGTAAAGCGATAATTAAAGGTTTTTTCAACCCGAAATATCTTGACATTATTTTGTTAGAGTATATTGTATAATCATTCCCCCGGATTGATTCCCGCTACTTTAACTTCGGTAAATTGCTGGCGGTGGCCCGTTTTTACTCGATATTTAGTACGGCGTTTGAACTTAAAGACCGTCACCTTTTTATCTTTACCATCGCCCAAAACCTCAACGGTTACACTGGCGCCATCTAAATACGGATTGCCGATTTTAACATCATCGGTATCCGAAAGCAAAAGCACCTTATCGATGTCTATTTTCTTTCCTGTTTCGGCGTTCAATAATGGGACCCTGACGACATCACCTTCACTGACCTTAAACTGCATCCCGCCGCTTTCTATCACAGCATACATATTTGATTTACCTCCGAAAATCAACAAAGTTCCAAATTAGATATAATTTAGCAATATATTATGATTTATCAGTATGTCAAGCCTTTAGCGAAAAATTATAGGAAAAGGAAACGGAGACTTTTAACCGCTCGAAGGAAAAACAAGGGATACATTCTCCATTTGCGCCTAAATTAGCAACCCAAAAGCCTCAAGGAGGAAAAATGTGTCCCAGAAATATTTATACTATTATGCGTAGAGGTGAAGACAAAAAGTGGATCCTTAGTAAAAATGGAAGGCTATCCAAAGCAACCGCTTACATCATCTTTTCCAATATCGCCCATAAAAACAGCTACGAAAATAACAAAACTCCGTGGGAGATTATCTGCGAACGAAACAACATCATCAAACCTGAAATCGCAATTCTGCCAGCTATAAATCTCCAACAATCCTTAAATTAAAATTTGACATCCCAACCATAAGGAAGGAGATATTATTGTATTCTTCGCCCCTTTTCTTTTCAGTGAAATCCGATGATATCTAATGACAATTCGCCGAAGTTTGTTTAGTGTTGGAATTTTCATTCCCAATGACAATTATCAAAGTTTGTTTTTCCTTGACAGCAAGCAATAATACAGATTACTTAAAGAGTTTATAATTAATTAAACCTGTATTTGTTGATGTCGAAATCTAAAAATATTTATTTCCTCGAAAGAGAAGCTGAAGAATTATTGGAGAATAAAAGGGCGGTGGAAGCCATCAACCTTATCAAGGAAAAAGAAGCCGAAAATGAATTGACCGCCGAGGGGAGGATTATTTATGCCCATTGCCTTGTGGCAAACGGAGAATTATCGAAAGCCGAAGATGAGCTTTTGAAAGTTATCGCCATACAACCCGATTCCCCCTCAGCCTTGAAGATGCTGTCTCTGGTTTATAAGAAATCGGGTAATTGCGGAAAAGCTGAATATTACAATCGCAGATTTAATGATCTGCTGAATTTCATTGGGGAAGCCGATAGCTTTTGGGGCGATTTTTCTGGGGAATCCGTTGGAAACAAGAGTGGGGACACAATAACAGCAGAGGAATTGATAAAAGGGATAAAAAAATTGTTGGGAGAGGAATTTGATACTGTTTTCCCTTTTGAGACTAAGACATTAGCCGAATTGTTTATCAAACAAAACCATCTAAACAAAGGGCTGTCTATTTATAGGCGATTACTCGAAAAGGAACCTTATAATAAGGAGATGATTAAAAGAGTTGCCGATCTCTTAAAATCGGCGACCGTAAAGGCTGAAATGTAATCGAGTATAATATAGGATTGGAGTGAGAATAATGAATTTAAGATTAAAAAAGATTAGAACAAAGATGAAAAAGTTGGGAGTGGATAGTTTCATTACCGCCACTCCAAGCAATGCCGATCCCAATGTTGTTGGAACAAATGGTTGGGCGAATGTCCATTGGCTGACCGGATATACAGGCTCGAATGGATTGGTAATAGTATCCGATAGAAACGCTTATTTTATAACTGATTTCCGCTATAAGGAGCAGGCGGCACGGGAGACCAAAGATAGCGGTTTTAAGTTAATTATAGCTGAAAGGGATTTATATAGCCAATTGGGGAAATTGAAGCCGTCCGTTTTCGGTGCGGTAATCGGTTTTGAAGAGGAAAACCTTACCTATCAATATTTCAAAATCCTGCGGAGATTATTCAAAGGCAAAAAAGTTGTGGCAACAAAGGGAGTTTTTGGAGAATTGAGGGCGGTTAAGGAGGACGGTGAGATAAGGTATATTAAAAAGGCGGTTAAGATAACTGATGAAACTTTTGCGGAAGTTTTGTCGATGGTCAAATCGGGTGTGGCAGAGCGTGATTTAGCTTTGGAGATAGAATATCGATTTCGGCAAAAAGGCGGAGGAATTGCCTTTGATACGATTGTAGCTTCAGGGTGGCGTTCATCTTTACCTCACGGGAAGGCATCCAACAAGAAAATAAAAAAGGGGGAGTTTATAACTTTCGATATGGGGGCGACTTACAACGGCTATTCAGCCGATATGACCCGAACTGTTGTTTTGGGGAAAGCCAACAAAAAACAAAAGGAGATTTATGGTATTGTTCGTGAAGCTCAATCTCTTGGTATATCGTTGGTTAGGGCTGGAATTCGGGGGAGAGATGTCGATAAGGAAGTAAGGGATTTTATTGCTGAAAAGGGGTATGGAAAATACTTCGGGCACGGGCTTGGGCATGGGATTGGGTTGGTTACTCACGATATGCCCGTGTTGTCTCCGTCATCGAAATGGGTATTGGGTGGGGGGATGGTTGTTACCGTTGAACCCGGAATTTATATTCCCGGTTGGGGTGGCGTTCGGATTGAGGATGATATTGTTGTGAAAAAAGAAGGTCGCAAAATTTTAAATAAAAGTCCCAAAGAGTTAATCGAGCTTTAAGGGAACGGAGTTGCCGATGATGAAAGAATCAGAAATCAGGAAATTAATCAAATTGGTTGAGGAAGCTGAAATCGACGAGATAGAGATTTCTCATTGGTGGAAGAAGATTAGAATAAGCAAGACGAAATATCCCGGTAACTCCCATAATGCGGTTTATCCTGTGATTCAAGAGGCACCGGCACAGCAACCGAAACCCGCTCCTGAAAAGGTTGAGGAAGAGTTATCGTCGGATATGATTGAGATAAAATCTCCGATGGTCGGGACTTATTATCGTGCTCCGGCGCCCGATGCGAAACCTTATGTTGAGGAAAATCAATACATCACTCCGGGGCAGGTTTTATGTATCATAGAGGCGATGAAATTGATGAACGAAATCGAATCCGAAGTCTCGGGGAAAATTGTTAAGATATTGGTGGAAAATGCGCAACCGGTGGAATATGGGCAAGCACTTTTTCTTGTCGATCCTAACGCTTGATTGTTGCCTGCCGATAAATTGTAAAGGGATTTAAATCAATTTATTGACGGAAACAAAAGGGAAAGAGGTGTAAATTGAAATTTAAAGAAATGCTCGTTGATTTAATCGAGCGAAAAGGTTCCGATTTACATTTGCGGGTCGGTGTTCCGCCGGTTATGCGTTTGCATGGGGTTCTCGTTAAGATAGATGAGGAGAGGATAACTTTTGAAGATATGGATGGGATATTGGGGCAGATTTTATCTCCGGATCAAAGGAAAAGGTTTGAGCAAACTCGGGAAATGGATTTGGCATTGTCGGTATCGAAGTTGGGCAGATTCAGGATAAATATCTATAAGCAGCGGGGTACTCCATCGATCGCCCTCCGTCGGGTTAATACGGATGTGCCATCATTCGAGGAATTGAATCTTCCGATTGTGATGAAAGATATCGCTGAGTCTAGTAGAGGGCTTATTATAGTTACGGGGACGACCGGTTCGGGAAAATCGACAACATTGGCGGCGCTTATAGAATATATCAACTCCACTCGTGCGGAGAATATCTTAACCATCGAAGATCCGATAGAATATGTTTATCGGGATAATAAGAGTATTATAAGTCAGAGGGAAGTCGGAGGCGATACCAATTCTTTCCCCTCGGCTTTGAGAGCTGCTTTTCGTCAGGATCCGGATGTAATACTCATAGGCGAGATAAGGGATTTGGATTCTATGAATATCGCCCTAACCGCAGCCGATACCGGGCATTTGGTTTTGACGACTCTACATACATTAAATGCGGTAGAGACCGTAAACAGGATTATTTCCTTTTTCCCCCCGCATCAACATCAACAGATTAGATTGCTTTTTAGCGGGACATTAGAGGCGATAATATCCCAGAGGCTTATCCCGAGAAATGATAAACCGGGACGGATTCCGGCGATAGAGATCCTGCGTGGTACCGCCAGCATACGGGATGCTATCCTTGATCCCGAAAAAACCAGTTCGATTTTGGAATTGATCGAGAGCGGGCATATTCAATATGGTATGCAGTCGTTCGATCAATCGATAATGAAGCTATACCGTCAGGGTATTATTTCGTATCAG
>Ga0256841_1003024_pt1 | contig 12880 bp, 14 predicted proteins | sample 356308metaG_FD_185971 | JGI IMG/M metagenome (GOLD analysis project Ga0256841, IMG submission 185971) | Hydrothermal vent microbial communities from Mid Atlantic Ridge, Atlantic Ocean - 356-308 | ecosystem: Environmental > Aquatic > Marine > Hydrothermal vents | place: Atlantic Ocean: Mid...
CTTGTTCGATGCCGGTTATGCCAATGTCCAGCCCCACTCCGGTTCCCAGGCCAATGCGGCGGTTTATCTGGCGTTACTTAAGCCTGGCGATACCATTATGGGGATGAGCCTGGCCCATGGCGGCCACTTGACCCACGGCGCTAAGGTGAATTTTTCCGGCAAGCTGTTCAACGCGGTCCAATATGGCATCAATCCAGAATCCGGGGAAATCGATTATAGTCAGGTGGAAGCGCTGGCGAAAGAACATAAGCCCAAGATGATTATCGCCGGGTTTTCCGCCTATTCCCGGGTGGTGGATTGGCAGCGGTTCCGGGAGATTGCCGATGCCATCGGTGCCCTGCTGGTAGTGGACATGGCCCATGTGGCGGGTTTGGTGGCCGCTGGTGTTTATCCCAATCCAGTACCCATTGCCGATGTGACTACTACCACAACCCACAAAACGCTCCGCGGTCCCCGTGGCGGATTGATTTTGGCCAAATCCAATCCGGATTTGGAGAAAAAGCTCAATTCCATGGTCTTTCCTGGTACCCAGGGCGGTCCTTTGATGCACGTGATTGCCGCCAAGGCGGTATCCTTCCGGGAAGCCCAAAGTCCCGAATTCCGGGATTACCAGGTACAAGTGATAGAAAACGCTAGGGCCATGGCGCAAACTTTCATCGAACGTGATTTCCACATTGTTTCCGGCGGTACGGACAACCATTTGTTCTTGGTGGATTTGATTGACAAGGGCATTACCGGCAAACAAGCGGAAGAAGCGTTGGGCAGGGCCAATATTACCGTCAACAAGAATACCGTTCCCAACGATCCCCAATCTCCCTTTGTGACCAGCGGTATCCGGGTGGGCACGCCGGCTGCGACGACCCGGGGTTTTGGCGTCAAGGAATGTCAGCAGTTGGCCCATTGGATGTGCGATGTCATGAGCAATGTCGATGACGAAGAAACTATTTTCGAGATCAAAGATGAAATTCTTAAACTTTGCCGCCGCTTTCCAGTCTATGGCCATTGAATAGGAAGGAATCAAATTACTATGCACTGCCCGTTTTGTAATGCGCCCGACACCAGAGTGATCGATAGCCGTCTGACGCCCGATGGCAAGGTCAGGCGGCGGCGTGAGTGTGGCGCATGCAAGGAGCGTTTTACAACCTACGAAAGCGCGGAATTAACCCTGCCGCGAGTCATCAAAAGGGATAACCGGCGGGAAGCATTTGACGAGAGTAAACTGCGATGTGGACTGCAGCGGGCATTGGAAAAGCGCCCTGTGGAAAGCGAACGGATTGATGCGTGTGTGCAAAAGATCAAGGAAACGTTAATGCGCCGTGGTGACCGGGAAGTCCCGGCGCGAATCATAGGAGAGATGGTGATGGATGAGTTAAAGACTCTCGATCGGGTTGCCTATGTGCGTTTTGCTTCGGTTTATCGCAGTTTTGAGGATGTGAGCGAATTCAGGGAAGTCATTGAAGGCCTGGAAAGCGAGCCTTCCACTTAGTCTTTCATGATCCAGCCTGACGATTATCGATGGATGGCGCATGCCCTGAGGTTGGCGGAGCGCGGTCTGTTTACTACTGATCCCAACCCCAGGGTAGGGTGCGTCTTGGTCAAAGAAGGGCGAATCGTAAGTGAGGGATGGCACCAAAGAGCCGGTGGCCCCCATGCTGAAATTGCCGCATTAAAAGCGGCAGGCACCAAGGCGCGCGGCGCGGATTGTTATGTTACCCTGGAACCTTGTTGTCATCACGGGCGCACTCCACCTTGCACGGAGGCATTGATTAAAGCCGGCGTGAAGCGGGTGATAGCGGCGATGATTGATCCCAATCCCCAGGTGGCGGGCAAAGGCTTGCAAAAATTACAGGCGGCAGGGATTGAAACGGCCAGCGGCATTTTGTCCAGCGAAGCCGAAGAGCTCAACCGGGGCTTTTGTCAAAGGATGCGTGGCGGCCGTCCCTGGGTGACATCAAAATTGGCTGCCAGTCTGGACGGGAGAACGGCTTTGGCTTCTGGAGAGAGCCGCTGGATTACTTCGCAATCCTCACGCCGGGATGTGCATCGACTCAGGGCGCGAAGTTCCGCCATTGTCACTGGCATCGATACGGTTTTGGCCGATGATCCAGCCCTGACAGCACGGTTGGAGACAGAGAAGGAAGTCATTCAACCTGTCAGGGTAGTCGTGGACTCCAAATTGCGTATGCCCTTGAATGCGCGAATGTTACAGCTTCCGGGTGAAACCTGGGTTGCCACGGCCACTGACGACGGGAAAAAACGACGGGCACTGGAACAGCACGGCGCGAAGGTGTTGATCTTGCCCGAGCATGGAGATGGCAGGGTAGATCTGTCGCAATTGATGAATACTTTGGGTGACAGGCAAATCAACGAAGTATGGATTGAAGCCGGTTCCCGTTTAAATGGCGCCCTCCTGGATCAGGGATTAGTAGATGAATGGGTAATATATCTGGCACCTAAATTATTGGGTGACAGCGCCAAAGGTTTATTTCATTTGCCGGGCATAGAGTCCATGGCTGATAGTATTGATCTGTCCATCATTGATGCTCGCACAGTCGGCCCGGATCTGAAAATTCGTTTCTTCATAACTAAAAGTTAAAAAATGTTTACCGGAATTATTCAAGCAGTAGGCAAGATTGAAGCCTTGTCTCCTCAGGGAGGAGATGTGCGCTTGACTGTCGCTGCGGGCAAATTGCCCTTGCAGCAAGTCAAGCCCGGCGACAGTATTGCCGTCAGCGGTGTGTGCTTGACCGCCATTGCCATAAATCAGCAAACCTTTAGCGCTGATGTTTCCAGAGAGACTTTGAGTTTGACGACGCTGGGTAACCTTAGGCGGGGTGCTTTCGTCAACCTGGAATTGGCCATGACGCCGACCACCCGTTTCGGTGGGCATATCGTCAGCGGCCATGTGGACGGCATTGGCACAGTTATCCGGCGTTGGGAAGATGCCCGTTCTACAAGGTTCCGGATTGAAGCCCCCAAAGACTTGGCTAGATATATCGCCAGCAAAGGCTCGATATGCGTGGACGGCATCAGTTTGACAGTGAACCGGGTCGAAGGGCCGGCTTTCGAGGTCAATATTATTCCCCATACCCTGGCTGAAACCACGCTCGGTGATACCCATGCCGGTAGTCAGGTGAATCTGGAAGTGGACCTGATCGCCCGCTATCTGGAAAGGCTACTGGCAAGTAATCAATCCGGAAATGGAGTCACCCGGGAGTTATTGAATCGCAGCGGATTTACCGGGACTAATAATACATGAATACCATAGAAGAAATCATCGGCGACCTTCGTCAGGGAAAGATGGTGGTGATTATGGATGATGAATCCCGGGAGAACGAAGGGGATTTGATTCTGGCGGCCAGCTTTACCCGGCCCGAGGATATTAACTTCATGGCCCACCATGCCCGTGGATTGATCTGTCTGACATTGACTCGCGATCGTTGCAAACAGCTGCGTCTGCCCTTGATGGTAAATGAGAATCAAACTCCCCATTCAACCAATTTCACCGTTTCCATCGATGCCGCCAAAGGCATTACCACGGGCATTTCTGCCGCCGACCGGGCCCGCACCATTCAAGCGGCAGTGGCGCCGGGGGCTAAACCAGAGGATCTGGTCCAACCGGGCCATATTTTCCCATTAATGGCACACCCCGGAGGGGTATTGAGCCGCGCCGGGCATACCGAAGCCGGCTGTGACCTTGCCCGTTTGGCCGGCCTGGAACCGGCGGCGGTGATTGTGGAAATTCTCAACCAGGATGGCACCATGGCCCGACGCGGGGAACTAGAGCGATTTGCCCGGGAATATGGGCTCAAAATTGGCACCATCGCGGATTTGATCCGCTTTAGGATGCAGACCGAACAAACCGTGGAAAGAGTCAGTGAGTGCCAATTTCCGACCGAGTACGGAGATTTCCGGTTGATTGCCTTCCAGGACAAAGTGGATAATAAACTGCACTTGGCACTGGTAATGGGGGAAGTGGAGGGGAATGATCCAGTCTTGGTGCGGGTCCATGCCCGCAGTCTTTTGACCGATTTGTTGGCATCCACCCGTGAACCTGGCATTACCATCCGGGCAGCCATGCGTAAAATCGCCGAGGAAGGGCGGGGCGTGTTGGTGGTCATTCGCAAGGAAGAAGATAGCAGGTCCTTGGTGGAAAAAATCCACCGCTATCAATTGCAGGATAACGGCATTGAAACCTCTTCAGAAGAATCGCCGGAAGATTGGCGTGCCACGGGCACCGGCGCGCAGATTCTCGCCGACCTCGGGGTGCATAAATTGAAGGTGCTGGGAGCGCCGAAGAAATTCAAGGGGCTGCCTGGCTATGATCTGGAAGTTGTCGATTATGTGGAGATTTGACCCAATATGACTGGAATAAAAACGGTGGCAGGTACCTTGCAGGCCTCGGGAATGCGCTTTGCTATTGTCGCTGCCCGCTTTAATGGCTTTATTGTCGAACAATTGGTGCAAGGGGCGGTAGATGGGCTGGTCCGCCATGGCGCGGAGCCTGCCCACATTCAAATACTGAAAGCGCCCGGTGCTTTCGAGTTGCCTTTGGTGATCGATGCGGTTGCCGGGCAAGGCGGCGTCGATGCCATCATCGCTTTGGGCGTTGTGATCCGCGGGGCCACCCCTCATTTCGATTATGTGGCGGGAGAATGTGTCAAGGGCATTTCATCGGTGACCATGCAATACAAAATTCCTGTGGCCTTTGGCGTGTTGACCACCGACACCATCGAACAAGCCATCGAACGGGCGGGAACCAAGGCAGGGAACAAAGGCTTCGATGCCGCCATGACGGCGATTGAAATGGTGGATTTGTTGCGGCAAGTCAAAAAATCATGAAGGCAGAGAAAAGAAAAGCAAAACCCTCCCGCAGCGCCGCCCGGCGCAGCGTTTTGCAAGCCCTTTATCAATGGCAAATGACTGGCCAATCGCCTTTGGATATCGAACGCCAGTTTCTTCAATCGGAAGAAACGCAAGCAGTATTGCCGGAGTATTTTTCCCTCTTGCTCAGAGGCGTGACCGGTCACTGCCGTGAGATCGATGCAGCGCTTGGGGAATTCACCGACCGTCCGGTAACGCAGATCGATCCCATTGAAAGGGCTATCTTGCGACTGGGTGCTTATGAGCTTTTATATCATTGGGAAGTGCCTTACCGGGTGGTGCTCAACGAGGCTATTAATCTGGCCAAACGTTTCGGTGCCACCCAGCAGAGTTACAAATATGTCAACGGCGTCCTTGACAAACTGGCGTGCAAAGTGAGGCCAGCGGAAGTCAAAGGCATTAAACCAGAGCAATCGTTCTAATTTTTTGGACGAATTTTCCCTTATTCATCGTTTTTTTACCCGCCGTCCCAGAGGCGATGACACCTTGGTCGGCATCGGGGACGATGGCGCGCTTTTATCTCCTCCCAAGGGAGACGCCATTGTCGCCACCATGGACACGCTGGTGGAAAATGTGCATTTTTTACCCGGTCTGGACCCGCAAGACCTGGGTTATAAAGCATTGGCCGTTAATTTGAGCGATCTTGCCGCCATGGGCGCTCAGCCTGGGTGGGCATTTTTGGCATTGACCTTGCCTGAAGTCGAGGAAAGGTGGTTGCAATGTTTTGCCGAGGGGTTTTTCTCTCTCGCGGAACAATTCAACGTGGATTTGGCAGGAGGGGATACTACCCGTGGTCCTTTGGCAATTACCCTGCAAGCATTGGGATTTGTAGAGGAGCAGCTTGCCCTGCGGAGATCAGCCGCCAAGCCAGGAGATGGGATTTATGTCAGTGGCACCTTGGGCAGCGCCGGCTTGGGTCTGAAAATTCTCCAGAAAGAGGTCGGCTGGTCCGATCCAGAGGCGGTAGAACGATTGTTGCGGCCAGAGCCACGTGTTCTGCTGGGTATGGCGCTGCGGGGATTGGCCCATGCCTGTATTGACATTTCCGATGGCTTGGCCGCCGACCTGCATCATATTTTGGACGCCAGCGGCGTAGGTGCGAGGATTGATTGGAGCCACTTGCCTTTGACTGACAGTGTCCAACGCTACATCGCTGAAACAGGGGATTGGCTAATGCCTTTGAGTGCCGGAGATGACTATGAGCTGTGCTTTACGGTTCCATCGGAAAAAGAGCCAATGCTTGGTGCGTGCTTGCAAAATGCCGGGGTGGCATGGCATCGTATAGGAACAATAGAACAACAATCGGGACTGCGCCTGGATAAAGGGGGAGAGGTGACAGTTCTGTTACCTGCGGGATATCAACACTTTTCATGAGTACGAAACCGTTCATTTTCAAAGGCTCGCGTTTAGACTATTGGCTGGCTTCCGGTTTTGGGGCGGGGAAATCCAGCCGTGCGCCCGGTACCTTGGGCACTCTGGTGGCGGTCCCATTGTATTGGGGGTTAAAGTCTGCCAGCCCTTCCTTGTATCTGGCGGCCATTGTTCTGGGATTTGTTTTTGGCGTCTATATTTGCAGCCGGCTCAGCGAAGAATTGGATTGCGATGATCATCCGGGCATTGTCTGGGATGAAATCGTGGGGTTTTGGATTGCCATGCTGGGATCTCCCCTTACATGGCAGTATCTTGTGGTTGGATTTCTGTTATTCCGATTTTTCGACATTCTCAAGCCTTGGCCCATTCGCTGGTGCGAACAGAAAGTCAAAGGCGGGTTGGGCATAATGCTCGATGATGTGCTGGCGGGTATTTTTACTGCTATCCTGTTGAACTTTCTTCCACTCTGATCGACTAATCCATGGCTTCAGTTCACGGGGTTGAAAAGAATTATTGAGATACCGGAAGAAGATCGGTATAATCTTACAGATCAATCGCGGGGTGGAGCAGTCCGGTAGCTCGTCGGGCTCATAACCCGAAGGTCGCAGGTTCAAATCCTGCCCCCGCAACCAATTAGCCCCGCCTCGGGGTTTTTTATTATCAAGACATTCACTTAAAGAATGTCTTTGCAGGATGCAAGACGATAACAAGATGGGCCGCGGGCCCATTTTTTGTGGGCGGAATATTTGCATCTACCGAATTATGAGTAAAGTATCGCAGCAGTTAAAACAATTGTTGGAGCCAGTAGTTACCGGTCTTGGTTATGAATTGGTCGGTATCGAATGGACTGCCGATGCCAGGCAAAGGCGGGTGCTCCGTATTTACATAGATATCGACGACGGCGTTACCGTAGATGACTGTGAGTTGGTGAGCGGGCAAGTAAGCGCTCTGTTGGATGTGGAAGATCCCATCCCTGGAAATTATGTGTTAGAAGTATCCTCTCCAGGCATTGACCGGCCTTTATTTACGCTGGAACATTTCGAACGTTTCATTGGTCAGCCGGTGCGCGTGACATTGCTGCAATCCATGGCGGGCCGGAAGCGATTTAAAGGTACGATCAAAGCCATTCACGATAATCACGTTACGATAATCACTCATGAAGGCGATACGGTTGACATTCCCTTCGAATGGATTGAAAAAGCCCGGCTGGTGCCTGATTACAATAGAATTTTGAAAGGGTGAAAGGTGATGACAAACAAAGAAATCCTAAGGGTTGTCGAAGTAGTTTCCAATGAAAAAGACATCGACAAAGAGATTATTTTCCAGGCACTGGAAACCGCTTTGGCCACGGCAACGGCAAGAAAGCACGACAACCGGATTGACGTGAGAGTGGATATCGACCGGCAAACCGGCGAGTACAAGACCTTCCGGCGCTGGAAAGTGGTGGAACCCGAGGCATTGGAAGACCCAGAGAAAGAAATCACTTTGGAAGAAGCCCGCAAAATCGATCCCAATGCCGAAATTGGTGGCTATGTGGAACAACCCATGGAGTCCATTGCTTTCGGCCGGATCGCAGCCCAAACCGCAAAACAGGTCATCATCCAGAAAGTCAGGGAAGCCGAAAGGCGCAAGGTAGTACAGGCCTACAAAGACCGCATTGGTCAATTGGTCACAGGCGTTGTCAAGCGGGTTGAACGGGGCAATGTGTTTCTGGACCTGGGCGGCAACGCCGAGGCATTGATTCCCCGGGAAGAAACTATTCCTAACGAATCCTTCCGCATCGGTGACAGGGTGCGTGGCTATTTGAAGGAAGTCCGTGAAGACAGCCGTGGCCCTCAGTTGATTGTCAGCCGCACCGCTCCGGAATTGTTGATTGAATTATTCAAGTTGGAAGTGCCGGAAATCGGCGAAGGCGTCATTGAAATCAAAGGCGCCGCCCGGGAACCTGGCAGCCGGGCGAAAATCGCCGTCAAGAGCAATGACCCAAGGCTAGACCCCATTGGTGCATGTATCGGCATGCGCGGTTCAAGAGTGCAGGCGGTGACCAATGAACTCAACGGCGAACGGGTCGACATCGTGCTCTGGGATGAAAATGATGCCCAGTTTGTCATTAACGCCATGGCGCCGGCGGATATTGTTTCCATTGTCATGGACGAAGACAATCACAGCATGGATATTGCGGTGGCGGACGAAAACCTTTCCCAGGCCATTGGCCGCGGCGGCCAGAATGTACGCCTGGCCAGTCAATTGACCGGGTGGGAATTGAACGTCATGTCTGTTTCCGAATTGGAAGAAAAACGCCAGGGCGAGTCGGAAACCATTAAACAGATGTTCATGACGCAGTTGGATATTGACGAGGACTTGGCGGAAACGTTGGTGCAGGAAGGTTTCGCCTCGCTGGAAGAATTGGCCTACGTGCCGGCTAAAGAGTTATTAGAGATCGAGGCTTTTGACGAAGAATTGGTGGAAGAACTTCGCCGCCGAGCCAGGGACGCGCTTTTGATCAAAGCCATTGCCAGCGAAGAACAGGCCGAACTGCAAGGGCCGGCGAAAGAACTTCTGGAAATGGAGGGTATGGATAAGGAATTGGCCTATAAATTGGCTGCCGCGGGGATTCGTACCATGGAAGATCTGGCGGAAATGTCGGTGGATGAATTGATGGACATCGCTGACAATTTGGACAAGGATCGCGCCGCCCAATTAATAATGAAGGCGCGTGAGCCGTGGTTTGCGGAAAGTCAGGCGGGTGAGTAAGAAGAGGAAAAGGTTATGAGTGAAGTGACAGTAAGACAATTGGCGGATACGGTGGGCATTCCCTTGGACCGGCTGCTCAATCAGTTGAGTAATGCGGGTTTGAATAAAAATGATGCCGATGATGTTTTGAGTGACGAAGAGAAAGTCCAGCTCTTATCTTTTCTCCGTCAGAGCCATGGCAAAAAAGAACAAAAGGAAACTGCCGAACCCAAGCGGGTCACCTTGAAACGGAAAGAAATCAAGGAACTCAAACAAGGCCGGGTGCCTGGCCGCGGAACCAAGACCGTGAGCGTCGAGGTCCGCAAGCGCCGGACCTATGTCAAACGCAGTGAAATCTCTGGCTTGACCCCCGAGCAGCAAGAAGCCGAACGTGCCCGGCAAGCGCTAGAAGAGCAACGCCGCCAGCAAGAAGCATTGGAAGAAGCCCGAAGGCAACAAGAAGAGGAACAACGCCGCCAGGAGGAAGAAGCTGCCAAATTGGAGGCGGAGCGCAAACAGCGTGAGGAAGAAGAAAAACGCAAGGCCGAAGAAGCGCGGCTCGCACAAGAGGCCAAGGCTGCTCAAATGGAAGCAGAAGCGCCTCGGAAAGAAGAACAAGCCCCGGCTACTCTCGAAAGAGCCGTTGAAGCGGCAGCCAAACCAGAGCCAGAGGCGCTTCCTTCGGTAGAAGCCGAGAAAAAGCCGGAAAAAGCCAAAGTCAAGCGTGAAGAAAAGAAAAAGGAAAGGCCAGCCCGTAAAAAACTGGAAGCTTCGGACAAATTGCTGGCGGCCAAGGCACGCAAGAAAAAGAAGGCTAAGGCGGAAGTCAGCCGGCCTACCACGCCAATGGTTCGCGAAGTGGTGATTCCAGAAGCGATTACCGTTTCGGAATTGGCGCAGCGGATGGCGGTCAAGGCTTCGGAAGTGATCAAGCAGCTCATGCAACTGGGCATCATGGCAACCATCAATCAAACCCTGGATCAGGAAACCGCTGCCATTGTCGTCGAGGAGCTGGGTCACAAAGTGAAGCTGCAAAGCGCCGAGGACATGGAAGCAGCCCTTTTGGAACAGGCGACCGTGCCATTGTCCGATGAAAAACCCCGGCCACCGGTGGTCACTATCATGGGCCACGTGGATCATGGCAAGACCTCCTTGCTGGATTATATCCGCCGGACCCGGGTGGCGGCCAAGGAGGCCGGTGGCATCACCCAGCATATCGGTGCTTACCAGGTCAAGACCGAACAGGGAAAGATTACTTTCCTAGATACCCCCGGCCATGCTGCCTTTACCGCCATGCGTGCCCGGGGAGCCAAGGTGACTGACATTGTTATTCTGGTGGTGGCTGCCGACGACGGGGTCATGCCTCAGACCAAGGAAGCCATCGAGCATGCCCGCGCCGCTGGCGTGCCGCTGGTGGTGGCCATCAACAAAATAGACAAGCCCGAAGCCGATCCCGACCGGGTGAAACAGGAACTGTCTTCTTTGGAAGTGATTCCCGAAGAATGGGGCGGCGATACCCAGTTCGTCAACGTCTCGGCCAAGACTGGCCAGGGCGTGGATGAGCTGTTGGAAGCCATTCTATTGCAGTCGGAATTGCTGGAGCTGAAGGCACCTACCAAAGGCAGTGCCCGGGGCGTGGTTATCGAATCCCGTCTGGACCGGGGCAGGGGGCCGGTGGCGGATGTGTTGATCCAGGCCGGGACCTTGAAGAAAGGCGATGCAGTGCTATGTGGCGAGCAATATGGCCGGGTTCGCGCCATGTTCGATGAACACGGCCGTCAATTGAAGCAAGCGGGACCTTCCACACCGGTGGAAATCCTGGGGCTTTCAGGCGTGCCTCAGGCGGGGGACGACCTCATTGCTGTCAAGGACGAAAAGATCGCCAAGGAAATCGCTGATCTGCGTGCTGAAAAAGCCCGCTCCAAGAAGCTGGCGGCGCAACAGGCAGCCAAGTTGGACGAAGTGTTCCAGAAAATGGAAGAAGGCGAGGTAGTAGATCTCAACTTGGTGGTCAAGGCCGATGTTCAGGGCAGTTTGGAGGCGATCCGTGAAGCGGTGACCAAACTCTCCACCGATAAAGTCCGGGTTCAAGTTGTGTCCGGCGGGGTTGGTGGTATCAACGAAGGCGACGTCAACCTGGCGTTGGCTTCCAATGCCGTGATTATCGGCTTCAATGTCCGTGCCGACGCCGGGGCGCGCAAGCTGGCCGAGGAAAAGGGCATTGAGATCCGTTATTACAGTGTCATTTACGATGTAATTGACGATGTCAAAAAGTCCATCAAAGGCATGTTGGCGCCGGAGATGAAAGAACGCATCGTCGGGGTGGCCGAGGTGCGGCAGGTTTTCCGCCATCCGAAATTTGGCCAGATTGCCGGCTGTATGGTGAAAGAAGGATTCGTGCGCCGCAATCTCCCCATCCGGGTGTTGCGGGACAACGTCGTGATCTACGAAGGCCAGCTGGAATCCCTGCGCCGTTTCAAGGAAGATGTTGCGGAGGTCAAGGCTGGCATGGAGTGCGGCATCGGGGTGAAAAACTACAACGATGTCCGGGAAGGGGATTTGATCGAGGTCTTCGAGCGGGTGGAAGTGGCGGCCGAGGCTTGATCCATGACCAAGGAATTCGAACGCTCCCAGCGGGTCGCCTCGCAATTGCAGCGGGAACTGGCAAACTTGATCCGCACTGAATTGAAGGATCCCAGGCTGGGCTGGGTCACCGTCAACGATGTGGAAGTCAGCCGTGATTTGGCGGTGGCAAAAATCTATGTGAGCACATTGGAAGAGGACCAACTGGCTCCCTCCCTGGAGGCGCTTCAACATGCAGCGCCTTTCTTGCGCCGGGAATTGGGGCGGCTATTGCGTTTGCGCTCCATTCCTGAACTGCGGTTTTACAAAGATACCGCCATCGAGCGGGGCCAACGTATCACTGAATTACTGGATGAAATTGCTAAAAAGCAGAGCGATGAATCAGATGAACAAAGCTAAGCGCCCAAGGAGAGAGTCTATCCACGGCATTGTGTTGTTGGACAAATCGCCAGGTTTCACTTCGAATCAAGTATTGCAAAAAGTCAAACGCCTGTTGGGAGCGCGCAAGGCGGGACATACCGGCAGTTTGGACCCCATGGCCACGGGGTTGTTGCCTATCTGTCTGGGGGAGGCCACCAAAGTATCTCCATTCCTTCTCAACAGCGACAAGCGTTATTTGTTTACTATTCGATTGGGCGTGGCTACGGCGACCGGCGATGCTGAAGGGGAGATCGTCCAGCGCTTGCCAGTGCCCGAATTAACCCGTGAAAAAATCGAGAAGGCTCTGGAATCCTTCAAAGGTGAAATTGAGCAAATCCCTCCCATGTATTCCGCCCTCAAACAAGGTGGCAAGAGGCTCTATGAGCTGGCTCGCCAAGGGATAGAAGTAGATCGTCCTCCCCGCCGGGTCACCGTTTATGAATTGCATTTGTTGGATTGGGGCCAAGATTGGTTGACGTTAGATGCTCTATGCTCCAAGGGAACCTTCATCCGCACCTTGGCGGAAGACATCGGCAAAGCCCTGGATACGGTGGGTCACGTGGAAAATTTGCGCCGTACCCAAGTGGGGGATTTTAACCTCCAGGATGCGGTAACCATGGAGCAACTCGAAGCCATGCCGTTAGAGGAGCGCCGCAGCCTTTTACAGACTGTGGATAGCGCCGTGTCTTCCTGGCCGGAAGTGGCTTTGACGGAGGACATGACATTTTACGTATTACGGGGTCAGCCGGTGCTGATTCCGAAATTGCAAGCACAAGGATTTGTCCGCCTGTATAATCGTGACGGACTTTTTTTAGGTGTCGGCGAAGTACTCGATGATGGTCGGGTTGCGCCGCGCCGGTTGTTCAAAATGGCGGCGTGAAGCCATTAA
>Ga0256841_1003025_pt1 | contig 12878 bp, 9 predicted proteins | sample 356308metaG_FD_185971 | JGI IMG/M metagenome (GOLD analysis project Ga0256841, IMG submission 185971) | Hydrothermal vent microbial communities from Mid Atlantic Ridge, Atlantic Ocean - 356-308 | ecosystem: Environmental > Aquatic > Marine > Hydrothermal vents | place: Atlantic Ocean: Mid...
CGGTAGGTCTCCTGGCTTCGGACACCTCAAAACGCCTTCCCATTCGAATTTTCGAACAGTGGCAAAATGTTAAGAGGTTATGTCCTTCACAGTTGCGGGGCAGCACCGGATTCCAACCGGTTTCCCTGTCACCGTAAACTTCAGATCCGAAATTTAGAAAAGAAAATTTTACGAAACAAATTATGTATTTGTTTAAGTGAATTTTATTACATAAAAATCATTGATTCTGTTACAAGTTTTTGTCCCATCAGTAATTATTTTTACCCCGGAATTTCCGCTTTTTAAGTTATCCGGAAAAAAATGTGGATTGAAATGAATCCTACTAAAATTAAACTTCTCGGCATTGTGGGAATATTGATTCTTCTCTTGTGCTGTTTGTTTTTCAAGTCCCCCCAAATCGAAGCCGATTTATCATCACGCACTTTCGAAGCATTAAAAAACAAAGGAATTACAGTAAGCGGTTTGACCGTTGACGGTCGGGATGTTACACTTGAGGGATTTGTTGAATCCGACAAAATAAGAAAAAAAGCCGGAGAGATAGCCGGCAAAATTTACGGTGTGAATAAAGTAATCAATAATCTGAAAGTTGTTTATTCTCCACCAAAAGTTGAAAAATCCGGAAAAATCGAAAAACTTCAAGAAACATTAACCGGTTTTTCGGCTGAAAATATTGAATTCGAAACCGGAAGCTCGGTTATCCGCAAAACAAGTTACCCGGTTCTTAATAAACTTGTGCAATTGCTCAAAAAATATCCCGGGGTTAAAATTGAAATTGGCGGACACACCGATTCGAAAGGAAATGCAGAATTCAATCTTAATTTAAGCCAACGCAGAGCCGATGCGGTAAAGAAATATTTGGTTGAGCAAGGAATCGATGCCGGCAGGTTGGTTGCGAAAGGTTACGGTAGTTCAAAACCGGTTGCCGATAATAAAACTCCGGAAGGAAGAAGGAAAAACCGTAGAGTTGAATTTAAAATTCAAAAGGAGAAATAAACCATGGGGTATCTGATTTTACAAATTTTATTGTGCCTTATTTTGGCAGCTGTTCTGGGCTTCCTAATCGGTTGGCTGCTTAAAATTTGGCCGAATAAAGATAAGATTTCGGAACTGGAACAAAAAATCGATATACTTGAAAAATCAGTCTCGGAAAGAAATTTTGCTATTGATGACGAATTAAAGGAAATTAAAGATAATTATGCAAAGACAAATAATGTGGTTTCTTCGCTTGAAGGCAGAATAGATTTGCTTGATAAACTTAGTGAAAAATATTCGGCGCTAGAATCACAATTGAAAACAAATTTATTGGATAAAAATTATGATTCTTCCCTAAAAAATCTGGAAGATAAACTGGCTTCGTTCGAAACCAAAATAAATGACCTTTCAGACAAAGATTATGATTTGCAATTAAAAGAACTCAGAAATGCCATGGAAGAGCTGGAGGGCAAAATGAAATTTTTTGCTTCGAGTGAAGATACCGAGACACAATTTAATCTTACCAAAGAGCAAATCGGAGGATTGGAAGGAAAATTAAATCAATTTTATACCAAGGAAGATGTTGATGCCAAATTGAGTGAAATGGTTTCGGTTGTTGCAGGTGTAAAAGACGATTTGGAAGAAAAAAGAACAATGCTCGATCAATTAAATACGAAAATGAACGAGCTTTACAGCAAACCGGAAACGGATGCCAAACACGATTTGGTAAATGCAAAAATAAAAGAGCTGGAAGATTTATTGGAGGCGGAAAAATCCAAAGTAGCCGGTCTGGAAGCAAAACTTTCCGCATTTTACGAAAAACCGGTTGTTGACGGTAAACTTGAAGAATATTTTGCCAAGTGCAGTGAATTGGAAAACCGTTTTAATAAAGAGATTGAAGAAAGGGATAAAACCATTGCTGAATTGGAAGCCAAAATTGAAGAACTGAATAAAAAAGAACCTCCGGAACCGAGGATAGATGATTTAACCAAAATTTCCGGTATTGGTAATGTTCTGGAAAAAATGCTGCATGAACAAGGTATTTATTCTTATGAACAAATTGCCAAACTTACCGAAGAGGAAGTTGACCGCTTGGATGAATTTTTGAAGTTTCATGATAGAATAAGAAGGGAAAGATGGCGCGAACAAGCCCGGAAACTTCATTTGGAAAAATACGGAGAGGGAATTTAATTACTTTTTTGCTCATGGTAAACGTCTCCCAGACTACCTGATTGTCATGCTGCCCCAATACCCCTCGGGGCAGTGTGGCTTAAAATAAAATCATTTGGATTGATTTTCTTTTTCGAGAGCCTCGTAATATTTTCTGATTAAATCTTCATAGTCTTTGGAATAACCTTCATTGACAGCTTTTATTAATTCTTCCCTTAATAAATCTTTACCTTCGTTTTCGTTGAAAATCAGTTCAGGCGGGGTTTTCAATTGAAAATCTTTTCCTGCTCTCGAAATCCTTTTCTTTTCATAATCGCGTTCGTTAATCGACCGTTGGGCATCGAGAAGTTTTGATAGAATGTGTTTTTGTTTGTTGATTAATTCATCGTTTATTTTTTGAGTTTCCAGATTGGAAACCACTTCCTTCATTTCATCGAGAATTTTTTCGAGGTTGGCGGTAAGTTTTTTCGATTCTCCCGCTTCCTCTGCTTCTTTGTTAAGTTCTTCCAAAGATTTTTGAATCATCGCCTGTTGTTGAGCAAGGCGTTGCAATTGTGCTTGCTGTTCCATCGATAGATTACCGTTATTCAACATTTGCGTCATTTGGTTAAGCTGCATTTGTTGTTGGGAAAGTTGCTGCATCTGTTGCATCAGTGAAATCATTCCGCCGCCGCTTCCGCCGTTCATCATTTGTTGAATTGAAGCGTTCATCAAAGTAGCAGCTTTGTTTAATTCTTGCATTGCGTTTTTTTGATGAATCGATGCAATAGTTCCGTTTCTGCTTTGTAATGCCGAAATGGCTTTTTGCATATCCGACTTTGCCGAGCCCAAAGCCCTTCCCATTTCGGGGGTAATTGCAAAAGTTTTTTCTGAGAGCGCCGACATTTGTTTTAGAATTTTATTAACGTCGTTTTGCAATTCGAATTGCCGCTCGGCTTTTTTATCCAAACCCGGCGATGATGTTTGTATTTGCGATGTTTCATTTTTTAACTTTTCTTCTTCTTTCGATAGAGAGACTAAATCGCTTGTAATTTTAATCATTTCGGCAAGGGTTTGCATTTGACTTTTGCGTTGCAGATTGGATTTCATTTGTTGCATACGGTCAGACATTTCCCGCATATTCTGTGAAATTTTGTTTTGTGTTTGAAGCGCTTTCATCATTTCTTTTTTATCCAAATCGCTTTTTGCCTTCTCCGAAAGCTGTTGATTTTTTTGTCCGGCAAATTCTTTCATCATTTTTTCCAAATCCTCATTCGGCATATCTTTAAATTCACCCATCTTTTCTTTTAGTTTTTGCATTTCCTTTTCCAACCGTTCCAGGTCTTTTGTTATTTCGTTTTGCTTCTTGCTTAGTTCGTCGCTTTTGTCTTTCTCGTTTTTCCCCGTTTCGTTTTTGAGTTCGTTTTGTTTTTTGAAGATTTCCTCCGTGCGCTTTACGAGTTCATCAACTTTTTGTTCAATTTGAATTCGTTTTAATAATTTGAGAGTCCGTTCCACACTTTTCTTGAACATTTCTTCATTTAAGGAAAGTTTGTCCAGTGAATTTTGAACATCGTTTCTCATCATTTTTTGAAGGGCTTCTTGCATTTTTTCCAAAGCTTTTTTCATTTCTTCGCTGTTCATTTCGTCCAATAGCTTTTGCAGCTCCATGTATTTTTCCATGGTTTCTTTTGAAAGCAAATTGTTTTTGTTCAATTCGCTTTGCATATTTTGCATTTTCTTTTTAATATCTGATATTTTATCATTCAACTTTTCAAATTTTTCTAGTGTTTTTTCAAGTTTGTTTTTTTCTTCCCAGCTAATCCGTTTTTGTTTTTTCTTCAATTCATAATTCAGGTTTTTAAGCTCATCCTTAATTTTTTCAGCTTCTTTCAGGGTTTCCATCAATTCTTTTTCGGCATTTAATTGTGTTTCTTCGGCTTGGGTAAAAAGTTCGTCGAGGGTTGGTACCCGAACCGTGTAAATTTTTGATTTCGCAGATTTCGGACCGTTAATGTTATCGTTATCGAATACTTCAAAATAGTAGGAAATTACATCGTTTGCAGCAAGCCGCAACGGGAACAAATTCCATAAATAATAAACGTCGTCTTCCGTCATGTTTTTATTTATCACAATTTCAAATTTTGAAAATTCTTTTTTTGTTTTTTTAAATTCAGATGATGACAACCGGTATTTTAGAAATAGTTTTGTTAATCCGTAATCGTCTTTAATTTTAACGGCAAGTGGTAATTTATCGTCTTCAGGCAGTGTAACGTTTTTCCCGGGCAAAACTACTTTGATAACGGGATATTCATCGAACAGGGTTTTAATGGAATATTTTATCGGGTTTTCATTGCTTATGCCGTTTGTATCGGTAAGAGAAAAATAATATCCGGTGTCTTTATGAATTACGAATTTACCTGTTGCGGAATTATTTTTTGTTTTCAAATTGACCGTTTTACCTGAATCAAAGATGATTTTTGCACTGTCCAATGGTTGTGAGGCGTTCAGTGAAACGTTGACCTTTGTTCCGGGAAGAGCGGTTATATTTCCGTTGTCTTTCAAAATTTCCACCGGCAATTTTGAATATGCAGGAGGAACAATTTCCATTTCCAAATCCCCTAGCAGTGGCCTGTTTATAACTTTAATATTAAAAATTTTGCTTTTAATGTTTTCCGCTTCTGCGAAATATTCTAACGAGCTTTTAACATCATTCAGTTTGACGGTAAAAATATTTGTTGAATCGGGTTTGATTATTTTATCCGAAAATCCGGTTTCTTCAACCGATTTTTTTTTGAAGAGAATAAATTCCGGAGTTTTTCCCTTGGTTTTTATCCGGATAAATATGTTTTCGTTTTTGGTGATTGTCGTATCCCCGGGTTGAATTATAAAAGTAAAAGGAGCCGGTGGCGTGAAGTTCCGTTCGTAGTTGATAATTCTGTATGCTGCTTGAAACAAACCGGGCAAAAACAAAAAAAGAAGTAAAAAAAATACAGCGGAAATACCGGAAATCCGAAAATGCTTTTTTAATAAATTAATTCCGTAAAAATTTCCTAAATCGATATTTTTAATTTTACGGTAAACCGAGATAACGGCGTTATCGATTAATTGACCGGAAAACAATTCGTTTTTGTCGTAATAAATTTGAAGGGTATTAAAAAGTTCATCGTCCGGTCCGTGCAAAAACTTGCCTGTTTCCGCAGCAGTGTTGAGGTAGTCTTTTCTTACCAAAGGTTTGAATGCCTTCCAAAGGGGAAGAATTACCAGATAAACAAAGCCGCCGCCCAAGGCAATTATTCCAAACCAAAAAAATGCGGTGCGCACCGTTGAAGAAAAATTCCCGAGGTATTCCAGTCCTGTTAAAACAAGAATAATAAGAACCGCATAAGCAAAAAAAACGGTTAATCCTTTGCATGCGTTCAAGAGTCCGTTTTTGCGGTAAGCTTTTTTTAATTTTTGCTCTAAAAATTTTATGTAAGTTTCGGTTGTGTTCATTTAATTCGACAAAACATATAAAACTAAATTGGTTCCAAACTTAAGTGCTTCCAACCTCTTTTCAGGCGGATCTTTATGCACTTCGGGGTCTGCCCAGCCGTCGCCCGGATTACTCTCGTATGTGTAATAAACAGCGAGACGTTTCCCGATGAATATTCCGAACCCTTGCGGCGGCTTGCCGTCGTGTTCATGAATTTTAGGCGGTCCTTGTTCAAAGTCATATAATATGTGATAAAGTTCATGATTGAAAGGGAGCTCGACCAAAGGATTTCCGGGGAAAATTTTTTTCAATTCGCGCCGAATCGATTTATCCAAACCGTAGTCGTCATCGATGTATAAAAATCCGCCGTTCTCCAAATACTCGCGCAGCCTTTCAACTTCGTCGTTGTTGAATACAACGTTTCCGTGACCGGTTAAAAATAAAAACGGGTATGAAAAAATATCGTTGGTAGCAATATCAACAAAAGTATATTCGGGATAAACTTCCACCGTTGTATTTTCCTCAATAAACTTCAGCAAGTTAACTTCTGCGGAAGGGTCGTTATACCAGTCACCGCCTCCTTCGTATTTCAAGCGCGCAATCTGGAATTTCCCGTCATTATTGTTTTGGGCAAATGTGTTTGCTGCAATGAGGATTCCAATTAATAATAAGTAAAATATTTTCACGCTTTCCTTTTTCATTTGTGTTTTAGTTTAACAGCAGGAATATTAAATCGTTTCAATTAATTTCTTTTACCGGCGCGCCGAAATTTTTCAGTTTTTCAATCAGATTTTTATTTCCGTTAGGAAATCTAATAATATAATTACTCAATTCTCTGCGGAGAGGGTAATTTTTTCTGAGTTCGTCAAATTTTTTTGAAAGTTCGTTTTCCGGTAAACCTGAATATTTTTTCAAAGATAAGCTGTCATCTTCAATGTTGTAAACCTTCCGGAAAATTTTAAATAGCGCGGATTCCAAAGTTCCGGTATCCGTTAATACAATTTCGTTATTCTCAACCCGTGGAAGTTGCGGTTGCCATGAAGGTTGCAGTTTGAAAAAATTGCAAAATGCGTCGTAAATCATTTTGGTTCCGTTTACTTTTCCCTCAAGGGAATATCCGGCTATGTGTGGAGTTCCGAAGTTAACTTTTTTGAGTAATGGTTTATTTATAGCCGGTTCGTTTTCCCAAACATCAAGCACTGTGAAGAAGTTTTTCCCGGCATTCAGATTTCTAAGGAGTGAGTTATTATTCACAACGGCGCCACGCGATGAGTTTATTAACATTGCGTTGTCTTTCATTCGGTTTAATTCTTTTTCATCTATCAAGTGATAAGTTTTGTCTTTACCTTTTATTTTTAGGGGAACATGTAATGTTACTATGTCGGCATTTAAAACTTCACTCAGGGAAACAAAATTATTATTCCCCGTTTTTCTTTGCAGCGGGGGATCGTTAATCATAACATTCATACCAATTGCATTACTCATTCGTACTACTTTGGAGCCGATATTACCTTTACCAATTATACCGATTGATAAATTTTTAAATTCCAGATTTCTACTTTTTACGAAATTTGAAATTGCGCTGAATACATACTCGGCAACGCTTTGGGAATTACAGCCCGGTGCATGCGCGAACCCGATTCCGGCTTCTTTCAGATATTCCAAGTCGATATGGTCGGTACCGATTGTTGCCGTTCCCACAAATTTTATGTTTGTATTATGGAGAAGTGTTCTGTTTATTTGAGTAACCGAGCGGATAATTAAAGCATCGAAATCGCTTACGAGGGCATTAGTGAAATCACGTCCGTTGGCAAATGTGCAATTGCCTGCGGTTGAAAAAGCCTCTTGGGCGTAAGCTATATTTTCGTCAATCAAAATTTGCATAAATTACATGTTTGATGTTTTACTTTAACTGGTTTTTCTAATACTTTGAAATAAAATAAGATACATCAATAAAAAATTTGATAATAAATAAAATATTTTTTAATTTGCAAATAATAATTTACGTGAAAAATAATTTAAACACTCAAAAGAATTTAACTTAGTTCGATTATAAAAAAATATTTATTCACAAAAACTAAAGCTATTATGAAAAAAACATTAGTTAGTATAATTTTAATTTTCTCTCTGATTCTACTTTTTTCCGGCTGTGAGTCATCTAAAGAAAGCCCCACTTCATCTGAGCTGACCGAGGTAACAATTTCGGGAATGGTAATTTGGGCTCAAACTGGGGAGCCGTTAGAAGGAGCCACAATTAAAATTACGGATGGTGACACATTAACCGGAACAGTAACAAACAGTCAAGGAAGTTATTCCACTGTCTTCAAAATTGACAGGGATAAAGATTTGATATTAATTGCTTCAAAGGGCGGATTTTTACCCGATACGGTTACGGTTTTCGCTACAAAAGATAATCCTTCGTTGGAAGTACCGGTATTTCAACTGGAAGCCGATACATCGGCTGGAGACATACCATCAAATTCCGGTAATGCAGCTTCGTTTTTCTTGTTGGAACAGTCAACGGAAAGCATTGGTGTAAAGGAAAGCGGTGCATTGGAAAATGCGGAAATAATTTTTGAAGTTCGCGATTCGAACGGTGTACCAATCGATTTGGATCATGCTGTAACCGTCAATTTCAAATTCGGGGCGCATCCGGGCGGTGGTGAATATCTTTATCCTACCTCGGTAAAAACTAATACTCTTGGAAGGGCTACGGTTGTATTGAACAGTGGAACTATTGCAGGTGTTGTACAAATAGTTGCAGAAATTAATGCACCGGGAGGAACAATCCGTTCCAAACCCGTGCTGATTACAATTTACGGCGGATTACCTTACGAAGGATTGTTTAATGTTGCTTCCAGTCAAATTAATTATCCTGCTTTAGGTGTTTTGGGCTATCAGATTGAATTTGTAGCTTATGTTGGCGATAAATATTCAAATCCTGTACGGCCCGGAACAGCAGTTTATTTCAGTACGAATTCCGGAATAATTAACGGGGGCGCTTTGACTGATCATTTGGGAGTTGCGAAAGTATTGCTCTTTACCGAAGGAAATCCGGTGGATTCGGTTTACGGTCCGGGATTTTTTACCGTTTCGGCTTTCACTGCTGATGAAAATTATAATACTATCAAAACTCAAACATTGCGTCTTCTGAGCGGTTCACCCATTATATCTGTTGAACCGACGTCATTTGACTTACCAAACGGTGGTTCTCAATCTTTTAACTTTACGGTTAAAGATATTAATGGAAATCCCATGTCCAGTTCACAAATTATACAAGTGAAAGCTACGGGTGGTACTGTAGACGTTTCCGGCGATACCCAGATTAAGATGCCTGATGTGGCTTTTGGTTACACATCATTTTCATTTTCACTTTATGATTCTGACCCGGGTAAAGATTCACTCGCGTTTTCTAGAATTGAAATTTTGAGCAGTGGTCCTAACGGCAGAGAAAGTGTAGAGATTTTTGGATCTACAAGATAAATTTGTAAGCTGTTAATTAATGGCCGGTTTATTTTCCAACCGGCCTTTATCTTTTTTCCTTCCTTTTTATAGCTGATATTGTATTAACTTCTTTAATTGATTATTTTAGCAAACCAAATTTTCAGCAGGAGTAATTATATAAATGGATTTTAAAACAAGAACTCATACTTGCGGAGAACTCAGAGAACAAAACATAGATGAGAAGGTTGTACTTAACGGGTGGGTGGATAACCGCAGGGATTTAGGTGGCGTTATATTTATCGATTTGCGTGACAGATACGGTGTAACTCAAGTAGTTTTCGAACCAAACTATAATCCTGAAGCTCACGAATCGGCAAAGGATTTGCGGACTGAATATGTAATTTCAATTGAAGGGAAAGTAAGAAAAAGACCCGAAGGAACGGAAAATCCCACCATACCAACCGGATTTGTTGATGTAATGGTGGATAAATTAATTATTTTGAATAAAGCAAAAACACCGCCGTTTCAAATTAAAGACAATATTGATGTAAATGAAGAACTCAGGTTAAAATACAGATATTTGGATTTGCGGCGGAATGAAATGAAAGAAAACTTGCTTACGCGCCATAAAATTTATCAGGTTGTGCGTAATTATTTCGACTCGAACAACTTTGTGGAAATTGAAACACCGGTATTGATGAAAAGTACACCGGAAGGTGCGCGTGATTTTCTTGTGCCCAGCCGTCTGCATAAAGGTAAATTTTATGCATTACCGCAATCGCCCCAAACTTACAAGCAAATTTTAATGGTATCGGGATTCGACAGGTATTATCAAATTGTAAAATGCTTCCGCGATGAAGATTTGCGCGCTGACCGTCAACCGGAGTTTACCCAAATTGACGTTGAAATGTCTTTTGTTCATGAAGAAGATGTTTTTTCCGTAATGGAAGGCTTAATGAAAGAAATTTTTAAGAAAATTAAGAATATCGACATAAAAACACCGCTGCCACGTCTAACATTTGACGAAGCAATGGAAAAATACGGCTCGGATAAACCCGATTTACGCTTTGGATTGGAAATGGTTACATTAAACGAGGTTGTCAAAGATTCGGAATTCCGTGTTTTCAAAGATACAATTGAAAAAGGTGGTATAGTAACATCATTGTTGGCTAAAGGTTGCGGAGATTATACAAGAAACCAATTGGACGTCTTGACAGCTTTTGTAAAAAAACTCGGAGCCGGTGGCTTGATTTGGATGAGAGTTAAAGACAACACTCTTGAAGCTCCAATTGCAAAATTCCTTACGGATTCCGAGAAACAAGGTATCATCAATACCTTAAATGCCGGAAACGGCGATTTGATTTTTATAATTTCAGGAAAAAAACTGAAAGCCCTTTCAATTATGGGCGCATTACGTTTGGAAATGGCAAGAAGATTAAACTTAATAAATAATGATGAAAAACCGAACTTGCTTTGGGTAACAGATTTCCCGTTGTTCGAATGGGATGACGAAACACAAAGATATTATGCAATGCATCATCCATTTACATCTCCGAAACTAGAAGATGTTGATAAATTGGAAACCGGACCGGACAAAGTACGCGCACGTGCATACGATTTGGTGTTAAACGGAAATGAAATTGCCGGCGGAAGCATAAGGATTCACGATTCTTCCCTGCAATCGAAAATGTTTAATGCCCTTGGCATTTCCGAAGAAGAAGCCGTGGAAAAATTCGGTTTCTTATTGGAAGCGTTCAAATATGGTGCACCGCCTCATGGAGGAATAGCATTCGGTCTGGACAGAATGGTTATGTTATTAACCGGAAATTCATCCATCCGGGATGTGATTGCTTTTCCAAAGACTACCAGCGGAATTTCATTAATGGATGGAGCCCCCTCCCCGGTTAGTAATGAACAATTAAGGGAATTACATATCAAAATAAGAGAATAATTTCACTCTAATTACTGTTGGTTAATTTTCTCCAATAGATCATATTCGGCATTTCTGAACATGTAATTTTTACCTGAATGTAAAAATTACATGTTATTTTAACTCCTCATCGCAGAAATTTGTCTCTTTTCTAAAAATTTTCTTCCTTTTTCTCATTTTGAAAACCTTTATTCAGCTCAAATATTAAAAAAATCCCTCGATAATTGGGAAAATACAGTTGGATTAATTTTTGATATTGGTATTAACCAGCTCGACTAATTGAAAAAAACAAGTGGGAGAATAAATAATGGGTCAACAACAATTGTTGTTAATTGTACTGGGAGTCATAATTGTTGGAGTTGCAATAGTTGCAGGTATAGATTTATTTACAGCAAATGCAATTGATGCCAAAAGGGATTTATTATTACACGAATGTGTTGAACTTTCGAGTATGGCACAACAATATTATCGAAAACCAAAAGAAATGGGTGGTGGCGGAAAATCTTTTACAGGGTGGACTATCCCCTCAAATCTAACAAGCACGGAAAACGGACATTTTACAGCTGCAGTTAATTCTTCATCGGTGGTTATTACCGGAACGGGAACCGAAATTGTAACGGGAAATGATTCGGTCAAAGTGCAAGTAACGGTCTATCCCGATAATTATTCCACTTTAATACTAAAGTAAAAAGAGTTTCTTTCGATAATTACATGTAAAAGTTACAAACGGTAAAAATTACATGTGTATCATATTGAAAAAAAAGCTACAAGTAAACGATTTTGAACCATTTTTTAAGAATATAAGTTGATGAGGATCACAAAAACAACAAAAAAACAATGGAATTAAATTTTGGCACGGTTATTTCTAATGGAAAAGCGAACTCAGAAAATAATAAACAACCATCAACTAATTAAAGGAGTTATATAATGGGTCAACAACAATTATTATTAATCGTATTAGGCGTTATCATTGTCGGTATTGCCGTAGTTGTAGGTATAAGCGTATTTACCGCTAGCAGTTCAAACGCGAACAGAGATGCGGTTATTGCAGACCTAACAACTTTAGCTTCAATGGCACAACAATACTACAGAAAGCCGATTGCAATGGGCGGTGGTAGCAACTCTTTCGATGCTTCAACCGGTTCCGGCGGTACTGCATGGGATATCCCTGATCAATTGGATACTACTGCTAACGGTACTTATACAGCAACTGTATCCGCTCAATCGGTTACACTTGTTGGCACGGGTAACGAAAAAGGCGAAGACGGCACCAACCCCGTCAAAGTTACAATGGTAGTTGGACCTAATTCAATTACATCCACCACCATTAACAATTAAAAGTCAACTATTCATTTGTTCATTGAAAAGGCTAACAAGTAATTATTATTTGTTAGCCTCTATATTTTAAATTCAGGTACGGATTATGATAGAACTAAGATTCAATGCAATAAAACCCAACGGACAATCGCTTGTAGGAACTATTACAACTCCATCCTACAAAGAAGGCAAGAAGAAAATAATGAAGCTTGCCGAAAAGCATCAACTTAAAATAAAATCAATTGAAAAGAAAGTTACTTTTCTATATAAAGTTAAAAAGGGTAATAGTAAACCTACCGTCGGGGAACAAAAAGCATTTAATAAAGAAGAAGTAATTAATGCCTTAACCAAATTGGGCTATCAAGTTGTATCCGTTAATAGAAAACTTTTCGATTATAGTCCAAAACCTCCGCATCAAGACATTGTATCGTTCGTGAAAATAAGCGCAGAACTGTTGGACCAGAAACTTCCTTACGGCGAAATTATGACTTTGCTGATTAATGACTTGGAAAACAAAACTTTGCGCGAAACTTTGAAACAAATTAATAACGAATTGAAAAAAGGTGCCGACAGTGAAGCTACGTATATGAA
>Ga0256841_1003026_pt1 | contig 12874 bp, 10 predicted proteins | sample 356308metaG_FD_185971 | JGI IMG/M metagenome (GOLD analysis project Ga0256841, IMG submission 185971) | Hydrothermal vent microbial communities from Mid Atlantic Ridge, Atlantic Ocean - 356-308 | ecosystem: Environmental > Aquatic > Marine > Hydrothermal vents | place: Atlantic Ocean: Mid...
AATGATGGCTTTGGTAATGTTTGTGATGCTGACCTGAATAATGATGGATTCGTCAGCTTTGCTGATCTTGGTTTATTTAAATCAGCGTTTGGAACAAATGACGAAAATGCCGATTTTGACGGCAATGGAAAGGTAAGCTTTTCAGACCTGGAAATTTTTAAATCAATGTATGGTCAACAACCCGGTCCTTCCGCACTTACAAAAACATGGATAAAACCCACACTAGATAATAGTTGGCAAATACAACTTCAAGAAAAACCGGACAATCTCCTTGTAAATATCAACTACGACGCTGATATTTTTGATATAGACCTTTTTGATAATTCAAAAAAACTAATCCGTACACTAAAGCGTGCGGGGAAAAAAGTTATTTGCTATTTTTCTGCCGGGTCTTATGAAGAGTGGCGTACTGATGCCGAACAATTTGATAACAAAGAATTAGGAAATCCACTAGATAATTGGCCAGGGGAACGCTGGCTAGACATCCGCTCTACAAATATCCGGAAAATAATGCAAGCCAGGCTTGATTTAGCGAAACAAAAAGGTTGCGATGGCGTAGATCCTGATAATGTCGATGGATATACAAATAATACCGGATTCCCTCTAACTGAAAAAGACCAACTTGAATACAATCGCTTTCTTGCCAAGGAGTCTCACCGTAGAAACTTGGCAATTGGCCTGAAAAATGACCTGGTCCAAATCCCTCAATTAGTCCAATGGTTTGATTTTGCTGTTAACGAACAATGCCACCAATTCGAAGAATGTGATGAGCTTGATCCATTCATCTCAGCTAATAAAGCTGTCCTCAATATCGAATATAGTGGTAATTATATTAACAATGTTTCAGAACGACAGGCGCTGTGCAACGATGCGAATACAAGAAAATTATACACGCTTATTCTGCCACTCAGTTTAAATGATGAATTTCGGCTCAGTTGCGAAGAGTAAGAACGATCAATTCTATATTGGAAGAAATTAACACTCTTCTAATTTGCATGAATTTTCACATTTTTACCATGGAGAGCATGATGAAGTGTTTTAAAATACTCGGGGCTTTTTTTATCTTTATCTGTGCTAATGCCTATGCACAGGTTCAATATACAGGTATTAATCTGGCTGGCGCTGATTTTGGTACTAATCTACCTGGCGAGTTTGGAACAGATTATATCTATCCTACTGATGATGAAGTTGACTATTTTACTAGCAAAGGAATGAATATTTTTCGATTGCCTTTTTTATGGGAGCGTTTACAGAATGATCAAAATGGTCCCTTAAATCAAGATGAACTGCTCAGGATAAAAAAATTTGTTGACTATGCAACTTCGAAACATGCAAAAATTATTTTAGATCCTCACAACGGTGCACGCTACTATGGTGAAATTATTGGTGTTGATGGAGATCTTGGCGCATTACCGCGCGCTGCATTTGTTAATTTCTGGGTCAAACTGGCTATTCAGTTCAAAAATAATAATAACGTAATTTTTGGTTTGATGAATGAACCCCATGATATGCCGACAGAACTCTGGTTGGATGATGCTAATGCAGCAATCAGCGCCATTCGAGATACAGGTGCTCAAAATTTAATTTTAGTTCCGGGTAATGCATATACAGGGGCACACTCCTGGAATGACAGCTGGTACGGAACGCCAAATGGTGAAATTATGCAGAATATTACTGATCCAGGAAATAATTTTGTTTTCGAGGTTCATCAATACCTGGATAGTGATTCATCAGGGACTTCTCCAGAATGTGTTAATACAAGCGTTGGATCAAGACGCTTACAAGAATTTACCAACTGGTTAAGAGAACATCATGCTCGTGGATTCTTAGGTGAATTTGCAGGTGGACGTAATACGAAATGTTATAACGCACTTAGGGATATGTTGGATTTTATGGATGTCAATAATGATGTCTGGATGGGTTGGACTTATTGGGCTGCAGGGCCATGGTGGGGTGAAGATATATACACTTTGGAACCAAAATCTGACGGCTCTGATCGCCCTCAAATGGCCATTTTACTCGAGCATATCTCCTCTGAGCCGGATGCCGATCATGATGGTATTAGCGATGTTCTTGATAACTGTACCTTGGTAGCCAATGCTGATCAAAGAGACAGTGATGAGGATGGATACGGCAACTTATGCGATGCAGATCTGGATAATAATGGCATCGTCAGTTTCAATGACCTTGATCTGTTCCGAACATATTTCGGCACTTCTAATCCCGATGCGGATTTAAATGGTGATGGTTCTGTCAGCTTTAAAGATCTGAAAATCTTCCGAAGTCTATTTGGTCTACCACCCGGTTCAAAAGGTGATTTCTAAAATAGAGTTATAGCTACTCATAACATCGAAACCATTTATTAAAACTAATTTCCTATTTTGATAAGGAGACGTTAATGATAAAGAATTCGACTTAATTTTCAGGCATGATCTCAAAGCATCACAATCTTTAAGATCTTTCATTAACTTTAGCAGATTCCAACCATCGCTGTTTTACTAGGTATAATACTAACATTTTCAAGCTTTGCACAAGATTCTGATGATGGAATTATCGATGACCAGGATAATTGCGCTCAAATTTACAATCCTGATCAACCAGCATAGAATACATCAAACAATTGCTTAGAGATAACGAAGTTACCCATAGATCCGACTTGGCCAAACGAGTTTGTACACACTTTAAGTTTATGATGCACGAGCACAGATGCAGACCAGTGGCTGCCAAAAAGCACTTCGTGAGTTAGAGTCATCGGGTATTTTGAATTGCCAAAAGCTTAGCGAAAAGCGGGGACAAAATCACCTCGTCGCTTAACCGCTCCCCTGCAACAACCTACTGATCTACCAAAGGAAGTCAATAGTATTAATGAAGTGGCTGGAGAAAACCTGATTCCTTAACCACCTGTCACCGGTGGAAAAAAAGCCACTTCATCTCCATCCTGGACAAGATCATCAAGCGTTGCATAATCCATATTTATAGCAACCAGAATATTTTCCGGTAGTTGTTTTTTTGGATTAGCAATTTGCCAAACTTTTTTTGCTGTTAAGGGCGCGTTTTCAGAACCAGAAATTTCATCTTCAGATTTTTCTAATGACTCTTTTAAACTGGCAAAATAGCGTATTTTTATGGTCATTGTTACTTGTGTTTCGAGTTGGGAAGCAGGTTGAGTTAACAAACTGTCATTCAATGATTTGTTCATATTGTTGGGCTTCATAGCCTTCAGCCCAACGCCCGCATAAGTTATTTTCAAAAGCTAAAGCCTCCGAGTTTTGAAAAAACTTAATGCTACATAATACCTAACTCATTTCACACCTACGCTTTTGGAGTCGACTTTATACAATTGTTAAAATTTATTTTCCCTCTATTGCTTCGATGGTGGCACAAAAATGGTTTACTATTGAATCCAATGGGGAGGTCACACCTCCAGATGTTGCGTAGGTCATTGCGACTTTCACACCATTATTGTGTGGCTCGACACTAATATTAAGAGGTACTGTTTTTCCTTTGCCATAGCTAACAGTCTGGGAAGCACTAATAATACCTAAGTTTTCATTAGTATTTGTAATTTGCCAGCCATCATTTATTGTGTAGCGAGCAGCTCGCTCCATAGCTATTTTTTTCGATACCTTAGGAATAAAAACGTGAGTTTTAAAAGTACGTCCCGCTAAAAAACTCCCATTATAAGTAAAATGTTTTGCACATTCTCTCGAATCATTTGTATTTAAAGTTTGAGTCCCAGATGTTGCACATCCAGTTAAGTAAAAAATAGCTGGCATTATTAATAAAGTTTTTTTCATCAATTCTCCTTGAATATTCGGGGAATAATCTACTGTTAGATAATTCTTATTTGGAAATACTATTTCAATTTATCTTTTAACATTTTGTTAACTTCTCCCGGATTAGCCTTACCCTGGGTTGCTTTCATTACCTGGCCAACAAAAAAACCGAATACTTTATCTTTGCCGCTCAGATATTGTTCTACCTGGGCAGGGTTATCTGCAATTATCTTGTCTATTATTGCCTCAATAGCACCGGTATCGGTAATCTGTTTCAATCCTTTGGCTTCAATGATTTCATCAGCGTTTGCTTTACCTTGCCACATTTCTTCAAAAACCTGTTTGGCGATTTTTCCGGAAATAGTATTGTCAGCTATTCGTTGTAACAATCCGGCCAATCGTTCGGCTTCAATCGGACTATCAGAGATTTCCAAACCCGTTTTGTTTAGCGCGCCCAATAAAGTCCCTGTCACCCAACTGGTACATAATTTTGCTTCACAGTTTGCATTTTTGACGACCAGCTCATAATAATCAGCCATTTCCATTGTTGCCGTTAACTGGCTGGCTGTTTCTTCATCCTGTTGATATTGGTCTTTAAAACGCTGTTTTTTTGCCTCAGGTAATTCGGGCAGCTCTGCTTTAATTTCTTGCTTTAAGGATTCTTCTACTATTACAGGCAGCAAATCTGGATCAGGAAAATAACGGTAATCATTTGCCTCTTCCTTGCTTCGCATGGATCGGGTTTCATCTTTATCCGCATCATAAAGCCGGGTTTCCTGAACGATCTGGCCTCCGTTTTCTAAAATATCAATCTGCCGCTCAACTTCAAAATTGATCGCTTTTTCAACAAATTTGAATGAATTAATATTTTTTATTTCAGCTCGCGTGCCAAATTCCTGCTGCCCTTTTGGCCTGACAGAAACATTTGCATCACAGCGAAATGAGCCTTCCTGCATATTGCCATCACAAATCTTCAGATACCGAACCAATTCATGTAGTTTCTTCATGTAAGCAACAGCTTCTTTTGCAGAACGCATATCAGGTTCAGAAACTATTTCCAGTAATGGTGTGCCCGCCCTGTTCAAATCAATTCCGGTCAAGCCATGAAAGCCTTCATGTAAAGATTTCCCGGCATCTTCTTCCAGATGTGCACGAGTAACGCCGATGCATTTACTAATGTCATCCACCTGAATATCCAGATGGCCATTACCAACGATGGGTAATTCAAACTGACTAATTTGATACCCTTTAGGCAAATCAGGATAAAAATAATTTTTCCGGGCAAAAACTGAATATGGAGCAATTTCGGCCTCAATAGCCATTCCGAATATAACTGCCATCCTGACGGCTTGTTTGTTCAACACCGGCAGCACACCTGGAAATCCCAAGTCTACTGCACAAGCTTGTGTATTTGGTGGCGCACCATAAGCCGTGGATGCTCCGGAAAAAATTTTCGATTTTGTAGCCAGTTGAGCGTGGATTTCCAGGCCGATCACTGTTTCCCATTCCATTTTATGATCTCCTATGCAAATTGTTCTGGAAGTTGTTGATGCCAGTCAGTTACCTTTTGGTATTGATGTGCGACATTCAATAACTGACTTTCTGCAAAATAATTACCAATAATCTGTAACCCAACCGGTTTGTTATCAGAAAACCCGGCAGGAATTGATATTGCAGGTAATCCCGCCAAATTAACAGCAATGGTATACATATCAGAAAAATACATTTCAATCGGATCACTGGTTTTTTCACCGATACCAAAAGCAGTAGATGGGGTTACCGGCCCCATAATGACATCAACATCAGAAAATGCTTTTTTGAAATCTTCACTAATCAAACGGCGTACTTTCTGGGCTTTAATATAATAAGCATCGTAATATCCGGCTGATAAAGCATAAGTACCGATCAGAATACGACGTTTTACCTCGGCGCCAAATGCTTCACCACGAGATCGAATATACATATCATTCAAATCTTTAGGGTCTTCACAACGATAACCAAATCTGACACCATCATAACGGGACAGATTGGCCGAACATTCTGCTGGGGCAATCACATAATAAACCGGAATTGAAAGTTTTAAATTAGGTAGCGATATTTCCTTGATTTCTGCACCCAATTTTCGGTATTCATCTAAGGCAGCTTCTACCTTTTTTGCGCATTCATCATCCAAACCTTCGGCAAAAAATTCCTTAATCAAACCAATTTTCAAACCTTTAATGTCTTTTTCCAGTACTTCAAGATAATCAGGTACCGGTTGATCGACACTGGTTGAATCCTTGGGATCAAATCCTGCCATTGCTTGCAGCATAATCGCAGCATCTTCAACTGTTTGAGTCATGGGTCCAGCCTGATCAAGACTGGAAGCAAATGCAATCATGCCATAACGGGAAACTCGTCCATAGGTGGGTTTCAAACCGGTTATACCACAAAATGCCGCGGGTTGACGAATAGAACCACCAGTATCCGTTCCTGTTGCGCCAGCGACCAATCTGGCTGCGACTGCAGTAGCAGAACCTCCTGAAGAACCACCGGGAACCTTACTGATATCCCACGGATTTTTGACTGGTCCGTAAAAGCTGGTTTCGTTAGATGAACCCATAGCAAATTCATCCATATTTAGCTTGCCCAGCATTACTGCTCCAGCCTGATCGAACTTCTCAACCACCGTGGCATTGTAAGGGGAAATAAAATTATCAAGCATTTTTGAACCACAGCTGGTTTTAACATCCTTAGTACAAAAAATATCTTTTTGTCCAATGGGAATTCCCGTTAGAGGCCCTGCTTGGCTTTTAACAATTTGTTCATCAGCTGCTTTTGCTTCAATCATCGCCTGCTCTTCAGTGATCGTAACAAAGGCATTAAGAGAATTTGCCTGTTTGATTCTGTTCAAGAAATGTTGGGTTAATTCGACACTGGAATATTCACGGTCTCGCAATCCCCGCGCCAATTCAGCAATGGTTTTGTTATGCATTGGTTACCTCACTCAATCACTTTTGGCACAAGATATAAACCTGCATCAACTTGAGGGGCAAGTTTTTGGAAATAATCCCGTTGATCATGTTCGGTGACTTCATCTTCGCGTAACCTTTGCGGTTGATCAGTTGGGTGCGCCATTGGCAAAACACCTTCGGTATCGACTGAACTCATTTGCTCAACCAAATCAAGAATTCCAGATAAATCTTTTGCATAAGCATCAATATCTTTTTCATCAATTCCAAGCCTAGCTAGATAAGCTATGCTGTTTACATTTTCAGCAGTTAATGCCATTTAAAAAAACTCCATCAACAATTGTAATTAATCATATAAAATATCATACTTTATCATTGGCACTGCTACAATAATGGTTTAAGCACAGTGTTTTATAAAATTTAACTTTGTATGCCTTATCCAAAAAACTATGGTGTGTGCTATTTTCAGCAATACGGTAATCCGCTAGAATGGACAACAAAAAAACCAAGTCCTTAGGAACGAGCTCGGAATAAGTTGGGCAGCTGACGTAGTATTTATATTCGTATTCAAGGCGTAGCAATAGGCGCATAGTCAGCTATGAAACTATTTTTACAACGCAGAAGATGGATAAAAAGACAAGCCGGTTGTTCAAGTTATTTCATGCACGCTCCTTAGCATAAACCCAACCTAACCTTTGCTGTTACTCGATAGTCAGAGCAGGAGGTTATTTACGATCAAAAAAACAGGAAGAAAATGTTCAAAAGAATTCGCGGTCTTTTTTCTAATGATCTTTCAATTGACCTTGGTACCGCTAACACACTAATTTATATTCCAGGACAAGGAATTGTCCTTAATGAACCTTCTGTTGTCGCCATTAAAGAAGACCGAATACGCGGGGTTAAAACGATTGCCGCTGTTGGTGCAAACGCAAAAGAAATGCTGGGGCGAACACCTGGGAATATTACTGCAATTCGGCCATTAAAGGACGGAGTCATCGCTGATTTTGCCGTAACTGAAAGAATGTTACGTTTTTTTATCGAAAAAGTTCATGAGAGCAAATTCTTGCGCCCCAGCCCACGCATCCTGATTTGCGTCCCATGCGGATCAACTCAAGTTGAGCGCCGCGCTATCAGAGAATCTGCTGCAATGGCCGGTGCCCGCGAAGTTTATCTTATTGAAGAACCTATGTCTGCAGCAATTGGCGCGGGCTTACCTGTTGATGAACCCCATGGTTCAATGGTTCTGGATATCGGAGGCGGAACTTCCGAAGTAGCCGTGATTTCTTTAAATGGCATTGTATATTCAGCTTCAGTCAGGATCGGAGGAGATCGCTTTGATGAAGCCATCATCAATTATGTACGAAGAAATTACGGCACATTGATTGGTGAAGCAACCGCCGAACGAATAAAAAAAGAAATTGGCACAGCTTACCCTGGTAGCGAAATCAAGGAAATCGAAGTTAAAGGCCGCAATCTTGCTGAGGGTGTGCCTCGCAGTTTCGCTTTAAACAGCAATGAAATACTTGAAGCTTTACAAGAACCACTTGCCGGAATCGTAGGCGCTGTCAAAGTAGCTTTGGAGCAAACACCGCCCGAGCTTGGCGCTGATGTCGCCAATATGGGTATTGTTATTACTGGCGGTGGAGCCTTATTAAATGATATTGATCGTCTGGTCGCTGAAGAAACGGGGTTACCAGTCAATATAGCTGATGACCCATTAACTTGCGTCGCCAGAGGTGGAGGCAGAGTATTAGAGATATTAGACGAAAAAGGCGCAGAAACCTTTTCGCTAGAATAAAGTCATATAAAATCTCCCTGCTCTTAAGCTCAAGAGGTAATAAAAATAAAACTGTTATTTGCAACTGAACCTTCAATCAATACCCGGCTGCTGATTGTGGTGATTCTGTCAATTAGTCTTATCATTGCAGAACACCGTGGTAATAGCCTGGATGGCCTCCGCTCTATTCTGTCATTGCTTGTTTATCCTGTACAGTTTTTAGTCAGTTTACCATCAACGATTGCGCATCAAACATTCACGACCGATGATTTAAGGGAAAAATATAATAAACTCAAGCAAGAACATCTTGTCACCCAAGGAAAATTACTCAAATTTGAAGCTCTGGAAAAAGAAAATATCCGTCTCAGGGCGTTATTAGCCAATTCGTTTAAATTAGGTGAGCAAGTTCTGGTTGCTGAAATCCTGTCAGTTAATCTTGTGCCTTATGAACATACGGTTTTGGTCAATAAAGGCTCACGTTTTGGCGTTCATGCAAAACAACCCGTGATGGATGCTCATGGAATTGTCGGTCAAGTTATCCGCTCGACACCATTAACCTCAGAAATTATGTTGATAACTGATCCAAGTCACGCCATTCCCGTTCAAGTCAACCGCAATGGTCTTCGAACCATTGCGATTGGAAGCGGGCTTTTGAATCGTTTAAATTTACCTTATTTACCGAATAATGCCGATATTCGACCGGGTGATCTGTTGGTGACGTCTGGTCTCGGAGGACGGTTTCCCTACGGCTACCCAGTTGCCGTGGTCGATAATTTTGAACCACAACCGGATAAGCCTTTTGCCAATATCTTTGCTACACCAAAAGCGCATTTGGATAAAAGCCGTGAATTACTCATCGTTTGGAGCGATTCAAAACCAAAACCATTAACTGAAACGCCCACATCAGAAAAACAAAAAAGCGATGTCACTGAATAATCCTCAAAGTCTGGGCTTTTTTTTTCTGAGCATATTTTTTTCAATGGCCTTGAAAATCGCACCTTGGCCAGCATATTTTGAACAAGTTAATCCTGACTGGATTCTGCTCACATTGATTTATTGGGCACTAGCAACTCCTGATAGAACAGGCATCCTCAGTGCCGGCTCTATCGGTTTGTTAACTGATGTTTTAACGGGACGAGCGCTTGGCCAATATGCCCTGGCCTATCCTCTTGCTATTTATTTCTGCATAAAAAAACACAAACGTTTGCGCCAATTTCCATTGTTCCAGCAAGCGCTGTTTATTTTCATCATTCAACTCTTGTCACAACTTCTAATTTTTTGGACTGAAAATTTCCTTAATGCCACCCAATTTACTGCTAAATTTTGGTGGCCGGTTTTTTCAGGAACACTGGCATGGCCGTTGGTTTTTACTGTATTACGTCATATTCGTGTACCTAAAACACGGCTTTAACCATCCAGCATGTCCAGCGTTTATTCTGTCAAAAACTCTCTCACTGAAAATAAAATTTTTCTGAGTCGAATCGTTGCGATTTTTATTTTTATCGTGATCCTGATAATGGTCCTGCTGGCCCGCTTGATTTATTTACAAGTTGTTGGTCACGAACATTACGCCAACTTGGCAAAAAACAATCGTATTAAATTGGTCCCTGTACCGCCTACCCGCGGAATTATTTATGACAGAAAAGGCAGAATACTCGCTGAAAATTTACCGTCATACTCGCTTGAACTCATTCCAGAACAAGTGCCAGATCTGGATAAAACGCTTAACCGGTTAACACAACTTCTACATATACCTGAAGAAAAAATCATACAATTTCGTCGCCAGTATAAACAAAAACGCAGATTTAACAGCACCCCGTTATTATTAAAAATGAATGATCAGCAAGTTGCAAAATTTGCCGTGGTCAGGCATTCTTTTCCAGGCGTTGATATTCATGCAGGCCTGATCAGACACTATCCCTATTCTGAAATCACTTCCCATATCGTGGGCTATGTCGGAAGAATTAACGTCAAGGAACTAAAAAGACTACCTGAAGCTGAATATCGCGGAACACATCATGTTGGTAAAACTGGTATTGAAAAATCCTATGAAACCCAATTGCACGGTAAAACTGGTTTTGCAGAAATTGAAACCAACGCCCAAGGGCGATTTATCAATACTTTAGACACTATTGCCCCACAACCAGGAACTGATCTTCACCTGTTTTTGGATATTGATCTACAAAAAACCGCTTATGATGCACTGGATATTTATAATGGTGCAGTCATCGCCATTGATATCGAAACCGGCGGAGTTTTGGTATTTGTCAGTAAGCCTGGATTTGATGCTAACCAATTTGTTTCTGGAATCAGCACAGCCAACTATAGAGCATTACAGAATTCAGATGCACGCCCTTTATTTAACCGGGCTTTACGTGGCCTTTATCCACCTGGCTCTACGATTAAACCATTTATTGGACTTGCTGGACTGGAGTATAAGGTCATTAAACCTGAAACGTCAAAATTCTGCCCAGGTTACTATCAATTACCCAATCTCAGCCATAAATATCGAGACTGGAAAAGGTGGGGACACGGCGCGGTGAACTTAAAAGACGCTATCACCCAATCCTGTGATGTCTATTTTTATGATCTGGCATTCAACCTTGGCATAGACAATATTCATGATTTCCTGCAACAATTTGGTTTCAATAAAAAAACCGGTATTGATTTAATTGGTGAAAAAAAAGGATTGATTCCATCACGTAAATGGAAAAAAAAGGTTAAGAACGAATCCTGGTATCATGGCGAAACATTGATAACAGGAATCGGTCAGGGTTTTACCCAAGTTACTGCTTTGCAGCTTGCTAAAGCAACGGCCACTTTGGCTAATAACGGCAAAATCGTCAAACCGCGACTGGTTAGCCAGATTACTTCTGGTAAAACACACCACTCGATAACGCAATCTAAACCTGAAACTATTCCCTTACAGCCAGAAAATATCAATCAAGTGATTGACGCCATGATCAATGTCGTGCATGGAGCCAGAGGTACTGCCAAAAGGATCAACAAGGATATTGACTATCAAATCGCAGGGAAAACTGGAACTGCCCAGGTTTATTCTGTCAAACAGGACGAACGTTACAGTGAAGCTGAAATAGCTTTTAAATTACGCGATCATGCTTTGTTCATTGCTTTTGCTCCTGCTAAGCAGCCGAAAATTGCCATCGCAGTTATCGCTGAAAATGGTGGCCACGGCAGCTCGGTTGCAGCGCCGATTGCAGCAAAAGTGATAAAACAATATCTTTCGAAACCTGCCTTAAAATGAATACAGAAACGCGACAGGAACAATTTCACTCTTCATCACTGCTTGGGAAATTACTTAGAAAACTACATATTGACATTCCATTACTCGCTGGATTATTGATGTTATCAGCACTCAGCCTGACTATCTTATATAGTGCCGGAAATCAAAATATGGCCATTCTTATCAAACAAATGGTACGTATGGCAATCGCTTTCGGCTTCATGATTGTATTAGCGCATATTAACCCGCAACAATTTCAAAGACATTCTACATTATTGTATAGCCTGGGGATTTTATTGCTATTTGCAGTATTGCTAATGGGTGATGTTGGTAAAGGCGCACAACGTTGGCTTAATCTGGGCTTTTTTCGATTTCAGCCTTCTGAAATGATAAAAATTACTACACCGATGATGGTTGCTCGCTATCTGGCAGATCATCCGTTGCCACCGCAATGGAAACAAACCGGTATCGCCGCTATTTTGATTTTTTTACCGACACTGCTGATTGCCAAACAACCAGATCTTGGTACTGCCATTTTAGTCGCAAGCTCAGGGGCGGCAGTTTTATTTTTTGCCGGTATTTCCTGGCGTTTTTTAATTAGCACAATAGCGGTTCTTGCATCTCTAACGCCAATTCTATGGTATTTTATGCGAGACTATCAACGCAAAAGAGTCATGACATTATTAGACCCGGAAGCAGACCCCCTTGGGGCAGGCTACCATATTATTCAATCAAAAATTGCTATCGGTTCCGGCGGTATTTCTGGTAAAGGGTGGCTTGGCACTACTCAATCCAAACTGGATTTTTTACCTGAAAGTTCCACTGATTTTATTTTTGCCGTTTTTGCAGAAGAATTTGGCTTATCTGGCTGTGCCGGACTATTATTACTTTATTTACTCATTATCACCCGTAGTCTTTATATTGCAGTGCAGGCCCAGGATAGTTATAGCCGCTTACTTGCTGGAAGCCTGACTTTCACTTTTTTTGTTTACGTTTTTGTCAATATTGGCATGGTAATTGGCATACTACCCGTTGTTGGCGTCCCATTACCATTAATTAGTTATGGCGGAACATCCATGGTCACACTACTCGGCGGTTTCGGAATTTTAATGTCCATCCACACTCC
>Ga0256841_1003027_pt1 | contig 12871 bp, 12 predicted proteins | sample 356308metaG_FD_185971 | JGI IMG/M metagenome (GOLD analysis project Ga0256841, IMG submission 185971) | Hydrothermal vent microbial communities from Mid Atlantic Ridge, Atlantic Ocean - 356-308 | ecosystem: Environmental > Aquatic > Marine > Hydrothermal vents | place: Atlantic Ocean: Mid...
AAACTAAACAAAAGTAAAAAAAGTAGTAAATTCTTTGTCAATTAATAATTCCTAATAATGTTTTAATTTCTTTTTCAAGTTTAAGTTCATCCCCAGGTAAATAACCAATATGGCGGGAAATTAACTTGCCATTTTTATCATAAAGAATAGATAATGGAATGGACTGCCCATTAAACATTTGAAATAGTTCTTGATTCAAATCGGTAATAACCGGAAAAGATAGCTTGTGAGATGAAACATAAGATTTAACTTTAGCAACACTCCGGGGTGTGTCTTGATTAATTGCCAAAATAGAAAATCCTTTTGAAGAATATTTTTTATAAATTTTTTCTAAATGTTTTAACTCCGCTCTACATGGTTTACACCACAAAGCCCAAAATGTTATAAGTGTAGGACCTTTTTCATTAATTTCAGTAAAACTGATTTCATCACCGGAAATAGTTTCGGCAGTAAAATCTATGTTGTTTTGTCCATACAAAATTGAAGTTGTTGATAAAAGAATAACAATTGAAAGAATAAAAAAAATGTTTTTCATAGAGTTTCTTTCTTTATTTAAATAAGATTAATAGTCCAATTAAATTCAAATATAATAAATTTTATAAATATATACTATTTGAATCATAGAATATTAAAAGTTTTAATGATAATACTAATGCTTCAATATAAGATTTGACGTATAGAAGACAATTTTGTAAATTTTTATTTTATATTGTTAAATAAATGATAAAAATAGTGAATTTGTCTCACTTCTTTTAAAATTTGATTACTTTTATTTAAATTACATTTTGAAACTTTATTGTTATTTTTGCATCTAATAATTTTTAATACTAATTATAAGAAAACGTTAAAATTATGAATAAAAAATTACTTCTTAGAATTTTACCTATTTTAGTGGGTGGTATGCTTGGTTATGGATATTACTATTTTATCGGATGCCAGTCAGGAACTTGTGCAATTACAAGTAACCCATATATTTCAACAGCTTATGGTGCTTTTACCGGTTTAATATTTGCAATACCTACAAAAAAGAAAAAATCTGAAGAGAGCGAAAAAAATGAGCAAAACCAAAATAACTAAAGATACGGAAATTGAAGATTTAGTGAAACTTATCCCGGATTCTGTTGTTTACTTGATGGAACAAGGGATAAGATGTCTTAGATGTGGTGAACCGATTTGGGGGACTTTGGAAAGTGCCGCAAAAGAAAAAGGGTTTAACGATAAAGACATTGATAAGTTTGTAAAAGATCTAAACAAGATGCAGTAATATTGTTCCTAATAACAACTGCTATAATTTTAATATTGAATAATTAACATTTTCTCATAAAGGAGATAGAATGAGTAAAGAAATAAAACAAAATAAAAAATCGGAAAGCTTTTTAAGTGATGCTAAAAACAGAAGCAGATTATATACGGGAATTTTTATTGTTGCAGCGGTTATATTTTTTATAGTAAACAATATGAATGGAAATTCAGAGCAAGGACCATATCCGCCAAATTATAATAAAACTCCCACTAAAATGCTAAACCTTAGTGATTACAAAGGTAAGGTTGTAATATTGGATTTTTGGGCAACTTGGTGTCCACCTTGTAGAAAAGGAATACCGGATTTAATTGAAATTAAAAAAGAATTGAAGAATACTGATTTTGAAATAATTGGGATTTCTTTAGATGCATTTACACGTGGAGGTTCTACTAAAGATGATGTTGTTCCGTTTATAAAAGAAAAAGGAATTAACTATCCAATTGTTATGGGAGATCCGGGTATAGCACAAAAATATGGCGGTATTCGTTCAATTCCTACATCATTTGTTATAGATAAAGAAGGATATATTGTTTCTTATTATCAAGGGTTGGTGCCAAAACAAAGATTTTTGGATGATATTAAAAAAGCTAATTCTAAAGATTATAAACCCAACAAACAATATGTTGCTCCGGATTTTTCTTTACCAATAGCAAAATAAAAAGCAATTTGTATAATTGATTTTTAACCATATAACAAAATGATTATTTTGTAAACAGATAAATAATTAAATATAACCGCCGATTTTACATCGGCGGTTGCTTGTTATGTAAAAACACTAAAAATAATAAGTAAATGAAAAAAATATTATTACTAATAATTGTTTCATTTTTTCTTTTTGTTTCTTGCAATAGTAAAGAGACTAAAGTAAATGAAAAAACATTAGAAGATTATCATCAAGAATTTAAAAAATATGCCAATGATTATTTGTTTGGACTGAAAGCAGTATTAAAACGTAATCTAAAAAATGGCGGACCAATTCAAGGTGTTACGGTTTGTGCCGATACAGCTTCGGATTTAACAAAAATGTTTTCCGATGCAATTGAGTTGGATGTTAGAAGAGTTAGTTTTAAAAATAGAAATCCCAAAAATGTTCCTGATGAAGTGGAAGCTGAAATTTTGCACAAATATGAAAGTTTACTTAAAAAGAATAAACTTACTTCGGATGTGGAAACTTTTGGTAAATATAAGTTAAATGGTAAAGAAATTTTGAGATACATGAAACCGATTATTGTGGAAAAAAAATGTTTAAAATGTCACGGAAATATGAAAACCATTCCCCAAAATGTACGAAGCTTTTTAAGGGAAAAATATCCTAAAGATAAAGCTGTTAATTATAAAGTAGGTGATTTACGCGGAGCTATTTCAATTACAAAAGAATTATAAAACTTAATATAAAAAAAGCTGCTTTTAATTTTTAAAAGCAGCTTTTTTATTTTGCAGATTCAACCATCTACTCATTATCATTTAAATTTTGTTTTAGTTCTAAAAATTCGGCAAGTCTTTCCAGAACCTCCCAAGAGTAAATTCCTGCACTTTCGCCATCTTTCCAGATAATATTTATTGCATAATTTCCAACGGATTTAATATTAGCAATTTCATATTTCCCCGGCTTATCCGGTCCTTTCGGCGGAGGTGGAATATGTTTCCAAAGAATAGTTTCACCCTTATTGCCTGCATCGGGTGATTCGTCTCTTAGAAATTTTAGCGGAAAAGTGTTTGTTTTCCCATTATCCCATTCAATTGTTAAAGATTCTTGTTCATTCAATTTTATTTTTTTTGGTTTTGCCATTTACTAAATTCCTTTGGTAAAATATTAAAACTAAAATTTTGTAATAAATTAGTGTTATTAATTATTTGTTCCACCTAATATTAAAGGTAAACCGTCTTTGCCGGCACCAATAACAATAACCTTTGCATTTGGTGAATTTGCCAATTTTTCAGTAGCTTCAATTCCTTTCCATCTAAGTAAATTCTGATTAATTCCTTGTGAAACAATTTCTTGAAAATCTTTAATACCTTTAGCTTCTATTCTTTTTCTTTCCGCTTCTTGCTTTTCTTTGGTTAACACAAAAGTCATTCTTTGACTTTCCTGTTCTGCTTGAAGTTTTTCCTCAATTGATTGTGTTAAACGTTGCGGTAAAGCAATTTGTCGTAATGGTGCATTTTCAATTGTAATTCCACGCGGACCAACAAGCTTTTGAAGTTCGGTTGTTATCTCTTTAGCAAGTTGTTCTCTGGCTCCGGTATATAAGGCTTTTGCTTCAAATTTAGATGTAACACCTCTAACTACAGATCTGAATTGAGGAATAAGAATAACATTAAGATAATCGCCTGCTTGAACGGATTTATAAATACTGTTTGCCATTGCAGGATCAACTCTAAACATTAAACTTATCTCCAATTGAACAGGTAAACCTTCTTTTGAAGGTACATTCATATTCTCTTTAATTTCTTGTGTCTTAAAACTATATTTAATTATTCTAGCTAACGGATTAACAATATTAACACCGGGTTTTAATGTTGTATCGCTGACCTTTCCCCAAAAATCAACAACACCAACAGTACCGGCCGGAATAATTGTAAATGCTCTTGAAAGAGCAAAAAGTAAAGCTGCAATTGCTATTAGTAACGACATAGAGCTTTCTTGTTTTTTTCCCATTTGCTTCATATTACGTGAAACAAAAAAAAGTATTATTGCTGCTACAATTGCAAAAATGAAAATCATACTACCTCCAAAATTTAGAGTTTATTTAATTATTTTTTTTATTAATTTAGCTTGATTAACTTTAGTGTTGGAAAGTTTAATTGAATTGTTAATCATTTTTTTTGCCAGATCTATTCCTTCTTTTTTGTTGGAAAATAATTCTGCGATAACATCATTTTTTTTAATTTTTGTTCCAATTTTTGGATAAAAAATAATTCCGGCTGTAGGATCAATTTTATCTTCCTTTGTTTTTCTACCGGCACCAAGTTCCAAAGAAGCCATTCCTATTTGGTAATTATCCAATTTTTCTACAAACCCAGATTTATTTGCAATTACAACTTCTTTATATTTTGCTTTAGGATATTTTTTTAAGTTACGCAAATAACTTGTGTCTCCGTTTTGCAATTCAACAATTTCTAAAAACTTATCAAAAGCTTTTCCGCTTTTAATCATTTCACCGGAAATTTCAATTCCTTCTTTTATACTCTTTGCTTTTTTACCCAGGTATATCATTGCACCCGATAGATTAACGGTAACTTCGTAAAGGTCTTTTACTTCTTCACCTTGTAATACTTTAACGGATTCATATACCTCTAACCAATTGCCGATATAATTTCCAAGTGGTTGATTCATATCCGTAATAAAAGCGATTACTTCTTTGTTAAATGATTTTGCCGTATTCATCAAAGATTCGGCTAATGCTTTTGCATCATTCATTTTTTTCATAAATGCACCGCTTCCGGTTTTTACATCCAATACAAGTCCGTCAATTCCTTCGGCTAATTTTTTACTCATAATACTTGCTGTTATTAGGGGAATTGATTCAACAGTTGCAGTAACATCGCGAAGAGAATAAATTAATTTATCTGCCGGAGCAATATCTTTGGTTTGTCCTATTAAAACAGCTTTGCTTTTTTTTATAACGTTTTTATATTGCTTTAAGTTTAAGTTTGTTTTAAATCCGGGAATTGATTCAAGTTTATCCAAAGTGCCGCCGCTGTGTCCTAATCCGCGTCCGGAAATCATTGGAACGTTTATTCCTGCAGCCGCAACAATAGGAGCCAATATTAAAGAAGTTTTATCTCCAACACCGCCGGTGGAATGCTTATCAATTTTTTTGCCGGGAATTTCAGAAAGATCAATTACTTTGCCACTGTACAGCATAGCTTTGGTAAGTGCAGATGTTTCTCTTTTGTTCATCCCTTTAAGAAAACTTGCCATCAGAAATGCTGAAAATTGATAATCGGGAATTTGTTTGTGGCTGTAAGAAGTAATTAAATAATTAATCTCTTCTTTTGTAAGAGCTTTTCCATCTCTTTTCTTTTTTATTATGCTTATTGTATTCATAGTTATAAATGTTTTTATTATTGGAATACTAAAATATACTTAATTGCTCTTAAAAAAATAAGACCTTTATATATTGAATTTATGCATCAATTTCGATATTATATAATAACTAAATCTATTCATTATAATAAAATTTGAGGTAAGTAATGTTTGATAATAATTATGAATTTACTTGTGTTGACAGGTTCTTAAAATATGTAAAATACGATACACAATCAGATGAAGAATCAACAACGTTTCCAAGCGATCCGAAGCAACTGGAACTTTCTAAAGATTTGGTTCCGGAACTAAAAGAGATTGGATTAACCGATGCTCATATGGATGAATATGGCTATGTGATGGCAACATTACCGGGCAATACGGAAAAAGATGTTCCTGTGATAGGATTTATTTCTCATGTAGATACTTCTCCGGCAGTTAGCGGTAAAGACGTTAAACCTAAAATTAATAAAAACTATCAAGGTGGAGATATTGTTTTAGAGAATGGTGTTGCAATTAAGGCGGATGAAAATCCGGAGTTGAAAGATATGATTGGGTTCGATATAATAACTACCGACGGAACAACATTGCTAGGTGCTGATGATAAAGCGGGAATTGCCGAAATAATGGATGCAATGAATTATTTGGTTAAACATCCTGAAGTTAAACACGGAACTATAAAAATTTGTTTTACGCCTGATGAAGAAGTTGGACGCGGTACGGAGAAATTTGATGTGAAAAAATTCGGTGCAAAATATGCTTATACCATTGACGGAGGAACGCGAGGAGAAATTGAAACGGAAACTTTTAGTGCCGATGCTGTTAATATAACATTTATTGGTAAAAATGTTCACCCCGGCTATGCAAAAGGTAAAATGATTAACTCTGTAAAAATGGCTTCTTACTTTATGGAACTTTTACCCAAAGACAGACTATCACCGGAAACCACCGAAGGCAGAGAAGGTTATGTTCATTGTACAAGTATAAACGGTAACGAAGAGAAAACAATATTAAAATTTATTATTAGAGATTTTGTTGATGAAAAACTTAAAGAGTTTGAAGATTTCTTAAAAGAATTAGTAGATAGAACAGTAGAAAATTTTCCGGGGTCTAATTCCGAATTTGAAGTAATTGAACAATATAGAAATATGAAAAACGTTTTGGTTGAACATCCGGAAATAGAAAATAATGCTTTGGAAGCATTAAAAAGATTGGACATAACACCAATACAATCGGCTATACGCGGTGGAACCGACGGATCTAAATTAAGCTTTATGGGTTTACCAACACCTAATTTATTTGCCGGTGGTCATAACTTTCATGCAATTACGGAATATGTAGCAATTCAAGATATGGAAATGGCAACAAAAACAATTGTAGAACTTTGCCAAATTTGGGAAGAGAAAGCATAATTAAAGAATTATTGGCGTTGCATATTTTTATGTAACGCCTTTTTTCTAAAATAAAAATAATATTATGGTTAACTTAAAAAAATTAACACTTGTTGAAGTATTAAAAAAAGCAATAAATGATTATCCGGATAAAACGGCACTTTCTACTATTGATGGATATGAAATAACTTACACAGAACTTAATAATAAAGTTCAGCAAATTTCCGGGTTTTTAAAAAAAGAAGGAATTGTTAGCGGAGACAAGGTTGCAATTTTAAGTGAAAATTCTCCACACTGGGGTGTAGCATATTTTGCAATAACAACAATGGGTGCTGTTGCAGTTCCAATTATGACAGAGTTCCAATCGGCAGATATTCAGCATATATTAAGACATTCCGAATCAAAAGCTATTTTTGTATCGGCAAAACTTTACGAAAAAATAAAAGAATTTAATTCCGATATTTTAGGAACTTATATTTTAATAGATGATTTTAGTATTATTCCGCATTCCGAATCAAACGATTTGATAAGTAGAACTATTAAAGAAAGAAAAAAAGATTTTACAAAAATTTTTGATGCAGCATTAAAATTTGTAGGAATCAAAAATGAAATTGTTGAAGAAAATGATTTGGCAGCTATTGTATATACTTCGGGAACCACAGGGCATTCAAAAGGAGTGATGCTAACACATAAAAATCTTGTTTATGATGCAGTTGCCACAACGGGTTTTATTGATATTAATTCAAATGATAAAATGTTATCGCAATTGCCACTTGCCCATACAATGGAATGTACACTCGGACTTATAATGCCAATTATGGTTGGAGTATCTATTTATTATTTGGATAGACCACCAACAGCTTCTGTACTTTTACCTGCTCTTAAAAAAGTAAGACCAACTATAATAGTTTCTGTTCCTCTTATTATAGAAAAGATTTATAAGATGAAAATATTACCCGAAATCAATAAGAAAAAAGTTTCGCGTAGCCTATATAAAATACCTCTTTTTAGAAAAAAGATAAATAAAGTAGCAGGAAAAAAATTACTACAAACCTTTGGAGGAAATTTAAGATTATTTCCAATTGGAGGAGCAGCTTTAGCCCCGGATGTAGAAAAATTTTTACATGAAGCGAAATTCCCTTATGCTGTTGGATACGGTCTTACGGAAACTTCTCCGTTAGTAACAGGAACAGATAATTTTAATGTGAAATTAGGAGCTGCAGGAACTGCCTTAATCGGAATGGAAGTAAAAATAGTTGATGCAGATAAAACTACCGGTGAAGGTGAGGTTTTTATTAAAGGTCCGAATGTAATGAAAGGCTATTACAAAGACCCTGAAAAAACTAAAGAAGTATTAACAAAAGATGGCTGGTTTAAATCCGGTGATTTAGGTTATTTGGATAAAGACGGATATTTATTTTTGAAAGGGAGATCTAAAAATGTAATTATTGGTTCTAATGGAAAAAATATTTATCCGGAAGAAATAGAATCTGTGATTAATGAAAATGAATATGTTTTGGAATCGCTTGTTTACAATACCGAAGGAAAGTTGGTAGCTAGAGTGCACTTAAATTATGATGCTCTTGATGAAGGAATGAATTTCAAAAATAAGGATGAACAAGAGGTTAGAAAAAGCATACGTGATTTACTTGATGATTTGATTAAAAATGTAAATAGCAGAGTGTCAACATTTTCTAAGCTTAATAAAATAATAGAACAACCGGAACCATTCGAAAAAACACCGACAAAAAAGATTAAGCGTTATTTGTACATCTAGTAATTCACTTCACTGCCTATCAATTAATTTTACTGTCTTTAAGTTATTTTAAATTGAGTAGTTTTTTAATTGTTCCCGGATTTTTCTAACTCTTCAAAATATTTACGAATTAATTTTTGATAATCTTTGGAGTAGCCTTCTTTAACAGCTTTTATTAATTCTTCCCGTAAACTTTCTTCTATTTTTTTATTAGTTAAGTTTATTTCGTCCGGAGATTCTATATTAAATGTTTTACCAATTCTCGATTCTCTGTTTTTTTCAAAATCCCGTTCATTTATTGAACGTTGTGCATCCAATAGTTTTGATAAAATTTTATTTTGTTTTTTTATTAAATCATCATTTAACTTTTTAGTATTTAGTCCTGAAATTACTTCTTTCATTTCATCAACAATTTTCTCTAAGTTAGAAGCAATTTTTTTTGATTGCCCTGATTGTTTTGCTTCTTTGTTTAATTCGCTAAGGGATTTTTGAATTTGCATTTGCTGTTGTGCTAATCTTTGCATTTCTGCCAATTGCTGCATGGAAAGTTGACCTTGTTTAAGTTGTTGTGTCAGTTGGTTCAAACTCATTTGTTGTTGCGATAATTGTTGTAACTGTTGCATTAAAGACATCATTCCGTTTCCTTGTCCGCCGCCTTGCATCATTTGTTGAAGAGAGTTTTGCATTAACATAGCAGCTTCATTCAAGCTTTTCATAGCTTCGCTTTGTTTGAAAGATGCTTGATTCCCATTTCTATTTTGTAATCCATTGATTGATTCTTTCATTGCTTGACGTGCTTTACCCAAAGCTTTGCCCATTTCCGGAGTTATGGCAAATGTTTTTTGCGATAGTTTATTCATTTGTCGCAAAATATTATTTAAGTTTTGCGATAAGTCCATTTGATTTTCTGCCAATTTTGATAATTGCGAAGGACGAAATTTGTTTTGTTCTGTTTTTTGTTGTAACGTCTCTTCTTCTTTGGAAGTTGAAATTAAATCGTTAATAGCTTTCATCATATTTTGCATAACCATCTGCTGATTTTGTTGTTGCATTTGCTTCTTTAATTGTTGCATTTGATTTTTTGCGGAGTTCATATTTTTACTAAGCTGCCGGATATTCTGCATAGCTTTTTGGAAATTATTTTCTTGTAATTCTTTCATTGCTTGTTGAGAGGTTTCGGAATTTTTTTGTTCTTCAAAATTTTCTTTTATTTCTTCCATTTTCTTTTGCGGCATATCATTTACTTCTTTCATCTTTTCGTTTAGCTTATCTAGTTCTTCTTGTAAATTTTTTAATTGTTCATTAATATTTTTTTGTTCTTTAGTTAAATTGTTTTTGGTCTTTTCGTTAGTATTGTTATCTTTTTTCTGAAGTTCGTCTGCTTGTTTATTTAGATCTTTATTTAGTTTTTCCATTCGTTTTATTGCTTCATCAACCTTTTGCTCAATTTGAATTTTCTTCAATAAATTCAAGGTACGTTCAATACTTTTCCTAAATGCTTCTTCATTTGCTTTAAAATTTTCAAGTGAATTTTGAACTTTATCTCTGTTTAATTGTTGAAGCGATTTCTGCATTTTTTCTAAAGCCTTTTGTAATTCTTCATTGTTTAATTTGTCCATTAACTTTTGAAGTTCATTGTATTTTTCCATTGTTTCTTTGGAAAGTAAATTATTTTGGTTCATCTCTTGCTGCATTTTTTTCAAGTTTTGTTGAGCTTCTTCGGCTTTTTTTGAGAGTTCCTTAAATTTCTCAATTGATTTTTCAACTTGTTCTTTCTCATTCCAATCCAATTTCTTTTTATTTTGTTTAAGTTTATCCGAAAGTTCTTTTAGATTTTTTTTAAGTTTTTCAGAATCTTTAAGGGTTTCGTTTAATTTTTCTACTGCATCGTTTTGTACATTATCTGCCTGTGTAAAAAGTTCATCAAGCGATGGAACACGAATTTTGAATAATTCGCTTTTGGTAGATTTAGGTCCGTTTATATTGTCATTATCAAAAACTTCTATATAAAAAGTAATAACATCTTTTTCTCTAAGCAGCAAATTTGAAAAATCCCAATTGTAAAAGAAATTTTGTTCAAGCTCGGTTTTATTTATTGGAATGTTTATAGATTTAAATCCATTTTGAGATTTGTGAAAAAGTGATTCGGATACTTTATAATTTAACACAAGTTTTGTAAAACCATAATCATCTTTTATAGAACCGCTTAATGAAATTAAATTATTTTGCGGAAGTAAAGAATATTTTTTAGGTGAACTAATTTCAATAAACGGCGGAGTATCCAAAATAGTTTTTACTTCATAACTAATAGGGTTACTGTTTTTATTACTATCCGCATCAACTAATAAAATGTGATAATGAAAATTATTATATACCAAAATACTTCCTTCCGCCTTTCTATTACTTACTTCTAACGGAATTTCTATAGTATCGTTTTTAATTAAATTAGCTTTAAGTAAATTTTTTGTGCTTTGAATATTAAATAATATCTTTGTTCCCGGAAGTACTTCCAAATTCCCATTATCTTTCTGATAAAAAAACGGTTGGCGGGAATAACTTGGCGGAATAATTTTTAATTCCATTAAATCTATAACCGGCGGATCAAGTACTTCAACAAAAAAAGATTTTGTAACTATGTTGTTTTTATGAGCAAAATATGTAAAAGAGCTTTTGTTATTGTTTAACCTTAAAGTGAAAATATTATTTGAATCCGCCAAAATATTATGTTCGTTAAATTCGGTTTCAAACTTTGTTCTTGTTGCAATGGAAATTTCTTTTGGTGCATTCCCAATGGCTTTTGCTTCTAATACTACTTTTTCGCCTTTCTTAATCTTAACATTCCCGCTAAGTATTTCCAAATTAAATTCGGATGGTTTTATGTATTGGGTATTAAAATGAAGTAGTCTGGAAGAAGCTGCCCTTATTTGCGGAAATACCAAAAGCGAAAAAAACGCCAAAGCGAAAATTGAAAAAAAGATGTTAGTGATTTTTTTAAGTGGGGAAAAATCAATTATTTTATTTAAGTCCAAATTACTTATTTTTTTATAAACCGCTTCAAAAGCTGCATTAGTAAGTGATTGAGATTCTGTATCAGGGTCTTCCAAAAGTTGCAGACTATTTAATAAATTATCTTTTACTTCTGGAAAGAAAAAGCCTATCTTTTTTGAGATACTATAGTAATCATCTAATGTTTTATTTTTGAAGATTTTTATAAGAGGTTTTAAGCTCCAAAGAATAAAAGTAGAAACAAAAAGAATAGTTATAATGATTAAGAAAATAAGTTTGACGTTAGTGCTAAAATAACTGTATTGTTCAAAAAAAGTAATAACTCCTAAGAACAATAATAAACCGGAAATTGATTTTAAAATACCGGTAAAGAAACTAATCTTATTTTCTTTTTCAATAAGGTGCGCCAGTTCTTTTAAGACTTTATTTTTCTTTTGGATAATACTATTCATATTAGTCAATTAAAATTATTATCAAACATATCGTCAGTTTGAAAGTGCATAAATAACAATATTAGTCCCGAACTTAAGTGCTTCTTCCCGTTTGCTTGGCGGATCGTTATGAACTTCAGGATCAGCCCAGCCATCACTAGGATTACTTTCATAAGTGTAATAAAGAACCAATCTTTTGCCTAAATAAATGCCAAAACCTTGCGGAGGTTTGTTATTATGCTCGTGAGTTTTAGGTGGACCGTTTTCAAAATCATATACACAATGATAAATATCGTGATTAAAAGGAAGTTCTACCAATGGTTCATTCGGAAATATTTTTTTTATTTCACGTCTGAATGATTTGTCTAATCCGTAATCATCATCCACATACATAAATCCGCCGTTTTCAAAATATTCCCGCAAATTTTTTACATCACTATTTGAAAAAACAATATTTCCGTGACCGGTTAAAAAAAGGAAAGGATAGTTCAATATTTCATTTTTGGTAATGTCAGCAAATATATATTCCGGATTTACTTTCACATTTGTATTATCTTTTATAAAATTAAGTAAATTTATTTCTGCCGAAGGATCGTTATACCAATCGCCACCACCGTTATATTTTAGTCTTGCAATCCGGAACCCAACATCCGTTTGAGAAAAAATAGTTTGTACCGATAAAAAAAATAAAAGCAAATATTTCATAGTATTTATAAATAACCGTTTGATGTTTGTAACTGAGAACAAATTTGTTATTTGCGTAAATGAAAAAACAAAATTGTAATTTATTTCAATTTATAACTTTTAAGTTAAACTTAGTGATAACAAATATAATACTTGCATCAATAATAAAGTTCCTATTTATTTGTGATATATATCACGTTTTAAACAATTGTATTAGAAAGAAGTTTGATTAATATTTAATAAAAATCGAACAAAATCGATAATACAAAT
>Ga0256841_1003028_pt1:0-5000 | contig 12868 bp, 8 predicted proteins | sample 356308metaG_FD_185971 | JGI IMG/M metagenome (GOLD analysis project Ga0256841, IMG submission 185971) | Hydrothermal vent microbial communities from Mid Atlantic Ridge, Atlantic Ocean - 356-308 | ecosystem: Environmental > Aquatic > Marine > Hydrothermal vents | place: Atlantic Ocean: Mid...
CGATATATATTATTGCCGGGTTAATAATACCTTTGGGTCCTTGTTGGCGCTTCCGCTTTTGGTTCTTGCGCCGTATGATTAGCCGCTTGTTGTTTTTCTGAATTGGTGGCACCACATGGCGCGGATCGGCATTGTAGGGGGGACGGGATACACGGGCGCGGAACTTCTGCGCCTGCTGGTGGCGCATCCGGAAGCGGAGGTGACGATGATAACCTCCCGTGCGGAGGCGGGACGGCGTGTCGTGGAGCTGTTTCCGCACTTGCGCGGGCATGTGGACCTGACCTTTTCCCAACCTGATCCGCAGCGTCTTAAGACGTGTGATCTGGTGTTCTTTGCGACCCCCAACGGGACGGCGATGACGTTGGCGCCTGCCCTGTTGGAGCAGGGGGTGAAGGTGGTGGATCTGGCAGCCGATTTTCGTCTTCGCGACCCAGAGGAGTGGGCGCAATGGTACGGTATGGGACATGCCGCCCGGGAATGGCTTGAGAAGGCGGTATACGGGCTGCCGGAACTCAATCGGGAACAGATACGCGCAGCGTCTTTGGTGGCCAATCCGGGGTGTTACCCGACGGCGGTGACCTTGGGTTTCATGCCGTTGCTGGAGGCGGGACTCGTCGATCGCGCGCCGTTGGTGGCCGACGCCAAGTCGGGCGTCAGCGGGGCCGGCCGCGGCGCTTCGGTTGCCATGCTTATGGGAGAGGTGGGCGAAAGCTTCAAGGCCTACGGGATCCCCGGGCATCGCCATCTGCCGGAGATCAAGCAGAATCTGGACGCTGTCGCGGGCGCTCCGGTGGGGCTCACATTCGTGCCCCATCTGGTGCCCATGGTGCGTGGTATCGAAGCGACTCTCTATGCCCGCCTGAGACAAACCGACCAGGATCTTCAACGGCTTTTCGAGGATCGTTATGCGGGGGAACCGTTCGTGGATGTCATGCCGGCCGGCTCGCACCCGGAGACGCGCAGTGTGCGCGGCGGGAATCAGTGCCGTATGGCGGTGCACCGACCCCAAGAGGGGGAGATGGTCGTGGTGACCTCGGTGATCGACAATCTCGTCAAGGGAGCCGCCGGGCAGGCGGTCCAGAATATGAATCTGATGCTTGGTTTCGACGAGGACGCGGCCTTGGATGCAGTCGCGCTACTTCCATGACAGGAGGTGCCATGACGCCGTTTCCTCACAAGCGGATCCGTACGCCACGTATAGTTCCTTATCAGACTCCAGGAACGCGCATACTGGTGGTGCTGGTGGCGTTGGCGGCATCGTTGGCCGCGCTCTGGCTGGCCTTTGACTTCGGTAGAAACTGGCAGGGAGATGGCGATGATCCTGCGGAGTTCGGTCCTGCGGCACTCAAGGTGCATCTGGGCCTGCTCGAAAACGAGCGCAACGATCTGCGGCAGAAGGTGATCGCCCTGGAGCGCGCCCGGCAGATCGACCAGAAGGCGATGGATGAGGTCAAAGGCGAGATCAAGCAACTGCAGGAAAAGCTACTGGCAAAGGACGAGGAGCTGGCCTTCCTGCGTGGATTGGCAGCAACGGGTTCCGGTAAGGATGGCTTGCATATCCAGCACTTCTCCCTGAAAAAGGGGAGCAAGGCGGGCGTGTTCCAATACAAGTTTACCGTGGCCCAGATGTTGAAAAAGATCAAGACCACCAATGGCAGGATATGGATATCTATCGATGGGGTGGTGAAAGGCAAGCCGAAGGCGTTGAGTCTGGATGAGGTGTCTGACGAGAGCGAAAGTCTGAAGATGCGCTTCAAGAATTTTCAGGATGTGGAAGGCGCGGTCCGTCTCCCTGCCGGATTCAAACCCAGGAGGTTCAAAGTCGAGGTCAAACCGACGACGAAGCACCTGAATCCGCTAACCAAGAGCTTTCCCTGGGAGGTGAGGTAATGAATCGCATGTGGTGGGGGTGGTAGTGGCGCGTGGCAAAAGATTTCGTATGCCGAAGATTCGGACGGTGATCGGTGAAGGCACCGAGATCCATGGCAAGGTGGTATTTCGCGACGGTTTCCATCTGGACGGCGTGATCATCGGCGACGTGTTTTCGGCGGAGGGCGATGTGAAATCCACCCTCATCGTAAGCGATTCAGGTTCCATCAAGGGCAATCTGAAGGTGGCTAATATTATTCTCAACGGACGTGTACATGGTGACGTTGTGGCTGGTCGGGCGGACCTGGCGCCGGAGGCAAGGATCAATGGCACTCTGTATTACAAGCTGCTCGAAATGGCGATGGGGGCCGAAGTCAATGGCAAACTGATCCGTCTCGAAGGTACTAAACGAAAATCGGAGGAGCCGGCAGGAGAAGAACCTTTGGCAGAGGGGCGGGAGAGGAGGGCCGTAGAACACGGCCAGAAGGGGGAACAACCGCAAGATGGCAATAGTTGACTGAAATGATAGGGATATGCATACTTTGTAGGTAAGAGAACCCGGACTGGGGTTTTGGAACATAGGTGATTGAATATGAATGCTGAAACAGCAACGACAGAAGAGGCCCCGCTCATCTTTACCCAGGCGGCGGCGGCCAAGGTCAGCGAATTGATCAAGGAAGAGGGTAACCCGGGGCTCATGTTGCGCGTCTACATCCAGGGTGGCGGCTGCTCCGGTTTTCAGTATGGGTTTACCTTCGATGAGGAGGTCAAGGAAGGCGATACGGAGGTCGAGACGGAAGGCGTCAAATTGCTGATAGATCCGATGAGCATGCAGTACCTGATGGGTGCCGAGATCGACTATACCGAAGGGTTGCAGGGTGCGCAGTTCGTCATCCGGAATCCCAACGCAACGACGACCTGCGGATGCGGCTCCTCCTTTTCAGTGTGATGACCGCGGCTAGCCCGGATTATTCATGAATCGCCGCGATGATTGCACAGAGAATTGTCCGCACAGGGGATTTTCCGACCGAGTGGAATACGGGCCGTATTGCCGAGGAAGGAAAATTCCCTGTGTGGACAAGGATCAAGCAAGGGCGCGAGCGACTTCATGAATAATCTGGGTTAATAAATAGTAATGAGACGCATCGGCGTCGGGATGATCGGAACGCCGGCCCTTCTGATCAGATTCGCCCTCGGCGACCGGGATGGATCGCACCGAGTACCACCATCTCCGTTGCCCCCGTCACTTCCGGCAGGTTGCCTGGCCGGTTGAGTAGACACTGACGCGCCAACCAGGCGAAGGCCACGGCCTCGACCCAGTCGGGATCGAGGCCGTGGCCTTCGGTGCTCTCCACTTTGTATCCAGATAGGTAGCGTCGCAGTGCAGCCATGACCCTGGGGTTGTGCACCCCGCCGCCACACACCAGCACACGACTGTTGGCAGGGGCATTCGCGATGATGGCGTCGGCGATGCTGCTGGCCGTCAGATCCGCAAGGGTGCTCTGAATATCCGTGGCTGTTGGCGCCGAGGGGTGCCGCTTGAGCAGCGTTTCCAGCCAGGCAAGGTTGAAATACTCGGGTCCGGTGCTTTTCGGTGGCTCCAGGCTGAAATACGGGTCATCCTTCATCGCCTTCAGCAAGCTTTCATCGGTCGTGCCCGACGTTGCCCACTTCCCCCCTGAATCGTAGGGCTTGTCCAGATGAAGGCGACACCAAGCGTCGAGCAGCGTGTTGCCAGGTCCTGTATCAAACCCCTTTACGCCTGCTTTGTCATCGCCAGGAAGTACGGTGATATTTGCGATACCGCCGATGTTCAATATGACGCGATCTTCCCCTGTTTTGTGCAGGTAGTGGGCATGGAAAGCGGGTGTCAACGGGGCGCCTTGACCTCCGGCGGCGATATCGCGGCGCCGAAAATCGGCAACCGTGGTAATTCCCGTGCGCGCCGTGATACGGCTCGGGTCACCGATTTGTAGGGTAAAAGGAGGGAACGCGTCGGGACGGTGTCGGATCGTCTGGCCATGGCTGCCAATGGCGATGATGTCTTTCGATGAGACGCCGCTGATGTCCAGCAGGTTGAGCACAGCATTGGCGAATGATGCACCGAGCTTGGCGTCGAGATCGCCAAGGGCGTCCACAGAGCCTCGCTCTGCAAGTCGCCTCATGCGCCGCTGGAGAAGGGGAGGGAAACGCTCAGAGTGACAGGCGACGAGACGGAAGCCATCGTTGCCGAAGTCCACGAGGGCCGCATCGATGCCATCCATGCTGGTGCCGGACATCAGGCCGATAAACAAGCCATTGTAAGAGGGCGCAGGCTTGGTCATCGTGCGGTCACAGGATCCCGATGTTCTGCGGCTCGCGATTCAAGTGGGTGCCTGTCTTCAGGTCAAGCTCAGTTGGCGTGGGCCACCAAGGTCTCGTTCAAGCTTTCCAGCTGGGAGAGCAGCGGCCGGGTCTGGGTCATGAACGCCTTTCTGTATTTCTTCGCGATGGGCGCCGCAGCGGGCAGTTTGACCTTCAACGGGTCTCGATGTACGCCGTTTACCCGAAATTCATAGTGGAGGTGAGGGCCAGTCGCCAGACCGGTACTGCCTACATACCCGATAACCTGCCCCTGCCTGACCCGGCTGCCTCGTCTGACCTTGCGGGCAAATCGGGAGAGATGGCCGTAAACCGTGGTGTATCGTTGTCCGTGCTTGATCATCACAACGTTGCCATAACCGCCTTTCTTCCCGCGGAAGATAACCTTGCCATCCCCAGCAGCCTTGACCGGGGTGCCGCGAGGCGCTGCGTAGTCCACCCCCTTGTGGGAGCGCCATTTCTTGAGAATGGGGTGCCACCGCTTGAGTGTGAAACGCGAACTGATGCGCGAGAACTTGACCGGCGTACGCAGGAAAGCCTTGCGCATGCTTTTGCCTTCGGGGGTAAAATAATGGGCGTCACCTGCCTTTGTTTGAAATCGTACGGCCCGGTAGGCATGTCCGCGATTGACAAACTCAGCGGCCAGGATGGGGCCATCACGCAATTTTTTCCCATCCAGCCATTCCTCATCGTATATAACGGCAAAGCGGTCCCCGGGTCGGATCTCCAAGGCAAAGTCGATGTCCCAACCAAAAATGGTGGCGAGTTCC
>Ga0256841_1003028_pt1:10000-12868 | contig 12868 bp, 8 predicted proteins | sample 356308metaG_FD_185971 | JGI IMG/M metagenome (GOLD analysis project Ga0256841, IMG submission 185971) | Hydrothermal vent microbial communities from Mid Atlantic Ridge, Atlantic Ocean - 356-308 | ecosystem: Environmental > Aquatic > Marine > Hydrothermal vents | place: Atlantic Ocean...
AGAACCTGAAACCGTATACGTACAAGCAGTGGGAGCCCCTTCGGGGGTGACTGCGTACCTTTTGTATAATGGGTCAGCGACTTACTTCTCAGTGGCAAGCTTAACCGTATAGGGGAGGCGTAGGGAAACCGAGTCTTAACAGGGCGATTTAGTCGCTGGGAGTAGACCCGAAACCGGGCGATCTATCCATGGCCAGGGTGAAGGTGGGGTAACACCTGCTGGAGGCCCGAACCCACTTATGTTGAAAAATGAGGGGATGAGCTGTGGATAGGAGTGAAAGGCTAATCAAGCCCGGAGATAGCTGGTTCTCCTCGAAAGCTATTTAGGTAGCGCCTCGTGTATCACCCCGGGGGGTAGAGCACTGTTTCGGCTAGGGGGCCATCCCGGCTTACCAAACCGATGCAAACTCCGAATACCCGGGAGTGCAATCACGGGAGACACACGGCGGGTGCTAACGTCCGTCGTGGAAAGGGAAACAACCCAGACCGCCAGCTAAGGTCCCAAAATTGTAGCTCAGTGGGAAACGATGTGGGAAGGCCCAGACAGCCAGGAGGTTGGCTTAGAAGCAGCCACCCTTTAAAGAAAGCGTAATAGCTCACTGGTCGAGTCGGCCCGCGCGGAAGATTTAACGGGGCTCAAGCTACATACCGAAGCTGCGGATGCGTGCTTGCACGCATGGTAGAGGAGCGTTCTGTAAGCCTGCGAAGGTGGATCGTAAGGTCTGCTGGAGGTATCAGAAGTGCGAATGCTGACATGAGTAACGATAAAGGGGGTGAGAGGCCCCCTCGCCGAAAGCCCAAGGTTTCCTGCGCAACGCTAATCGGCGCAGGGTTAGTCGGCCCCTAAGGTGAGGCAGAAATGCGTAATCGATGGGAAGCAGGTTAATATTCCTGCACCTCTTGTTACTGCGATGGGGAGACGGAGAAGGCTAGGTCATCCGGGCGTTGGTTGTCCCGGTTCAAGCGAGTAGGGAGTGTTCTTAGGCAAATCCGGGAACACAATCCTGAGACGTGACGACGAGCACCTTATATAGGAGCGAAGTGATTGATGCCATGCTTCCAGGAAAATCCTCTAAGCTTCAGGTAACAAGAGACCGTACCCCAAACCGACACAGGTGGGCAGGGTGAGAATCCCAAGGCGCTTGAGAGAACTCTGGTGAAGGAACTAGGCAAAATAGTACCGTAACTTCGGGAGAAGGTACGCCCCTGGTACGTGAAGAGACTTGCTTTTGGAGCGGAAGGGGGTTGCAGTGACCAGGTGGCTGCGACTGTTTACTAAAAACATAGCACTCTGCAAACTCGCAAGAGGACGTATAGGGTGTGACGCCTGCCCGGTGCCGGAAGGTTAATTGATGGGGTTAGTCTTCGGACGAAGCTCTTGATCGAAGCCCCGGTAAACGGCGGCCGTAACTATAACGGTCCTAAGGTAGCGAAATTCCTTGTCGGGTAAGTTCCGACCTGCACGAATGGCGTAACGATGGCCACGCTGTCTCCACCAGAGACTCAGTGAAATTGAAATCGCTGTTAAGATGCAGTGTACCCGCGGCTAGACGGAAAGACCCCGTGAACCTTTACTACAGCTTTGCACTGGACTTTGAACATACTTGTGTAGGATAGGTGGGAGGCTTTGAAGCCGGGACGCCAGTTCCGGTGGAGCCGTCCTTGAAATACCACCCTGGTGTGTTTGGAGTTCTAACCCAGGTCCGTTATCCGGATCGGGGACAGTGTATGGTGGGTAGTTTGACTGGGGCGGTCTCCTCCCAAAGAGTAACGGAGGAGCGCGAAGGTACCCTCAGCGCGGTCGGAAATCGCGCATTGAGTGCAAAGGCATAAGGGTGCTTGACTGTGAGACTGACACGTCGAGCAGGTGGGAAACCAGGTCTTAGTGATCCGGTGGTTCTGTATGGAAGGGCCATCGCTCAACGGATAAAAGGTACTCCGGGGATAACAGGCTGATACCGCCCAAGAGTTCATATCGACGGCGGTGTTTGGCACCTCGATGTCGGCTCATCACATCCTGGGGCTGAAGTCGGTCCCAAGGGTATGGCTGTTCGCCATTTAAAGTGGTACGCGAGCTGGGTTTAGAACGTCGTGAGACAGTTCGGTCCCTATCTGCCGTGGGCGTTCGAGACTTGAGGGAAGCTGCTCCTAGTACGAGAGGACCGGAGTGGACGTACCTCTGGTGTTCCGGTTGTCACGCCAGTGGCACTGCCGGGTAGCTAAGTACGGACGGGATAACCGCTGAAAGCATCTAAGCGGGAAGCCCCTCCCAAGATGAGGTCTCGCTGGATCCTTGAGATCCCTGAAGGTCCGTCGAAGACTACGACGTTGATAGGCTGGGTGTGGAAGTGCGGCAACGTATGAAGCTAACCAGTACTAATTGACCGTGAGGCTTGACCATATAACACCCAAGATTTCTGGGTTATGGCTCGGCAATTACCCAAACGCTCGTTTGCGATCAAACCGGTCAATGGCAGGTAGCGGCATTGCTACCCGCTGAACAGTTTGCCTGGCGGCCATAGCGAGTTGGAACCACCCGATCCCATCCCGAACTCGGAAGTGAAACAGCTCAGCGCCGATGATAGTGTGGGGTCTCCCCATGCGAAAGTAGGTCACTGCCAGGCTTTATATTCGAAACCCCCGGTGATGAGTCATCGGGGGTTTTTTTATGGCTGGCCTGACATGGCCAGCTAGCCTATATTGAGAGAAGGAAGGGGTTCGATTGGATTTTTTATCCGGCAACGATATATGTCGCAATCAGGGCTTTAGGAGTCTGTCGGGTTTAGGTGATCGTCGCGAGTATGGTGGGAAAGCGAGGCCAGTTTTTCTCGATTTTGAGGCGCATAGTGGGCCTACGCAACGAAAAAGC
>Ga0256841_1003029_pt1 | contig 12868 bp, 8 predicted proteins | sample 356308metaG_FD_185971 | JGI IMG/M metagenome (GOLD analysis project Ga0256841, IMG submission 185971) | Hydrothermal vent microbial communities from Mid Atlantic Ridge, Atlantic Ocean - 356-308 | ecosystem: Environmental > Aquatic > Marine > Hydrothermal vents | place: Atlantic Ocean: Mid...
ATCTTCACATCCCCGCTGTGGACCAGACGGAAGCGGCCCCGGTCGCTGGGCAGCAGGGGAACGAACATGCCCGTGCGCTCGTCCACCAGAGTCATGGCCCGGACGGTCACAGCCAGCTCTGGGTCCGCCCCTGGATCCACCCAACTCAGGCGAATGGCCTCCGGGGTGACGGGCTGGGGCAGGCGGAACCGGGCCCAGTACTCCTGCACGCCCCCCTCCACGTCCCGAAAGGCCACCACCGGCCCGCCCTCCTGGACCAGCGGACTGTCCAGCCGTGGATCCGCCAGGTGCGCGCCTGGCCGCCCTCCTGCCACCACCGGGAACCCCGCCACCGCCCGGCCGCCGGCCATCACCTGGAGACGCAGCGCGGTCCGGTTCTCCTGGGCCAGCCGGGCCATCGCCTCCGAGGGGCCCTGGACGAAGCCCAGGATGTCCACCGCGGTGGCCTCCAGGGGCCGATCCACGGCCACGTCCACCTGGGGAAGGGCGGGGCCCAGGGTGGCGCCCAGCTGCCGATCGTAGTAGACGCCCTGGAACCAGTGGTCCCGCACCTTGTCCGTGATCACGTACTGGACGTTCATGAGCCCCAGCAGCCGGGCCGGGGGGATCTCCTGGAGCTGCTCCCGCAGGCGGCCATCGGGCACCAGCTCCTCCTGGGGGATGAAGAGGGTGAGGAAGCGGTTGTAGCGCTGCAGGGGCAGGACGCCGCCGTCGAAACCGTCCACGCCGGGGATGCGCCAGAGCAGGGCCAGGTTGGGCGCCAGGATCTCCTGGGATTTCAGGGCGATGATCAGCTCCTGGAAAGCGGCCTGGTCCAGGGTCTGGGGTTTCGTCTCCAGGTAGATCCGCCGCCAGTCGGCCATGTCCCCAGGGTCGAAGGTGATGGCGCTCATGCTCAGGAAGCGGCCGGCCGCGGCCGGGGAGAGGCGATCCCGGGCTGGGTCTGTGAGCAGGTGGGCCGGCGCGGTGCGCAGGTCCGTGACCGCGGACGGGGCGGTGGGGTGGGTGTGGGGCAGGGCCCGGGCGGCCAGGAGCAGGTCCCCGGCCAGGAGCAGGAGCCCCCCAGCGGCCAGGAGCAGCCGCCGGGCGTCCCCGATCCGGGCCAGGCGACGGAGCAGGATCTCCCCGCCCAGGCCGGCCAGGAGGGCCATGCCCAGGGTGTAGAGCATCATCCAGCGGGCGGGGGTGCGGAAGAGGTCGAAGCCGGGGACCAGCTTGGTGAGCAGAAAGTAGACCGGGTTCCAGCGACCCAGGGCCAGGAAGAGCCCCAGCCCGGTCAGGAGCAGGCCCGCGGTCCAGGCCGGGGAGCGCTCCCGGCGACCGGCCCACCCACCCAGGAGGGCCAGGAGCAGCCCTAGCCCGCCCACATAGGCCACGAACTCGGTGTAGCCCAGGGTGCGGAAGCGCACGCTCAGGTCCACCAGACCGTAGCTGGGGAGCAGGGTCCAGGGGAGCTGCAGGGGTTGGAGGCTGAAGCTAGTCACCTGGGCGTAGCTCAGGCCGCCGCTGCGCAGGCCCAGGCGGCTCAGCTCCAGGGTGGGCAGGAGCTGGGCCCCGGCCAGGAGCGCGCCCAGGAGCAGGCCGCTCCCTGTGACGGCCAGGGCGGGGATGCGTCCTCGCCAGAAGCCGGACCAGGAGAGAAGTCGGCGCAGGTCCAGGCCGGGGGGCGTCACCAGCCAGACGCCCAGGCCGAAGAGGTTGATGTAGGCGGTCTGGGTGTGGCCGGCCAGGAGCATGAGGGCCACCAATCCCCCCAGGGCGGCCACGGCCCTCCCGGCCTGGGGCTGGCGGAGGCGGGCAAAGAGGCCCTGACCCTCCGCCGGAGGATCCTGGGTCCAGGCCAGGGCCAGAAAAGTCCAGGGGAGCCAGGCCACGCCGTTCATCTGGTTGATGTGGCCCAGCAGGCCGCCGACGAAACCGCTGCCAGCCAGCACCAGCCCGGTGACCAGCCCCGGGATCAGCCCGTGGTCCCAGCGGCGCAGGAGGGCGTAGCCGCCCAGGCCCAGGATCCAGGCGTGCAGGGCCCCGCTCCAGTAGATCTGCCGGGTGACGGGCAGCCCGCTCAGGGGCCAGTGCAGGGGGTAGAGGACCGCAGCCTGGGGGTTGGCCAGGAAGGGCGCGCCCAGGAAGATGTAGGGGTTCCACAGGGGCAGGCGGCCCTGGCCCAGGGCTGCGGCCGCGTAGTCCCGGTAGGGGTAGAAGTAGTGGAGAATGTCCCCGCTGGCCAACACCCGGTCCGTGAGGAGCAGGCGATGGAAGAGGGCCAGGACGAAGAGGGCCAGGAGGGTCCCCGCGGCCAGGTGTTCAGCGCGTCGACGGGGCATGGCGGGCCTCGGAGAGGGGTGGCGGGGCGGAGGGGGGCAACTCGAGCACAGGCCAGGGGCTGAAGGCGGGACGGGCCGTCCCCGGCGCGTTGAAGCACCAGTCGCAGGGGGGCTGGGGCGGGGTCACCAGCTCGTAGACGGTGAAACGCCCCTGGCGGAAGCGCCGTTCCCAGCGGAGGCCCCGCTGGGCCAGGCGGCGGGGAGCGTCCCGGAGGGGGGCCCAGTCGGGCTGGACCAGGAACTTGCGTCGGTGGGGGGTCTTGGCCGCGTTGTCCGCCAGGTAGACGGTGCTGGGGAACCAGCGCAGCTCCATGCCCTGGGGCCCGGTGCGCCGGAAAAGGTAGTAACGGAAGTGCCAGCCCAGGACGCGGTGGTAGATCACCGCGTCCGCCGGCGCTTCCGCCTTGAGCCAGGCCACGGCCTCCCGCAGGCCGGCGTAGTCCCCGTGATCCCCGCCTACAGGCAGCCCTCCCTGAGCGGCAGTCCAGGCCGGCCCCAGGAGCAGGGCCACGCCCATCACCCCGCCCAGCAGCCCGACCAGAGGCCGGGAAGCTGAGCCCAGTCCGCCTCCCAGCCAGGAGACAGCCTCCTGGACCATCCAACCCATCCCCAGGGCCAGCATGGGCGCCAGGGGCAGGAGGTAGCGGTCCCAGATCTGGACGCTGGTGGTCACGTGGAGGGCGAAATAGGCCAGGGACCAGAGGAGGAGCAGGAGACCAAGAGATCGGGCGACCTCACCCCTCCCCCGGCTCGCGAAGCTCGCCACCCCCTTCCCTCGCCACGGGTGGAGAGGGAAGGGGGGAGGGGTGAGGTCGCTCCCAACGCGTAAATACCAAATCCGAACCCCCAACAGCCACCCCCCAACGACCAGCAGCGCCCAGACTGGGGTGCTGGCCGTGAGGTGCCAGGCCAGTTGACCCCACTCCCGCAGCCGGGGCAGCCACTGGGCAGGGGGCAGCAGGCCCAGGGGGCCGTAGTGCCGCAGGCTCAGGTCCCAGGGGGAGGGGGCCACGGACCAACGCAGGCTGTCCCAGAGGAGAATGGGGCCGGTGATGGAGGCCAGGCCCAGGGCGAAGGAGCCCAGGCGACGGGCCAGGGAGGCCTCCTGGGCCGGGGAGCGTGGCCCGGCGCTGGCCGCCAGCATCCCCAGGATCAGCGGGGCATAGAGGAGGCCCTGCTGCTTGGTCATGATGGCCGCGCCCAGCCAGAGACCGGCCCTGAATCCCCGGCCAACCACGGCCGCGTACAGGGCCAGGCTGCCCCAGAGCACCAGCATGGGATCCGTGTAGGCGGTGGGGGCGAAGCTGATGGCGAAGGGGTTCAGGGCCAGGGCCAGCCCCGCGACCCAGCCGGCCCAGCGGCCCCAGAGACGCCGAGCCGTGAGGGCCGTCACGGGGATGGTGGCGGTGCTCAGGAGGATGTTGAGCCAGCGGGCCGTCCCTTCCTGGGGGCCGAAGAGGCGGAAGGCCCCGCCCAGGATCCAGAGGAAGAGGGGCGGTTTGTCCGGCCAGTTCACCAGAAAGAAGGGGTCCCCGTTCCAGGCCTGGAGGGCCCAGGTGCTGTAGATGGCCTCGTCCTCCCGGAAGGGGAAGGCGTTCCAGAGGAGGGCCCGCAGCCCCAGTCCCAGGAGCAGGATGGCGGCCCAGGCCAGGGGAGGCCAGCCGAGACGCACCTGGGGGAGAGGGGGGTGGAGAAGGGCGTGAAGATGGGTGCGGGAACGGGTGTGAAGATGGGTGTGGGAACGGAGGCGGCGGGAGGGGGAGCGGAGGGTGTCTCCTGCCGCCCGGAGAGCGGCGGACAGGGTGGTGGGTGTGCTGCCCATCAGTCCAGGAAGCGGTACTTGAGCAGCGCGGCCACGGTGCTGAAGCCATCCCGCCAGGTCAGCTTCTTGCCCTCGTGGAACTCCCGGCCGTTGTAGCTGATGGGCACCTCGAAGATGGTGTAGCCCCGCTTGAGGATCTTGGCGGTGAGCTCCGGCTCGATCTCGAAGCCCCGGCTGCGCAGCTCCATCCCCGCGATGACGTCCCGGCGGAAGCACTTGTAGCAGGTCTCCATGTCGCTGAGGATGGTGCCGTAGAGGAGGTTGGTGAGCCAGGTGAGCCCCTTGTTGCCCAGGGTGTGGGCCAGGCTCATGGCGGAGCGGGGGCCGCCCAGGAAACGGCTGCCGTAGACCACCGCGGTGCGCCCCTCCAGGATGGGCTCCAGCAGGCGGACGTAGTCCCGGGGATCGTACTCCAGGTCCGCGTCCTGGATCACCAGGATGTCGCCGGTGGCGTGCTGGAAGCCGGTGCGCAGGGCAGCGCCCTTGCCGCCGTTCTGGGCGTGGTAGATGATGCGCATGTCCTTGGGCTTCTGCGTCTTCCACCGATCCAGGATCTGGCGGGTGCCGTCGGTGGAGCCGTCGTCGATGATGACGATCTCCCGCTCCAGGGTCACCGGCCCGTTCAGGAGGCCGTTGCGCCGGCTCTGGCCCACAGTCAGATCCACGGCCCGCACCCGGTGCACGATCTCTTCCAGGGTGGTCTTCTCGTTGTAGACCGGCATGATGATGGAGAGTTTCATGCCTGCTCCCGCCCGCTGTCAGCGCTTGCCCACCTGGTAGGCCAGGATGAGGGCCTCGGCCACGGTCTTCATGGGTTTGCGGGTGTCCATGCTCATCTTCTGGATGCGACGGAAGGCCTCGGACTCGCTCAGCCCTTCGGTGTCCATGAGGATGCCCTTGGCCCGCTCCACCAGTTTGCGGGTCTCCAGGGCCTGGGCCAGGTCCTTCGTCTCTCGCTCCAGGGCGCGGAACTCGCTGAAACGCGCCAGGGCCACCTCGATGGCCGGGGTCAGGTCGTTCTCCCGGAAGGGTTTGACCAGGTAGCCGGCCACCCCCGCCTCCTTGGCCCGCTGCACCAGCTCCTGCTGGCTGTAGGCGCTGAGCAGGAGGACCGGCGCCACCCGCTCCTCGGTGAGGATGCGGGCCGCCTCGATGCCGTCCATGTCGGGCATCTTGATGTCCATGATCACGATGTCCGGCCGCAGCTCCCGGGCCAGATTCACCGCGCTGCGGCCGTCCCCCACCTCGCCCACCACCAGGTAGCCCAGGTTGGTGAGCATCTCCCGCAGGTCCATGCGGATCAGGGACTCGTCGTCTGCAATGATGATCCTTGTGCGCTCCACTTTTTCGCCTCTTTCGTGTCAACCAGTTCCAGCGCCGAACTCCACATATACACGCAATCTGCCACTGCTGTCAAAAAGCTTCACTGCCGCCCGGCGCCTGCTCGGACAAGCCACGGGCCATTCCGGTGCAGGCGGGATCCTCCGGCCCCGGGTCAGGATGCGTTCAAGGGCCGCTTCGGGAAGGTGACCACAGCCCGGGTGCCCCGGGTCGCCTCCTGGGAGAAGGGCTCGACAGCCCCGTCTTCCTCCTCCGTCCCGCTGGCCTGCCCGCCCTCGGCCTGGGCCAGGACCGCTCCCCGGGGCTGGACCTGGATCGCGCCCTTCAGGTCGTCGGTCACCAGGGTGCGGATGATCTGGAGCCCCAAGCTGCGGCTGTCGCTCAAGGAGAAATCCGGCGGCAGCCCCCGGCCGTTGTCCTCGATGCAGATCTGGATGGTGTCCCCCAGGTCGGCCAGCTCGATCTGGATGGTCCCGTCCGACTGATCCGGGAAGCCGTGCTCCAGCGCGTTCAGGAGCAGCTCGTTGAGGACCAGGGCGGTGGCCGTGGCCTGGCTGGCCGGCAAGCGGATGTTGGGCCCGGCGATCTGGATCTGGATGTGCTGGCCCGGGTTCACCGCCACCTGCTGGGCCTGGGCCACGATGCGCTGACAGACGTCCCGGATGTTGATGGGCTGGTGCTCGCCCTGGCTCAGGAACTCGTGGATGACCGACATGCTCAGCACCCGGTTCACCGCATCGGTCAGGTGCTGCCTGGCCTCCTGGCTCTGACAGCGCCGGGCCTGCAGGCGCAGGATGGCGGCGATGGTCTGCAAGTTGTTCTTGACCCGGTGGTGCACCTCCTGGATCATGGCCGACTTGACGTTCAGCTCCCGCTCCTTCTGCACCGCCTCCGTGGCGTTGTGCACCAGGACCAGGGCCCCGTCCACCTGGCGCATGACCTTGGGCGAGTTGGCCGGCAGCCAGGGCAGCCGCCGCCGCAGGCGTTGCCAGCTCCCGGGCGGGGAGCGCAGGGGGATGACCTTGCGCACCCAGACCCGGCCGTCCTCGCTCTCGTGGCGCACCTCCAGGCAGCGCTGGGCCTGGAAGGCCTTCTCCACCAGCTCCTCGTCCTGTTTCTCCAGCTTGGAAACGGGCTGCCCTCGCACGTCCGTGACCAGGCCGATGGTGCGGTAGAGGTTGGTGGCGATGCCGCTCATGTAGACCACGCACTGGTTCTCGTCCACCAGGTAGACCCCATCCAGGGGACCGAAGCCGCTGAGGGACTCCGCGTTCTCGATCTCTCCCCGGACGGCCATCTCCTGCAGCCAGCGCACAGCCCGACGGAAGGCCTTGGCCCGGCGCCGATGCCGCTCGTACTCGATCATGTTGGTCTCCACCAGCAGGACGGCGATCACCTGGTTGGCCGCGTTGCGGACGGGAAAGACCTGCTGGATCACCGGCGCGCCGCTGCTCAGGACCTGCTTGGTGCGGGTGCCCCGACGGGTCTCCATCAAGGACCAGTAGACCAGGGGTTGGTCCTCGGGGGTGAAGAGCCGGCCCGTGGCGTCGGAGCGGTAGATGGAGGAGATGGAGCGGGGCATGGCATGGCGCAGCACCAGGATCTGCTGGTCGTCCTGGAGACAGCAGAGGGAGACGTCCGCTCGACTCACGTCCGCGGTGATGGGAAGCCCCAGCTCGATTTTGTGGAGCAGCTCGACATCTCGTTCGGTGAGATTCGAACACTGCTTGACCGCCTCGTCCATTGGGTTCCTTCAGCTCTCAGGTCTCCCTCGCGGCCCGGAGGCCCCTCTTCGGCCCACAAAATCGGCCCATAAAAGCCCATAAAAAACGAGGCCGACGGCCCACGGGCCTTCAGCCTTTCGAACGGGCCACGCTGCCGCTCTCTATCGGGTTGGGGGCTCCTGATCCCCCTGCGTCCACACCCTGGAAAGTGTGACTTTCACAATTTCAATCCAGCCACAATTTCAGTCTAGCAAACTCACCTTCTTTCGGCAAATCGTTCTTCCGATCCGCCTCTGATCCATCCCCCTTGATCCATCCCCCGAACCAACCCGATCCACCTCCTGGGCGCCGCTACCCGTCCAGGTAGATCCCGTCCACGCCCAGGTGGGCCAGGCGAGCCGCCTCCTCGGGCCGGGGCTCGGGCCAGGCGATGACGCCCAGGCCGGCGTCCCGCACCCGGCGCAGCCACTCGGGCGTGAGGAGCTGGCTGGCCTGGGCCTGGCCCTCCCAACGGGGATGGACGTAGTCCGCGCCCACGGCCTGGGCCAGAGCCACCGCGTCCACCTGGACGGCGTCGAAGAGCAGGGCCGTGACCGCTCGGGGCAACTGGGCTCGAACGGCCGCCAGCCAGTCCGCCCGGAAGGAGCCCAGGATGGTCCGGCGCTCCAGGTCGTGCCGGTCATAGGCCTGGGCGATGGCGGGGATGGCCCGGGCGTCCAGGATCTCCAGGTAGAGCCCCACGTCCTCCTCCCGACTGAGCTCCAGCACCTGCTCCAGCCGGAGCAAGGGAGCGTCGGGCCGATCCTGGGGCCGGGACGGCTCCAGGATGGCCTGGCCGTCCTCGGTGGCCCACACCGGCACGTGCAGGGCGTCCACCCGAGGATCCAGCTCGGCCCGCAGACGCTCCAGGCTCCTCTCGTCCGGGCGGGGGGCGACCTGGGCCGAGCGGATGCGCAGGGGGCGATACTCCGGGGCCGAGATCTCCCGGTGCAGGCGCTCCAGCCACCAGCTCACCCGCTGGGGGATCCACTGGGCCAGGGCGGGCCAGGGCACCAGCTGCTCGGGCTGCAGGCGGAACTCCTGGGAGAAATCCCAGCTGGGCTGGAAGGCCTGGCGGCTCAGGTAGGTGCGCACCAGGGTGTTGTTCTCGGGCGTGCGCTGCTCCTGCAGGGCCTCCTGGAAGAGCGGGGTGACCCAGACGCCGCCGGCCCCGGCCAGGGCGTCGCTGGCGTGCCGTTTCTGGGCCTGCCAGCGGCGGCGGAACCAGTCCGGTGTGGGGGCAAAGGCGTGTTTGCCCGGCTCGGAGTAGACCTGGGCCCGGCCGTTGCGCAGGGACGGCCGACCGTCCAGCTCCATCTCGTGGTAGCCGCCGTGCCAGCTGGCCTCCACCCGCACCACACGCCCCCGGTCATCCACGTAGACCCAGACGTGCTCCAGCTCGTAGAGGTGCTGGATGTCCCAGTCCCACCAGATGGCGTACTCGATGGCCAGGGCCGCGGGTGGCCGTCCGGTGGGGCGCAGCTGGATGCGCCGGGGGAAGGAGGGGGACTCCCCGTCCTGGCGGAAGAGGGTGCAGCCACCGGCCAGGGGCAGGAAGGGCTCGCGCCGGTCGAAATGGAGGACGGGCGCGTAGCGGGCGGCCAGATCCCGCTCCTCCAGGGAGGGCGCCTCCGCGAGGAGGGCCGCCAGCTGGGGATCCTGGCTCGGCCCGGGATGGGTTGGGCTGTTTCGTTTGTTTGTCATGGTCGATCGTAGATCACGAAAGTAGGTCGCTGAATGTAGATCACTGAGCCAATCGGTGAGTCAATCCGTGAGCAGATCACTGAGGCGGGCGCCCTGGCCCGCCCACGCTCTGATTCGGTTGTCATCCAGGCCCTCGCTCGGCTCCTGGAAAGGAGGCGAGGGGAGGGCAGCTCACCGATTCGGCTTGCGCAGAACGTACTCGTAGTGGCTGCCCCGCTGCCCGGAGCCCCGGCCGTAGTAGTGCCACTGAGGGAAGTTGAAGTCCGACGTCACCGACCGGGGCAGGAGCAGGACCGCCTGCAGGAACGATTCCAGATCCAGTACATTATAGATGTTCACCTGGTATCCCCAAACGTCCATTCGGTCCAAGATCTCCCACAAATTCGACTCCCGCCAGGCGATGGAGAAACGGTTGATCCCCCACTCGCTGAACATGGCCAGGATCTCGCGGGCCTTTTCGGGCACCGTCAGGATCAGGGGCGCCAGGAAGTCGATGGGGCACTGGTTGATGGCCCCGGGATGGACCGCCGCAATGCGCCGGAAGCCCTCTTCCTTGATGCGCTCGATGTTGGCGTTGAACCAGAGATCCTCGTCCTGGAAGCCCATCTCCCCCACTATCTCTAAGACCATCTCCAGGAGGGTATTGTTCCCCTTGATGTCCAGTTTGATGGCCCGCTTGTGCTCCTGGAGCCGGGTCAAGGCCTGGCGCAGGGTGAGCCACTCCTCGTCCGGGGAGGCGGGGGTCTCGGCCAGGGAGTCGTGACGCAGGATGGGCTCGCTGTGCAGGGGCGCGATGCGCACGTCCAGCTCCGCCCAGCGCACGTCCGAGGCCAGGAACTGGCGCAGGTTGGCCTCGTCGTTGACCCCATGCCAGACCAGCTGCACGTGGTGGGGCAGGGCCTTCTCCCCGCGGATCAGCTCGGCCAGGCGGTACTCCCGGCCGCGCATGGTGCCTGGGGGCACCCGGGTCCGCTTGGAGGCGAAGATGGTGTCCGCGTGGAGGAGGAGGATCTCGTGGTCCGGGTCGGCCTGGGCCACGGCCTGAAGGTTCTCCGGCTCGTTGTCGATGAAGGCGAAGATGTGGTAGCCCTGCTTCTGGAAGTGGCGGAGCCCCGCGGCCTTCACCGCGGGAACGTCCTCCTCCCACTCCCCTGGGTTCATGTAGAGGAGCTCACTGGTGAAGCGCAGCCGGTGGGGCCGCCCCAGCTCGTTCAGGGAGCGCAGGGTCTCCTCCCGCAGGCGCTCCGGCCGTCCGGTGACCAGCCCCACGCTGGTGTTGGGCTGGATCTGGAACCAGCGGAGCACATCCAGCACCCCCTGAAAGGGCCGGTGCATCTCCTGCAGGGCCTGGGGTGTCCAGCGCTTCTCCATGTACCAGGCCAGGATCTCCGGCCGGCGCTCCAAGGGCACCCGCAGCTGGGCCAGGAGATCCGCCACCTGGTTCTCGTGGACGTGGATCTCCTCCACTCGGAGACGGCGGAAGAAGCGGGTGCCGTGGACCTGGTCGTAGGCCTGGAGCACGGCCAGGATCATGTAGCGCATGTCGATGATGGTGCCGTCGATGTCGCAGAGGAGCATGAGGGGCCGGCCCGGGTAGTCCCGGCAGGCCGCCTCGTAGTGGACGCTCAGGGCGTGCATCCAGTCGGTGGCCATGTCCTTGCCTCGCAGAGCTTCCGGGAGGCTGTGGAGCCTCCCGGAAGCTGGTGAACGGAAGATAGGAAACGGGTGATGACTACGCTGGCCGGGGTCTCAGTCCCAGAGGAGGGAGCGCTCGGTGGCCGGGTCGAAGAACTGGACCTTTTCCGTGTTGAAACGCACCTGCACCGGATCGCCGATCTTCAAATTCAGGCTTGGGTCGGCCAGGAGGCGAAAGTGGAGGTCCTGGATCTGGACGTCGACGAGATCGTCCCGGCCTAAGGGCTCCACCACGTAGATCTCGCCGGGGATGCCCTCATCGGCCAGGGTGATGTCCTCGGGGCGGATGCCCAGGATCACCTTGCCCAGGCCGGCGGCCTTCTGGGCCCGCTCCGGGGGCACGGGCACGCGGAAGCCGTTGGTGCGGGCCTGGTATTCGCCGTTCTCCCGCACCACCTCCACCTCCACGAAGTTCATGGGTGGGTTGCCGATGAAACCGGCCACGAAGAGGGTGCGGGGCTGGTCGTAGAGCTCCCCAGGAGGGCAGTAGGCCTGGAGGCGGCCATCCTTGATCACCGCGATGCGGTCGGCCATGGTCATGGCCTCCACCTGGTCGTGGGTCACGTAGATGGAGGTGATGCCCAGGTCCATCTGCAGCCGCTTGATCTCCGCCCGCATGCTCAGGCGCAGGCGCGCGTCCAGGTTGCTCAGGGGTTCGTCGAAGAGGAGGATGTCCGGCTCTTTGGCCAGGGCCCGGCCCAGGGCCACCCGCTGCTGCTGGCCGCCGGAGAGCTGCCCGGGCCGCCGATCCATGAGGTGGCCGATGCCCATCATGTCCGCCACCTGCTGGGCCCGCTGGAGCATCTTGTCCTTGGGCACCTTCTTCAAGCGCATGGGGAAGGTGATGTTCTCCAGCACGGTCATGTGAGGGTAGAGGGCGTAGCTCTGGAAGACCATGCCGATGTTGCGGTCCTTGGGGGGCACCCGGTTCATGAGCCGGTCATCGAAGCGGATCTCCCCTTCGCTGGGCTTGTAGATGCCGGCGATCATGAGCAGGGTGGTGGTCTTGCCGCAGCCCGAGGGCCCCAGGAAAGCCACGAACTCCCCGTCGTTGATCTGCATGTTGACCGAGTCCACGGCCACCACATCGCCGAAGCGCTTGGTCAGGTTGTTCAGGGTTACGATCATGGTCGCTGTCTCGCTTGTCTCTCGGTCCCGCTTGTTTCGCCGTCTCACTGGTCTACGTGAGCGCCGGGGCGTCCGCCGGCGCTGTGCGCGTCCTGTCCAGGCTCTCCGGTGCTAGCTGCCGCCCTTGGTGCCGCCGCCGAAGATGCTCAGGAGGTACTCCTGGGTGAAGATGAAGAAGAGGAGCACAGGGATCAGCTGGAAGAGCCCCACCGCGGCCACAGTGCTGTAGTTGACCGGCGCGGTGTCGCTGAGCAGGCTGCGCAGGTAGGTGGCGATGGTGCTCTTGTCCTGGGCGGTCATGAAGGTGTAGGGGATGAGGAACGAGTTCCAGCCGGAGATGAAGGAGAAGATGGAGAGGGCGGCGATGCCCGGTTTGATCATGGGCATGACGATCTGCCACCAGACCCGGAAGCGGCTGCAGCCGTCGATGAGGGCGGCCCGTTCGATGTCCCAGGAGACGTTGTCGAAGAAGCCCTTCATGAGCCAGATGCCCAGGGGCAGCTCCAGGGCCACGCTCACCAGGATCACCCCGCCGATGGTGTTGTAGCCGAAGCCGCCGATGAGGGGCAGGCCGCGTCCCAGCACGGGGATGCCGGAGATCCAGCGCAGGACGAAGTAGATGGCGATGAGCAGGGTCACGCTGGGGAAGGCGTGGAGCACCAGGGTGGTGGCCAGGAAGGAGCGCCGGCCCGGAAAGCTGATGCGAGAGAGGGCGTAGCCGGCCAGGGAGGAGATGAGCACCACCCCGACGGTCAGCCCCACGGCCAGGATGAAGGTGTTGATGGTCACCTGCCAGATGTTGGGGTCCTCCCAGAGGAAGGACCAGTTCTTCAGGGTCAGCCCGCCGAAGTTGCCGTCCCGGTCCACCGGCACCAGGCCGTAGGTGCGCTGGGAGAAGGTGGAGACGACGATCCAGATGTAGCCCACCACGATGGGCACGGTCAGCACGCCCAGGAGCAGCATGGGGATGCCCACACGCCAGCGGGAGCCTGTGCCTAGGTCTTCCATGATTCCTCCTTGGAGAACAGCCCGGACGTGGCCCGAGCTCTACAGAGCCTCGATCTTGGGCTCCTGGACCAGCTCGTTGAACT
>Ga0256841_1003030_pt1 | contig 12866 bp, 15 predicted proteins | sample 356308metaG_FD_185971 | JGI IMG/M metagenome (GOLD analysis project Ga0256841, IMG submission 185971) | Hydrothermal vent microbial communities from Mid Atlantic Ridge, Atlantic Ocean - 356-308 | ecosystem: Environmental > Aquatic > Marine > Hydrothermal vents | place: Atlantic Ocean: Mid...
TTCGGCACATGGCGATGTCAAATCCGTCAAGTTGATTAACGATCGCGATACCGGGAAACCCCGCGGTTTCGCCTTCGTGGAAATGGATGACGACAGTGTCGAAGAGGCGATTACCGCCATGGATGGTGTCGAATTTGCGGGTCGTAACCTGAAGGTCAACCTGGCCAGGCCAAGAGGCGTGTGGCGCATGCGAAGACCGCGTCACTAGCCCGCATTCTCACTGGCCCTCAACCACCGGCTGAACCGTATTGCGTGGCCGGCCGTGCAGGAAGGCCGTGATATTTTCGCTGATTTCATTCAACAGCTTCTGCCTGGCAGCCCGGCTTGCCCAGGCAATATGCGGTGTCACGATGAGCCGTGGTGAGTGCTCACCGAGCAACGGGCTGGATGCCTCCGGTGGTTCCTGTTGTGCGACATCGACCGCGGCCGCGGCAATCCGGCCATCGCGCAGGGCGTTGACCAGGGCCTGTTCATCGACAATACCGCCGCGCGCCGTATTTACCAGGATGGCGCTGTTTTTCATGCGCGCAAACTCGGCAGCACCGATCAGCCCGCGTGTCTGGTCCGTGAGTGGACAGTGCAGGCTGATCACGTCCGAGCCGGCCAGCAGTTCCTGCAGGGGTGTGCGCCCGGGTAGCGGTGATCCGTGCAGGCGTTGTGCCACCTGAACCTGCATGGAAAAGGCCCGGGCCAGTTTTGCCACCGCCTTGCCCAGAACACCGTAACCGACGATCCCCAGGGTTTTGCCCGACAGCTCGCTGATGGTCCGGTCGAACAGGCAAAAATGCGGGCTTTGTGTCCAGTCTCCGTGGCGGACGCGTTCCCGGTAGCGGTCCAGTTGCCGCACCAGCGTAAGCAGCATGGCAAAGACGTGTTCTGCCACCGAAGCCGTGGCATAGTCGCGTGCATTGCTGACGACAATACCGGCGCGGGCCGCGGCATCCAGCGCCACGTTATCGGTGCCGGTGGCCGCCACACAGATCAGGCGCAATTGTGGTGCGGCCTGAATATGTTCCGGCGTGATGCAGACCTTGTTGGTGACCAGGACCCCGGCGTGCCGGATACGCGCCGTGACCTGTTCGGGACGGGTGTGGTCATGGAATTGCCAGTCTGGCAGGCAGCCGCGCAGGGGTGCCAGGTCCAGGTCGCGCGGGTCCAGGCTGTCCAGGTCCAGGAAAACGGCGCGCATTAGTGATGCAGCAGCCCGTCCCTGAGGTTGTCATCCGCAGGATGGTCGCCGATCCACACTTTCAGCAGGGCGCTGAAAAAATCCCGGCCCGCAATCGTTCCCAGTTCCTTGCCGTTGATGCGGAGTGTGGTGCCGCTGTCCGGCGTGTAGTCCATGTGTACCCGGTCACCTGCGTGCAGGTCCGGGAACAGGTCATTGAACTGCTGCAGGCGTTGTTCGAGTTGACTGAACTCCATGTCAGAGGTGTTGGCCCTGAATCCTTCCCGCCAGCCGTGGGTAATTTTTTTTGCCTCGACTTCCTTGTAGAGCATGATCATTTGCATGCTCTCCGGGCCGGTGGCCGCAATCAGCGCGGCGGCATCACTGCCGGGTTTCCCGGTATAGAGTGCACCGACATAGATCTTGAAGAAGAACTTGCTGCGCACACCCGCCCCGTTCAGTGTCAGGGATTCGCCACCGAGCTGGTAGTGGTCTGCGAGTTTGATTCCTGCGACCTCGGTGTCGGCCCGGGCAGGCCCGGCTGTGCTGAGCAGGCTAAGACAAAAGAGAGCGTGGAGCAGGATTTTCATGAGCAGTATTCCTTCTAATGGCTGAGCAGTTCTGCATATTATCATGGCGTGTCCGTCGGGGCGGTGCAGCCTGATGACGGACTACCGCGCCGTGGCAGGCAGCCGGAGGCCTGCCGGGAACCGGACCGAGAGCAGGTGGTCCATACTATTTGTATCATTTTGCAACCGGGCCAGTACGGCTGCAGTGGGTGGAGATGTTCATTGGTTGTTGATGCGGCGCGGCGGATAGAGTGTACGCGTGATTCGTGCAGGTGGGCGGAGGTGGAGTGCCGGTATTGTCCAATACCGGACTGTACTTTGATATAGCTCAATAACTGAATGAATGTACAGGTTTAAAGTTAAGCACAGGGGAGACGATAAGGCCACGAAGGATCGTAACAAGCACTACAGGAGAGGATGTCATGGAACACCGTTGCAGTGTACGCAAGGCAGTGGAATTTCAGTTGCTGTTGTACCGGCAGGGCTTGCCGGTGCAGAGCGCGCTCAGCAGGGACCTGGGACTGGGTGGTATGTGTATCCAGACCGGTGCCTGCGACTGGCGCAGGAACGAGCGGCTGGAAATCGAGATTCTGGGGCCGGGTGGCCAGCCGGTCATGAAGTTGCCCGCCGTGGTGGTGCACCACTCACTGCGGGGCACCGGCGTGGAATTCGATACGGTCAGCGCTGAGCAGCGGCGCACCCTGCGTAGCTGGCTGTATACCGGGAAGCCGGAAACCGAAACAGGGTCGCCTGTGCGAGCGGTAGCCTAGCCCGCATTTCTCACCGGCTTTCTGCTGCGGCGTTCACCCGGTCGCGAACGCCGCTTATCACACGACCTGCCACCGCCCCGCTACGGAACCCGGTGAGAAATGCGGGCTATTTTCCCGCGTTGCAGGGGGAAGCCGTTCCCCTCGTTCCTGAGCCGGTAATAGCGCCGCAGCGTCTCGGTCATTACCGGGAAAGCGAGCTGTTCCCAGGGGATTTCGTGTTCAGCGAACAGTTTGCACTGCAGGCTTTCACGCCCCGGCGCATAGACCCCGTCACATAACTCTCCCCGGTAAAGCAGGTACACCTGGCTGATGTGCGGGATGCTGAAGATGCCGAAAAGTCCGGCGATATCCACGCGTGCGCCGGCTTCTTCCTGTGTTTCGCGTAATGCGGCCTGCTCGGTGGTTTCGCCGTTTTCCATAAATCCGGCGGGCAGAGTCCACAGGCCGTAGCGCGGTTCGATCGCCCGCTTGCACAGCAGGATGCGTCCTTCCCACTCGGGGATGCAACCGGCCACGATGTTGGGGTTCTGGTAGTGGATGGTCTGGCAGGCGTCACATACATAGCGTTCACGGTTATCGCCATCGGGTATGCGGAGTGTCACGCTCGCGCCACAGCTGCTGCAGAATTTCACACGCCTTCCTGTTGTATCATGAGTAAACCCAGCATCGTCTTGCCATCCACGATTTCGCCATTTTGCACCCATTCCAGTGCCTGCGTGAATTCGACCCAGTGTACCTCGATGATTTCGTGCGGATGGTGACTGGTCCGGGTAGCGGTGAGTTTACGTGCCTGGTAGAGATAGATGCGCTCGTCACAGAACCCCGGCGTGCTGAGAAAACTGCCGAGCATGCGCCAGTCTTCGGCAAGCAATCCGGCCTCTTCCTGCAACTCCCGCCGGGCCGTGTGCTGTGGCGACTCCGGTGCATCGATTTTGCCGGCCGGCAGTTCCCATAGCCAGCCACCAGCGGCATGCCGGTACTGGCGCAACAGGCAGACCCGGTTTTCAGCGTCCAGCGCTGCAACGGCCGACCCCCCCGGGTGGCGTACTACCTCCAGTTGCATGGTTTGCCGGTTGGGCAGCGTGACGCTTTCCAGTCCCAGGTCGACGACTTCACCTTTATAGATCGATTTTCGATTACTCATCCCTTATTCCCGCTGACCGTATACGGCCAGTGTCTGCCCTGCGCCCTCGGGAGCACGGGTATCCAGGTACATGGCGCGCAATGGCATGCAGATGGCGGGTTGCAGTGGCGCGCCATGCACGAACGTATCGAAGTGTGTACCGCCGAGCAGGCAGTGTGCCGTGGTGTGATACAAGCGGTCCAGTGCATGTCCCTGCGCCAGTGCATGCAGTACCGAAGGGCCGGCAATGGCATAGACGCGCTGGTAGCCCAGCGCCGCCAGCCGGGTCCTGAGTGTGGTGGCATCGACGCTGGCCTGTGTTCCGCAGGTAATGACTTCCAGTGGTACATCGGTCTGTAGTGCAGCCAGTTTTTCGGGGTTGGCGGCGGCCCCGGTGATCAGGAACAGGCGCCGCTCCCGGTACGGGTCCAGCGCCGCTGGCGGGATATCCAGGCTGGCGCTGAAAATGGCGATATCGGGCTGCGCCGCCAGTCCCCGAGTCCTGCGCCAGGCGCGCAGATCATCGAATTCCGCGGTGCTGCCGATGGGGAGTTCCGCCTGGGCTTCATGGTCACGGATCTGGCGGAAATAACGGGCGCTGGTGATGATCAGGTCAGCGTGCGCGGCCAGTTCCTGGAACAGGCGCCAGTCACGGGCATTGGCGATCGCCGGGGGGACCTGGTGGGTATGTCGGTCCGGAGCCGGCGTGGCGATGCGCCCGTCCAGGCTGGAAATGAAATTACTGTAGATGAATGGCGCCTGGCCGGCTACGGGGACCAGTGACTGGTCGAGATACAGGCCGTTGAGACGGTGTTTGCGACCGGGGTCCGGGTACAGTTCCAGTATGTCTTCGTCCATGAAGTGATCCTAACCCGTTCCCGCGGGTATAAAAAAGGGCTGTCGTTACGACAGCCCTCTGGCAGGAGCCGCGCAGGCCCGGGTTACACCGACCGTGGTCAGGCGACCTGTTCCTGCGAGCTTTTGGTCTTGTAGTCCGAAATGGCGGCCTTGATGGCATCCTCGGCCAGTACCGAGCAGTGTATTTTTACCGGCGGCAGTGCGAGTTCTTCCGCAATCTGGCTGTTTTTGATCTCGCTGGCCTGTTCCAGGGTCTTGCCCTTGACCCACTCGGTCAGCAGTGAGCTGGATGCAATCGCTGATCCGCAACCGTAGGTTTTGAAGCGGGCGTCTTCGATGACGCCGTTGTCGTTGACCTTGATCTGCAGGCGCATGACGTCACCGCACGCCGGCGCGCCCACCATACCGGTGCCCACGCTGACGTCGTCTTTCTCGAAGGCGCCTACATTGCGCGGATTTTCGTAGTGGTCCAGTACCTTGTCACTGTATGACATGAGCTTATCTCCAGAACTTCAGTAGTAACACGGCAGCTCAGCTCAGGCGGCTGACGACTGCTGGAAACCAGGTACGAACGGCGTACCGCCGGTTTCACTGCTATTCGACTCGGCAGCGTTCTGGTTGACCGCTTCGGCCAGTGTCAGGCCGTTGAGGTAATCGTAGATACGCGCGCTGAGCTGGTTCCACATAATGACGCTTTGCGGCCATTCTTCACCGGGAATACGCTCGCGTCGTGCCGGCATGGCATCATCGACGGCACTGAGAATTTCCGCGATGGTAATTTCAGTCGCCGGGCGGCGCAGGCAATAGCCGCCACCGGGTCCGCGCATCCCGGTCACCAGACCGTGGTTGCGCAGGCGTGCAAACAACTGCTCCAGGTAGGATACCGATATGGACTGTTCGACCGAGATATCCGCAAGTGTGACCGGCCCGCTGCTGTGGCGCAGTGCCAGCTCCATCATGGCCGTGATGGCATGTCGACCTTTCGTTGATAATTTCATGATTCGCCTCATCTGACTCCCAGGCGCAACACGGATGTGTGCGTCCTCGTATTCATGAACTGAGGTGTATGATAGTAATACTTGACTCTTTTAGTCAAGTATAATTCACAGCGGATACATACCCACAGCCCGCGCAGGGGATTGGCGGACCCATAATGCCTTATGGAAGGTAGGGGGTATTAAACCCCTTTCGGGGTATTTTCGTCAAGCAGCCAGACGCCGCGCAAGGTCTTCCAGCTCATCGGCTTTTTCGAATAAACTGTTTGCAATATCAACAACTTGCTGTTCATCCAGTCCCAGCATTTCCAGGCAGAACGGTGGCAGACCGGGTTTGTCGGTCTCGCCGAGGCCGCGCATGGCGAGTACCCGGTTGGCGATCAGCACCAGCTGTGAGTAGGTCGCATGCTGGTCCCAGTATTCTTCGTCGTGGTGATGACGAACGGCTACCACCAGCTCCGCCGGCAGGTTCCAGGCTTCCATCAGCCAGGCACCGATCTGGTCGTGGGTGACGCCCAGTACGTGCTTTTCCAGCTCGCAGGTGGGCATGTCCGGGTTGGCCTGGGCAAAGCGGTTGAGGATAAAAAATTCCGGCTGGAAGGTATGGCCGAGTACCAGTCTGCCCAGGTTCTGAAGCAGGCCGGCGAGATAGGCAGTGCCGCGTGGCGGGCGCAGTTTTTTCGGCAGTTGCCGCGCCAGCAGTTCGACCAGGCGCGCGGCGTAGACGGCGTGCTTCCAGAATGCGTCCAGGCCAAATGGTCCGTCCAGCGGCACGCGCAGGGATTTGCCGATGGAAAAACCCAGGGCAAGGTTCAGGACATATTCAAAGCCCAGCACGCGTGCAATCGCGGTCTGCAGGTTATTGATGCTGCCGGCATACCCGTACAGGGAGGAATTGGCATAGCGCAGCACCTGGGCCGCAAGCCCCGGGTCCTGCTCGATAATGTCCGCCAGCTGTCGCGCATTGGCGCGCGGGTCCGCCGCCAGCTGCAGGATGCGCGCGGCGGTTGCCGGCAGGGCCGGCAGTTCGTGGAACTCCTCGATATCCCGCTTGACCCGCGCCGGCGTGAACTGGTCGACGACATGGGAGAGTGAATGATCGATGTCGCTGAAATCCGCGCGCAGCTCGGCCGCCGGGCGGGAGAACGAACCGATCGGCGGTTCTCCCAGCAAGCTGCAGAAGGTAGCGCGCGGCATCTGTACCAGCGTGGTGTGGATGCCGGGTTCAAAGGTGATGACATCGAGCGCATTTACGGCCTCATCCACGATCACATCCAGGCCGTAGACCGGTGCAAGCGGTGGATAGGAGCGGGGTTCGCAATGATCGAAGATGGTCGTCAGCTGATGGCCGGGCACCAGTTCCAGCTCGCGGTGCAGCAGTGTACACAGGGCTTCGAAATCCAGCACATGGTCAGCGGGCAGAACGGCCATCAACAGGCCCTGACTGTCTACCAGGATTACGGCCCTTACCAGCTGATGAACCGGTAGTTCGCAGGCGTCGGCGGCTTGTGACAGCGTGGCTGTGCGCGCATGCAGCAGTATTTCGTAATTGGCATCCTGCTGGTCCAGAAACTCGCGAATATTGCTTGGTATTCCCATCCTGGGTTCCCTGTATCCAGTGTATTTGTCAGAATAAAAGCAAGAACCGAACCATTGTTGAAAAAATCTTGTAATTCAGTATCCTGAGTATTTCAGGATCGGGTTACTGGCTGTAAAGTGACAAAGGATCGACGCTTTGCCCAACGGAAGAATGCGTAGTTTGCTAGAATCCGGCCCAACACAAAATCACAAAAGAAAGACTGGAGCTATTCCATGGCTAGTGAAGTGAATGTCGCCAGCGAGCGGCGCGGTCGTTCCCGGGAAAAGCTGGCAACACTGGTAAAAACCCGTGGCGAAACGCTTTCCCTGTATTCCGAACTGGCCGGTCAGCGGCCGTTCGAGGCAGACGAGGTGACCAGCGAGGCTTTGCAGGAATTCTGCCAGGCATTGATTGATTACGCTGCCAGCGCTCATTTCCAGTTGTACCGCTATATTTCAGACAAGCTTGAGCGCCGTACGCCGGTGCTGGAAGTGGCGGACAGGATATACCCGCAGATTGTCCAGACGACCGACTCGATCCTGCGTTTCAATGACAAGTACCAGGACGCCGACCTGCTGAACGGCGATGGTGAGTTACTGAAACTGCTCGATACCGATCTGTCCAGCCTGGGTGAAACCCTGGCCGAGCGTATACAGCTCGAAGACCAGGTGATCGATGCCATGACCGGCAAGATGCACTAGGGCCTGTTCGCATAGTGTTAACAGGCCCTAGCCCGCATTTCTCACCGACTTCCTGCTGCGGCGGCGTCATGCCGCGCGCTAAGCGGCGTTCACTCGGTCGGGCTGCTCGACATAGTATCGACTATGCCTGCGCGGCCCTCGGTCGCGAACGCCGCTTATCACACGACCTGCCACCGCCTCGCTACGGAACCCGGTGAGAAATGCGGGCTAGTCCTGCTGCCGGGGCATGAATCACAAACCTTCTGCCCCGGCGGGTGCCGCGCTCGCTGAACTGTTACAGATCATGGCACGCCTGCGCGACCCGGAGGATGGCTGTCCCTGGGACCTGGAGCAGGATTTTGCCAGCATCGCGCCCTATACCCTGGAAGAAGCCTACGAGGTTGCCGAAGCAATCCAGCGCAACGACGCCGGCGATCTGCGCGATGAACTCGGCGACCTGCTGTTCCAGGTGGTCTTTCATGCACAGATGGCACATGAGCAGGGCTGGTTCGATTTCGACGACGTCGTCGACGCCATCAATCGCAAACTGGTTCGTCGTCACCCGCACGTCTTCGGGAATGACAAAATATCCGACGCACGTGCCCAGACCGAAGCCTGGGAACGGCACAAGGCCAGTGAGCGTGCAGCAAAAGGGATAGTCGGCGACAGTGCAGTGGACGGTATCCCGCTGGCTATGCCGGCGCTGGTGAGAGCACAGAAAATCCAGCGACGTGCCTCCCGGGTCGGTTTTGACTGGGACGATATTCAGGGCGTGGTCGCCAAACTGGAAGAAGAACTGGCGGAGCTCAAACAGGCACTGGATAGCCGGGAACCGGTCGAGCGCGTACAGGAGGAACTGGGTGACCTGCTGTTCAGCGGCGTCAACCTGGCGCGTTTCCTGGAAGCGGACGCAGAATCCCTGCTGCGTCACGCCAGTCACAAGTTTGAAGACCGCTTCCGACTGGTGGAACAGCTGGCGCAGGAGCAGCGGCGAGCACTGCAGGATTGCACGCTAGAGGAACTGGAGGCGTACTGGCAGGCGGCAAAGAGAAAACTGGCCGAAAAGCGCCAGGGTTAATCCTGACCCGCATCTGCAGCCCGCAACCACTCCAGGAAGGGGCGCTCGATCAGGTTAAAAAAACGCCGGGCCGAGGCCGGGTCGTGGTCCAGTTCATGTCGGCCACTGACGGCGCAGGCGCGGTTGATGAAGTGACGCGCGCGGCAGGCGTCGATCTCTGCGTCGTAGGCGGTCAGGTTGATCTGCTGCAGGTAGTCCCAGAAATGCGGGTCCCTGGACAGGATGCGGGCATTGCGGCTGGCATGACCTCCCGCCAGGCTGTCTCTCAGGCGCAGGCGTCGTGCCCGGGTGGAGCGGATCCTGGGACAGGACAACTCGACCAGGTGCAGCAGGCAGTGGTGGTGCTCTTCGGCCACGGCAGGCCCCGACCGGCACAGGTAGGGTACGGTGCGTCGGTCGATCACCCGCAGGGTAATGGTCCCGCTGTGGTCCGGTAGCGTTGCGCTGGAATACGTGTCTGGTGCCGGGTGGTTCATCTTCATTCTCCTTGCCGGATGAAGGCCGGGCAGGAAAACGCGTCCATGCGTCGAAAATCTGTCCCTCGCCGGTTTCAGTGCATCACCTGTGCCAGGTTTGTGCAGGTTGTCCGGGCGCCCGAATTCGGTGCCGGTACGGGGAGCAGGTGTTCGTTATGGTGCGAAGGTGGCGGCGCCCGCTCCCCATTTGATAAATGACTGGAAATCATTATGGTATAGACCGCTTGCCGTCACAGGTAACGCACCAGATCAGAACAGCCGGATGCCCGATTATGAGTCAGCCGGCGCAACAGCCAAGGGGAGCGAGCTATGGGCAGACGATTACAACTGGCAGCACTGTTGCTGTTACCGGGCGCGGCGCTGGCGGGAGACGGCCTGCAAGCAGCGGATACCTCCTGGATCCTGACGTCGACAGCACTGGTGCTGTTTATGACCTTGCCCGGTCTGGCAATGTTCTACGGCGGACTGGTGCGTTCGAAAAATGTCCTGTCCATCCTGTTACAGTGTTTTGCGATTACCGGGATCGTTTCCGTGCTCTGGCTGGTGGTCGGTTACAGTATTGCGTTTGCGGAGGGTTCTGATTATCTGGGTGGTCTGTCCAGGGTGATGTTCGCCGGGATCGAAGAAGATACGCTCAGTGGTACGCTCCCGGAGTCGGTCTTTGCGCTGTTCCAGATGACGTTCGCGATCATCACCCCGGCGCTCATCATTGGCGGTTTTGCCGAACGCACGAAATTTTCCGCGGTGTTGCTGTTCAGCGCCGTCTGGTTGCTGGTGGTCTATGCACCGATTACCCACTGGGTATGGGGCGGTGGCTGGCTTGGCAGCATGGGCTTGCTGGATTTTGCCGGTGGCACGGTGGTGCATATAACCGCCGGTGTTGCGGCGCTGGTTGCAGCACTGGTGATCGGTCCGCGCAAGGGCTTTCCCGAAACCCCCATGATGCCGCACAACATGACCATGAGCGTGGCCGGTGCCGGCATGCTGTGGGTCGGCTGGTTCGGTTTCAACGGCGGCAGCGCGCTGGCCGCCAACGGTGACGCTGCCATGGCAATGACGGTAACGCACCTGTCCGCGGCTGCGGGTGCCATGACCTGGATGTTCTACGAATGGATCAAATTTGGTAAACCGACCGCACTGGGTGCCATAACGGGTATGGTCGCCGGTCTCGGTACCATCACTCCGGCATCGGGTTTTGTGGGGCCTGCCGGTGCGCTGGTCATTGGCGTGAGTGCCGGCATTGTGTGTTTCAATGCCACCATGCTGATCAAACGCGTGTGGAAGATTGACGATTCCCTGGATGTATTTCCCGTGCACGGCGTCGGCGGCATGCTCGGCACCCTGCTGGCGGGTGTCTTTGCGTCGACAGAGCTGGGTATGTTCAGCGGTCAGGGTTTCGCCGATGGCATCAGCAGCATGGGGCAGCAGGTGGGTGTCCAGCTTACCGGCATCGTGGCCACCGCGTTGTATACGGCTGTAGCGACCTATATCACACTGAAAGTGGTTGGCATGCTCACCGGCGGTCTGCGCGTCAGCCCGGAAGAAGAAAGCCAGGGCCTGGATATCACCAGTCACGAGGAACGCGGCTACGTCAATATCTAGGGCCTGTTAACACTTTCTTCCTCGCCATCCCGGCGAAGGCCGGGATCCAGGGTTTTCAACAACATGGACTCCGGCTTTCGCCGGAATGACAAATTTGGTCAGAGGGTCGCCAGAGCGCCGGTCGGTTGCCCGCAGGCCGGGCTTACCCGCTCCCTTACTGCATCTCGTCAGCACCAGGCGGTTGACATGAATTCACCGCTACCGGTGACGCTCTGACCCTGGACTGGCAAACTGTGCCCCGTTCATTTCGGGGTAATGTCAGGGAGAAGAGGCATGGGACACCGTTTGTCGAAAATCTATACGCGAACCGGGGATGCGGGTACCACGGGGCTGGGGGACGGTTCACGAACCGATAAGGACAGCCTGCGTATCGAAGCCTGTGGGGCGGTGGATGAACTCAACAGCCTGATCGGGGTGTTGAGCAGCCACAAATTGCGCCAGGACATTGCGGCGGAACTGAACCGGGTTGCGCACGACCTGTTCGATATTGGCGGTGAACTGAGCATCCCGGGACACTGCATGGTGACGGATCAACAGGTGGAACGCATCGAGCAGTGCCTGGACAGTCTGAATGCCGACCTGGAACCCCTGAAGGAATTTATCCTGCCAGGCGGCAGTACCGCAGCGGCGCTTTGCCACCTGGCACGTACCGTATGTCGTCGGGCAGAGCGCCGGCTGGTTACGCTGGCACGCGGGGAAGAGATCAACCGCGCATCGCTGCGCTACCTGAACCGCCTGTCCGACCTGTTGTTCGTCATGGCGCGCACCCTGAATCATGCAGCCGGCGGGCAGGACGTGCTCTGGCAACGTGAGCGCTGAGGGCGCTTACCGGTTGAGCGGTTGCCGGGCGTGGCGCGCCTGTTCCAGCTGTTCGCACATCCTTTCCGCGCCGTCCAGCACGCGCGGTGTCTGGCGCTGAATCAGGTCGGGAGGGATAAAATACAGCTGATCCTGCCGCACTGCGGCCAGCCTCGGCCACTTGCGCCAGGCATCCAGCCACTGTGAACGTTGTGATGCCGGTCCCGCGACGATGATGACCTCGGGATCCGCTGCCAGGACCGCTTCCCGGTTTACCGTCGGCGCCAGTGTGTCCAGACCGGAAAAAACATTTTCTCCGCCACACAGCCGAATTACCTGGCTGATCAGGTGCTCGCCTCCCACGGTCATCAACGGCTGTTGCCAGATCTCGTAGAACACCCGGATCGTTGCAGCCTGGGCATAGCGCGTTCCCAGTCGTCGGTAGCGTGCGCGGAAGCGTGTCGCCGCCGCTTCCGCCACTGTTTCACGGCCGGCAAGCCGGCCGAGGCGTTCCAGGTTGCCGGCGATATCCTCCAGGCGACGCGGCTCACTGTAGAAAACCGGCAGGCCGAGACGTTCCAGCTGTTCGACCTGCGGGCGGGAATTCCCGCTCTGCCAGGCCACCACCAGGTCGGGTTGCAGCGCAACGATCGTTTCGATATCCAGGTTGGCATAATCGCCTACCCCGGGTAGCCGGCCAGCCTCGGCCGGGTAGTCGCTGAAGCTCACGGTTCCGACCACTGCGTCACCGGCACCGGCCGCAAACAGCAGTTCGGTGATATGTGGTGCCAGGCTGATGATGCGCCGGGCAGGCTGGACCAGCGATACCTGGTGGCCGGCATCATCCATGACCTGCACGGCAGTCGCGGGCAAGGAGTACAATGCCAGGCAGTAGCAGACCAGCATAGCGTACCCCGTTGTGAAGCCGGAAATTTTCATGCGGTCACCTTAGCGACAAGCAGCGATATTTAACAGTAGACGAGCACTGCTGTCCCGTTAACCCGCCAAGCACGTGACTGAAACATAAGCGGCAGGTACGTTTCGAGCCAGGTCGGGCAGCCCGGACATGGAACCGGTATCACCCGGTCAGGACACGCAGAACCTGCCATCCCTGGCCGCTCGACTGCCGCATCCCTGCGGCAGACGGTCCTGACCGGGTGATACCGGTCC
>Ga0256841_1003031_pt1 | contig 12862 bp, 9 predicted proteins | sample 356308metaG_FD_185971 | JGI IMG/M metagenome (GOLD analysis project Ga0256841, IMG submission 185971) | Hydrothermal vent microbial communities from Mid Atlantic Ridge, Atlantic Ocean - 356-308 | ecosystem: Environmental > Aquatic > Marine > Hydrothermal vents | place: Atlantic Ocean: Mid...
ACTTGCGAGAGTATATTGAGTTGCCTTTTTTCGTTCATATCAAGCTGACCGCCAACAATCCAGCGTGCCTTCAACAACTTGCCAAGCTTTATTCGTGTTTCTTCATCCACAAGTCCGCTTTCCGAGAGCTTCATTTCTTCCAATAATGCCTGCAACCGCACCCTGTCAACCACGTCGAATTTTTCCAGTTTCCTCAAATCGGTAATTAGCATGATAGCAAGACCCTTTTGGAGTGGTACCAGGAGAGGATCTTTACTTCTGGAGATGAAATAGAGAACGGTTACGGTATTTTGGGCTTCTAGTCCTTCGAGACTTTTTTCCTGCTTCAGTGCTTTTTCAGCCCACTGCCTTAAATCGTCCGTGACCACCTGTCCAGCAGAGGCGACAACCGGCAAACAGAGAATCAACATAAGACTCACTGACGCCAGCAAAACTCCCATGGCTTTCCTGTCTTTTTTCATATCCCCGTCCTTTTTATGATGAATCAACTTAGCAGACTAGCTATTTTAACACCAGATCTTTTACCAAATTCTCAACCGCTTTCATTGCCATCTCTGCATCGAAATTATCAAGAACCTTTTGATCAGCCGCAATTACCTTGCTGGTTTCAACGTCAACAAGTCTCAAATCAATACGCATCTGTTTCCCCAGAATCTGGAATACCCCGAACATCATTTCCTTGGCGCCAAGCAATTTACCGAGACGTAAACGGGTTTTTTCGCTGGCAAGCTCGCTGCTTCCTATTGATTGTTCCTCGAGTACTCTAACCAATCTGGTGCGTTCAATGGGTTGAACATTCGGCATATCATTCAACGTACTTATTGCCACATCTGCCAGAGCCGTTTTTAGATACGAATACTGATGCCCCGAGTAAGGGCTAAGATCTTCGAAATCCCAAACAGCTATTGGCGTTGGAACAGTTGTTTTCCTTATCTCAGTTTCAGGGGTAACACAACCGGCAGCGAAAAATCCAAGCATAAGAAAAAGGCAAAAAAACTTTTTCATCATTTCCCCCCAGCTTTAGGGATTTCCCTGATTTTCATCTCGCTTTTGATTTGTCCTTGGACGCTAAGAATCTTTGCGTAGGATACGTCAGGTTCAACACTGCTGACCTCTATCTCGCCTACTTTTACAAGCTTCCGTCGCAGCTTTTTACCCTTGAACTCAATTGTACCACCACCTTCAAGAAGAGCAAAGCGCATTCCCGGTTTTATCCCCTGGGTCTCACCAAGATTTATTAATACCTGGTTACCTTCCTTCTGGATCACAAAACCCTGCAAGGGGTATTTCTCTCTTATTTTCTCCAGTATATCTGAACTAACCTTCTTGATCACCCTGTTAATATTATTCGGATTTACCGGTTTTGAGTAGACTATTGGAATCGCAGAAGTTTCACTGTCTATTAATCGAAGGGTCAGAAAAGCATTCCGAGGTTGATATATCAGCATCCCAGACGCAAGGAGCTTGGCAGCAAGTACTCTACCCAATCTTAAGCTCGTGTTCGGGTCAGCAAGATCACTGGATCCAAGGTTTAACTCGGCCAACAGTTTATCAAGAAGTGCCCTTTCCACCACCTTCACGCGCCCTGTGCTGGCCAGCTTTGCACTGAGATCGTTTACCATTATCTCGGGGACTCCGGCTCTTTCAGTTAAAATTCCCTTCTCATCAACATTCAAGAATGCCAGTACCATGGGCCTAGAAGTCCATTCATCCACTGGCTTACCTGAAGCTTTATTTTCACGGTACCTCTTAACCAGTTCCTTGACCAGCCGGTCGATTCTTTCGGCTCGCTTGGCGTCTTTGGCCAGTTCCAGCATCTCTTCTGCTCTTTTCAATAACCTGAGAGAAATTTCATCTCTCGGATTAAGCTTATATGCCTTCTTATAAACCTTGTGAGCCTTTTCCCACTTGCCCTGTTTTTCCAGTATTACGCCCTTGTTACTCAGGGCCTCGATAGAGTAGGGATCAACCTCAAGTGCCTTTGCAAATAGCTTGTCGGCTTTTCTGAAGTTCTCATTCTTCACGTAGACTCTACCCAGCTTGTTGAATGGAGTCGCAACCTGGAAGGCAAAACCCTTCTTTTTTGTAGCGGAACTATACTCACTTACCGCTTCATTTCTTTTCCCTTCACTGTATAAAATATCTCCTTTTATCACGTGAACGGAACTTCTTCCGGTGACATCGTTGGCAAGCTCCCAGGCCTTTTCCTTATCACCCTTAACCCAGTACACGTGCGCCAATCCTTCCTTTCCGAGAACCTCTCCTTCCCCTGGTAGTTTTGCCAGCATTCGAAAATCGTTTTCAGCTTCATCAATTTTACCTTCTTTGAGTTTGGCATAAGCCAAAATTGCCTTGGGCTTCGGATCATTTTTCGCTGCACTAGCGGCCTTTTCGGCAAGCTTTTTTGCAATATTTACTCTCTTCCTCTCCATTTCCCTTTCTGCAAGGGTGACCAGAAGTTTCACCCCGGACTCTCCACCACCCTGAATCACGTCCAGTACTTCCTGATCTGGCCCAAGAATATAAGTTGTAGGAAGAACAAATTCCGCCCCGTAGAGCCTACTCACGCCGGCATTGTCAACTAGTACGCTGATTTTGAGGTTTTTCTTTTGAGCAAATTCCGTGACTCTGGACTTTGGTGATTTAGTGATGCCAACCACCAGGAGTTGATCATCGCCATATTTCGTTTTTAAGTCCTGGAGCGTGGAAAGGCTAATTTCTGAAGCCTTCGAAAAAGGTGCAAAAAAACAAATGGCTATGAAGGGTTGGTCGACATCTTTCAGCCTGAATACTTTACCGCCCAAATCCTTCAATTCAAAATTGGGTGCTTTCTCACCAACCTTTGGTACAGCAACGGATACTGAGTTCCCCAACACAATAGAAGTAAAAATCAGGAGTACATATATCCAAATACGAGAAACCTTCATAATTATCCTCCTTGAGCTCCACGAGCCTCGCGCTCTGGAGTTAGAGTGATATACAGTGGAATCATCTGCCCTTTTTCAACGTTTATCTGTGCTTCCCAAGTGAGATACCCTGGCATCTGCATTCTTACTTCGTAGGATCCCGGAGCAATGTTCAATTTGAGAGGCGTCTTCCCCTTGGCTTCCCCTTCTATCAGGACCAAGGCTCCCTCAGGATGAGACTGAAACAATATTTCCCCTTTCTCAAGGCCGACACTGGAAGTTGCCATGTCGCTTAGTGCCGGTTCCGTTCCAACCTTTCCCACGTCGGTTTGGTTACTTTGCTTGACATTGAATACCATAAAAAAAATCCCAATAACCATGACTAATAGGGTTCCACCAATATAAATTTTCTTCATCCCATCCGGCTTTTTGACCGAAGGAACCCCATCTCCTGGTTTCTTTTCAGGATATTTTTCATCCTTGAGCTTCTTTTTTTCCAGTACTAGCGCTAAATCCCTGGCAAATTCCTTACCCGTCTGGTAACGCTTTTCTCGGTCTTTTTCCAGGGCCCTGGATAGAACTTTATCTAGCTCTTTTGGAATATGTGCCACAATTCGAGTAATAGGTTCAGGGTCTTGCGTGAGAATCGAATGAAAAAGTGATGCAATATTATCTCCTTCATAAGGTTTTTTACCGGAGATCATTTCGTAGAGGATTATACCTAGCGAAAACAAATCGGCTCTACCGTCTACCTTTTTACCTTGAACCTGCTCAGGTGCCATGTACGAAGGAGTACCGAGTATCTGACCGGTTCGAGTCTGTTCGGCTAAAGAAACATCCTGGACTCTTGCAATTCCAAAATCAGTGATTTTTACCCGCTTTTCATCGGTGATAATTATATTGCTCGGTTTAATATCCCGATGAACCACGCCTTCTTTGTGAGCGTAATCCAGGGCACCGGCAATCTGTATTGCATAGTCAACAGCTTCCTCGAAGGAAATCTTTCTCTCTTTAATTAATTTGCTAAGTGGAGTACCCTCGAGGAATTCCATGGCAATAAAAGCTCTCCCGTCGTCCTCCCCCACATCGTAAATTGTAACAATGTTCGGATGAGTTAGCCTTCCGGCAGCCTTGGCTTCCCTCAAGAACCGCTGGGTAACCTCCCATTCAAAGGTCCTCTCCGGGCGAAGAACTTTAAGGGCAAGGTTCCTGTCGATATCAGGATCATAAGCCCGGTAGACAATTCCCATGCCACCTTTCCCAATTTCTTCCTGAATCAAATACCTACCAAGCTGTTCCATAAAACCTAAAATCTCTTTTCAGCTTCCCTGATCCATTTTTCCACTTTTATTCTATCGGGAGCGTTTGGAGATAACTTCAGATATTCCCTATAATGATATACCGCCAGTTCCGGTTTGTCTAACGCCTGGTCAAACAAGATGCCAAGGTTATAGTGAGCCAATGCATAGCCTGGATAAAGCGATATTGCTTTTTTGAAGTACACTTCTGCCTTCTTGTACTTTTTCTCCCTGCGGCATATTTCTCCAAGATTGTTATAGTACCTCGGATCCTCCGGAGATAACGATATGGCCCGCCTGTATGCCCGCGAAGCCCCTTCTAAATCTCCCGACTTGAAGAGAGCATTACCTAGCCTGTACCATGCTTCACTCCATCGTGGTCTCAGCCGAACCAGCCTTTTCCATACCTTTAGCTCTTCCCCTATCTTCCCCATCCTGTTTATAACGAGACCAAGATGATAAAGAGCAGGGGTAAAATTTGGACGGAGTTTTAAAACTTGTTTAAAAGCAGATTCTTTTGATGAAAAAGATTCACCCGCCAGGCCCAAACCGAACCAGTAAGCCCAGTCTTTAGACTGATCTGTTGAACCCGTTTGCTTTGATGGTACAATCCTGCCAGCATTTTCTTCCAGAAACACGGATAGGTAGAAAGCAGGGATAATAAAACTTATATCGTCTGTATCTTTCAATCGTCCCTTTACCAAACCCACAAGTTCCCCATTGTCATCAAACACAGGACCACCACTGTTGCCGGGATAGACCGGAAGGTCACACTGGTAGAGAAGAATATTACCAACGATTCTAGGCGCTGCCGCTATTCTTCCTCGGGCCAGTGTCCCAATAAGACCGTAAGGACAACCAAAAGTGTAAATAATCTCACCCACTGGCACGTCTATCGATTTGGATGATGATAGGGAAATAAAAGGGATTCCCTCTGCCCCTGTTTTCACAAGCGCCAGGTCATAAAGTTTGCTCATAAATACTATTTTGCCCTTTGCCACACTTTTGTCAGGCCATTTCACAAAGAGAGATTGTGCATTCGATATTTCATGGGCTGTAGTAAGCACCAGACCGTCAGAGCTGATCGCAACTCCTGAAGATTGAAAAGTTTCAACATGAGTGGAACCGTACAAGCAGACGGTGGTGCTTTCATATTTTGCTATAGATGGGGGAGAGGATACGAGTTTTTGCTTTAAGACATGACTCCTAGCCAGCTTGTTTCCAAGAATTCTTGTTACCAGCGATTCCAGAGTTCTTGATTCTCCCCCGCTGTTACCAACTACCCTGAAACGAATTTGCGTGGCAGAGCTCTTAAGCTGTTTTATTTTCAGGGAAAAACTATATTCTCCTATCTTACCTCTTATTATGTCTGAAGAATTATTTCTTGACTCTACATGTCCCCCGATTTCCTCGATCGTTTCCTGGAATGCTTTTCTGATTTCACTGGCTGGATGCTTGAAAGTGACTGTCTTTCCCTGATACCCTCCGCTGCATGCGGAGATGCCGAGTAAGCCCAGAAGCAAAATTACAACAACTAGAACTATCAGGAACCTCAAATATTGGTGAGAAGTCCTGCTACCGCCCATCAATTTTTTCCACGTATAAGGCGCCGCCAAAGGCTCTTTTTGTCCGTGTCTTTCGGAAAGCTTACCTTGCAAAGGACCACAGTTATATTATCCCGCCCTCCCCTCTCTCTCGCAAGATTGACAAGCCCCTTTCCAATTTCACCAAGGCCAGCGTCCATCATCAAGTATTGTGATATCTCAGCCTCCGGAACTTCCTTGAGCAGACCGTCACTGCACAGGAGAAATACGTCCCCATCTGAGACAGTTTCACTTATTAGATCAACCTCCAGTTTTTCTTCCTGCCCTACAGCCCGGTAAAGTACATTTCGGAAACGGTAGTACTCACCTTCTTCCTTTGTAATCAAGCCCTCGTCGATATGCTTCTGAACCAAGGAATGATCAATGGTAAGCAACCTTAGCTCTTCGTTCCGCCAGATGTAAGTCCTACTATCCCCAACGTGCCCTAGATAAAAACGACCCGAGTCAAAAGTAAGTACCTCCCCTGTACATCCCATCCCTTCATGTTCAGGGAATTCCTCAACATGCTCGAGCATTCTCTGCTGAGCGTGATGAAAAGCTGCTTCCACGAGGTCTCTGGGAGACTTTCCCTGCCTCACACCCGTTAAGAACACCTCTTCAGCAGAGCTAACAAATATCCTGCTTGCTACTTCGCCTGCCGCTGCCCCACCCATGCCATCGGCAACAACGTATAAATTCAGATCATTTTCGACGAGAAACGCGTCTTCGTTGCGTTCTCGAACCATTCCACGATCTGTAAATCCAACTCCCTCGATTTCTACGCTCATGTTCCTTCGCACGTATTATTAGCCGGAAATGTTAAGTCTGTGTTGTTGTTTGATTTTACGTAGTAAGGGAAAAGAGTCAAGCTTAAAACCGGTTTGAAGCCAAATTCATATAAAGGATAGTGGATGATCCCAGAAGGTGGCAACAAAATTTTCATATCGCAATGAAAAACGGGACTTTTCTCGTTTACCGCCGTGAGTTGCCTCAATTTCGACTTTACTTTCACCCTACTTTCACCTATGATAAATACAAATACTTTCTGGAAAGGAAAAGAGCAATGCACCTTACCGAAAAACAAAAACGGGTATACCGGTTCCTGGAAAACTATTTTCGAAAAAATAACCGGCCTCCTTCCTACGAGGAAATCCGAAGGGCTCTCGGTTTTAAATCCTTGAATTCTGTTTACAAACACCTTAAACAGCTTGAAAGTAAAGGATACCTCAAAAGCAAGTGGGGAAACAAGAAAAGATCCCTGGAACTTCTGCCCCTAAAGGCAAATGCCGTAAAGATACCTTTCCTCGGATACGTGGCGGCGGGGACTCCCATCGAACCCATCGAAGTGCCTGAATCAATAGATGTTCCCGAAAGCCTCCTTTCCGGTGAAAATAATTTTGCCCTTAGGGTAACGGGGGATTCCATGGTGGATGAGGGTATCCGGGATGGAGATATCCTTATCATAAACAAGCAACCGGTGGCTGAAAACGGGCAAACAGTGGTAGCTCTCGTACAAGGGGAAGCCACGGTAAAAAAATTCTATTCCAGAAACGGCCACGTAGAACTAATACCGGCCAACGAGAAAATTCCGCCACTGGTCTGCAAACCGGACGAAGTGGAGATAGTGGGAATCGTTATAGGGCTTATCAGGTCATACCGTCAAAAAAAGTTGTAAGTCAGGATAAGAAATCATGGAAAAAACTATACTCCATCTTGCAATAGATAATATATGCCTTGAATTGGAGACCCTCCGCCAACCGCAGTTGAAAGAGAGACCCTTTGTTCTTGCCACGTTAAGTAATCGGTCGGTGGTCCAGGCAACATCCCCGAAGGCTGCTGAGTGTGGGATTTATCCCGGAATGCCGGTGAGTATTGCAAAAAAACGTTGCCGCCCCCTCGCGGTGATTCCTCCAGACACATCCTTTTATAAAACCTTCCAGCAAAAAATATTTCATAAACTCATGTCTTTTTCTCCACTTGTAGAAATAAGTAGTTGGGGTAAGTATTACGTTGATTTAACTGGCACCAAGAGGCTCCTGGGAGACCCGGTGGATGCTGCGTATAAATCTCAAAAATTATTTAAAAAATTAATAGGAGTGGAAGCCAAGGCAGGCATTGGTACAAATAAACTGGTAAGCCAGGTAGCTGCAACCCTTGTTCCTCCCCTTGACATCTGTGAAGTCTTCCCTGGGAGTGAAAGTCGCTTCATGGCGCCCCTTAACCCTCAGTTGTTACCGGGGATCGGTCCCGTGACTCAAAAAAGACTCCAGGAACTGAATATCAACTCCCTGGGTAAATTGGCAACGATACCGTATGAAATACTAAAAGCTGCCCTGGGGCAGCCAGCAGCGTATATTCGCGATTTGGCTCAAGGCAGAGGTGACACGAATGTGAACACCCCTGGGTCAATTCCAAAAATTGACATAAGATTGCATCTACCCGAAGAAGAAAACGATCGAGACATACTTCTGGCCTATTTAATGGCACTAAGCGAAAAATTGGGCTACCGGATCAGGAAAGAAAACAAAATTCCATATAACATTAGCCTTGAACTCGTTCACTCGGACGGAATCAGAGTTCGAGGTCAAAAAACCACAAAAGAAGCCCTTCTTTACCTCGATCATTTTATTTTCATAACCTTAAAAGAAATATTTAATAGAATATGCAGAAGGAGAATACGAATAAGAGAATTTATCGTCCAAGCATCGAAATTTTCTCTTCCCTACCGGCAACTGCACTTATTTCCCTGGGATGAAATGATTTACAAAAAGGAAGAAAAACTAAACCATTGCCTCGATCTCATCCGGAACCGGTTTGGTTTCTCAAGCATTTTGAGAGGAAAAACATTTTACGTTTCCCAAAACACGCTTAATTAAGGAAACTCTGATTAATTCGAATCTCTAGAGCTCGCAACCAATTAAACAAGTAGGACGAGCACACCGCAGAAACCGTCATTCCGGCCAGAGCGAAGCGTAGAGCCGAAATCTAGGATTCTTTTTAGCTGGATGCAGGATCGCCCCTGTCCCTGACTGGATCAGGGGTCCGGCATCACGTGCAAGAAGCCATTGGCAAACTAGGTAATTAATCAGAGCTTCCAAAAGTTAAGACTTTAAAAAGACGATTTTTAGCTAATCTAATATCTCTTTTTTTGAGCGTCGTGTGCCCCTTGTTGATAGGCTCTGTTGACAGATTTCTTGTGCTTACCGTAGAGAAATCCACCTGTCGCCCCCACAGCACCACCTATGGCAGCACCCCAAGCAGCATCTCCGGCCATGGCACCAATCAAGGCCCCACCAGCAGCCCCCATGGCACCACCACTGAGAGTTCTCTGCTGTGTTTGGCTCATGCCGGCACAGCCTACAAATACCAGAGGCATAACAAAAAGTGAAACAAGAAGCATAGCTACAAGTATATTGCCACTTTGTCTACTAATTACTTTTGATCGCATGGCCATTCCTCCATCAAAAATCTAAATTCTGTTTCAACTGGTGGATCCTGCAAATATTCAGGATGTTTCTTTGCCCATCCAATAAACATCCGGATAGCTTCATTTCTTGTTGGTGGTGGATCCGGCGGACATACCAGCTTCCTGCCGTTAGGCCCTGCACTTTCTGCCACGTAATAGTGATAGGCGCCTATTAAATAACCATAACAGAAATGAATAGCCTCCTTGTAATGCGGATCATCCTTACACGCCGTGCAAAGGTTTAGCAACTGGGCAGTGGTCTTTACCAGGAAATCATCCTTTGTCACTTGCTTCTTTACTGCATTTTGAGCGGCGCATGGGACAACCAGCACAGTCACAATCAGTGCACAAATTAATGTTCGCATCATAGTTTTTCCTCCCATCTCTCATAATAAACAACCTACTACTTATGCCTCCTATTTTCTCTGGGATACTACCGCCAAAAAGTCATATCATTGACTTAAATCAAGAACCAATTCACCACCTTCCAAAAAAGATTTTGTAAGTGTCATTGACCACAAGATGGTAGCAGATAATCCGTAAGGCCAAGTGAACTAAAACCCTTTGTCGTGGAATTCAGCTACAAGATGATGTTGACCCCACCGAAACCCATTACGCTTATTCGTAATATAGACATATTATGAAATAGAAAGCAACACAAACTTTCTTCTAAGTTTGCCTAGACACATAAAAAATCAAATGATAATTTTGTAACAGATCCTTGCAGAAATAAAATCCGGGAAAAAGGAGAAGTGTCAACTTTTGTTCACCTTCATACCCACTCGAACTACACTTTCTTAAACGGTGCAAGCTCCATTGAAACGCTGTGTGCTACGGCTAAAGAACGGGGGTTTGTGCATCTGGCCTTAACTGACACTAACGGCTTTTACGGGCTTCAAGAATTTTTACAGATCTCATCACAATACAAACTAAAGCCCTTGGTCGGCACTTTTGTGAAAACCAAAGAAAACGAAGCTATTCTCATAGCCAAGAAAAAACCGGGATACCGTTTTATATGCAACTTATTGACCCGGCTCCATCTTGACGAGAATTTTTCGCTCTCTGAACATCTCAGAGAAGGTGCGCCAGACGTAGCCTTAATAAGCCAAGATATCGAGTTGCTTAAAAATACCAAGGACAGGGTTGAAAGCTGGGTTGAAATCAGGCCAGGACCCGCCGGTAGAAAAGCACTGGCATATGCAAAAGAAAATAACCTACCCCCTATCGCCACCAATGCCGTTTATTTTGCAAATAGGGAAGATTTTGAACTGCATCGGCTTCTTAGAGCCATCGACCTCAACTGTACGCTATCCGATTTAAAGCCTAACGACATGGCATCTCCTGAACAGTGGCTAAAACCGGAAAAGCTCCTTGTACATAGTTTTCCCCATGTTCCGGAAGCCCTTGAAAACACATGGAAGCTAGCCAGAGAATGCGAAACCGAGTGGAAGACACGTGAACAAATTTTCCCATCGTACCAGGACAAAAACGATGACCATTTTGATATACTCTTGCGGCGATGCTTTGAAGGTGCGAAAGCTCGTTACGGAAATGTAACTGAAAAGATAAAAAAACGGCTTGATCATGAGCTTTCCGTGATTCGTGAAAAAGGATTTGTAGATTATTTTCTTGTGGTTGCCGATATCGTTAATAAATTTCCCATCCATTGTGGACGCGGGAGCGCCGCGGCAAGCCTTGTAAGCTATCTTCTCGGCATAACCAATGTTGATCCCATAAAGCACAACCTTTCTTTTTTCAGGTTTCTGAACCCCAACCGGGTGGACATTCCTGACATTGACGTCGATTTTCCGTGGGATGAACGGGATAGAGTCATTGATTTTGTGAGGCAGACCTATGGCGACGAACGGATGGCAATGGTTGCAAACCATGTTTGTTTCAAAGGGAAAGGAGCCCTCTGGGAAGTGGCCAAGGTATATGGTTTTTCGCCTGCAGAGATAAAGAATGTAACCAAGCGCCTGAGCATTTACACGAAGGGAGAAAACCTTGAAGAGCAGATAAAAACAAATCCCCGATGCAAGGGCCTGGATCTGCCAGATCCCTGGCCCGAAATTATTTCCTATGCCACGAAAATCAGCAGGTTCCCGAGATACCTTTCTGTTCATAGTGGCGGTACCGTTATCGTTCCTGACAGAATCAGCAATTACGTTCCTGTGCAAAGAGCCCCCAAGGGAGTAAACATTATCCAGTGGGAAAAGGACCAAACGGAAGCGGCGGGGCTGGTGAAAATAGACCTGCTCGGCAATCGGTCTCTCTCGGTAATAAGAGACACTCTAAAGGCACTCCGGGAAAATTACGGCTACAAGATTGATTACTCCCTCCTAAATCCCCTCTACGACCGCCCGACATTAAGGCTTCTCGCAGAAGGCAGAACCATGGGGATTTTTTACGTGGAATCCCCCGCCATGAGGCAACTACAAAAGATGACGAAAAAAGGAGACTTTGAACACCTCGTCATTCATTCATCCATGATAAGGCCCGCCGCTAATCGTTACATTCGGGAATACGTTCGCCGGCTCCACGGCAAACCGTACAAGCCTCTCCATCCTTTGTTAAAGGATGAACTCACCGAAACATACGGCATCATGTGCTACCAGGAAGATGTCACGAAAATTGCGGTGAAACTCGCCGGATTTGATTACAACACGGCAGAAGACCTAAGAAAAACCTTGACCAAAAAGAGTCATAAACAGATAGGTGTATATCGTGAGAAGTTTATTGAGGGATGCAGGAATAAAGGGATCGATGAGAAAATTATCTCTGAAGTCTGGAAGATGATAGAATCCTTCGGTGGATATTCATTCTGTAAGCCTCATTCGGCATCTTACGCGCTGGTGAGTTTCAAAGCCGCGTACCTGAAGGCTCATTTCCCCGCGGAATTCATGGCCGCAGTGATAAGCAACCAGGGAGGGTACTACTCTACTTTTGCATATCTTTCGGAAGCAAAAAGAATGGGAATCAAAATTCTCGGGCCAGACATAAATGAAAGCCACTGGCACTATACGGGCAAGAAGAAAGAAATACGCATTGGATTTCAACAACTCCGCGATATCAAGAGAAACACCATGGAGAAAATTCTAAAGGAAAGAAAAAAGAAAAGATACACCTCTCTTGCCGATTTTTTGACTCGGGTTCCCATCAAGGACAATGATTTTAGCGTACTGGTAAAAAGCGGTACCCTGGATAGTATATCTCGGGGATTAAACCATCCACAAATGTTCTGGTTTTACAGATTATGGCGAAAAAGCACAGGTCGGGAACCCTGGTTTGCTCCTTCTCCGCAAAGCCAGGTTCCAATGGTGGACGATTATTCGGAAGAAGCTAAATTGGCACACGAGTTGGAAACCCTCGGCCTTTGCTATTCCGTACATCCCCTATCGGTCAACAAAAAAGCTTCAAGAAAAAAGAGTAAGAATTTCATCTTTGCTAAAGATCTAAAAAAACACATCAATCAAATTGTAATTATGTATGGCTATTTAATCACTCGCAAAGAAATCATGGCCAAAAACAATGAACCTATGGAATTCGTTTCCTTTGAAGACGAAACGGATATATACGATGTAGTCATTTTCCCCGATGTTTACAGAAAGT
>Ga0256841_1003032_pt1 | contig 12856 bp, 11 predicted proteins | sample 356308metaG_FD_185971 | JGI IMG/M metagenome (GOLD analysis project Ga0256841, IMG submission 185971) | Hydrothermal vent microbial communities from Mid Atlantic Ridge, Atlantic Ocean - 356-308 | ecosystem: Environmental > Aquatic > Marine > Hydrothermal vents | place: Atlantic Ocean: Mid...
TAGCCCACGGTTTTAACCGTGGGTATATGAAAGACCAATTACATCAATAACCGATTCATCGGTTTCTCACTAAAGAAGAAATTTTAAACATGGGAAAACTCTTATAAGTTTGGGTTTTTAGGTCTATCAACCAATTAAACAAGTAGGACGAGCACAACCCAGAAACTCTCATCTCTGCCGGAGCGAAGCGTAGAGCCGGAAATAGTATTTGAGGTCAGCCATTTAAACTCCCATGGCGCTCACGTGCCACAAAGAAGCATGAAAATTCGGCATGTATTTCTGTCAGGGGCATAGGAAGCTTTTCGAAGCCATTGCCTGAAGACCCGCTGTTTTTCCTTGCCTCAGCAACAGGGGAGACCGCAGCACCGCGCCCATTCTATACATTCATATTATGGGTAACTAAATGCCGGTGTGAATATTACACCCGGGATAGGATACTCTGAAGGCGATACCCTAAGCCAGCGAAGACACAACCAACTTTGAACCGCTAAGACGCCCCAGCTAAATGTTATAAGATTTAACGGGGCAAGCAAAGAGCGCAAAGGGATATTCTTTTTTCCTTGAGCAGTGCCCCAGTGAAATGCTACGTATCCTTCGGTCCTGGTGAAACAATTCAAGGTTTCACTGGATAAAAATTTCACGGGGCAAGTGCCTCCTCAAGGAAAGAGACCTGCCCTTCGGGCATGCTATTAAATTCAGACACCTTGAGTTGGTACCCGAAACTTTGTGTCTTGTGTACGCCTCCTGGGATATGCTAGTTCTCCATTGCCCTTGTTAACCTGAAAGGGTGCAAAGCACTGTGGGCGGTATTAACCGGACGCCCACCAATATTTTCCTCCTTAGCGTTCTTCGTGGCTTGAGCGAAGCGGGCGGTTCATTTGTGATGGACACTGGTAGTATGAGAATTATGACACGATAAAACGCCACATGTTTATAGGGAAGTATTCTAAAATGGTGCGGGGAATGGAGAGGGGACAGCGTCCCCCGTCGATGGGGTATAGTCAAAAACGAGGGTCTCAAGGCCGGCAGAAAAAAGCTTTCCATGTCCCAGGAAACAGTTTTCGTTAAAAAAAGCCCTTTTGAGCCCTCGATAATGAATGTTCCCTGATTGGTCGGGTAAGATGCAAGAACTGTGGCCGCATTGGAACCCTGGTAAGACGTGGGAGCATGTTTGAACCAAAAATCGTTTGCACAAGATGCTCAGCTCAAGCCTGGGAAAAGGCCCAATAAGGTTAATGCATGTCCAGATAATCGGCCCTGTTAATGTTTCTGTATTCAAAACCTTTCTTGTAACCGCAGGATTCACATAAAATACGATCCGGGGTGTGGCCTATTCCTCGATCATAAATACATTCGGCGCCACACCTGGGGCACGTCCCTTTACCTCTCTCCCACTCAAAGGTATTTCCGTATTCATCTGTTTCGTAACATCTTGGCATATTTCAAAAATCCCTATGCCGGAATTTCTTGTTAGCCCTTATTCTCCGAAAGAGTCTTCATCTTCCATCAGATCACGATACCTATTTTCCGCTTGTCCCACGGGAACCCACTTTCCCACGGTCCATTTACCTTTTTTGTCGTAGTGACCGGGAACCCACTTGATACCGGGTTTAGGTGGACCTATGTAGTTCCAGTGACCGGGGACAAAATGCCCACTTGAGTCCACGTGAGGCTGTACCCATTTGAAACACTGTCTCGGCTTGGATGACTCTCCATACGCCCCAAAAGGAGCAAAACAGAAACTCAAAGCAAAAACCAGAAACAAAACCGTTACGGATTTTAATCTGAACAACATAGCGCTCTCCCCCTTGATCAGCCTGATTCTTGTTTTTTCAAGCCGATCAAAACATTTTCAAAAGAGGATATCCACGAAATGACTCAAAACGATCCTGTCATGAAAAGCATAACTTAAAATCTATCTTCGACGCAACTATAAAGAAAACCCTTGATTTTGAAAACAAAACGGGAAATAGTAAACGAAACATAAAACAAGATTTTTATAACTCGATGCTTACCGGCAATGCAAGATTAACCATTAAAAGAAACCTTTACTGGCTCATCGTGCTGATATATGCACTTGCTCTACCTGAAGCCATCCTCGTTTATAAAAAATTAACTGTCCTTTTTAAAGACACGTACATTCACCTCATTCCGACAATCCTCTCCCTGTTCATTGGTCTTTTATATCTTTACAAGGGCTTAAAAAGAGGTAATCGTAAGAGATTATTCCTGTTTTTCTTGCCGTGCCTTACGATCTATTTTCTCGTCCGATGGATCGAGCCCTACCCCAACAAACAAATTCACGTCCCGGAATACATCTTGATGGCCTGGATCGTGTTTTACGCAGTATCTGTGGACTATGAAGGTAGAGGCCTCCTTATTTTGGTTTTTATTCTTTCCTCGCTCCTCGGGTGCGTTGACGAAATAATTCAGGGTATCCATCCTGCACGGTTCTATGGTTGGAAAGACATAGTTGTTAACACCCTGTCTGTTTCCATCGGAGTACTAATGATCCTGGGGTTTTACGGTTCAAGTGGTGGCAATTGGAACTGGTTTACCAGATTAAAGAATGAAAAAGTAATCTTTTACCCAACCCTATCCGGTTTTTTGGCTGCAGGATTCACCCTTTATTATCTTTTTCAACTGAAAAACTCCGGTTCCAACTTTTCTACATACCCCTTATGGTTAACATCATTAAACTGCTTTTACATCGTGTATTCATTGATCCTTCTACCAACCCGGGCAAACAGATCAAGTCCTTTTCACGAATCCCCTGGCACTATCTCCCGAGGGAAATCTCAGGTATCAAGAAAGACTACCTGCCTCTGGGTATACGGCATAACTTTGCCTCTTGTGATAATACACACACTTGCACTTTACATCCGTTTAACCCACAGCCCGTTCAAATAGATGTACATTATCTCTCACATTGGCTGTCATTCGCATACATTGAAATTAAAACTATACCATTTCTATCCCTTTTGTATTATCCTATGCCGAACAAGGAAGGGAGGGGATACAAAATCATGAATTTAGCGTTACGAACAACTTTCCGCTTATGTTCTCTTTTTCTCATGGTCTTAACCCTTGCCTTTTCAACCGGTCTTTCCCTTGCAGAAAGGAAGAAACCGGCAATGCATCCGGCCCTGGTTGAGGTTCAACCGATAAAAGAGATGAAAATAAAGCCTAATGCCATCTATACCGGAACAGTTCACTTCAAGGATATTTCCGACATAGCATCCGAAGTTGAGGGCAAGGTAGAAGAAATCTTTTTCGATGAAGGATTCAGGGTAAAAAAAGACGCTCCACTGCTCGTTTTGAATTCTGACATACTAAAAAAAGAACTATTGTACGCAAAGAGTCGATGGCAAACTGCCAGGCTGGAGCTTGCAAAAGCAAAAATTGATTTCGCCAGAATAGAGAAACTTTACAAAAAAGAGGGCGCTTCAAAACAGCTCTATGACGACCTTTTGTATAAAACCAAAATCCTGGACAGCAAAGCACGAGGACTTAAGATCGAATATGAAAAACTAAAGGTGGAACTTGAGAAGAAGACCATTAGATCTCCTTACAATGCCGTTGTGATGAAAAGACCCGTGGACACAGGAGAATGGGTCTCGAAGGGTTCCACGTGCGCTCGATTGGGGAGGCTTTCATCCACCGAAGTTATTGTTCATGTTCCTTCAGAGTATTTAAAATTTAATAGTGTCGGAGACCCGATACCACTGTCTGTACCCTCAGTTTCCAAGGCTTTAATAACCGGGGAAATATATTCCGTTATCCCCTCCGGTGATATCTCCACCAGGACATTTCCGGTAAAAATCAGCATTAAAAATGATCGGGGACTTTACCTCGACGGGATGGAGGCAAAGGTTTACGTTGCTACGGGAGAACCCGGGAAATATCTCGCAGTAAGCAGGGATGCTCTTATACTTGTAGAAGGTACCAATTTTATTTACATCGTGAAAAACGGAATCGCCCAAATAGTTCCCGTTAAGATAAAAGCCTACACGGAACAAGAAGTTGCAGTGGTAGGACCTGGTTTAAAGAGTGGGTTACCCGCAGTTGTTCGCGGCAACGAAAGATTACGTCCGGGCCAACCTGTGAAAATACTGAAAAGACACTAGACATGGACATAATTTCATTCTCCATAAAAAAACCTGTAACTGTAATCGTTGGTGTAATCCTGGTTGTTCTTTTCGGTTACATTGGTCTTAAATCACTCCCGTACCAGCTTACTCCCGATGTAACTGCACCTGAGATAACGGTTAAAACCATCTGGGTGGGAGCAACCCCTTACGAAATCGAAAAGGAAATCATCGAAGAACAGGAAGAGGTACTAAAGGGAATACGAGGCCTCACACTTCTCGAAAGTCACTGCTATAATGGCCTTGGCACCGTTTCCCTTACGTTTAAAATTGGTACCAACCTGGATACCGCCCTTCTTAGGGTGTCCAACAAGCTAAACGAGGTCCCAGAATACCCAGAGAATGTCGAAAAACCAGTCATAGAAGCTTCCGGAGCCAGTTCCTCGCCCGTAATCTGGCTCACTTTAAAAACGCTTCCCGGCAGCAAAAAGGATATCAATGCTTACAAAACCTATTTCGAGGACGAAATCAGGCAGTACATTGAAAGGGTTGAAGGGGTAAGCGATTTGCTGGTGTTCGGTGGTCGTGACACTGAGATTCACATTAACGCTGACCCGGCTAAGCTCGCAGCCTATCACATGACAATTGGTGAAGTGGGAAGGAAAATTCGCGAACAAAACGCGAACACCTCGGCAGGTTTCATAGATGTTGGTAAGAAAAGCTACAGGATGCGAACAGTTGGCCAGTTTAAGAAACCTAAAGACATTTACAGGGTTGTTCTCAAAGAATCGGGAGATCGACGGGTCTTTGTCAGGGATGTCGCGACTGTAACAGAAGGCTATTCAACCCTTCACGAATCGGTAATGCAGAACCTGGCAACGTGCATAGCAATCGGAATAAAGAAAGAACCCGGTGCAAACGTTTTGACTCTTACCAGGGAAGTAAGAAAAACGGTTAACGAACTAAATAGGGGAAAACTCAAGGAAAAGGGGCTGTACCTGGACTGGGTTTATGACCAGACTCCTTACATCCAGAGTGCCATAAACCTTGTAAGGCAAAACATTTACCTCGGTGGGGCTCTGGCCATAATCGTTCTTCTGATTTTTCTAAGGAGTGCAACTTCAACCCTTGTGGTAGCCACGGCAATCCCGATTTCTGCAATCGGAACATTTATATTTATGTGGCTTATGGGAAGAAACTTAAATGTTGTCAGTCTTTCAGGGATTTCTTTTGCCGTGGGCATGCTTGTGGACAACGCTATTGTTGTGCTGGAAAATATTGATCGACACTGGAAACAGGGAAAATCGCCTTTCAAGGCATCCCTGGACGGAACGAAAGAGGTATGGGGAGCCGTTCTCGCATCCACCGTAACAACAGTGGCAGTATTTCTTCCCGTGATTTTTCTTAAAGAAGAGGCGGGACAGCTCTTCAGGGACATCGCCATTGCGGTTACATTTTCGGTATCGCTCAGCCTGGTGGTATCCATCACCGTGATCCCAATGCTTAGCAGCAGGCTCTATTCATGGTTTTCCACTAAGAAAGAAACGAAACCCGGTATCGATTTGTTAACCAGGTTAGGAAACAAGCTGATAACCTATATCGTTTCCGCTGCTAAACTCTGCATAAAAAACCCCTTAACCCGGCTTAGCACAGTATTTTCCCTGACAATTCTTGCGATTTTGTCAGTAGTTCTGCTCATCCCAAAAATGGAATATCTCCCCCAGGGTAACAGAAACCTCGTCATGGGCATCTTGATACCTCCACCTGGTTATTCCTACGATGAACGAAACAAAATAGGTAAGTACATTTTCAAAATTGCCAAGCCATATTTTGAACAAAGCAAAGACGGGATACCCAAAATCCGGAACCTCTTTTTTGTGGCCTCGGAACGATTCACCCTTTTCGGGATAGTGGCTGAAGACATGAGCAAGGCAAGATTATTGCTCCCACTCGGACAGCGGATTGTTAAAACCGTACCCGGCGTTTTCGGCATCGTAATGCAGCGTGGAATTTTCGAATCAAGGCTTGGCCGAGGAAGAACCGTGGTAGTTAACATCGCAGGCCACGAGTTGCTGCCCCTCGTAAAGATGGCCAGGGCCATGTATGGGATGATTCTCAAAACCATACCCGGATCACAGGTAAGACCCGTGCCATCCCTTGAAATTTCATACCCCCAAACCGATTTCGTTCCGGACCTTGAAAAACTTTCCGCCAATAAGCTTAGCGTAAAGGACCTTGGGGTAGCAATTGATGTTCTTGTAGATGGCAGAAAAATCGATGAGTTCAAGCGTGAAGGACTAACATCCCTGGACATCATTTTAACCAGCGGAGACAAGTATTTTAGGTCACCCGAAGAAGTAGCAAATACGCTTATTGCCACGCCGACCGGCAAACTGCTCCCGGTAAGCAGCCTTGCTAAACTGGTATACACGCAGGGGTTGACAGAGATATATCACATGGAAAGAAAAAGGACCTTCAGCCTGGAGGTCACACCACCATCCGAGGTGCCCGTTCAGAAGGCGATGGAAATAATCAAGAGCAACGTGGTAGAGCCGCTAAAAAATGCTGGCAAATTAAAAGACATGGCAGTTTTTCTTGGCGGAGTAGCAGACAAGTTGACCCAGGCAAGGCTTGCTTTACAGGGAAATTTTCTCCTTGCGGCGATAATTATTTACCTTCTGATGTCAGCGCTGTTCGAGAATTTTCTCTATCCTTTTATCATTATCTTTTCGGTACCACTCGCTGCTGCGGGCGGCGTGATTGGTTTAAAACTAGTTAACATGTTTATCGCGCCACAGCCTCTGGATATTCTCACCATGTTGGGTTTTGTAATCCTCATAGGAGTTGTGGTAAATAACGCAATACTTATCGTTCACCAGACCCTCAACAACGTCAGATACGAAGGTATGGGAGGCCAGGAAGCCATCCTGGAATCGGTGAGGACCAGGATTCGACCGATATTTATGAGCGCTATAACAAGCATATTCGGTATGTTACCACTGGTAATCGCACCCGGTGCGGGTTCTGAGCTATACAGAGGTCTCGGGAGCGTTGTCCTGGGCGGCCTTGCGCTTTCAACCGTTTTTACATTGTTCGTCATACCGTCTCTTCTCGCTTTCTTTGTAAAGAGACGGCTTGAAGGGGAGCAAGAGAAATGAAAAGGATAGCAACAGTCCTGTTAATTGCACTGGTTATGGGAGCTTTTTTGAGTCCGTGTTGGGGCATTTCCCTTGAGGAATGCATAAAAATAGCCATTAAAAACAGGGATATCATTAAAAAATACGAGTACCAGGTGAAGGCGGCAAAGGAGAAGGAACGAGCGGCCCTTGGCGGTTTTCTTCCCACCTTCGACCTAGAGTATTCCGCTTCCAGAAACAGGATAAGGGGTTCCTATGGCAATAGTGACTATCAGAATGGGACCGGCTTAACAAGGGGCAGATCATATGTTCCCACCGGCGCATTGACTTTTAGCGGAGACCTCAACGACACACGATCTTACTCCACTTTTTCAGCTACCCTGGCCTATAACCTTTTCAGAGGATTTGGAGATTACAGGGCTTTGAAAGCAGCAAGGTATTCCACGTCAGCCCAAAATTACCTTTTGAGTGCCCAGATTGCCGACGTGGTTCTCGATGTAAAAAACGCTTATATCGAGGCCCTAAGAGCGAAGAGCCTCGTCAATGTCGCTAAAGCGGCAGTAAAGCTTCTCAAGAAACAGAAAGCAGACACAGAGACAAAGAGAGAAGTCGGACTGATAACAAAAAGGCAGCTACTCAAAGTAGAAGTGGAACTGGACTCGGCAAGGCAGGATCTCCTTACTGCAAATACTAACTTTACCAAGGCTCTGGATCACCTTAAGAGAGTTACCGGTATTCCTTATTCAACAGGTCTGGAGTTGGACAAGGTATCACTTCGTGAAGTGAATGTAGCCGATTTTGGTAGGCTTAAAAAGGAGCTTATGGAACGAAGAAGCGAAATCAGGTACTACCGGATGTTGATATCATCCCTGGAAGAGCAAAAAAAGGCTTCCGAAGCAAACTACTACCCGAACATTGGTGTGAGCCTTTCGTACACGAAGTTCGGAGACGATTTCGATATGAAAACAAAAGACGATGGCATTGATTACGAAACCCTGTTCATGATGACTGCCAGGTGGAACCTTTTTAACGGTTTGAGGGATTACGCAGGGGTAAAGGAAACACTTTACAAGAAGATTGCAACTGAAAGGGAGCTACGCGAGCTTGAAAACGAGCTTGTACTACAGCTTAGGAACTCCATCGATAACCTCATTGTCGCAAAAAACAGGCTTAAAGTAGCTGAAAGCGCTGTCAAAGAAGGAAAGGAACATTACAGGATAACCTACGAGTCTTTCAAAAACGGGCTTGCAACTACCACAGATCTCCTTGATGCCCGTTACTTTTTAACAAGATCAGAAAACCAGAAGGTAGATGCTTTTTACGATGTGCAATCGGCAATCGCACGGTTGCAAAGGGTGCTTGAAATAGACACGTACTAGGTAGGTTGATTTCAAAAAACATCCGGATTATTCCGTCATCGCGAGGGACTTGACAAAGGCAGGCGACAAAGAAAGTTCTTTGGGTATCAAAGCATTGGAAATTGCTTCACTGCGTTCGCAATGACCGTGTCTTACCCTTTTGTTTGGCACGGTATCCGGGAAGCGCCTTACTAGGTAGATTCCAATTCTTCTTCTACCGCTTCTTTCTTTTTCTTACCGAATATCTGGCTTATTATTATGCTCACCTCATAAAGAACGATCAAGGGCCCGGCCATCATTATCTGGGTTAGCACGTCCGGGGGGGTTAAAATCGCAGCCAGTATAAATATGACCAGTATGGCATATTTTCTGTACGTTCGCAGCATCTTGGCATTAATTATCCCCAGCTTGGTGAGAAACAGGCTGAAAAGGGGTAACTCGAACACGATACCGAAGGCAAACAAAAACTTGGAAGTAAAGGAAATATATTCTTTCATCCTTATGAGAGGCATGAGCTCAGAAGACGTAAACGAAACGAAAAACTTCATTCCGAAGGGCAAAACCACGAAATAGCCGAAAAGAATACCGAGGAGAAAAAATATCGTGGATAGACAGATTATCGGGAACAGGTATTTCCTTTCGTGCGTGTAAAGCCCGGGGGCAATAAATCGCCATAAATGGTAAAGAATCACCGGTATGGCCAGTACCATGCCGCATATAAACGCCAACTTGATGTAGGCAACGAATGCCTCGTGAGGTCCGGTAAAAATGAGCGTCTGGAGAACGTCGGTTTTGTTTCCGGTTTTTCCGGACTGAGCCTTTAAAGCTTCTATCAAAGGAGAAGTCAGGATCTTAATGATGCGCTCTTTAAAAAAGTACGAGACTATTCCCCCGACGGCTATGGCAATAAAACAGTAAATTAGACGGCGCCTCAGTTCTTCCAGGTGGGCCGTGAAAGGCATTTTTGCTTCTTCGGTCATTTTTCCGTTTCGCTTTCCCCCAGATTTTTCTCGCTCTCCTCAGATTCCTTGTCATTTTCAACTTTTACCGACTCAATTTTGGCATCTTCACTCTCCTGTGCCGAAGATAGTTCCGTCTCTTCAGAATCTTCGCCAGTACTTTCATTTTCACCCCCTTCCCTGACCATGGACTCGCTTTGAACCGGAACATCTACTATGGCATCATGAACTTCTTTTACCTCCTTTTTCAAATCCCCCAGGGTATCGTCAAGATCGAGGTTCTCCTTGATCTCGTTTGCTGCCCTTTTGAACTCTGCAATACCTTTACCAAGAGCCCTCGCCAGGTCCGGCAACTTACTAGGGCCAACAACTATAAGCGCGATAAGAAAAATCAGGATGAGCTCCGGCATTCCAATGCCAAACATTTTATCTCTCCATGTACAGGAAATTCTTGGATCTATTTTATCTGGTTTATCTTTTCTTTCATGATTTTTGAGCCGGATACTTCCGACGCACGATTACGTACTGCTTTATCTTGCCGGACATCGCCACCTGCCTCCCCGGCGTTTCCGTCCGGCAAGGTATCATCTTTTTCCACCCATTTCTCTACCACGTCATCTTTTTCGTACTCGTTTTTCGCATCTTTAAATTCGCGCATACTTTTACCCAGACTCCGACCGATCTCGGGAATCCTTTTCCCTCCGTATATCAGAATCACGATGATGAGAATAACTAGTAACTCCGAGGGTCCCAAGCCAAAAACCAAGTCGTTCCCTCCTTTTACTTGGTCGCGTAGCTATGCAAACCGGAAAGCAGAAAGTTAACTCCAAAATACGTGAATAAAACACATGCGAAACCAATGATACCGAACCAAGCAATCTTTTTGCCTCGCCATCCCCTAACCGCACGAGAATGAAGCAACGCAGCATAAACAAGCCAGGTAATGAGCGACCATGTCTCCTTCGGATCCCAGCTCCAGTAATTACCCCATGCCTTGTTAGCCCAAACAGATCCCGTAATTATACCAACGGTCAGTAAAAGAAACCCAAACATAACTGTCTGGTAGTTAAGTTCATCAAGGGTATGAATGTCCGGAAGAGCAATTCCACGGGTGCTCTCGCCAGTATCACCCGTTTTCTTTTTAAAATCCCCACCTGGATTGTTACGCACTTTAACTAGGTAGGCAATGCTTATACCACAAGATACCGCAAAGGCAGCGTACCCCAGAAAGCAGGTAATAACGTGAGCAATCAGCCAGTTACTTTTGAGAGCGGGTACTAGTGGTTGTATGCTGCTTTCAATATTCTTAGAAAAAGACGCATATGCCATTGCCAGGAAAGCACACGTTGTGGGGAAGACTCCCAGGGACCTGACCCCTGTTCTCCATTCCATGACGAGATAGATCAACGATATCGCCCACGCGCCAAAAACTAGCGATTCGTAGAGGTTGGAAAGAGGGGCATGACCTATCCCAAGCTTGTAAGATTCAACCCATCTCAGTATAATTCCTGCGGTGTGACTCAGAAGGCCCAAAATAAGTACTCCTGAACCAATCTTTGCCAGTATCTCTTTTCTGAAAGTGAGGCTTCCCAGGTACAAAACCGCTGCGCCCATGTAAACAAAGGTGGTTATGCTCAGTATCAAGGAATTTAAGATCATTAATTCTACCTCTCATTTCTTTTGGCACCCGTCCGGTAATTGCGCCCGGAGGGGATTTCTCAGGAAACTTTTCTTCGTATCTCATCCACAAAGACTTCAAATTCTTTTTTAAACGCACCCCGGTGTTTACTGCAATTCCCAGACAAAAATATGGCTGACCCCGGGTTTCCTGCCTCGGCAAGTATCCATACCCGCCTGTGACTCGTATAAAAAGTCAACGCGATAGCAATCATCAGCAGCGTACAGCCGGTCCACACAATCCACACACCGGGATCTTTTTTTACCTGTAAGCCCGTATAATACCTTTTTTCCATCGAATCAACCGTAACCTTGTAAGGACCAAGCAAATTCCCATGAAACTTCGGAAAATTAACGAGAATCCAGGAACCTGTAGGCTCGGTGTCTTTTTTGAAAATCATTATGCCCAGGGCAGGACCGAAACCAGAGAAATTATCTTTGAAATCTACTAGTTGCACCTTGTAATCACTGCCGGGAACGTCTACAGTCTCCCTGTAGGGAAGATCCAGCTTCATTTCCTTCCCGCTTTTCTCATCAACAAGTGAAATCTTTGCACCTTTCAAATTGACTCCATAGTTGGACTGGAAAAAAGAAATACCGTCAAACCTCAAGGGGTCATTAACTCGAACTTCTTTCCTTTTAACCACTTTACCGTCTTTTATGACGAGTAACCTTGAAACATAGTCCTTAGGCTGACCCGTGTCGTAAAAAGAAACGGTAAACTTTTCACACCGTACCTTGAAAGGGAGTTCAAGCATTTTTCTTTCGCCAAAGGTTACCACAACGCTTGAATCCGTCCCCTCGTCAATGTTCATAAAGCCGTTAAAACCAAGAAATGACCCAATTAATGCCCCGAGGAAAATCAAGAGTATACTGAAATGAACCACGTAAACCGCGAACCGGCTGTAACGCCCTTTTTCAGCAACCAACCCTCTGGACTCGTTACTTTGCCGTAGAAGGTGCAGCTTCGGAAAGTGTTTCTTTACAACATCCAGAATCTCCTCCCAGCATTCATCCAGGTCTTTCCCGGATTCAATGGTGCGGTGAATACGCATCTTTTCTATCCGTTCCCGGGATACACTTGGGCTGGATACCTTCACCAGCTTCATGGTTTTCGGGAGACGCTTTAGAGTGCAAACAACAAGATTCACCACAAGTATGCTCAGTAAAAGCTGAAACCACCAGGAATGGTACATGTCCGTTAGGCTAAAGAACCTGATAAGTTTGTATCCAAAATCTCCGAAATGCTGCTGGTACTGGAAAGGTTGCCAATCCTGGGGAATGACAGTGCCGAATATTGATGTTGCTGCCAGTATAAGGAGTAAAACTACGGTTAGCTTTATGGACGCAAAAAAGTCATATATTTTCTTCATTTAAGACCTCGAAAACAGGCATCCCAGCATCTTTACCTTGCAAAACATCGAAGGAACCCGCCGGGGCAGCAATTTGAAGAACGAATACTAACACGATAAATTCTCGCTTTCAACTTTTAACACGAGATTACATTCTTCAATCACGAGAGAACATAGTAACGGGATGATGGAAACCTGAATTCGTGGTCGTGCACCTTGGCGGCAGATGCAAGGAAGAACCTCTCAGGCTATAGTTCGCCATGCCGGGCTGGCAATGGCGCCACA
>Ga0256841_1003033_pt1 | contig 12853 bp, 12 predicted proteins | sample 356308metaG_FD_185971 | JGI IMG/M metagenome (GOLD analysis project Ga0256841, IMG submission 185971) | Hydrothermal vent microbial communities from Mid Atlantic Ridge, Atlantic Ocean - 356-308 | ecosystem: Environmental > Aquatic > Marine > Hydrothermal vents | place: Atlantic Ocean: Mid...
CAAGAGTGGCATGCATTTTTTAAGTAAATCTGTCTCATATCGTCGGCATTGGAAAAGCTAAAAAATAATAATATAAGTACAAGTAAATGTTTCATACGTATATTTTAGCAAATAAAAGTGAAAAAAACGTGAAAGCTAATATATAATTTTAGCTAAATATAATCCTTCAGCAGGTGCAAGTTTAGTTGTGTGTCTATTTTGACAATCTAATTGTTCTTTTAATTGCGGAAGTGTAAGTTTATTGGTTGCACAAAGCATGGCAGCCTCTACCATCATACGTACTTGAGAACGTAAAAATCCATTGGCTTGAAAATAGATAATATGGTAGCCTTTGTATGCTTTGTATTTTGTAAAATAGATTTCTCTTATAGTCGTATATGTATCTGTACCTGTTTTTCTAAAAAATTTAAAATCATGTGAGCCTTCAAAAAGAGTTAATGCTTCTATAAGTAGTTTTGCATCAAACGTTTGATAATAAGAAATATATTTTTTTTCAAATACAGAAGGTTTTGATGTTTTAAAAAGATAACGATAGAGGCGTTTTTGAGCCCAAAATCGTGCATGAAAGTCACTTGATACAAAAGAGATGTGTTTCACATAAATGGTATCTAGTTTTCTGTTTAGATTAAGCATGAGTTTTTGTAAATCATGCCAGTATTCAGGAATGTCAAAGTGAATGACTTGCCCTGTAGCATGTACCCCTGCATCGGTACGTCCACTTCCAACAACAGAGGTGTTAATATGTAGCGTATGTAATGCTTTTTCTATTTCAGCAGTCACTGTTTTATTTGTAGTTGTTTGCTTTTGGAAACCAAAATAAACGGAACCGTCATAGGCGATAACTGCTTTGACTCTACGATAAGGATATGACATTAAAAATACTTTCCTACACGTCTTTTAAAGAGCCATTGTCCCAATAATGTAACGAGTATTACACTTATCAATAAAATAGAGAAAGTTCCCCATTTTTCCAAAGAAGAAGCAAGCAGATAAAGTCCTAATGCTGTTATAAAAATGATAAGAAAAGAGTGATTTTTCTGATATCTAGGGTTAATCATGGCAAATGCAGCAACAATATAGACACAAAGTAAAGGAATGAAGCTGACAAAAATAAAAAATAGCATTCTGTGAAGCATTGAGATATTTGTATTTATGCTACGCCAATGAGCAAGAATATTTTTAAAATGAAACGATTGATTTTGGGGGCCATCAAAGACTTCCAAGCTTTTGTACTGGGCTTGCTGCAATTTCTTTTTCGTATAGGTATATCCATAACCATTTTTAAGCAACAAAGATGTTGTATGATGGTTTTTGTTTAGTTTGCCTTCTTGTGATGAGAAAAATTGTTCTACATCTTTTTTTGTACGATTATAAATAACAATATCTTGAAAGAGATCTTTTTTGTTTTTCTTCACATAAACATAGTAGTCGCCAAATTTTTGACCAAGTTTTCCCGCAACAATATTGAGTTTTGCTTCTGCTTTTTTATATGTTATAAACTCTTTATATAATTGTTTACTCAGAGGCATTGCCAAAAAAGAGATGGCTATGAGTAAAAGAGAAAAAAGTAAACCTAGTAAGAGTAAAGGACGTAAAATTTTTTTTGCTTTTAATCCTAAGGCATAGAGAGCAATAAGCTCATTGTCTTGAGAAAGTTTTACAAGTACATTAGACAATGCAGCTATAAAAGATAAAGGAAGTGTATAAAATATAATATTTGGTACGAAATATCCATAAAGTGTGAGAAGTTCTGTAAAAGTAATTTGTATTTGGGAAGTAAGGGAAGAAATTTTTACAAGATAAACCAATGAAATAATAAGAAAAAAAGGCAAAAATATCGTCAAAAATGCTTTGGTGAAATTTGACGAGATGTATCCTTTTAAATTAACCATAAATTAATGTGTCCAATATTTGCGTGGTTTGGGTATCGTATAAATAGACAATGAATGTAGCAAGAGCCAAAAAAGGTACAAAAGGTACACCTTTGTCTCTCCATATCATGGCAGGTATCATCGCTAAAATTGCAGATAGAAAAATGGCTACAAAAAAATTAGGAAAACCAAGTAATGCACCCATGGTTCCTGCTACAATAACATCTGCCCCACCCATAGCTTGTTTTCGGGCAAGTAGTGAAGAGAGTAATCCAATAAGATAAAGCCCTCCTGCTGCGATAGAAGCATAAATGAGCGCATGTAAAAAGTTTGGTTGCACCAATGCAAAGAGTAGGGCTGCAAAGTTTACTGAATCAGGTACTGCCATATATTTAAAGTCTATCATAACGAGTGCAAAAAGTGCAGCAAATGCTGCCGCAACAAATGGAAAATACCATACCAATCCTGTCTTGTAGAAAAGTACTACAAAGATAATACCTGTAATAAATTCTACTATGGGATATTGTTTTGCAATAGTTTCTTTACAAAAGGCACATTTGCCACCTAAAAAAATCCATGAAAAAATAGGAATATTGTGATACCACTTTAGCGGTGTCTGACAGCTCTGACACTTGGATGCAGGGAAGGCAATATTTTCATTTTTTGGGATGCGGTAAATTACTACATTTAAAAATGAACCAATCATGATTCCAAAGATAAAGACTAGTATGCCAAGTGTTGTTTCTATCATTTAATGCCTCCAAAGCGCCGTGTTCGTGTTTTGTAATTTTGTATAATTTCTTCTAACTCTTTAGTGGAAAAATCAGGCCAAAGTGTAGGAGAGAAATAAAGTTCTGCATAGCTTAATTGCCATAACAAAAAATTAGATATACGTTCTTCTCCGGAAGTACGTATAAGTAAGTCAATGTCATTATAGGGTGTTTGTAGCGTAGAGGAAATATCTTCCTCTGTAAGAATAGTTTTTCCTGTAGAGATAAGTTTGTTTACGCTGTTTACAATCTCTGCACGTCCACCATAATTTAATGCAAGTATTTGTATTAGTTTTGTATTGTTTTTTGTTGCTTTTTCTGTTTCTTGAATGCGTTTTTGTAGAGCCTGAGAAAACACATCGAAGTTACCAATAGCCTTAAATCGTACACCATTTTCTTGATAAGTTTTAAGCTCTTTTTGGAGATAGTTATCAAGAAGTTTCATCAAAAACTCCACTTCGAGTTTGGGGCGTTTCCAGTTTTCAGTACTAAAGGCATAAAAGGTAACCGTATCTATCTCTTTGTTTGTTGCACAGTAGGTAGTGATATCACGTATGACATCTGCACCTTTTTCATGGCCTTTGGTACGAGAAAATCCACGTTTTTTCGCCCAACGTCCATTGCCATCCATGATGATCGCAAGATGTTTTACATCAGTGCTTGACATCTCTATATCTCTCCCATCAAGCGCTCTTTGCTTTGGCTCATGTTTTCATTGTGACTTAGTTTCTGTGCTTCATTGAGGATAGTGTGTGCAAGAGTGAGTTTGTCTGCACGCCCCAAATTTACCTGTGCGTCTTTGGTGATGAAGGTGATCTCATTTTCATCCCCTCCGAAACTTTTGGCATCATCTAAAAGGTTGTAACAGACAGCATCTACATCTTTTTGGGTGAGTAGGTTAACGGCATTGTATAGCCCCTCTTGGCTGTCCATCTCTGCTTTAAAAGCAATGGTTTTGATGTCTGTTTTGTCGAGGCTGGAGAGTACATCGTCTGTTTGCACGAGTTCGATGTTCCATGTGTCACCTATCATAGACTTTTTCATTTTTCCATTTTGTGGAAACTTAGGTCTGTAGTCTGCTACAGCGGCTACCATAAACAAGTAAGGCTCTTTTTGGATGAGGTGTCTGTCTGAAGCGTTCATAGAGGGCTTTGACATTTTTCCTTTTTTTGCCACCCGTATCGCATCTTGGGTGTATTCGAGTATCTCCTGGGCATTTTCTACATCTATGGTATAAATATCTGAGGGTAAATCATCATGAGGCATCGTAGTGATATAACAGACATCTGCTCCTTTGAGGTAGAGCCAAAGGCAGAGAGCCTTTGCCATTTTACCTGAAGAGAAGTTGGAGATGTAGCGCACTTCATCTATCTTTTCGCGTGTACCGCCTCCTGTGACGACAATACGTCTATCTTGCCAAAAAGGATCTCTAAGAAGTGATTTGGCCACTTCAAAAAATATCTCTTGGGGGTCTGCAAGGGCACCGTTTCCTATGTCACCACAGGCAAGCAGTTTCTCTTGGGGATTGATGATGATATAGTCATTGACCCCTAGCATTTTAAGACTTCCTTCAGTGTAGTGATTGGCAAGCATCTGTGTATTGGCAGCAGGGGCGACTATCATCTCACCTTTGAATGCTAAAGCTGTCTGTGTCAAGATATTGTCAGCAATCCCTTTGGAGAGTTTATTGAGCGTGTTTGCTGTAGCAGGTGCGATGACAAAAACATCACATCTTTTGCCTATATCGATATGATTGAGTGTTGAGCTCCAATTTTCACTGCTCTGTGTCAATACTGCATTACGCGTGAGTGCCTCAAAGGTAAGCGCAGAGACAAAACGTTCAGCACTAGGGGTCATCACCACATGTACCTCTGCACCTGCTTTGATAAACAAACGTGCCAAATCGCAGGCTTTATATGCTGAAATACTCCCTGTAACACCAAGAAGTACACTTTTGTCTGTGAGATCTATCTGCATGGTTATGCCTTTTCAAAAAACTTATAAAAGAAGTTTTTAATACTTTTTTGTGCGGAGCGCGAGAGCACCAAGTCTCCCTGTTGCGCATCTTTTGTAACAGTGGTACCTGCGCCAATCATGACTTCATCAGGAATAGTCACAGGTGCGACAAGTTGTGTATCTGAACCTACAAATACATTTTTGCCTATGTGGGTTTGGTATTTGCTTTTGCCATCATAGTTGCATGTGATGACTCCTGCACCAATATTTGTACCCTCTTCTATGGTTGCATCACCCAGATAGGTCAGGTGCCCCGCTTTGACACCTCTTAGGGTTGACTTTTTGACCTCTACAAAGTTACCTATATGTGTATTGATGATTTGTGATTGTGGTCTGATGCGTCCCATAGGCCCTATATCAGAATTTTCAATATAGGAGTCTTCTATCACGGAGTTTGTTTTGATATGTGAAGATTTGATATGTGTTGCCCCCTGAATGCTTACACCACTTTCCACTATACATTCACCCTCGAAAGTAGCACGTGAGTCTATATAGATAGTCTCAGGTAAACGCATTGTGACACCAGATTTCATCAGTGCTGTTTTGATGCGTCGTTGCATAATCTCTTCGGCATGCGCAAGATCAAGTTTTGAATTTACTCCTTTAAACTCCTCTTCTTCTACCATTACAGGATGAACGATTTTATCTTCTTCTACTGCCATTTTGATGATGTCTGTAAGATAATACTCTTTTTGGGCATTCTCATTATTTAATAGAGGAATATATTTGTCAAGTAACTCTTTTTTAACACAATAGATACCTGCATTAACAGTTTGTATCTCTTTTTGTGCAGGGATACAATCTTTTTCTTCAACGATTTCATGTACTTTACTATCAAGTATGACAACACGTCCATATCCACTGGGATCGTCAAGTTTGATGACTGACATATTGATATCTGCACCACCTTGTATGAGTGCGTTGAGTGCATCCATAGTGATAAGTGGCATATCTCCATTAAGAATAAGTGCTTTGGTGTGTTTAACATTCACCCCTTTCATCGCCCCGCCTGTACCAGGATATTTCTCTGCATCCTGCATATGAAAGTGTATATTTTTATACTCTTTTTCTATCTCTGCTTGAATGCGCTGAGCTTGGTGGTAGAGCACCACGGTAATATCATTACTAATCTTTTGTGCCGCATCGATAGCATGAAAGAGCATAGGTTTGCCAGAGATTTCATGAAGTACTTTTGGTGTAGTAGATTTCATGCGAGTACCTTGACCTGCGGCAAGTATTACAACAGATATAGACATTTATTCCCCTTTTTTAGATAAAATTATATAAATTATTAACATTGCGATTATACCTAATTGTAATTAAAGGCATAAAATTGAGATGTAAACATTTTGGAACTTGTGGCTCATGTAACCTATTTTCGTTAAGCTATGAAGCACAGTTGGAACAAAAACAAACCTATGTATCAGAACTTTTGGCTCCCTTTTTTTCAAGAGAACTGAAACGTTTTGACTCTCCATCTTCACACTATAGAGCAAGGGCAGAGTTTCGTATTTGGCATGAGGGTGATCGCTGTGATTATGCCATGGGCAATGCTACCAAGGATGGTGCCATCAACATAGAGGAGTGCCCCAAGGTTATAGAACCTATAGTAAAGCGTATGTGGGCACTACTTGAGAAAATCAATGCCTCACCAGAGGTACTCAAAAAGAGACTTTTTGCAGTAGAGTTTTTGGCAACTACGACGGATGAGTGTCTCATTACTATGCTCTATCACAGAAAACTAGATGATACTTGGAGTGCCGAAGCGAAACTTTTGGAGCATGCATTAGAGTGTAAAGTGATGGGGCGCAGCCGTAAACAAAAGGTGATACTCTCTGATGAATTTGTAACAGAAAAACTAGATATTGACGGTAAAACATTTACCTATATGCAGTATGAGTCTGGCTTTACCCAGCCAAACCCCGCAGTGAATGTAAAAATGATAGAGTGGGCAATAGCACAGGCTAAAAAAGTTGGGTATGGTGATTTTCTGGAGTCTTATTGTGGACTAGGGAATTTTACTTTACCACTTTCGCATTATTTTGACAAAGTCCTGGCAACAGAAATTTCTAAACGTTCTATACACGCTGCATTGGAAAACTGTACGCTCAATGATATAGATAATATCACCTTTACAAGACTCTCTTCTGAGGAGATGACAGAAGCATTGAACGGTGTACGTGCTTTCGAGCGTTTAAAAGGTATTGAGCTGAAAGCCTATGATTTTTCTACGGTGTTGGTTGATCCTCCACGTGCAGGACTGGATGAAGATACTATTAAACTGATTTCTCAGATAGAAAATATTATCTATATCTCTTGCAACCCCAAAACATTGGCGCGAGATTTGAAAACATTAACACAAACACACAAAGTAGCACAGGCTGCAATGTTTGATCAGTTCCCCTACACAGAGCATGTAGAATCAGGTGTTTTTTTGCGTAAAATTTAAGTAAAAGATGCGAAGGAAAAATTTCTCTTGCCAAAAAGCAAGAGAAAGAGTGTCACAAATGGGAGGAATTACTTCCAGCCATCTGTCACTACTTTTGCAGAGTTTTTGTAAGGGTACTTTTTCACTAGCGCTTTTACTTCTAGTTTTTGGTCGCCCTCTCTCATGAAGTGTGCGAGTGTTACTGCTGCCCAGTAGTCATTTGCGTATTCTGTACCTTCAAGTTGTACTGGTACACCATTTTTGTTTACTGTGTGACATGCTGAACATGTAACAGGACCTGCATACTTACCATCTGGTGAGTATTGGAGTGCTTGTTCGTGTGTCGTTACATCTACTGAACGCTCATCTCCATCATAACGTGAAGAGTAAAGACCGTGAGTCGATTCGTGACATGTTTGACATGCGATATCTCCGTGCGCTTTAGAGTATCTGTATAGAGAGTACTTGTTCGGCTGATCGATTGGGAAGTATTTTCCTCCTGTATCTTGTTCAACAAATGGTGCCAAGTGACAGTCTGCACAGTGAGGCTCAGATGCTGCTAACCACCAGTCATTACCAGCTGACGCTGCAGAGTATGGTACTTCGCCACCTGATTTATGGTTCCAAGGTTTGAGATCCAGTTTGCCATTTTTACCTACATTTTTCACCAATGTTGCTGATTTGTGGTCAATATAGTAAGAGAGTGCTTCGTTTTTACCTGTTGCTTTCGCATCAGCCATAGCAGCAAATTTTTTCATATCTCCACCGGCGATAGCTTTCACTATTTCTTTGATAGATTTATTTCTTAACGTTTTACCTTCTTGTTTAGAATCATTGGTTAGATTATCTGCTTTGTAGAATGCTTGTGCAACTTTAGTGTGACAGTTTGTACAGTAGAGACCTCTAAGTTCTCCAGCATCTTTACCATGCTCATCTTTTGTTGCTACATTCTCAAGCTGCCATTTACCATAGCTATTCAAGAAGAATGGTGGTTTAGCATTTGGATTAGAGTGTGCATCACGTCTTACATAACACCCACCACCAGATTTTCTGATGTCACCTTTTGCAAATCGTGCTTCACCATATCTGTCTGTTACACGGAATGGGTTTGTATCATCATTCATGTTAGGGTTTTGGAAGTGCGTAGGGTGACATGATTGACATGCTTGTGTACGTCCAGCAGCATCAGGCATAGGTACCATTGCAAGGTGGAAGCCGTGTACCGCTTCTGAAAGAGGTTTTGCTTTAACCGTTTTATATCCTGTAGCATAGACTCTTGGTTCAACCAAGTTACCAGAAACATTATCACCATGACAGTCAGTACAGTTTACAAAACCAACTTTGCCAAGTCTTTTCACTGGTGAATTTGGATTGTAAAACTCTAAGAACTTTGTACCGTGGTGCGCATCATGCAATGAAAGGATATTGATAGACCCTTCTGCAAGTCTTGCCATATATTCTGATTCATCTGGGTATTGTTTCCAGTATTTGTACTCTTGATCACCTTGTTTGAGCCCTTCATCTCTAGCCATTTGAGCCGCTTTACCTGTACGTGAGTGACATGCATAACAGTTAGGAATATCTACAGGGTTTGTACCAAAATAGGAGACTGGATGACCGTTGGGTTGTTTGATCTGTTTGCCATCATTTGTATGTAGCTCTACGGTTGCATACTGGAATGGTTGGAAATCTTTTTCTGTTACAGAACGTAGTGACCCTTTTCTTCTACTGTCATTAAAGGCAGTGGTAGGAAGACCCAGTGAATCCCAAATATGAGAAGCAGTAAGTACAAGTTTGACATTTTTTACAGGAGGTACGAGTGTATCAGAGAAAACAACATTTCCTCCATCTTTACCTGCGTATGTCATATAGCCTGTAAGTGCCGCACCAGAAGGACCATGGTCAATTTTTACAGGAATTTCTTTACCCACATGGAGTCTGTCCTTATCTTTTGCACCTTTTGGCATTGTACCTTCAAGGTCTTTGTAGATAAAGAGATGTGTCCATACGTAGTTTGCTACGTTATCGCCAGCTGAATCCATATGTCCGTCACCATCCACATCTTTGGCAACAGACCAATATTTCATCTTGTTACCTTCAGAGTATGAGTTGTCTTTAATGTAAGAGAACACTTTTACATTGTCTTTTGGTGTAAGTAGTTTTGGAAGGTTGCTTCCCTTTCCTACCTTGACAGCTTGTGCCTGAATAGAGTTATATGGCGGAATGACACAGCAGTAGCTCATATCAAAGCCAACACAGTGCATACCTAGTTCATAGTTGGTAAACAGACTGTAGTCAGATTTGTTCTGATATGCCTCTTTGCCATTTACTTTTACTTTATCTAGTTTGTCCATGCCAAAAGGTGGTGTTTTGTCATAGCCAGACGCAGCAAAAGTGACAGTAGCTAACATTGAGGCAGCTACAGTACTTTTTAGAATTTTTGAAATCATTTTAGTCTCCTTTTAAATTTTGATTACCTCCTATTCTCTCATGAAAGTCGTTAAGTTTTCTTTAAAAAATCAATAAAAATATAAATATTTTGTTAAATGAAACATTTGAAAAAATTATTATTAAATATGAAAATATTTGTTATAAGGTAATAGAAAAACACCCCACAATCAGTAGTAAATAGAGTGATTTTGTAGAGATTAAAATAGCTGCAATATTAGGTAAAAATGTAGCTTCATTAAGAATCATATGAGAAAGTGCCCCGAAGAAAATGTGGGTTTAACGCATACGATCTTTAAGTGGAGTAGATTTTGGCAGCAGTCCATATTTTGCCAAATCAATCAATGTCTCTTTGCGTTTATCTTTTAAAAGTTTTACCATGACGGGGTTTCTATCCATTTTAAACTCTTGTGTAAAGGTGACCTTCCCATTATGATCAAAATATTTTTTGATGCCTACTTTATAGTTGTGTTTATAAAAGACTTCTGAAGATTTGTATCCATCAAAATCCCATTCAGTCATGACACCTTCTCGTCTGCCCATATTGTAGTTTACTTGAGAACCTAACTGTCCATTGTCATAGTAGATTTTTTGAATACCATTTTTTTGTCCATTGACGTAGTGTACTACTAATTTCTTTTTGCCGTTGTCGTAGTATGATGTATAGAGCCCATTTTCTTTACCATGGTCAAAGTTTACTTTAGATTTGATGTGATGTTTGTCATCATACCACCATGTCATACCTTGTCGAACACCATCCACATAGGTGGATTTCTGGGCAGCATCTTCTATGATATACTCTTTGGCAAAGAGCTCACTGCATAAAGCCAAATATCCTATCGCTACAAAAAGGAGAGTTTGTCTATCTTTTCTCATAGCTTATTGTACTTTTCTGTCATTTGGATTAAAGTTCAAACCCTTAAGTGCGTCTATGGTTGCATCAGGTTTTTTGGCTTGGACTTTTTTCATCAGATCAATAGGTCTGTCCATTTTGTAGGTCAATGTTTTAATGACTTTTCCATTTTTGTCGTACCAACGTTTTTCACCCTCTTTATAGCCATTTTTGTACATCACTTCATTGTTGAGTGTGCCATCTTCATTATACTCTTTTTGTATGCCCTCTTTTTTGCCATGGACATAATTGACCTCAGACGCGAGCTGACCAGTACTGAAGTAATATTTTTCCGGTCCCTCTTTTAAATCGTTTACATAATTAACCTCTATACGTAAAGTACCATCTGAAAAGTATATTTTATTGTTCCCGTCACGTTTACCCATCTTGTAGTGGATACGTTCTAAATGATGTTGTTCTCTATCGTACCAGTCCATATTTCCATCACGTTTTCCGTCTATATTGTTAACTTGATAGGCAAGTTGTCCAGTATTGTAATAGACTTTTTCCATTCCCTCTTTGATGCCTTCTGAAACATCTGTATGTGTACCATCTCTGTACTCTATTTGAGATTTGACAACACCATCTTTAAAGTGTTCTGTAACTGTTTCTGCCTGAAGTGCTGATGTGGCTAGTAAAGTCAGTGTTATAAGTGTAAGTTTGGTCATGTATTTTCCTGTTATTGTGGTATTTTATACGTTAAATAGACGTTTGTGTTCTATCATCGCACAGTGGTTTTGTACGACATTAATGCCTGCTTCTTTTACTTTTTGTGCTGCATCATTGTTGATGAGTTCAAGCTGTGTCCAGTAGGTTTTGACATCTCCACGTGCGATGACTGCATCGGCTATGGCATCAAGGGCTGCTGGTTTTCTAAAAACGACTACCATATCTACAGGTACGTCTATGTCTGCTAAACTTCTATAGACTTTTTGTCCTAAAATTTCATCACCTTTTGGATAGACAGGTATCATTTTGTAGCCTACATCTCTTAAATATGCTGCAACATGGTTGCTCGCTTTACTTGGATCTGGTGAAGCTCCTAACACAGCAATCGTTTTTGCCTCTTCAAAATATTTTTTCATCTCTTCGGGGTTTGAATTTATACGAGGCAATTCACATTCCATTGTTTATCCTTAGTTCTGATATAATTCTTAGCAATATAGTATCTAGGAAAGATTAATGTTAGACTTAAACAAGATAAAAAAAGCTTATGAAAGAGTATTGGGTGTGGTACATCGTACCCCTTTTACATACGCACCTATTTTAAGTGAGATGAGTGGCTATGAAGTTTATTTGAAAAAAGAGAATCTTCAGCGTACAGGGGCATTTAAACTCAGAGGGGCTTTTAACAAAGTCGCAACATTAGTTGAAGCTGGAGAAAAAGGTGGTGTGGTTGCAGCAAGTGCAGGCAACCATGCACAGGGTGTGGCATTTGCAGCAAAACATTTTGGGATAGAAGCAACCATTGTTATGCCTGAATCTACACCTTTGACTAAAATACAAGGTGTTAAAGAGTTTGGGGCAAGTGTTATTTTGCATGGTGCTAATTATGATGAAGCGTATGCCTATGCTGTTACTTTTGGAGAAGAAAACCATTACACTTTTGTACACCCTTTTACTGATGATGAAGTCATGGCAGGGCAAGGAACTGTTACCTTGGAGATGTTTGAAGAGCAAACTTTGGATGCACTCATCGTGCCTGTAGGTGGGGGAGGTCTTGTTTCGGGGATGTCTGTAGCTGCAAAAGCTTTGAATCCGCAGTGTAAAGTGATTGCTGTCTCCTCCGCAGGTGCACCGGCGATGAAAAAATCTTATGATGCCAAAAGTGCTATCGATACGACGTGGGTTAAAACCATTGCAGATGGTATAGCAGTCAGAGACACATCCGTTATCACGTTGGAGTATATCTTAAAAAATGTAGATGCTTTTGAATCTGTATGTGAAGATGAGATAGCTTCTGCAATACTCTTTTTGCTAGAGAAACAAAAAGTTTTGGTAGAAGGAGCAGGGGCAGTAGGTGTGGCGGCACTTCTACATAACAAGATTGACTTACCTAAAGGAAGTAAAATCGGTATCGTATTAAGCGGAGGAAACATTGATGTGACGATGCTCTCCCTCATTATAGAAAAAGGGTTGATGAAGTCAGCACGTAAAATGAAACTGCTTGTTACATTGGTAGATAAACCCGGATCTTTACAGTCTTTTACAAAAATACTCACGGACATTGGTGCCAACATTGTGCAGATAGGGTATGACAGAACCTCTACAGATTTAGAATTTGGTGATGCACATGTTTCTGTGGCATTAGAAACGAAAGGTATTGAACATCAGGTGCTTATCAGAGAGAAGTTACAAGAGGGTGGTTTTTCTTTTAGAGAGGAACATTGATAGAATGAAAAATGAGAAATGAAAAATGAAAAATGAG
>Ga0256841_1003034_pt1 | contig 12851 bp, 8 predicted proteins | sample 356308metaG_FD_185971 | JGI IMG/M metagenome (GOLD analysis project Ga0256841, IMG submission 185971) | Hydrothermal vent microbial communities from Mid Atlantic Ridge, Atlantic Ocean - 356-308 | ecosystem: Environmental > Aquatic > Marine > Hydrothermal vents | place: Atlantic Ocean: Mid...
GTCCCGGGGTTTCAGCCCCAGGACAAACATGCCGTGGACCACCGCCCGCTCCGCCGGGCTCCGCAAGCGCTCCTCCACACAGCGCAAGAGGAGCCTCGCGGCGGCTTCATCCAGGACCTCCCGCTCGGTGTCGGATGTGCGGGCCTTGGCCAGGATGTCCAGGCCCAGGGGATCTTGGGCCTGGTGGTAGCGTTCCTCCAGGCGCACGTGATCGATGATGCTGCTGCCGGTGCACATCTTGAGGTAGCGCAAAATGGCCTTGAGCTCTTTGAATTGGTGGAACCGCTCTGGCGGAACGGCGGACCACAGCTTGGAGAAGGCCCGGTTGACGAAGAAGTCGGGTTCCTCGTTCAGGGAAGGAAAGGAGGGGTGCTGCTCCACCCAGCTCAGGACCAGGGGCGAGTACTGGACATAGATGGCCTCCCAGGCCTCCTGATCCCGGAGCACCAGGGCCCGGCGGAAGAGTTCGAGGCAGAAACGAGGGTCAACGCGCTCCCGGCGGAAGAAGCGATCTGTCTCCTGGGCACAGCGTTGGATGACTTCTCCCAGATCCAGATCTTGAGGAGAGCGGGGCTCGGCCATGCGTAGCGTCCACGGGGCGTGAAGGGTGGCAAATCCGACGTGGGCCGCAACCTGCCGTCGGGTCGATAGGGACAACAGTGGGGGAGGCGTTGGCTTGGTTTTTTGTGGGGAAAGTAAAAGGTAGTATAGCGGATCCTGGATCGCCCGTCAATGTGGTTGAAATCTTCAAATCCTCGGCTCGATGACCAGGCCAGCCCGCTTCAGGAAGCAAGCTCCGCCTCCACCACCCGGCCCAGCAAGGTCTCCCCGTGGAGCTCCTCCAGCCGGGTGAGGGTGATGCGGTTGTGCAGATCCACCCCCTCCGGCGCCACAGCCATCACCCGCAGGTAGTTGTCCGTGAAGCCGCTCCAGAGACGCCCCGGCTCATCCGTCACCGGCTGGCCCTCCCCTTCCCACAGGACCGGCCGAACCGTGCCCAGGAAGCGGGATCGCTCCGCTCGCCCCGTCCGCTCCACCACCTCGTGCATGCGCCGGGAGCGCTCCTTCTTCACCGCCTTGGGCAGCTGCCCCGAGAAGGTGGCCGCTGCGGTGCCGGTCCGAGGGCTGAAGGGGAAGATGTGAGCGTGGGCAAAGCGCATCTCTTCCACAAAGGCCAGCCCCTCCTGGAAGTCGGCCTCCGTCTCCCCAGGGAAGCCCACGATGATGTCCGTGGTCAGGATCAGATCCGGGATGGCGGCCCGGGCCTCGGCCACCAGCTGGCGGTAGCTGGCCACAGTGCACCGCCGGGCCATGGCCCGCAGCTGACGGTCCGCACCCGCCTGGAGGGGCAGGTGCAGGTGGGGGCAGAGGCGCTGGGGCCATTCCTGCCACAGGTCGAAGAAGCCCTCGGCCAGCTCCCAGGGCTCCAGGCTGCTCAGGCGCAGGCGGGGCACGTCCGTGTGGACCAGGATGGCCTGGGTCAGGGCCTTCAGATCCGTGCGCGCGGCCCCGTCCAGATCCCGGCCGTAGCTGCCCAGATGCACACCGGTGAGCACCACCTCCTGGTAGCCCATCTCCACCAGGTTCTGGACCTCCGCCACCACGTCCTGGACGGTGCGGCTCCGGCTGGCGCCCCGGGCCACCGTCACGATGCAGAAGGTGCAGCGGTTGTTGCAGCCGTCCTGGACCTTCACGAAGGCCCGGGTGCGTCCCCACCCTTCCAGCATGGGGGCCGGCGCCTCGGGGAAGGGCACGCCGTCGGGCTGGATGCGGGCCAGCTGCTCCGGGTCGTCCAGCTCCCCGCTCCAGGGCTCCAACAGGGTGTGGAGCATCTCCTTCTCCTGGTTGCTGGCCACCAGGGCCACGCCGGGCAGCTCCCCGGCCTCCTCGGGCTGGAGGGTGGCGTAGCAGCCGGTGACCGCGATGCGGGCCTCCGGGTTGCGCTTGTGCAGATGACGCACGCTCTGGCGGCTCTTGCGCGCGGCCTCACTGGTCACCGCGCAGGTGTTCAGCACGATGACCTGGGCCGCTTCCGGACGGGTCACCACCGTGTGGCCGGCCGCCCGGAGCCGTTGAGCCAGGGTATGGTTTTCACTGAAGTTGAGCCGGCAGCCCAGCTGATCCAGATAGACGCGCATGGTTTATTGAAGCGATAGGTCTACACGGAGCGCCACGGAGATCACCGAATGCACAGATCGAGAAGGACGCTCAGCTATTTCTCCGTGCCTTTTGAGCATCCCTGCACCAGATTTTCCAGAGGAAGTATACCACAGCCCCGGCCCCCGTCACGCCGCCTCCTGTCACTCTGCCTGGCGGACCCGCAGGGAGCGCAGGCGGTTCAGGGCCGCGGCCAGCTCGAAGCGGCGAAATCCCGCCAGATCCCCCACCTTGCGCCGGTCCAGGACGTCCAACCCTTCCGTCTCCACGTCCGCCAGGACCCGATCCAGGATCTGGGCCAGGGTGCGCCGGCCGTCCATGTAGCGCTCCCGGGCGTACCAGAGGGCGTCACCGATGGCCCGGGTCTGGCCCCAGGCCACCAGCTGCTCCACCGCGGCCAGGTCGATGGTCTCCCGGCCGAACTGGATGGCGTGCAGCCCCCGCACCTTGATGCTCACCTCCCGGCGGCCCTTGCGAGGGTCCAGGGAGTGGGGCAGGGGGATCCGGGCCGGGCGAGGGCCGAAGGACCCCGCGGCCTCGTTCACCCGCCCGGTGGGCTGAGCCTGGGCCACCTGCCGGGCTCGCTCGGTCACGTCCACCGGCCGGTACTCGTGCATGGCGATGACCGTGTCCGCCACGTCCAGGTAGTCCCCGCTGCCGCCGATGACCAGGACGGAGCTCACCCCCAGCTCCTGGTAGAGCTGACGCACCCGGTCGATGTAGGGGGTGATGGGCTCCTGCTCTTTGGGGACCAGGGCCTGCATGCGCCGGTCCCGGATCATGAAGTTGGTGGCCGCGGTGTCCTCGTCGATGAGCAGCAGGTGCGCGCCGGCCTCCAGGGCCTCCATGATGTTGGCCGCCTGGCTGGTGGATCCACTGGCGTTGGGGGTGCTGAAGTTGTCCGTGGGCAGGCCGTAGGGCAGGTTGTTGATGAAGGGAGAGATGTCCACCCCGCTCACAGAGCGCCCGTCCTCCGCCCGGATCTTCACCCCGTCCACCCGGCTGACCACCCGCTCCCGCCCGTCTCCTGGTCGATGGTTGTAGACCCCCCGCTCCAGGGCCCGGAGCAGGGTGCTCTTGCCGTGGAAGCCGCCACCCACGATCAGCGTCACCCCTTCTGGGATGCCCATGCCCGCCACCGGCCCCGCGTGGGGCAGCTGGATGGTCACCTCCAGGGAGGGGGGCGACTGGAAGGGGACCACGATGCCCTCCTGCAGGGGGCGGTCGTCCACGCCGGAGCGCCGGGGCAGGATGGCGCCGTTGGCCACGAAGGCCACCAGCCCCCGCGGGGCCAGGGCCGCCCGCAGCGCGTCCGCGTCCTCGTTGGTGGCCACGTGCTCCCAGACCGTCTCCGGCGGGTGGACGGCGTAGCGCAGGCTCCCCTCCACCACGCTGGGCAGGTCCTCCAGGAGCAGCTCCGCGGCCTGGCGCCCCAGGATGCGTCGCCCGCTGGCCGGCAGCCCCACGGTGAAGCGGGCCTCCACCTGGCCGTCCGGGTGGATGAGCACGGCGGTCTGGGGCAGCACCTCCTGGCCTGGGGCCTCCATGCGGATCTCGCCGCTGTGGCCGGTGCCCCGGTGGTGGCTGCGCTGCCGGGCCAGGCGGTCAAAGGAGCGGGCCAGGTAGGCGGCCAGCCCCCAGGCTCGGCTGGGGTTGCTGAAATGCTCCGGGGGGAACTGGGCCACCCTGGCCGGCACCAGGACCCGGGCCCGGGTGGGCGCGGCGAAGGGGTCCCCCTGAACGTGGTCGATGAGCAGGGTGAAGTCCGGGAAACGCCAGCGCCCCTGGATCTCCTTGTAGGCCTTGTAGCCCCGGCCGTCGATGCGGTGCAGGATGGCGCGCAGGGCGGCAACGTCTTGGGTCATGGCGGCTTTTCTTGGGTTGAGTGGTCGGGTTGATCGATTGGTTGATGGGTCGGGAAAGGGCGCGGGGGCGAGCGACTGGGCTCCGCGCCCGCCTACCCCTCCTCACCCAGGGTGCGGGAGAAGCCCATGCGGGCCAGCTCCCGGTCCAGGCGCACGTGGAAGACCTCCATGCGCCAGATGGGCATAGTCAGGTTCAGGTCCAGGATGCGGCTGTTCAGCTCCTTCAGGTAGATCTCCCAGCGCTGGATGTGCCCCTGCCAGATGGCCTGGAGGGCGGCCTGACGCTCCTCGTCCTCCGCGGCGGCGAAGGCTTCCTGGAGCCAGGACCACTCCTGGCGCACCTCCTCTCGCCAGGCCTGGATCTCGGCCAACAGGGCGTTGCGGTCCGCCATCCAGGCTGGGGCCAGGTCGTTGTCCTGGAGGAGCTTGTGGGCCATCTCCTGGTCCGCGGGCTGGAAGGGATTGCGGGCCAGGTCCTGGGGCTTGCCCTTGCCCGGCAGGTCCTCGAACTCGCCCCGTTGCATGGCCTCGCCGATGCGTTCGTCCACCAGCTCCCGCCATTCGTCCAGGCTCTTGTTCCGCCGCTCCTCCTGGGACTCCTCCTCCGGCCTGTAGACGGGCCTGCGAGGGGGGATCGTCCTGGGCCGCTTGGGTCGCTTGGGCTCGTTGGGCTTTCCCATGGTGGCGCCTCCCAGGATCAGCTCGCCCCGGGTCCAGGGACGAGCGCGTCACGGATCTATAGGGTACCACAGGGTGGGGTGGGTTCGGGAAATGAGGGTAGGGTTTTTGGGAGGATTCGGGGTGGGGAGAGATGGGGACAAGAAGCGAATGGTCGGCGCCGGATTTGCATCTACTCCCAACTATGCAATGGCTCCAATCTCCTGAACTCCCAAACAGTTAGCCTGTCAGGTTTCTAGTGTGCCTTTGTGGTTATTGCGCTGCCCAACGACAAAGCTCAGCCACAGCGGAGTGTGTCGGCTGGAACCGCTGGTTGGGCGGCCTCGCGCTTGAACAGAATCGGTTCATCGTTCACCATTCTCTCCCAGCACCGCATCCAGTGCAGACACGAACGTATCGTATTTGCCCTCGCGGAGAAACTTAAAGAAAGCGTCATAGTCTCGCGGTGTCAGGAAATGGAAAAAGTAGGTGCACTCACTTTGCTGCTGGTTAAGGAGATCGAAATGCTGTCGGGCATACCTGTACTTGCCCTTATTCTCCGGTGAGGGGTCTTGTACTTCTTCATCCCCTTTGATCTCAACGACCAGGATCTGATCCCCCTTCTTGATGAAAAAGTCTGGGTTGAAAAAGCCGCGTTTGGGATGCTCCCCTTTGCGCCAGGCGTACTCGATGTTGTAGAAATCCCGATCCGTGGATTTGATCCAGGCATCTATGACCTGAGCGTTCTCTGGTTTGATCAACTGCCTGACAAAATCGCGCTCTGGTTTGTGGTTGGCCAGCACAATGTTCAGCGGGGTTTTGAACAAGAAGGCATTGCTTACATACTGCCAGGCGGCGCGGGGTAGCGTCTCGTCATCTCGCACTTCTTCCAGCAAGGGCAATGTTTCTTCATCGCTGAGGCAGAAGGAATGTTCATCGGCAAAGATGGTGACGTCGCCCCGGCGCAATGCGGCCAGTCCGACGCTGTCCCGTGGTCTCTCGGCAGTGGAGAACCGTTTCACCGCTTGGGGCGTCATCTGATAGCGCACCCGTCTGGCCGCGCCGCGCATAATCGTGCCAAAAGCGGCATACAAGCGCTGTCGGTTTTCCTCGCTGACCCGGTCTTCCGTTTCTCCTACTCGCCGCAGCGATTCACGAATCAGGTTCTTCAGCCAATCTAGATTGTATCGCTCCGCATAGTTTGTGGCGCCTTCTGTTTCCATATCAATGGAACTCAGACGAAAGTGTATCGCCTCGGCTACCTCATCCACAGTGTACATCCGGTAGCGAACCAGCGTCTTTTTCGTGCGGCGGTCGCCGGTTACCGCGCGTTCATAGGTGGTTTCGCGTTCCAGCGCCGGAACCTGAGAGATCAACCTGACAAATCCCTTGTCAAATCGGTATTCCTCTTTCTGCTCGAACTCCTCCACCGTTTGGGTCTTGCTGTAGTCAAGATGGTGAAGCGTGAAATTGTAGTCCGGTTCTTTAGCGACCGGGTAACAATAGAGTCGCTTTTCGACCTCCATCACTTCATCCACCAGATGGCGGATGCGGCTGGACCAGGCGTCGTGGTTGAAAACGGTGACGACCGGTCGCTCGCCTTTGTAGGCATCGGGAATACGCAGACCGCGGCCCAGAACCTGGGCGATGAGCAATTTGCTGTTGAATGCCCGTTCCTCGTGGGGCACGATCTGGAAGACATTCTGCACGTCCCAGCCTTCGGTGAGCATACTGACCGAGGTAATCCACTCCACGGGGTTATCGGCCCGGTCCACGTCGGCCAGCGCCCGCAAGTTGGCCTGGTGCTCACGCGCCGAAGTGACGATGAGCACTTTTTTCTCCGCGTCCTCGCGTGGGATACCTTCCTGTTCGGCTAAAAAGTCCACAAGGTCATCGGTCAGTCGTTTGCAAGCAGCGATGTCTCGCGTCACCAGGATGGTCAGTGGCTTGACCTTGCGGTAGCGAGTGGTTTTGTTCTCTATGTGATTGTCGTAAATCTTTTGGAACTTTTCGTACTGAGATTGAGAAGTGTCCTCGGCCACATAGTCAATCACCTTGGCAAAGCCCTGTTCGATGGCCTCCCGCAAGGAGTAACGGTAGATCACATCGGCGAAATAGTCGTTGTCCACATAGCAGGTGCCGGAGAAACCGACCAGGTAGCGGAAGTCAAAGGCGGGGTCGAGCAGGAACTCCTTCCACCTTTTGAGATTCCGACTGGTGGCGTCCCGCCCCATCGGTTTGTTGTAGACATGGTGGACTTCGTCATTCAAGACAAGGGTGCGCGCTCCCTTGCCGGTCAGGCTGTCTCGGATAGAAGACTTGACGTGTTGCAGGGTGGCGTGAAAGTTCTCGATGCAGATGGTGCCGTCCACGATGGACTCGGTGCCGTTGATGATGTGTGGGTTGCGCACGCGGGAATCTTCCGGCAACAGGTCCTTCAGAGTGGCGTCGGCAGAGAGGGCACGGAATTTCTCCATCAGGCCGTCTTCGATGGTGCGGGAAGGGCAGAGCACCAGCACCCGATCCACGGCCCCCTCGGCCAGCATAATGCGGGCGATGCCGTACATCACGTAACTCTTGCCGGTGGCGGTTGCCAGGTCCACAGAGCAGGAGAGTTGGTCGGGCAACTGCAGATGCCGCTCCATCTCAGCGAAAGAGCCGTACCGCTCCTGGAGCACGGGATTGGAGTTATAGTTCTCCTCGGCCAATTGGTGCAAACTCGTGTAGCGCCCGCCCAGCAGGTAACGCAGGACGGCGCGGATGGCTTCTTTCTGGTACTCGCGCGGGCCGCAAAGGGCGGCCAGGAACGGTTCGTAGCGGGTGATGTCGAACCGGGCCGGGTCTATGCTGGCGCTGACCTGCAGCACCAGGTCCTGGTTGCGGAAGACCTGCCGGTCACGCATTGGCGGCCTCCTCCGCGTTCGTTTTCACCGGACGGAAATCACCCGCCGTCTTGATCTCGCGGTATTCGTTGCCGTAGATATCCATATAGATGATCATCACCCGCTCCCCCAGCGATTCCAGAGGCAGGCGCACCTCCCAACCGTTCTTTTCAATATCGGCGGCGTAAAAGACGGCATCCAGGGCAAAAACCTCTCCGTCATAGTCGTAATCCACCATCACCATCGAGAGCGTTTCCCAATTGCTCCTCTGCGTGGCCCTCTTGACCATCGCCTTGCTCTTGAATGTCTTGATGTGGATAACAGCCTCGTTGATCATCTCGCCCGGACGTGGCTTGACCAGATAGTCGCACGCCACCTCCGGCAGGCGGATAAAGTCAAAGCCAACCGCCTCCACCGTCTCGTTGACCTGGCTTTCGTCCACCGGCTGGGTGATGGCTTCAAAGTCGCGGCTGTGGAGTTCGTTGATGATGGAGTAGGGGATGCGCAGGATGTAGTAGCGGGTGCGGCCCTTGTCAATGTAATCTTCCAGGAAGGCGACGCTGGCCGCCGGGGCGATGATGAAGAAGCGAGAACCCACCTTGCCGCCGATCTGATTGTGCAGGTCGTCAATGAAACCGTAATCCAGCACCACGCCGCCTTCCAGCAGGTGGTTGAAGACCAGCACATCGTCGGCCCCGCGATAGCCGTCCAGTTGCACGCCGCCGACGATGTGGGGTTCGTCGCGGCACTGGAAGAGGAGCAAGCCAAAGCGCCGCCATTCCTCCCAGGGGAGGCGCTTGAGGGTGGAGAAATCGTACAATCCGGCGTGATACAGGGTAAAGGGCCTGGGCGTGAGCGGCCTGCCTTTGTTGCCGATCTGCTCCCGCAGGTTGAGCATCCGCTTCTGGATGGTGTAGATGGCCAGTTTGCCGCAGTCAATGCCGATCCAGCGCCGGCCCAGTTTCTCGGCCACGGCCAGCGTGGTGCCGGAGCCGGCAAAGGCGTCGAGGACGATGTCGCCACGAGCACTTGATGCTTGAATAATTCTTTGTAGCAGTGCTTCTGGCTTTTGAGTAGGGTAGCCAACTTTTTCGGCTTTTGTATATGCGTATGTTCCAACAGGGAAATCATTGAAAGTCTTTGCCAGTTCTCGTTTCCCTATCCACACACTCCAAGCAGGTTGTGGACGTTGTTCATTTGCACGTGCAATCGCTTCTTCCTTTGATAGCGTTGGATCATCGCAAATGTAGGTTTTCAGAAAGCTGTTACCACCACTGCTTTCTCTTCCACGCTCATAATACCATCCGTTCTCATCTCGTCGCAAAGCTCCCGTGATTCTTGTGGAATATCCTAATCTGGGAGGTGGAACGAAATAACCATCTTGGGGTTTATAGCAGAAGATCGTCTCGTGTGCCTTAGGATAGAATTGACCCGCTCCCATTAACCCACACACCCAAACAATTTCTGCAAAATCCCACGTAGGCAGAAGTTCATCTAGTACAATCTTAAGATAATGCGACTTTCTGGAGTCTAGGTGAATATAAATACTACCGTCCCAAGATAACAACTCTCTCAAAACAACCAAACGTTTTCTCAAAAACTCGACAAATCGCGCTCCCACAACTTTATCCTGATATGCAATCTCCTCATTTTTTCCTCGGAAGTCTTTCTTTGTTGCAAAGGGCGGGTCAATGTAAATCAACTTCACACCCCGCGAGCCATCGGGGTTGACCAGGCGGCCCGCTTCCTTCCACTTGAGCAGGGTCTTCATCGCCTGCAGGTTGTCGCCAAAGATGAGCATATTGCGCCAGCCGCCTTGCCCTGAGCCTGCTGAAGAGTCGCCATTCCCAAAGGTCTTAATGGGCTGGAAGGGCACGGCCATCGTCTCGGCCAGGATGTCCTCTTCCCGTTCCTTACCGGCGTAAACCAGCTCGTACTCTTTGCGTTCCGGCGGGAAGAGCAGGTGCTTGTAGTCGTAGGGCAGGTCCTCGCCCTGCTCCAGCAGTTCGATGATATGTTGGCGCTGGTGGTCGGTCAGATGGGTCACGATCCGTCCCCTTCAAAACAATCGTTCTTGGAGAACAGGAACCACGGGTTCGGAGGGGGCCTCCACGGCGCGGCGGAGCGGTTCGAGATTTGCCCGTCCCGTGGCGACGCTGCGCCGCAAGGGGCGGGCTCCACGCGCCAGGAAATAAGCGTTGCCAGCAGCGCCGGCCGCCGGTTCGGCATAATCGACCACGAAGAGGGGCATTTTCAAGCGCAATGCCAGTTTGCCCGCCTCGAATGTTCCTCCCGAAGCACCGGCCTCGATTACGATGAGCGCGTTGGATAAGCCGCACACTGTTCGATTCCGCTGCATAGCATTGGCCACCGACCAACTCATATAGGGAGGGAACTCGGAGATCAAAAGCGTGTTTTCCGGTGTAACCGCAAATTTCAAGTCAGAGCGCAGCCGATAACGCAGGATCCCTTCAGGCAATACGATTATGGTGCTTCCGCCTGCTTCTAACGCCGTCCGATGAACCGTCGCATCCACGCCGCGCGCGCCGCCACTGACGATAATCCAATCCCAGGCAGTGATCTGTAGAGCGCAGTCCCTGGCTACTGCAATCCCTTGCTCAGAGACATTCCGGGCCCCACAGAAACCGATAGCTCGCCCGTCCAACAAGTTCAGATTCCCCCAGGCATAAAGTAGCAGGGGGGCCTGATCCCCCAGACGTTGCCGGAGTTGGGCAGGATAGTTAGATGTGTCGAGGACGAGCAACGTAATACCTCGCTGCTGTAATTCGATGTAGGTCTTTTCAACTTCAGCGCGCGCTGCCTGAAGAGATTGAACCTGGTACCGGGTCAGCCCAAACCGCGTTGTCTGTTCTTCAACAGGTAAATGTAGAAACTCGTCTAGTGATGTCCCAGACTGTGTCAAGCGCGCGAGTATCCGGCGCATAGTGGCTGGGCCTATTCCTCTGGCTAGATGCAGCTGTAAATAGCCGACTTCGTTCATCGCTCACACCAAATCCTGTGCAGTCTTGGTAGTCACAAGCCCAACGACTGCCTCCGCCCCTGCACCAAACAGTACACGCCCTACTTCGTTCAGTGTAAACCCGGTTTGATAGATATCGTCTAACAGGATCACCCATTGCCCTTTGACTCGAGCGCAATACTGGGATGACAATGCGAAGGCGCCCTTGACATTGTTGATCTTCTCCTGAACCGTTTGACAATCTTTCATTGGCTTGGTAGTGCGTGTCTTGTTGATCCACAAAGTTCCATTGACTTTGTTCAATCGCGCTGCTATTTGCTCGACCAGATAGATGGGTAGATTGGGTTTGTCAGGTTTCGAAGGCGGTACCGCAGCGATGATCCCGGCGCGTGCATACGTTGGATGAGTTTCTATGAATTGGGCCATCTTTGTGACGATCTCATCGGCAGCTTGCTTCCTCTGCAATGTCCAGTCACCGCGATACGGCTTGGCCCGATAGACTAAACTACCCAGAGCAGTACGTGCATAGCTGCCCGCTGGGGCCATCTGGGTATGATATCCGAGGGCAAAGGTTTCAGTGAGATCGTCTTCAATGCACACTACATCTTGAAGCATTTGCAAGAGTGTTTTGACACGTTCGCGATCGGTATCGTCGATATTATAGATATAAGTGCCCCACTCAAAACGTCCGAAACGGTCTTCAAAGGTGCGGCTAAAGTAAAATTGGCTGAACGCTCGCTGCAAAATTGCCTTGTAGCGTAAAGGACCGGTAATGAGCACAACAGCGTTGTTGTTTCCAGCGTCTTTTAGTTCAAAACGAGTTAGTTGGTAATGGTCCATGTCCAGTTCCTCTTTGATAGAACACTGCCCGTTTGCAGTGTACCATAGTGATGCTCCAACCTTCAATGACTTGACCCTGGCATAAACGCCCTTGTATCAGATCAACGTTTGTCTCTCGTACTCCTCCATCAACCCCTCATCCGCAAAACTGAAATAGCGCTTGTCACCAATGATGATATGGTCAAAGACGCGGATATCCATCACTCGTCCGGCGATCACCAGGTCGCGGGTCAGAATCTTATCCTGTTCGCTGGGCGCCGGATCGCCGGAGGGGTGATTGTGGACGGCGATCAGGCCAGATGCATATGCCTGGGCCGTTCGCAACATGATCTTGCGAATGGACGGGTTGCTTCGGGCTACATCTCCTTCGTCAATATTCACCACGTCCAACACACTGTTGCGCCGGTCCAACAGCACGATCTTGAACACCTCGTGCTTCAGGTCGCGCAGTAAGGGCATCAGATAATCGGCCACGTCGGAAGATGAGCGGATGGGCCCTTCCAGCGCCCTCTCTTCACTCATCATCCGTCGGCCTAACTCTACAGCGGCTTTGATTTGAGCGATCTTGGCGGTACTCAACCCTTTGACTTCGCGAAGTTCAGCGGGATCACAGGCACTGATAGCCCGCAGGGTTTTGAACTTGCGCAGCAATTCGCGGCCCAAATCCACCGCGCTAGCGCCCTTTGTGCCGGTGCGAATGAGAATCGCCAGTAATTCGGCGTTGCTCAGGATATGGGCGCCGTATTTGAGCAGTTTCTCTCGAGGACGATCTTCTTCCGGCCAATTGACAATGGCCCTGTCATAGGTGTTTTTGCTCATCGCTGTTCTTCAGCTGCCTATCGGCGCTGCGGATGAGCAGCGCCGTTAAGTCCGATCTTTCTTCTACATAACACCCCGATTTCTACATCATATCCCGAACCACACCCCAGCACCCCGATACCAGCTGCCCCCAACTATACCACCCCTGGCGGCCAACCGCCAACCAACTTTGCCGTCGCCTGACCCTTCCACAGCCCCCTTGGGCAGCCCTTTCCCTCTCCGAACCCGCTGCCTCGGACAACTTGAAAATGCGCCAATCTGTGCTACCCTAGGGACCGTCCATTGACGGCAAACCACCCACCCCGTCAGGAGCAGTGCATGTCCCACATCACCTGGATTTTCTGGAACGCTCGGGAGAGACGGCTGCGAGCTTTCTGGCGTCTCCTCGTTCAGATTGTCATCCTCTTCTTCACCTTCTTGGTCCTGCAGTTGGTCATCCTGGCGCCCCTGGAGCGCTTCCTCCTGCCCGAAAGCGAAGCCGTGATCCGCTTCTGGCGGGTGACGGTCGGCGTGGCGATCTTCGACGGCGGGCTCATCCTCTCCACGCTCATCGCCGCCCGCTTCCTGGACCGGCGCCCCCTCCAGGATCTGGGCTTCCACCTGGACCGGGAGTGGTGGCTGGATCTGGGCTTCGGCCTGGCCCTGGGCGCG